>Ga0315273_10004062_pt1 | contig 17801 bp, 15 predicted proteins | sample YL17G02_0_MG_FD_205753 | JGI IMG/M metagenome (GOLD analysis project Ga0315273, IMG submission 205753) | Sediment microbial communities from Yellowstone Lake, YNP, Wyoming, USA - YL17G02_0 | ecosystem: Environmental > Aquatic > Freshwater > Lake > Sediment | place: USA: Wyoming | collected...
CCATCCCGCTATAGAAAACTGTGCGGGGATTCAAAGACTCGCCCTGATTGTCCTTGCTATAATAAGTATCTCTTGCTCCTACAAATGGCCTAACCCAAAAAATTGAGGCTCTAGCCGGCAAAGACAATTGATTATAGGTATCCAATCTCACTACATCATCATCTAAGTCAGAGGGAACAGCGAACTTCCTATTTAGACTGGAAAAAATAGTACTGTTACTAAAATATACCGGGCTTTCCGCGATTTTATAATCCGGCAGGCTCAATGAAATCTCAGGCAGCTTCTCGATATAAGTAGGGTACCAGCGGTTGGTGCGCTTCTGCATTAAAAAACTTAAGGAGGCATAGTCATAGGTATGGCTTACTAATACATAAGATGCGGGCTGGGCGTCTTTCTCGTATTCACGATAGAAATAATCTTTAAGAAACTGATAATTCGAGCCCCGGAGTGCCATTTTGGAATCCGTGATTTTATAATATTCTATAGTTGCCTTAGTACGCGGGTCCACATCCCAATCGTGCCGCCAACGGACTAAGTACCTTTGAAATACCTTAGGTATATTTACGTCTTTACCTGCATCTTTCGATTTATCCCTCTCTTGTGTATAATAATATTTAAAATCTCCTTTACCAAAATCAGGGCTGGTATAATTTGTGCCAAAACCCTCGGAGACGCCTTTATAACTTCTATAGTCTAAATAAATTCTTCCGCTGATATTATCGGTAAGATTATATCTGGTAGCGGTCAGCAAATAAGGCCCCCAGTCTTTGCGCTTACCCGGCGTCATCTGTATGTGCATAAACGGGTCTTTGAGGCTGCGGTTATATTTAGGAAGGTAAAGCAGCGGAATTTTATTCACATAAAAGGTATCACCCTTAGTCTGAATTTTATCTCCGGGGAACATATCTATTTTTCTCGAAGCCATACGATAATGGGGTTTATCGTAGCTACAGCTAGTCATATATCCATTCAGCCCGATGAATTCAGCATCGCTTATTTTATTCACGGTCTTGCTCTTGCCAAAATAGGGGTTAGACCTGAATTGTCCATCCATCATCATTCCGGCTTTGGTTTGAAAATTATAGATTAGCTTTGAACCTTCGATTACCCCTTTCTGGTCATCTAACCTAACATTACCCTGGGCTTCGGCGTCTTTGGTCTGGACATTCACTGTAAGCTTCTGGCAGGTTAATATTGAGCCTTTATAGTTTACCGATACATTACCCGAAGCCGTGACTAATTTACCGTCGGTAGAATATTCGACCGTATCTCCGTTGACAATAATCGGCTCGGGTTTCGTTGTCTCTTCAGCAAATGAGGTGATTTGAATAGCGGGACTCAATTGGAAAATTAAGCAAAAGACAAATAAGAAAACTGTTGTTTTGTAATTTACCATCTTATTTAGGTATTTTTTTATAATCCTCCAAAAATCTTTGTATGCCTATATCCGTCAGCGGGTGTTTTATAAGTTGCTCGATTACGGCAAATGGCACTGTGGCAATATCCGCGCCAATCAGAGCAGCATCTACGACATGAAGAGGATTACGCACTGAAGCTACAATAATCTGAGTTTTAAAACCGTAATTGCTGTAGATAGTTTTTATATCTCTGATTAAATCCATTCCTACCTGACTTATATCGTCGAGTCTGCCGATAAAAGGCGAGACATAGTCTGCGCCGGCTTTGGCGACCAATAAAGCCTGAGAAGGAGAAAAACAAAGCGTAACATTAGTCTTGATATTTCTCTCTGAGAGAATCTTGACTGCCGCCAGACCATCTTTAGTTAAAGGAACCTTGACCACGATATTTTTAGCAATCTTGGCAAGCTCGCCAGCCTCACTAACCATACTCTCGGCATCAAGACTAATAGCTTCCGCGCTCACTGGACCGCTGACTAAAGCGCAGATTTCTTTTAATAATTCGCCTGCCGCACGATTCTCTTTAGCGATTAAAGTGGGGTTAGTAGTTACGCCGTCGATTAAGCCTAATTTTGCTGCTTCTTTTATCTCTTTAATATTGGCAGTGTCAATAAAAATCTTCATATTTTATTTTAACCTAAACTTCAGCCTAAACCTTGTTTTACTAATATAGCTGCGCCAATTAATCCGGCATCGCTTCCTAATTTTGCCTTAAATACCTTGACTCGGCGAGCCTGCACATTCATTGCGCGCTTCGCAATCGTTTCTCTTACTCTAGTAAATAATATTTTACCGGCATTGGCTACGCCGCCGCCAATGACAATTGCGTCAGGATTAAATAAATTCACCACGCCTACGAACGCCGTTCCTAATCGGCTACCTACTTTAGACCAGATGGTTTTGGCTTTTTTATTTTGTCTTCCGGCAAGCGCGCTTAACTCCTCTAAAGAGACGTCTCTTTTAAACAAATTCCTGGCATCCCTCAAGATGGCATTACTTCCAATATAGGTTTCCAGACACGCCACACCTGAGCAATTACACCGGGGTCCCTTTTCATTAATCGGGATATGGCCTATTTCACCGGCGGCAAAACTACAGCCGCGATAAAGTCTGCCATCAAGTATAATTCCGCCGCCCACCCCTGTTCCTAAGGTTATGCAGACTGCATTTTTAAAACCTCTGGCTGCCCCTAATTTATATTCGGCTAAAGCCATAAGATTGGCATCATTATCCAGAAATATGGGCAGACTTAAACTTCTCTCTAAAATATTTTTAAGTCTTACTTCTTTCCAGCCCGGGATATTGGGAAAAAAATGAACCAGGCCATTTCTTACATCTATAGGTCCAGGCAAACCCAAACCCACGCCCAAAATATCCTTTTTACTTAACTGGTTGTCTCTTATAATCTTTTTAACCGAATCTACGATTGCGGCAATCAGACTTTCCTTTTTCTTAAAACTCTTGGTGTTTAAAACCCGCCTATCTTTAATCTTATAATTCAAATCCAAAAGAGCGCTCTTTAAATTTGTCCCGCCTAAATCAATAGCGACGATGAACTTATGACTCATGACTTGCTATTTTATATTAAAGTTATTCCAATTGCAAGAGTTAATGTTGTCTACGTACCATGTACGCAAACTTTATTTCTGCCTGTCTGTTTGGCCTTATACAAAGCAAGGTCCGCTTTCTCAATAAGCCCATCGGCGTTCTTAGCATCGCTTGGAAAAGTTGATATACCTATACTTATGGTTGCCTTTAAATCCTCATCATAAGCCCTAATATGCCTTGCCTCTAATGATTGCCGGATACGTTCGGCAGCAAATTTTGCCCCTTCCTTATCGGTCTCAACTAAAATTAGGGAAAACTCCTCTCCGCCGTATCTACCCATTAAATCTATCTGACGTATATTTTCCTTAATAGTTTTAGAAACTTCTTTTAATAGCACGTCCCCTACCAAATGCCCATATTCATCATTATAATCCTTAAAATGGTCTACATCAATCATCAGAAAAGAAAACTTAAGATTAAATTTGAGAGAACGCTCTAATTCTTCCTTGAATCTTTGCATATAAAATCTGCGGGTAAAAATTCCGGTAAGAGTATCTGTAATTGCCAGTTCTTGAACCTGTTTATACAAAAGCGCTCTTTTAATCCCCAAGAGAAACTGCTGGGCCAAAATGTGAAATTTCTCCTTATCTTCTTCTTTGATGCCACTGGCTGCCAGATATCCTATGGGCTTCTTATTTATCTCAAGCGGGAGAGCTAAATAAGAGTTATTCCCCATAATATCCTGCTTGTCTTTAATAAACTGGCAATCTTTAATTTCAATATATCTACTTATCTGCTCTTTAAATACACTGAACACCTTTTCTTCGTCCAATGTCTTACAAATATTTTTGGTTATATCATAAAGGGCAATAATCTCCTCTGCCGACTTTTCTAAAAGAGAATTTTCATCTTTAAGGGGAATATTTTCTTCCGATAATCTTTCATATTCATTTTTAATCTTCTGATAAATATTTCCAGCCTTAATAAAATCCTTATCCAGCTTTCTCTTGAGGGTTAAATATAAAAATACAGTCAGTAAAATTAATGCGATGAGATTCCACATACCCTGTTTCTTCCCTTTTGTTTAGCCAGATACATTGCCTGGTCTACCTTAAATATCAATTCATCCTCATCTTGAGCATCGCCAGGAAAACTGGCTACTCCAATAGACGCAGTAACGCTGGTTTCCTGATTACGCAAAATTATCTTTGTATTTTCTATCCTTGACCTTAACTCTTCAGCTAGACCTAAGGCTCTTTTTTTATCCAGCTGAGGCAAAATTACAGAGAATTCTTCGCCGCCAAAGCGGCTGATTATTGGTTTTGGGTCTTTTAAGAACTGGCTTAAAACGCTACTCAATTCTCTCAAGACAATGTCTCCGGCAGTATGGCCAAATTTATCATTGTAACGCTTAAAAAAATCAATATCCAGCATCAATAAAGATAGATGCGCTCCTTGCCGGATACACCTCTTATACTCTTCTTTTAGGCGCGATAAAAAATATCCTTTAGTATATAGGCCGGTTAAGCCGTCGTGTATAGCCAAATCCTGGGTCTTCTGAAAAAGTTCAGCATTCTCTAAAGCCACTGCGCCGAGATCGCAAATCTTGGCTAAAAACCTTAAATCATCCTGCGAATAAAAGTCCGCGATGAGATTGTCAAGTCTAAGTATGCCTAAAAAACGATGTTCACTTATAAAGGGCGAACTGACTAAAGAGGCAATCGGCCTTATATCTTGGGTTTTCAATTTTTCTAAGTCAAAGCGAAAATCTTTTTTTGTATCCTCAATTAACAAAGGGGTGTTATGTCTTAAGACCCAAAGGTCAAATATATCCCCTTCTTTAGCTTTGATGACTAACTTTTTATCTTCCTTTTTTGTTTTCGCTATATATAGCTTATGCGACTGACTATCCAATAAATACAAAATGCATGTCCCAGCTCCTTTTGCTATCTGTAAAAAGGCAATGGAAACAAGATTATCCGTGATAGACTCAGGGCTTAAGCTCTGATTAATTTCTTCAATAATCTTTTTGAGGCTATTGTAACGGCTGATTTTCTCGTTGAGCGAAAGAGTATTCTTTAGTTCCTTGGAATTCTCGTCAGATAAAATATTGATTTTCTCCTGAAGTTTCTGGCAAGACAGAATAATGGAATATTTGATTTTAAGGTTTTTCCTATACAGGCAAAGGCCTAAGAAGAAGTTGACCAAATAAAATATGATTAATAGTTTATAGTTTTGGGGTTTTGAATAAAGAATTAAATGTAGGGGCAGGAAAGCTAAAGCAAAGAGAAAGACAATAATCTTTAAAATTACTTTTAAATATTTTGTCTTGTCCGTTTTATCCTTATTAATTTTAAAAACTACACAATTGTTTTTTCTGTATCTTTATCAAAGAAGTGAACCTTGCTCATATCAAAGACTAAATCCATATCCTCGTTAACCCTGGGTCTGTCGTGAGCGCCTACCCGGGCAATAAAAGAGTGTCTTCCTGTATTTAAATATAAATACACCTCTGAACCCATGGGCTCATATACCTCGCAATTCGCCCGGACGATATTTTCCGGAGGAGCTTCTGAGACAAAAAGCTTATCATACATATCTTCTGAACGGATCCCAAAGATAACCTCTTTATCCATATAGGGGTTAACAGCCTTATGCATATCTTCAACCAACTTAACCTGAATTTTGCCTTCATCAAAATATATCCGACCATTTTTTTTGATAATTTTTCCGCTCATAAAATTCATTGGCGGAGAGCCAATAAAACCGGCGACAAATTTGTTTGTGGGATGGTCGTAAATCTTTATCGGGTCAGCTACTTGCTGTAAAATGCCGTCTTTCATTACCGCAATCCTATCGCCCATAGTCATAGCTTCAACCTGGTCATGCGTAACATATATAATCGTTGTTTGAAGTCTTATATGTAACTTGTGAATCTCGGTGCGCATCTGCACTCTCAGCTTTGCATCGAGATTACTCAAAGGCTCATCAAATAAAAAGACGAGCGGTTTTCTTACAATCGCCCTGCCCACTGCCACGCGCTGCCTTTCTCCGCCGGAGAGCTCTTTGGGCCTGCGGTTAAGAAGGCGCTTAATCCCTAAGATATCCGCAGCTTCATTTACGCGCTGAATAATTTCTTTTTTGGGATAATGTCTTAGCCTCAAGCCAAAAGACATATTTTCGAATACCGTCATATGCGGATATAGGGCATAATTTTGAAATACCATAGCGATATCGCGGTCTTTGGCGGGTACATCATTGACCAGTTTATTGCCGATGAATATATCACCTTCGCTTATATCCTCTAAACCCGCAATCATCCTAAGCGTGGTGGACTTGCCGCATCCCGAAGGACCGACCAAAACCATAAATTCCTTGTTTTCCACCCCTAAGTTAATTCTATCTACTGCTTTTACGCCACCAGGAAAAACCTTAGTAATATCTTTCAGACTTACTTGCGCCATAACCCTCACTCCGTTTAGTTATTATATATATATTAACCCAGATAGTCAAGTAGTTGACTTAATGTTAATTTCAAGTTTTTACGATGTACAATCATATCTATAAGTCCGTGCTCCAGAAGAAACTCCGAACGCTGAAATCCAGGCGGTAATTTCTGTCGGATGGTCTGTTCGATAACGCGTGGACCGGTAAAGCCGATTAAGGCCTTTGGCTCAGCAATGATTATATCTCCCAACCCTGCAAACGAAGCCATCACCCCGGCCATGGTAGGATTAGTAAGCACCGAAATATAGGGTAGTTTTTCTCGGTGATGATAATAAAGTGCCGCGGAAGTCTTAGCCATCTGCATCAGGCTGAACATACCTTCATACATCCTCGCTCCGCCTCCTGAACCCGATACAATCACCAAAGGAAGCCTATTTTTGGTTGCTGCTTCAATAGCACGGGTTATTTTCTCTCCTACCACCGAACCCATTGAACCCATAATAAAGCGTGAATCTGTTACCGCAATAATAATCTTTTTATTATCTAACAGACCTTCTCCTGTAACCGCGGCTTCCTTTAATCCTGTCTGACTTTGGTCTTGGTCTAATTTATCCTTATAGGTCTTAGGTCCTTTAAAATCTAATGGGTCTATGGGAAACATGTCTTTATCATATTCTCCAAATGTGTCCTTATCTAACAATATATTTACTCTTTCATAAGCCCCTAAGACAAAATGATAATTACATTTTGGACAAACCCTGAGGTTCTCCTCAAGGGTCTTATTATATAATGCCTCGGAGCATTCTTCGCACTTGGTCCAAAGGCCATCGGGTATCTCTTTCTTTTTTAGCCTGACAATCGTATATTTTGGCTTACCGAACAATGCCATTTTTAATCCTCATGCCTATTAATAACCAGCCCTGATAAAACCTTAGGATAAAAATAGGTTGATTTTGAGGGCATTTTTTCTCCGCTTAAGGCAACCGATATAATCTGTTGAATTTTTACGGGATTCAAGAAAAAGGAAATATATGAATTATCGCTATCTGTGCGCTCCAGCAATTCATCTGCAATCGGGCTAAATGTGACTCTCTCCTTATCAGAAAAATCTAATTCCAAAATCTCTTTTAAAACTATATAATTTAAAATAGCCACATCCAATGATCTGTATTCGCTAGGCTTATCATTGATCACTTTATCTAGAATCTTAACATTCTTCAAGCGCATAAGCCAGAATCTCCTGCCTTTATACGTCCCTAAAACATGTTCTGAGCTTCCTGCCTTTTCCAACAGGAAGAAGAATCTCGTCTTATCCTTAACCTCATCTACATCAAAATAAATCTTAAGACGCTGCCTGAAAGAATCCATGCTAAAATTGGAGTCTAACTTAACCAGCCGATGTATGGGTAATACGGTTAAACCATGAGATTCTACATTGGTAAAATAGGCCAAGATATAACTGAAGTCTTCTTCACCGGTTATTGGGCCAAGCTTTTGCTTGATCTCTTGCCTGTAAGCGCAAGCCACTTCATAACGATGGTGCCCGTCAGCAATAAAGATGTTTTCGCCTGACATCTTTTTCTCTATATCGGACAGAATGTCAGGCGAATCTATTCTCCATAACTTGTGTAAAATTTTATCTTCGTCTTTTATCTCGATAAAAGGCTTCTTATCATACAGGCATTGTTGATAAGTGCGCTGGATAATGCGTTTCTTATCCGAAAAAAGCACGAATATCGGGCTTAAATTTGCCCTCACTGCCCTAAGAAGTCTTAATCTATCCTCTTTTGGCTCTAAGCGCGTGTGTTCATGGCCAAATACCGAAGTATTATTATCTTCCAAATGTAGGAGAGCGATAAAACCTAAACGCGTCTTCTTTTCTCCTTTTAGATTATACTGTTGACTATAAAAATAGATATTCGGCCTTTCATCCTGAATAAGAATTTTATTTTTCAGCCACTCTTTAAAATAATTCCCTGCCAATTTATATTTATCTTCGCCCGGGATATCCTTACCTAAAAGCATATGGATAAGATTATAAGGGTGGCGTTCGTGGTAGTATTCTTGGGCGTCGGAAGAGATTATATCATAAGGAGGACAAACCAGGCGAGATACGTCTTTAATCTTCTCTTGATTATAAATAACTGCCCTAAATGGCTTTATTTGGGCCATCGATAAACTATACTCCCTATGAAACTGCCTATACCGTCAATAATTACATCCAGACCTGAAGCCGTTCTGTCGGGTACAAACGCCTGATGCAATTCATCTGTTATGCCATAAACAATTCCAAATATAATTGTCAAAAGAATAACCTTTGAGAGTGCAATATCTGTATAGGTATTTTTTAAGGCGTGGCTAAAAAATAAAGCCAAAATTAAATAAATCAATATGTGGAATGCAATATCCTGGAAAGGAAATAAAGGTGGTATATCGCTACCGGGTAAAGATGAAGCATAAAATATAATGCCCATGCACACTAGCACAGGCAACCAAAGCTTAATCATCCTTAGTCCGGACTTATCCGGCATGTGGACAGGTATCGCAACCCTCCTTATTTTTCGCACAGGGGCTGGGAGCCGAGTCTGGCATGTTTTGTGGCGGAGGTTTTTTACGGTAATCTGTAGCGTAAAAACCCGAACCCTTAAAAATTATTCCCGAACCGCTACCTATAAGCCGCTTTAGTTTCTTGCTACACTTTGGACATTTATTTAATGGCTGGTCAGTTATCTTCTGAAATGCCTCAAAGGTATGACCGCATTTCCTACATTCGTATTCATAGGTTGGCATTTACCTCGCTCCTTCGTCGCTCGGTAGTTTACAGTTTACCGTTGACAGTTAACAGCGCAGCTCTGTAAACTGTACACTGTAAACTTATTTGAACGTCCTTTTTATCTTATCAGTAAAACTTTCTTTAGCGATATCTTCCCCGGAGAGCCTAGCAAACTCTTCAATAAGTTTTCGCTGCTCAGGGGTTAAACGCGCAGGAATATCAACATTTACTCTCACTAACTCGTCGCCAATACCGCGCCCATGTAAGTCAGGAACGCCTTTTTCTTTAAGCCTAAAAATTCTACCGCTTTGAGTCCCTGGCGGTATCTTCATACTTACTTTCCCATTGAGAGTAAGTACTTGCACCTCCGCGCCTAAAATTGCCTTGCTCAAACTGATGGTTATTTCGGTTAATATATCATTATTGTGCCTCTCGAAAACCGCGTGCGGCTGAACTTCAATGGTAACATACAAATCGCCTCTGCCCGCAGTGCTTGCCTCGCCTTCGCCGCGAATTCTTAAATTCGAACCGGTATCCACTCCCGCCGGGATTTTAACTTTAATTTTGCGCGTGACCTTGGTTCTACCTTCTCCGTGACAATCAGGGCAAGGTGTCTGGATAATTGAACCTTCACCCCTGCAGCGAGAGCAGGTCTGGGATAATTGAAAGAACCCACTGGAGACAACCATGCGGCCTGAGCCTTTGCACTGAGGACAGGTGGTTTTTTTAGTCCCTGGTTTTGCGCCACTGCCAGAACAGGTAGAACAGGTTTCATAGCGCGGAACAGTTATGGTCTTTTCTTCACCCTGTGCTGCCTCTTCCAAGGTTATATCAATGGTAACCTGAAGATCTCGGCCTCTTCGGCCGCGACCGCCACGCTGGCCCGCTCTCGAACCAAATATATCAAAGCCTAAATCGCTAAATATTTCATCAAAGAGACCTCCGCCAAAACCAAAATCTCCTAAGCCTTCGAATACGCTACTGAAATCCGCTCCTTTAAAGATATCCTCATAGGCATATCTCTGGTCTATACCCGCGTGTCCGTATTGGTCATAAAGGCCGCGCTTCTGAGCATCTGATAAAACAGCGTAGGCCTCGGAAATCTCTTTAAATTTCTCCTCGGCTTCTTTTTTCTGCTCATGAGGCACTCTATCGGGATGGTAACGCAAGGCCAACTCTCGATAAGCCTTCTTTATCTCATCGAGGGTTGCGCTCTTCTTAACCCCTAAAATTTCATAATAATCGCGTTTGGCAGTCATCATCCTTCGCTTCGCTCAGGAGTTTACAGTGAACATGTGTAGCAGTTTACAGCGCAGTGCTGTTAACTGTAAACAGTAAACTGTAAACTTTCTTATCATTTCTTATCATCCTCTTCCTTATATTCCGCGTCAATAATATCTTCGTCTTTCTTTCCTCCGGAGTCGGATCCGCCTTTGGCGGACTTTTTCTCTTCGGATTCCTCAGTAGTTGTTTCCTCTCTTGGTCGTGCTTGACCTTGTTGTTGCTTTGAAGCCGCCTGTTTGTAAATCTCCTCAGCTAATTTGTGCGCGGCCTTGGTCAAATCTTCCATTGCCCGCTTAATCCTATCTACATTTTTATCCTTTGTGGCTGTCTTTAAATCATTGAGTCTGGCTTCGATTTCTGCGCGTTCTTGTTGGCTTACTTTATCGCCAAATTCCTTAAGCGACTTTTCTGTAGAGTAAGCCAAGGTATCTGCCTGATTAATAATCTCTACTTCTTCCTTTTTCTTGGCATCTTCGGTAGCAAATTTCTCCGCATCCTTGACCATCTTTTCGATTTCTTCTTTGGATAATTTTTTAGGCGCGGTGATACGGATGGATTGTTCTTTACCTGTGCCCAGGTCTTTTGCAGAAACATGCACAATACCATCGGCGTCAATATTAAAGGCAACCTCGATCTGGGGAATGCCTCTCGGGGCAACCGGAATCCCCACTAAATCAAACCTACCTAATTCCACATTATCATCAGCCATATGTCTTTCGCCTTGCAGGACACGAATGGTGACTGCGGTCTGATTATCAGCAGCGGTTGAAAAAATCTGACTCTTCTTGGTTGGAATAGTGGTGTTTCTTTCGATGAGCCTCGTATTGATACCGCCTAATGTCTCAATACCTAATGAGAGAGGCGTCACATCCAGAAGCAAAACGTCTTTTACATCCCCTTTGATAATCGCTGCCTGGATAGCTGCGCCCAGAGCCACGCATTCCATAGGATCAACCCCGCGTTCGATTTTCTTGCCGACAAAATCTTCCACGAACTTCTGGATAATCGGCATACGAGTCGGGCCACCAACCATAATGATCCGATCTACGTCAGCTGTGGCGAGCTTTGCATCCTTAAGCGCTTCTTCCATAGGTTTACGGCATCGCTCCACAATCGGTGAAACCAGCTCCTCTAACTTTGCCCGCGTAATTGACATGGTTAAATGCTTAGGGCCTGAGGCATCAGCAGTAATAAAAGGAAGATTGATATCGGTATTCAGGGTGCTGGAAAGCTCTACCTTGGCTTTTTCTGCAGCTTCGCGAAGTCTTTGCATAGCCATTTTATCATTACGCAGGTCAATGCCGCTTTCGCGTTTAAATTGATCGGCGAAATAGTTAATCATTATATTGTCCATATCGGTCCCGCCGAGCTGAGTATCGCCATGCGTGGATTTTACCTCAAAAACACCGCTAGCCATCTCCATGATGGTTACGTCTAGAGTTCCGCCGCCAAAATCAAAGACCATAATCTTCTGTTCCTTCTGCGATTTCTCCAGGCCATAAGCCAGGCAGGCAGCTGTAGGTTCGTTAATTATACGCAGAACTTTTAACCCGGCAATCTCTCCTGCATCTTTAGTAGCGGTTCTTTGATTATCATCAAAATATGCTGGACAAGTAATTACCGCCTCTTCAACTTTATCCCCAAAATAGGCCTCGGCATCCTGTTTTATCTTCTGCAAGATGAAAGCCGAAATCTGTTGCGGCGTATATTCCTTGCCAAAAACTTTAAATTTATGGTCAGTGCCCATCTTGCGTTTGGCTGCCTGGATTGTGCCTTCGGCATTTATCGCAGCCTGACGCCTGGCTGGTTCACCCACTAAACGTTGACCATCTTTGGTAAAAGCAACGTAAGAGGGAAAGGCCTTGCCTGAGGCAACGCCTGCACCTTCTGCCGAAGGTATAATTACCGGCCTGCCGCCTTCCATCACTGCAGCCGCTGAATTAGATGTCCCTAAATCAATACCAATTACTTTTGCCATAGCTAACCTCCTGTGTGTTTAGAAACCTTTACTTTAGCTGTCCTAATCATTCTATCATTCAATAAATAACCCTTTTGTAATTCTTCAAGCACTGTATGTTCCGGCACATCTTTATTTTCTACCTGCATCAGGGCTTCATGTAAATTCGGATCGAAAACCTTACCTTGCGCTTCAATAGGTTTTACGCCGTGCTCTTTCAGCAGTTCGTAGAGATGTGCCAGTATCATCTCCACACCCTTTAAAAATGCGGCTAAATCCTGATGTTTGGATTGCGCCAGTTCCACAGTGCGCTCTAAATCATCCAAGACATTCAATAACTCCAAGACAATCTCTTCGTTAGCGAACTTTAAAAAATCCTGCTTTTCTTTTTCCAGGCGCTTACGCGTATTTTCGAAATCTGCCTGCAAGCGAAGTATCCTATCCCAGTATTCCTTGGATTTGCTTGCTTCTTCTTGGAGTTTTAAGTATTCAGATTCTTTTAAAGATATAATCCCGTCTTCTTTTTTTTCGCCTTCAGGCTGTTTTTTATTTTCTTTATGGTCTTCTGCTTTATTTTCCATCGCTTATATTATATTGCACTCAAGACATCTGATAATACTTCGGAAATATATTCCAATACGGGAATAATATGGCGATATTCCATGCGCATTGGCCCTAAAACCGCTACTCTGCCCGAGGGTTTATCTTTAATGCGGTAGCTGGAAACAACTAAAGAACAACCCTGCATTTCTGGACAATCCAGCTCTTCACCGATATAAACCTTGACTCTATCCTGAAAATCACGGTTAATAATACTGAGCAATTGCCGCCTCTCTTCAATTAGCTTAAAGAGTATGCGAATTTTGGTAAAGTCCTGGAATTCCGGATGATTTAAAATCTGGCTTATGCCTTTGTAAAATAACTTATCATTCCATTCTATAACCGAAACGATTCCTGCGTAATGCGTGACCAAAGAGATAATCTCGGATGTCCTGTCCAGGGCATCCTCTAATCGCTTGATTTCCTTTCTATATTCATTAAGAATTTGCGCTTTTTCCTCATCCAAAAGCTCCATCTGCGAAATAAGAAAATCCACATAATAGCGATAGCCTTTTTTGGTAGGCATTCTGCCTCCCGAAGTATAGGGATGAGTTAAATACCCAGTCTCTTCGAGATCCGCAAAGACATTGCGGATGGTAGCTGAGCTCAAATCAAATTCCCTGGCAATATCTTCCGAAGAGACCGCAAGCGCATCTTTTATAAATCTGTTGATGGTTGCCGCCAATATTGCCCTTCTTCTAGATTCATAATCAACATTTCTCACCATGACTTTATTCCTCCGGAATAAAGAGTTTACAGTTTACGAGTTCGACAGTTAACAGCGCAGCACTTTAAACTGTACACTGTCAACTGTAAACTATTTCTTTAGCACTCTTAGCTTTAAAATGCTAAAGCATAATTATAGCTCAAATTATGGCTTTGTCAACCCCATCTCTATGCAGTAGAAAGTGCGGGGTCAAGCGTTTCTTGTGTATTGAATACGAGTTTTTTATCTTTGCCTAACTCAATAACTACTCTATCGCCGTCTTTGAGCGCGCCTTCCAAAAGCTTAAACGAAAGTGGGTCCTGAATATACCTTTGAATAGTGCGCTTAAGCGGCCGCGCTCCAAAGTTACTATCAAAGCCATGGGTTGCCAGATAATCCTTAGCCTTGGCGGTTAATTCTAGTTGGATACCTTGCTGGCTCAACTTCTTATATAACGGTTCTAACTCTATATCCACTATCCGACTTATATCTTCTTTGGTCAAAGGATTAAAAATTATTATATCGTCAATGCGGTTCAAAAACTCTGGCCGAAAGACCTTCTTTACTTCATCCAGTAATTTTTCTTTAATATCTTTAAAAGTATTATCCACCCCGGGAGCTTTTCCCGCCAGAGGCGAGATCCCGCCTGATGTTTTAGGTAATGGATGGGAAAAGCCAATTGGTCCATGCTGTTGAATCAGCTCTGCGCCAATATTGGAAGTCATAATTATAACTGTATTTTTAAAATTAACGGTTCTGCCCTGACCGTCTGTCAATCTCCCCTCATCTAAAATCTGCAAAAGCAGATTAAATACATCCGGATGCGCCTTTTCAATCTCATCCAGCAAGATAACCGCATATGGTCTTCGCCTTATCTTTTCAGTAAATTGACCTCCTTCTTCATATCCTACGTATCCTGGCGGAGCGCCAATAAGCCGGGAAACGCTGAATTTCTCCATATATTCTGACATATCAAGACGTACCAGTGCTTCTTCGTCATCAAATAAAAACCAGGCCAAGGTCTTAGCGAGTTTAGTCTTGCCAACGCCAGTTGGCCCCATAAAAATAAATGCGCCCAAAGGCCGTCTTTCATCCGCCAACCCCGAACGTGAGCGCCTAATACAATTAGAAATAACTTTGATTGCTTCGTCTTGTCCGATTGCTCTTGATTTCAGACGTTCTTCCATCTTTAATAATTTTTCGGTATCCGCCTCTATAAGTTTAGTCAGGGGGATTCCTGTCCATTCGGAAATAACTTTAGCAATATCTTCATCATCTATTTCCTGCCTTAACATGGGGGTTTCACCCTGTAATTTAACCAATTCATCATTGTATTTCTTTAATTCCTGATCTTGGATAATGAGCTTGCCATATTTAATCTCGGCAACCTTATCCAAATCTCCAATTTTCTCAGCGGCATAGGCCTCATTTTTAAGCTCCTCAGTTTTAGCTTTAATCTCTTGGATTTTTTGAATAATAGACTTCTCCCTGTCCCATTGTTTTTTCTCATTATCTAATTCCTTCTTCAGCGCTCCTAATTCATCCTCAATTTTTTTAAGCCGCACTTGCGAAGATTTATCTTTCTCTTTTTTTAAGGCCTGTTTTTCTATTTCGAGTTGCATAATCTTTCTTTGCACATTATCAATATCTTGAGGCATACTATCTATCTCTAATCTTAAACGGGAACCGGCCTCGTCAATCAAATCTACCGCCTTGTCTGGTAAATGCCGGTCAGTTATATAACGGCTAGACAATACTGCGGCAGCTATTAATGCGCAGTCCCCGATGCGCACCCCATGATGAATTTCATATTTTTCTTTTAAACCCCGCAATATCGCAATGGTATCTTCTACGCTGGGTTCATCAACAAATACGCTCTGAAATCTTCTTTCTAAAGCACCATCTTTTTCGATATGCTTGCGGTATTCATCAAGGGTGGTTGCGCCGATACAGCGTAACTGTCCGCGGGCAAGCATGGGCTTCAACATGTTAGAAGCATCAATTGCGCCTTCAGCTGCTCCTGCGCCGACAATGGTGTGCAATTCATCGATAAATAATATAATCTGTCCGTTTTTACTCTGTATTTCGCGTAAAACCGCCTTTAGTCTATTTTCAAATTCACCGCGGAATTTTGTTCCGGCTATAAGGCTACCTAAATCCAGAGCAATTATCCTTTTATTTTTTAATCCTTCCGGTACATCGCCAGAAACAATACGCTGCGCCAGACCTTCGACAATAGCGGTTTTACCTACGCCGGCCTCACCAATTAAAACCGGATTATTTTTCGTGCGTCGCGACAATACCTGCATTAAACGCCGGATTTCTTTATCCCGGCCAATAACCGGATCAAGTTTAGCTGCTTTAGCTAATTCAGTAATATCCTGGCCGTATTTGGCTAAGGCATTGAATTTCTCTTCGGGATTCTCATCGGTTATACGGTGACTGCCGCGCACTTCCAAGAGCGCAGATAAAATTCTCTCTTTATCTATACCCGATTTTCTTAATTCCTGGGTAACTATAGAATCATCATCGGCTAATATAGCCAAAAGGATGTGTTCGGCTGAGATATATTCATCCTTTAGGCTTGTAGCTTCTTTTTGGGCATGATTGAATAATTTATTCACTCTGCCGGATAAATATACCTGTAAATTACCGCCGCTGACCGCGGGTTTCTTGGCAAAATCTTCCTCAATTGTTTTGATGAGAACAAAGGCCTGAATACCTAATTTATCCAGGACAGATGCAATTATGCTATCTTCCTGACGGAGCAAGGTATAAAACAAATGTTCTGGATCTAACTTTTGGTGGCTAGATTCAGTAGCTAAACTAATTGCATCCTGTAAAGCCTCTTGTAATTTCACTGTGAATTTATCTAATCTCATCAATGGCCTCTCTTTCTATCTTCCATTGATCCCGAGTGACTTTCTAATTTCTGCCGGTCACGAGGGATAAATTCATTTATTAGCGCTCTTCAATTAAGAGTGCTAATAAAAAACTAAAAAAAATTATTCCTTGCTTTCTATTTCTAAGATCACCCTTATCCCGCTAATATTGACGCGCTTCTCTTGCATTAAATAATGCACGTATTCTAATTTTTTGATCTCCTTCAAAGAATAAAGCCGACTTTTCTTGCCTACTCTTTTCGGACGAACTACCCCTGCCTTATCCAGTTGCCTTAAAGTCCACACCGGTAAATCAACTAATTTACTAACCACGCTAATCACATATACTGGCTCGTCAGGGCTAATATGGATATCAAACATGGGCATCTCTAATCTCCGTTTCTTCCCTTATCTCACTGTAAATATAGCATAAAGTGATAATTTTGTCAAGTAAAATTAATAAAATTTATTAGATATACTCACAGATACGCTCCATTAATGGAGCGTATCTGTGATTCTGAGGCAATGTGCCGAAGAATCTTCGATGATCTGAGGCAATGTGCCGAAGAATCTTCGATGATCTGAGGCAATGTGCCGAAGAATCATTGTATTTCTATCTCTTTATTATGCAATAGCTTCTGGGATAGAATTTTCGGTAGGTTTAATCTGATTCTAATGCCTTTTTGTAGATATTTTATCTCTTCTACTTTGCCTTCGCGATAAAATAAATCTACCAAGTCCATGCGTTTAGGGGGAATGATTATCTGCAGGTTAATCATTTTACTGCTAAAATTTTTTCCCATCGCTTCAGTTAAAAGATTCAAATTTTCGCCGGATTTTGCCGATATAGGAATGGGGTTAGGAAAATCTTTTTTTAAATTATCCAACCAGGTCTTATCATCCAACAAATCAATTTTATTCAAAACAGTAATCATCGGCTTCGTATCAGCGCGTAGCTCCTTGAGAACCCCTAATACCGCCTGGTTGTGTTCATGAACCCGCGGATAACTAACATCTAAAACATGGATTAATAGATCAGCCTCAACTACTTCTTCAAGCGTTGCCTTAAAGGCTTCAATGAGATGATGCGGAAGTTTATGCAAGAACCCTACGGTATCGGAAATAACGATATTTTCACCGCTTGGCAACTGGAAACTTTTAGATAGAGGATCGAGCGTAGTAAATA
>Ga0315273_10004063_pt1 | contig 17800 bp, 22 predicted proteins | sample YL17G02_0_MG_FD_205753 | JGI IMG/M metagenome (GOLD analysis project Ga0315273, IMG submission 205753) | Sediment microbial communities from Yellowstone Lake, YNP, Wyoming, USA - YL17G02_0 | ecosystem: Environmental > Aquatic > Freshwater > Lake > Sediment | place: USA: Wyoming | collected...
GCCTCGTCCTCAACGAGCGCGGCTACGAGCGGCTCGCCGCGGCGGGGATGGAGGAGGCGCACCTGACCGTCGCGGTCTCGGAGCGCTTCAGCCGCGAGAACGCGAACGCCCCGGTCGAGGAGGCGGCTACTGCGGCGGAGCGGATCCTCGCCCGCGCCCGCGCGGACGGGATCCGCGCCACGATCACGCTCTCGACCGCGTTCGGCTGCCCGTTCGAGGGCGCGGTCGACCCGGGCCGCGTGATCGCGCTGGCGGAGCGCCTCGCCGCGGCCGGAGCGGCCGAGGTCGTCTACGCCGACACGATCGGCGTCGGCGTGCCGCGCCAGGTGCGCGAGCTGCTCGGCGCGAGCGCCGGCCTGGGCGTCCCGCTCGGCGTCCACCTCCACAACACGCGCAACACGGGCTTCGTCAACGCCCACGCCGCGCTCGAGGCCGGTGCGACCGTCTTCGACGCCTCGATCGGCGGCATCGGCGGCTGCCCGTTCGCCCCGCGCGCCACCGGCAACATCGCCACCGAGGACCTCGTCTACCTGCTGCACGGCGAGGGAGTCGAGACCGGCATCGACCTCGGCGCGCTGGTCGGCATCGCCGAGTGGCTCGAGTCGGTGCTCGGACGGGAGCTCGAGGGCCAGCTCTACCGCGCGGGGCTCTGGCCCTAGCGCCCGAGCGCGTCGAACTCGGGGTTCGGCACCCAGCCGAGCCCGCTCGCCATCCGGTTCGAGAAGTTGAACAACCCCGTCACCTCGGCGATGTCCATCACGTCCTCGTCCGCCCAGCCCGCGTCGCGTAGCGCCTGCACGTCGGCCTCCTCCATGGCGGTGCAGTGCAGGGTGAGCTTCACCGCATAGTCGAGCATCGCCCTCACGCGCGGCTCGACCGGAGCGGTCCGGTGGTCCGCGGCGATCGCGTCGGCGAGCGCGGGGTCCTTCGTCAGCTTCCGCAGCGCCGCGGAGTGGGCGGCGATGCAGTAGCGGCAGCGGTTGGCGACCGAGACGACGACCGCGATCATCTCGCGCTCGGCCTTCGTGAGCCCGGAGTCATCCTTCATCGCCTCCTCGTAGTGCGCGTTCCAGGCGAGCAGGTGCGAGGGGCGGAGCGCGAACAGGCGCAGCACGTTGGGGACGAAGCCGAGCTTCTCGAGCGAGGGCCGCCAGAGCTCGCGCACCTCGTCGGGCACGTCCTCGTCGGCCGGGACGCGGAGCCACGTGAGCCGCTCCATGACCTGAGTCTAGACGCGAGATGCGTTAGGGTTCAGGGCAGTGAGCGCCGCCGCACCCGCCCCCGCAGAGCCGAAGGCGAAGAAGGCCCACCGCGGCTGGGTCTGGACGCTCGTCGTCCTCGCCTCGCTGATCACCCTGATCTCGTCGCTGGCGATCTTCGTCAAGCGCCAGGCGCTCGACTCGCAGGCGTTCTCGAACGCGAGCGTCGCGATGCTCGAGGACCAGCAGATCAGGGACGCTCTCGCGGTCTACATGACCGACCAGCTCTTCAGCAGCGTCGACGTGCAGGCGAAGCTGGAGGAGATCCTGCCCAAGCAGACGAAGTCGCTCGCCGGGCCCGCTGCAGGGCTCGTGCGCCAGTTCGCGCCCCAGGCCGCCAGCGACCTCCTCGCCCAGCCCCAGGTGCAGAACGTGTTCCAGCAGGTCACCTACCGGGCCCACAAGCGATTCATGGAGATCATCAACGGCAAGACCTCGGGCGCCGTCCAGACCGAGCAGGGCCAGGTCGTGCTCGATCTGCACCCGATCGTGCAGAAGCTCGGCGACCGGCTCGGGCTCGGCGCCCAGATCTCGCCCGACGCAGGGCGGCTCGTGGTCTTCAAGTCCGACCAGCTCAAGCTCGTGCAGGACTCCGTCAAGCTGATCAAGGTGCTCAGCGTCTTCCTCATCGTCCTCGTCCTCGTCCTCTACGGCATTGCGATCTGGCTCGCGAAGGGCTGGCGGCGGACCGCGCTACGGGCCACCGGCTGGAGCCTGGTGATCGTCGGCGTCGTGTTGCTCGCCGTGCGACGGCTCGTCGAAAACCAGATCGTCTCCTCGCTCGTCCACTCTCAGTCGCAGAAGACGGCGGTGAAGCACGCGTGGCTGATCGGCAGCACCCTGCTCTCCGACGTGGCCTGGGCGATCATCTTCTACGGCGTCGCCGTCGTGATCGCGGCGTGGCTCGCCGGCTCGACTCGCCCGGCGGTCGCGATCCGCCGCTGGCTGGCTCCGGCCTTCAACGAGCGGCTCGGCGTCGTGTCGGCAGTCGTGGCTGTCCTCTTCCTGCTGCTGATCCTCTGGGGGCCGACGCCGGCGCTCCAGCAGTTCTGGGGGATCCTGCTGGCCGCGGCAATGATCGTGTACGGCGTCTGGGCGCTGCGCCGCGAGACGCTGCAGGAGTTCCCGGATGCGGGCACCGCGACCCAGTGGCCCGACGTGCGCGGTGGCTGGAACAAGCTCCGCGGCGGCTCGAAGGGCGGCGGCACCGGCCCGCCACCTGCCTGAGGCTTGACCAGAGTCCTCGCCGCCCTCACGCTCGTCTGCGCCGTGGCCGCCCTCGGGCCTGCGGCCTCCGCCCGCCCCAACGCCCCGGGCACGTTCACCTTCGCCGCGGTCGGCGACATCGTGATGGGCTCGACGCCGAACCTGCCGCCCGACGGCGGGGCGGGCTTCTTCGGCAGCGTCGCGCGCAACCTCGCCGCCGACATCGTGCTCGGCAACCTCGAGGGGACGCTCTCGGCCGGCGGCTCCTCGAAGTGCGGCGCGGCGAGCACGAGCTGCTACGCCTTCCACACGCCCCCGTCGTACGCGCGGTGGCTCGAGCGGGCCGGATTCACGGTGATGAACGTCGCCAACAACCACGCCCTCGACTACGGCCCGGAGGGCCAGGCGCAGACGCTCGCCGCGCTGCGCTCGGTCGGCATCGGCTGGACCGGCCGCCCCGGCGAGATCCACTTCGAGCAGGCGGGGCCGGTCCGTGTCGCGCTGGTCGGCTTCGCGCCGTATGCGTGGGCGCAGAGCCTCACCGACATCCCGGCTGCGCAGCGTCTCGTGCAGCGCGCCACCGCTGACGCCGACGTCGTCGTCGTGACGATGCATGCCGGGGCGGAGGGGACCGCGCACCAGCATGTGCGGCCGGGCATGGAGACCTACCTCGGTGAGCAGCGCGGCGACCCGCTCGCGTTCGCACACGCCGTTGTCGACGCCGGAGCCGACCTCGTCGTCGGCAGCGGCCCGCACGTGCTGCGCGGGATGGAGTGGTACAAGGGCCGCCTGATCGCCTACAGCCTGGGCAACTTCGGCGGCTACAAGGTCTTCGCCCTCGGCGGCCCGCTCTCGACGAGCGGGATCCTCCGCGTCACCCTCCGCGCGGACGGCAGCTTCGTCGCCGGACGGCTCGTCTCGACCATGCTGGCCGGGCCCGGCATCCCGGCGCTCGATCGCTCCGGGGCTGCCGTCCGGCTCGTGCGCACGCTGTCGCGGCAGGACTTCGGCGCCCGCGCCGTCGCCGTCTCCGCGACGGGCGGGCTCCGCTAGCGGGTCCGCGCGAACCGCTCGACGGCGGCGAGCAGCTCCTTCGTCTTCTCCGCCGCGGCCTCACGGTCGCCCGAGGCGATCGCATCGTGGACGCAGTGGTTGACGTGCGCGTCGAGGATCCGGAAGGCGAGGCTCTCGAGCGCGGTCGTCACGGCGGCGATCTGCGTGAGGATGTCGATGCAGTAGCGCTCGTCGTCCACCATCCGCTCGATCCCGCGCACCTGTCCCTCGATCCGGTGCAGGCGCTTGACGAGCGCGCCCTTGCCGGCGACGTACCCGTGGGTCATGCCGCTCCTTCCCGGCTGCTCGAGAAGCGCCGCAGCCTGAGGCTGTTCGTGACGACGAACAGGCTGGAGGCTGCCATTGCCGCGGCGGCGACGATCGGGTTGAGGAGGCCGGCGACGGCGAGAGGTATGGCGGCGACGTTGTAGGCGAAGGCCCAGAAGAGGTTGCCCTTGATCGTCCGCAGCGTGCGCCGGGCGAGGCGGATGGCGTCACCGGCGGCGCGCAGGTCGCCCGAGACGAGGGTGAGGTCGGAGGCCTCGATCGCGACGTCGGTGCCGGTACCGATCGAGATCCCGAGGTCCGCCTGGGCCAGCGCCGGCGCGTCGTTGACGCCGTCGCCGACCATCGCGACGACCTCCCCCAGCTCCTGCAGGCGCTTGACCTCGGCGACCTTGTCCGCCGGGTAGACCTCGGCGAGCACGCGCTCGATGCCGACCTCCTCGGCGACACGTTTCGCGGTCTCCTCGCTGTCGCCGGTGAGGAGCACCGGGGTCAGGCCGAGGCCCTTCAGCTCGGCGATCGCCGCCGCGCTCGTCGGCTTGACCGTGTCGCGGACGACGAGCGTGGCCCGCGGCCGGCCGTCCCAGGAGACGGCGATCGCGCCGTCGCGGCGGCCGACTTCGACCTCGTGGCGCTCGACCAGGCCGCGGACGCCGACGCCCGGGAGGTTGCGGAAGCCCTCGACGCGCGGCAGCTCGCCGACCTCCGCCCTCGCGGCCCTGGCCACGGCCTGGGCGATCGGGTGCTCGGAGGCGGCCTCGACCGCACCGGCAAGGCGCAGGACGTCGCTGCGGCTGGCTCCGTTCAGGAGCGCGACCTCGGCGAGCTCCATCTTGCCTTCGGTGATCGTGCCCGTCTTGTCGAGCACGATCGTGCCGACCCGGCGGGTCTGCTCGAGGATCTCCGGGCCCTTGATCAGGATCCCCAGCTGGGCTCCGCGGCCGGTGCCGACCATGAGGGCGGTCGGCGTCGCGAGGCCGAGCGCGCAGGGGCAGGCGATGATCAAGACGGCGACGGCTGCGGTGAAGGCAGCCGAGGCGGAGGCGCCGAAGGCGAGCCAGCCAATGAGGGTCGCCAGCGAGATCGCGATCACGACCGGCACGAAGATCGCCGAGACGCGGTCGGCCAGACGTTGCACCGGGGCCTTCCCCGACTGGGCGGCCTCGACCAGGCGCGCGATCTGCGCCAGTGCCGTGTCGGCGCCAACCTTGGTCGCGCGGACGATCAGGCGGCCGTAGCTGTTGATCGTCGCGCCGGCGACCTCGGCACCGGGCTCGACCTCGACCGGGACCGACTCGCCGGTCAGCATCGACTGGTCGATCGCCGAGGCGCCGTCCTCGACGACGCCGTCGGTGGCGATCTTCTCACCGGGCCGGACGACGAACAGGTCGCCTACCTCGAGCTCGCTGACCGGGACGAGGACCTCGGCGCCGTCCCGCAGCACGTGCGCCTCCTTGGCGCCGAGCTCGAGGAGCTTGCGAATCGCCTCGCTCGAGCGGCTCTTGGCGCGAGCCTCGAGGTAACGGCCGAGGAGGATCAGCGTCGTGATCACGGCGGCGACCTCGAAGTAGGTGTCGGCCGCGATGCCGAAGACGAGGACGACCGTCGACCAGAGCCAGGCGGCGAGCGTGCCCATCGAGACGAGCGTGTCCATGGTCGCCGCTCCGTGGCGGGCACTCTTCAGGGCGACGCGGTGGAAGCCGACGCCGCACCAGAAGACGACCGGCGTCGACAGGGCGAGGGCCAGCCACTCCCAGCCGGAGAATTGCAGCGGCGGCACCATCGCCAGCAGGGCGACGGGAACGGTCAGCGCGATCGCCACGACGAGGCGGCGACGGAGGACGGCGACCGGCTCGTCGTGGTGGTGGTGCCCGGCATCGGCGTCATGGCCTCGATGTGCCTCGTGCGCTGGGACTGCAGGATGGGCGTGGTAGCCGACGGACTCGACCGCGTCGACGAGCTCGTCGACGGTGACAGAGGGATCGCACCGGACGGTCGCCTGATCGGTTGCGAAGTTGACGGTCGCCTCGACGCCGTCGAGCTTGTTCAGCGCGCGCTCGATGCGGGCGACACACGAGGCACAGGTCATGCCCTCGAGGTCGAGGCGCAGCTCCTTCGCGGCCCGGGTGTCAGCTGCGGTCGCCATCAGGCCGCCTCGTACCCGGCCTCCGCGATCGCCGCCCTGAGGCTCGCGTCGTCGAGGTCCTCGCCGCGGACGACGACGAGCTTCGTGTCGAGGTCGACCTCGACCTTGCGGACGCCGGCGACGCGTTCAAGCTCGGAGCTCACGGCCGACTTGCAGTGGCCGCAGCTCATGTCGGGGACGGTGTAGGCGATCTCGGTCATCTAGGTTCCTCCAGGTTCAGTATACCCCTAGCGGGTATAGCAGCGACGGCGCGCATCACCGACTCTCGACCGGCGTCTGTCGCTCGGTCTCACGTTCCTCGATCTGACGGTCGAGCTCGTCGCGTCGGCGGCGCAGCTCGTCGAGCGACGGGGCCGAGTCGGTGCCTGAGTGCCCGCGGCTGCCGTGCATGCCCCGCATCATCAAGATCATCATCAGCGGGCAGGCGAGGATCAGGAGTAAGAAGAGGTAGTTGCCCATCGTCGGACTCCTTTCTGGGTCTCTAACCGGTCGGGACGTCTCGGAGGAGCTGGGCCGGTTTGACGTACATCAGCCGGTACGGCGGCTGGTAGTAGTCGCGCTGCCAGAGCACTCTCCCCTGACCGTCGATCAGGACGAACGCGTGGCCCGGCGTGTCGGCGTGCATGCCCTTGCCGAGCGCGTTGAACGCTTCGGACATGCTGCGGTCAGTGTCGGAGATCATCGGGCTCGTGATCCCGTACTGGCCGATGGCCTGCTTCAGCTCGCCTGGGGTGTCGGGCGTGATCGAGACGAGCCTGATGTGGCGCTTGGCCAGCTCGTTGCCGACCTGGTCGATGTCGCGGATCTGCTGTAGGCACGCCTGGCACATGACGCCCTCGCTGAAGAACAGAAGCGTCTGCTTGCCCTGGAGAGTCTGCGAGGAGATCGCCTGCCCGCTGATCACGTTGCGCTCGTCGAACGCGGGAGCACTGCCGATTGCCGGGCCGTCCCCGGTCGAGACTCCGGCCATCGAGTGGCCTTGCGAGGCGCTGGTCTGCTTGTCGCTCGTCAGCTTCGGGACGACGAAGCTCGCGCCGATCAGCGCGACGACTGCGAGGCCGGTGAGCCCGCCCTTCCAGCTCCTCCAGAATGTGGTCCGAGCCCGCTTCGAGCGCGGCTTCAGACTCTGCACCGCTGCTGTGCGGCCGGCCCTAGCCTTCTTCTGGCTCACTCTTCTCATCTCCTCTCCGGATCACTGCGTAGGCGAAGCCGGCCAGCAGGCCGACGAGGACCGGGACTGCGATCACGTTCGGGACGTTGTCGACGTAGGCCGAGAACTCCCGCATCCAGAGGCCCATGGTCTTCTGGAAGCCGGGGGCGGTGTCGGAGTTCCCGGTCAGGGCGAGAGCGATGAAGAGGAGGCCGAAGGCCGAGAAGAGGACGACGCCGGCGAGGCGAACGGCGCCGATGCGCTTGGCGTGCGCGCCGAGTCGCAGGGTCATGATCGGGTCGCGGACCGTGCCCTTGGCTTTGCCGTAGAGCAGGGCGAAGGGGATCAGTGGCGCCATCATCCCGGCGATGTAGGCGATGCCGAGGAGCAGCCCGCCGGCGATCGTGCCGCTGGTCGCCGAGAGGGCGATCGCCCCAGCGAGGACCGGCGCGCAGCAGGCTGTGGCCGCGCCGGAGAAGACCCCGAGACCGAACACGGACAGCGTCGAGCCGGTCAGTCTCGGCTGCGGAACGTCGATCGGCAACATCGTCCCGCGCCAGAGGGCGACGGCGACGCCGATCATCATCAGGCCGCCGATCGTGAACAGCTGCGGATGCCACTTCGAGACGTAGGAGGCCAAGGCTGCCGCCCCGAGCGTGATCGGCAGGACGACCACGGCGACCCCGGCGACGTAGACGGCGGTCAGGCGGGCGACCCGCAGCCGGCGCCCACCGCCGATCGCGGCCAGGTAGGCGGGCATCATCACACCGGCGCAGCAGGGGGCGAAGAAGGCGACCATGCCGGCGGCGAACGCGGCGGCGATCGAGCCCGCCGTCAGCAGGTTGCTCACAGGGCGAGCTCCTTCCGCAGGCGCTTCTCCGAGAAGCGACCGTAGGCGATCACGCGCTCACCGTCGGTGAGGACGGGGAGGAACGAGAGCGGCACGCCGCGCTCAGCGAGCGTGCGCGCCTCGTCGCTCGAGACGTCGAGCTCGCGCGCGTCGATGCCGAGGTTCTCGAGGACGCCATGCGCCCGCTCGCAGAGGTGACAGTCGTCGGTGGTGACGAGAACGAGCTGGCGGCTGCCGGCTTCCGTGGTCACGAAATGATCGCTAGGAGCGAGGCGGCCGCTGCGCGAGCCGGACCGCAATGTAGACGGCGACCCCGATCAGCACCGCGAAGAGGACCATCATCAAGCTGCCGCCGAAGAACCAGCCCCAACCGTCCATGTCGTGGTGATACCCGTTCATCTGCGCTCCCTGCGTCGAAGGTACCGCCCTAGCGTCGCTGCTCGTGGAGCCGCGGCCATCGGCGTGCGCACCTATACCGGGTGGGGGTAACTACGGATTGCTAGATCTGCCAGACGCCGCCGGCGATCAGCGGCACGCTGCCGCCGTTCGCTGCGGTGCCCGTCACCTCGAGCTCGTCCGTGCCGATCATCACGTCGAGGTGGAGGCTGGCGCGGTTGACGCCGCTCCGGGCGTCCGGCCGGCGCGTGAGGCCGAAGCCGGCGCCGAAGGCGATGTGGGCGGCCGCGTTCTCGTCGAGCAGCGTGTTGAAGTAGACGCGTCCGCGCCGGCCGATCCGGGAGCTCGCGTCCACGAGCGCCACCTCGCCGAGTCGCCGCGCGTTGGGCTCGCTGTCGAGGAAGGCCGCGAGGAACTCGCGATCCTCCTCGACGCTCGCCTCGAGCCGGACGAGCCGCCCGGCCCGGAACTCGCCCGCGATCCCCTCGATCAGGCGGCCGCCGAACTGGAGGGGGAGCGAGCAGCGGAACGTGCCGGCGGCTGCGCCCGCCTGCGGGCTCGTGAAGCACTCCTCGGTCGGCACGTTGGCCGAGACGACGTGACCGTAGGCGTCGTTTCGGCGGCCGCCGACGAAGACGGTCCCCGGCGAGAGGCCTACCTCGAGGTCGGTGCCGGGACCGCGGTAGCGCAGCCGCTTCAGTCCCAGATCGGTGAGGACGCGTGCCCGCGCGGCCAGCATCGACGCGTGGGTGACCCAGCCCGAGCCGTCGGCGGGGTCGTCGGGGCCCAGCCGGCAAAACCAGAGGATGTCGTGGGCGAGTTGCCGCTTCGCCTCGGCCACGCCGAGCTCGGGGAAGGCCTGGCCGGCCCAGTAGGCGGTCGGCCAGGCGCACCCCGTCCAGCGGATCCGTCCGTCGAGGCTCGCGAGGACGACGTCGCGGAGCTTCCGCATCCGCAGCATCGAGTCGGCGGCGACCCGCTCCGACGGGAGGCCGTCGAAGACGCCGGGGTCGCCCTCGCCGGTGACCGTGAGCGTGGCGCGGTTCGGCCCCTTGCGGGCCCGCAGCTTGCGCGCCTGCCAGTCGGGCAGCAGGCCGAGCTGCTCGTCGTCGGCGTACCGGATGCGCGCGGCCGTCGCGCGCGGCTCCTCGTAGCTGACGTCCACGAACCGGGCCCCGGCGCGGTAGGCGGCCTCGGTGACGGCGACGGCGAGCTCGCGGTGCTCCGGATGGGCGGAGAGAAAGAGGATGTCGTCACGCTCGAGCGCGAGGCACGTGACGGCCACGAGGTCGGCGTAGCGGGCGAGCGCCGGAGGGTCGAGCACCTGCTCCGGCTCGGGCCGGGCCGCGTCAGCCATGGCGGCAACCTACCAAGCGGCCGGCACCGCCTTCCCGCCCGACTCTATGATCGGTGCCGCCGTGACCAGTGTCGAGATCCCCTATTCGATCGCCTGCGCGCTGCCGACGCTGGCCGTGCTCGACATCACGAACGACGTCGCGCGCGAGGTCGCGGGGCAGCCGGCCGCGAACGGGATCGCCTACGTCACGGCGACGTCCAGCCCGTGGCTCGTGCGCGTCAGCGAGCGCGAGACGGGTTTCTTCCACGACGTCGAGGAGATGCTGAGCCGCCTCGTGCCGTTGACGACCCCCGAGCGCGAGCGGGTGCTGCTCGCGCTGCTGGGCCCGCGCACCGAGCAGCTGCCGTTCAGTGCTCATCGCCTCTGCCTCGGCCAGTGGCAGCGGATCCTGCTCGTCGGCTTCAACGGCACCCCCGGTGAGCACCAGGTCACGATCGTCGGGTAGACGCCGAGATTGACCAGCGTGACCCTGAGGGGGCACACTTCGCCGGTGACGCGCGCGCGCCGGCATCAGCGGCTCTCCGCGGCTCTCGCCTTCGGCCTCCTCGCCTTCGTGGCCGAGCTGGCCGGGCGGAGCCTCACGCACCGCATCGACGTCGGTCGCCACCTCGGCGCGTCGAGCTACGCGACGGCCGACTACTACCCCGTCCTGCTCGCCGTCGTGAAGGTCGTCTGCGCGCTCGCGGTCGCCGCCGTCGCCTGGCGCCTCGCGTGCGCGCTCGTCGCCGCGCGGGCCGCGCGCCTCCGGCTCGGGGCCGGCCGAACACCGCGGCTGCGGCTCGAGCTCTCGCCGCGGCTCTGGCTCGCCTCGTTCTCGCTCACCGCGCTGATCTACCTCGTGCAGACCGACTCGGAGCGGGTCGCGACAGGGGAGTGGCCGCTGCTCGCACCCTGGCTGCACTCCTCGGCGCTGCCGATCTTCTCGCTGCTCGCGATCGTCGTCGCGCTCGTCTTCGGCGCGGTCACCCGCTGGCTCGCCGACCTCGACCGCTTCGTCGAGAGCGCGCGCGCGGCCGTGCGCGTCCGCTCGACGCGCGAGCCCCGGCCTCACGCCCGTACCTCCCCTGTGCCGCCGCGGCGGCTCTTCGGCCTCGCCTTCGAGTGCCGCCCGCCGCCCGCGCCCGCCTGAGCCCCGCGGGCCCTCTCGTCCGCCCGCGGGTCAACCGGCTGAACCCGATCCAGGGGAGGACCTCGTGAACGCAGAGATCGCACAACCGTATGCAGCACGCCGCTCGGCGCGAGCCCGCGCCGTGCGGGCGCTCGGGCCGCTCACCGTCCTGGCCGGCGTCGCGTGGGCGATCGTGCAGCCCTGGCGCGTCACCCTGCTGCACCCCTTCGGCCAGGGGTTCTGGTGGCTCGTGATCGAGCCGCCGCTGATCGTGATCGCGGTAGGGGCGGTCTTCTGGCTCTTCGTCGGCCGTGGGCTTCTGGAGGATCTCGATGCAGCCCAAGGCTGAGATGGTGCACTGGCTGTTCGCGGGGGGAGTCCTGCTCCTCGGGCTGACGCTGCTCGCCGAGGGGATCGTCGGCGAGGAGGTCTGGAGCAGGCGGCCCTGGCGCGTGTACCTCTTCCCGGGGCTCGTGTTCGGGATGGGCGTCCTGATGTGGCCGGTGATGGTGCTGTACACGAACTCGGCCATCCACACGCTCGCCCACGGCGCCTGGGCGCAGGTGATGATGCTCGCGGGTGCGGCCGAGCTCGCGCTCGCGCGCGGAAAGCTGAAGAGCTCCTACTGGCGGCTGACGATGGCGCTCGCGCTCTTCGTGGCGGGGTCGGCGTTCCTGATCCACGAGGCCAATCCGTGGCTGTTCCAGCGCTCGGCCTTCCTCCACCACCTGAACGGCTGGGTGCTGATCGCGGCGACGCCGTTGGCGGTCGGTCGCGCGGTGCGGCCGCGCTCGGTCGCCTTCGGCGGCGCATTCGCATTCGTGTTCGTCGTGATCGCGGTGCTGCTGTTCTCCGACCGCGACCTCGCTCCGATCTTCGGCCACCTCTCACAGCTCGCGGGGGCTCCGCACCGGTGAGGCGCGCGCTCCTTCTAGCCCTGCTCGCCGCGCTTGCGCTCCCGGGTGCGGCGTTCGCCCACGCGAGCCTCAGGTCGGGCGTGCCCGCCTACGGACAGCGGCTCGACGGCTCGCCGGAGCAGATCCGGCTCCACTTCGACCAGGGCGTGAAGGCGTTCCCGCGCTCGATCCTCGTGCTGACCGCGGGCGGGGCCGTCGTGTCGGGCCCGGCGGCGAGCGGCGCCAGCTCGCACGATGTCGTCGCTCCACTGGGGAAGCTGCCGAAGGGCCCGTACACGATCCGCTGGTACGCGCTCTCGACCGACGGCCACACGGTCTCGGGCGTCTACACGTTCGGCGTCGGCGTCGCGGCGCCGCCGGTGCTCCAGGCCTACGGCGCCTCCGGCCCGACGCGGACCGAGGACGCCGTCCGCTGGGCCTACTTCCTCTCGTTCGCGCTCCTCCTCGGCGGGATCGCGTTCCGTCTCGTCGTCCTTCCCGCGACGGTGCCGCCCGCTGCGGAGCGCCGCTCGTTCATCGTGATCGGGCTCGGCTCGGTGCTCGTGGTCGAGGTCGGGATCGCCGGCTTCCTCCTGCGCGCCGAGGACGCCCTGCAGCTGCCGTTCGGCCGCCTCCTCTACGGCGACCTGTCGCCGATCGCGACCGGGACCCGCTTCGGCCTCGCCTTCATCGCGATGACCCTGGCCTACGCGCTCGTCACGGCCCTCGTCTTCCTCGCCTGGCTGACCGACCGGATCCGGCTGCTCTGGCCGGCGCTCGGGATCGGCCTCGTCTTCGCCTCCGGCCTCTCCCTCTCGGGCCATTCGGCGCTGGATGCCGGCGCCTCGTGGCTCTCGGAGCTCGCCGACTGGGTCCACCTGACGGCCGCCTCGATCTGGGTGGGCGGGCTCGTGATGCTCGCCGTCGTCGTCTGGCCCCGGGCGAAGGAGCTACGGCGGAGCGCGTTCCTGCGCTTCTCGCGGGTCGCCACCGTCTGCATCGCCGCGATCCTCGTCGCGGGGGTCTACCTGAGCGTGCTGCGCCTGCCGCAGCTGAACGACCTCTGGACGCGGGGCTACGGGCAGGTGCTGCTCGTCAAGGTTGGCCTCGTGCTGGTCGCGCTCGTGTGGGGCGCCGTGCACCACTTCGTGGCGCGGCCGGCGCTCGAGCGCGGGGACGACGGCATCCTCCAGCGGCTGCCGCGGAGCCTGGTCGGCGAGAGCCTGGTGGGGATCACGATCCTCCTGCTCGCCGCGGTGCTCGTGAACTCGAAGCCGCCGCCGCAACCGCTGAAGGCGCCGGTTCAGGCAGCCCGGGTCGGGCGCTAGCGGCCGTCCGGCCGCCACTCGTACAACGCGTCCGGCGTCCTCTCCTCGTTGCCGCTTCCGTCGGTGAGGAGGACGAGTCTGCAGCCGCGGTGCTCGTAGAAGCCGCGTGCGCTGTCGTTCTGCTGGAAGACCCAGAACGTGAAGCCGTCGGGGTACAGCTGCTTCGCCCTGTCGAGGAGCGCCGAGCCGGCTCCCTGCCCCTGCGCGTCCGGGTGCACGTAGAGGTGGCCGAGCACGCCGTCCGCGAGCGTCGCCATCCCGACGATCCGCCCGCCCTCGATCGCGACCCAGACCTCGCCGCGCGTGACGCGGTCGCGGATGTAGGAACGGTGCTCCTCGTGTGAGTGCAGCGTCGGCAGGAAGCTCAGGCTCTCGAACGAGGGGATGAAGGCGTCGGCGACCGCATCCGCGTCGCCCGGCGCTGCGGCCCTGACCTCCACGCGCCGACTCTACCCAGCCAGCTAGCGTACGGCCGAATGCTCTACGCGATCTCCGGCGGCGCGGGCTTCCTCGGTCTGCATCTCTCCAGGCGGCTCCTCGCCGACGGCCACACGGTGCGCACGCTCGACGTGGCGGCGCTCGACGACGCCGAGCTCGAGCGCTCGGTCGAGGAGATCCGCGGCGACATCCGCGACCTCGCGGCGGTGCGCAGGCTCGTGGACGGCGCCGACGTCGTCGTCCACTCGGCAGCGGCGCTGCCGATCCAGGCCTCGCGCGCCCAGATCCGCTCGGTCAACGTCGGCGGCACCGAGAACGTCCTCGTGGCCGCGAAGGACGCGGGCGTCGGCCGCGCGCTCTTGATCTCGTCGACCGCGGTGTACGGGGTGCCCGAGAAGCACCCGATCGAGGAGACCGACCCGCTCGTCGGCGTCGGCCACTACGGCGAGTCGAAGATCGACGCGGAGGCACTGTTCCGGGTTGCCGCGGTCGCCTCGACGATCATCCGCCCGAAGACCTTCATCGGCCCGGAGCGCCTCGGCGTGTTCGAGATCCTGTTCGACTGGATCCGCGAGGGGCGCCGCATCCCGATCCTCGGCGACGGCTCGAACCGCTACCAGCTGCTCGCCGTCGAGGACCTCGTGGACGCGATCGTGCGCGCCTCCACCGCGCCGGGGGCGGCCGGGGAGACCTTCAACGTCGGCGCGAAGGAGTTCGGCACCGTCCGCTCCGACCTGCAGGCGCTGATCGACCACGCCCACTCGGGCGCGCGCCTGCGGCCCGTCCCGCACCGTCCGGCCGAGGTGGTCCTGCGCGGGCTCGAGCTCGCGCGCCTCTCGCCGCTCGCGGAGTGGCACTACAAGACGGCGTACCGCGACTCGTTCGTGGACGTCTCCCGGGCGGAGCAGCTGCTCGGCTGGAGCCCGCGCCTCTCGAACGAGCAGGCTCTGATCGAGACCTACGACTGGTACCTGGCCAACCGGGGCAAGCAGCGCGCCGCCGGCGTCACCCACCGCGTGCCGTGGAACCAGCAGGCGCTCGGCCTGCTCAAGAAGCTCAGCTGATGCTCGTCCTCACGCGAAGCGAAGTGGAGGAGCTGCTCGACCTCGACGAGCTCGTGGAGGCCGTCGCCGCCGCCCAGGCCGACCTCTCCGCCGGGCTCGCCTCGATGCCGCCGCGGATCGCGGCGCTCGTACCCGAGGTGGAGGGCCTGCTCGGCGTGATGCCCGCCTATCTCCCGTCGGCGGGGCTCGCGTGCAAGCTCGTGACCCTCTTCCCGCGGAACCGCGACCGGCACACCCACCAGGCGGCGATCATGGTCTTCGACCCCGAGAACGGCAGCCCGGTGGCGCTGATGGACGGGACGTACATCACCGCGACGCGCACCGCGGCGGCCTCGGCGCTCGCCACCCGCCTGCTGGCGCGCGAGGACGCATCGGTGCTCGCCGTGCTTGGCTGCGGCGTGCAGGCCCGCTCCCACGCGCGGGCGCTCGCGCGCGTCCGCGACTTCGCCGAGGTGCGGGTCGCCGGGCGTGACCGGGAGAAGGCCGAGGCGCTCGCGGCCGAGCTCGGCGGCCGCGCGGTCTCGTCCTGGCAGGAGGCGCTCGCCGGCGCCGACGTCGTCGCGGCGACGACGCATACCGCCGAGCCCGTCGTGCGCCGCGAATGGCTGTCGCCGGGCGTCCACGTCAACTCGGTCGGGCTCAACCCGAACGGGCGCGAGGTGGACGAGGCGACCGTGGCGGAGGCGCTGCTCGTGGTCGAGTCGCGCGCCTCGGCGCTCGCGCCGCCGCCGGCCGGAGCGCCCGATCTCGCCGGGATCGCGCCCGAGCGCGTCCACGCCGAGCTGGGCGAGCTCGTGCGAGGCGACAGGCCGGGGCGCACGAGTTCTGATCAAATCACGCTGTACAAGTCGGTCGGGGTCGCTGTGCAGGACGTGGCCGCGGCGGCGCTCGTCCTCGCGGCGGCGCAGGCACGACGGATCGGCACGGACATCGATCTGGAGGGGCAATGACGGACGTGAAAGAGGGTCTAGAGGGCGTCGTCGCCTTCCGCACCGAGATCGCCGAGCCCGACCGCGAGGGCGGCTCGCTGCGGTACCGGGGCGTCGACATCGAGGAGCTCGTCGGCCGCGTCCCGTTCGAGCAGGTCTGGGGCCTGCTCGTCGACGAGTCGCTCGAGCCCGGCCTGCCTCCCGCCGAGCCGTACGCTGCAGAGGACCTGACCGGCAACGCCCCGGCGGACCTCCAGGCGGTGACCGCGGCGCTCGGCGGGGAGTGGCAGCTCGGCAAGCTGATCGACATCTCCGACGCGCAGGCGACCGAGGATCTGCGTCGCCTCTCCGCGACCATGATCGCGGTCGTCGCCCAGTCGGCCCGTGCGGCGGACGGAAACCGGGTCCCGGTCGGCCGCGCGGCGATCGACGCCGGCGAGACGACGGCGGCGCGGTTCCTGCTCGAGTGGCTCGGCGAGGCGGACCCGAAGCACGCCAGGGCGCTCGACACCTACTGGATCTGCACCGCCGAGCACGGCCTCAACGCCTCCACGTTCACGGCGCGCGTCGTCGCCTCGACCGGCGCCGACTGCGCGGCCTCGCTCTCCTCGGCGGTCGGAGCGCTCTCGGGCCCTCTGCACGGCGGCGCGCCCGCGCGCGTGCTGCCGATGCTCGACGCCGTGGCCGAGACGGGTGACGCCGAGGCGTGGGTCAAGGACGCGCTCGACAAGCACGAGCGGATCATGGGCTTCGGGCACCGCATCTACCGCGCCGAGGACCCGCGTGCACGCCTGCTGCGGCGGACGGCCAAGGAGCTCGGCGCGCCGCGCTTCGAGGTGGCCGAGGCGCTCGAGAACGCGGCCCTCGCCGAGCTGCACGCGCGCCGCCCGGATCGCGTGCTCGCGACGAACGTCGAATTCTGGTCGGCCGTCGTCCTCGACGCGGCCGGGATCCCGCCCGCGCTCGCACCGGCGATGTTCGGCTGCTCGAGGACGGCGGGCTGGTCGGCGCACATCCTCGAGCAGAAGCGGCTCGGCAAGCTCGTCCGCCCCTCCGCCGAGTACGTCGGCCCGGGCGCGCGCGGCCTCAGCCAGCTCTAGCGAGCAGCCAGAGCCGCTGCTCGACCGTGACCGGCTCGCGCTCGAAGCCGCCGTAGGCCTCGACCTCGGCGAAGCCCGCCTCGCGCAGCATCGCGACCCATTCGGTCGGCGTGTAGACCCTGTGCTCGAAGCTCCGCTCGGCGCGGCGCCCGTCTGCGTCGATCATCAGGTGCGTCGCGCGCGAGGTGCCGGCGACCTGGTCGAACTCGCGCTCCTGGAGGAACAGGCCGCCGTCGGGAAGGCGGTCCCAGTGGCGCGGTCTGAAGATGTGCGCGAGCCGGTCGCGGTGCATCGTCTCGACGACGAGTGAGCCGCCGGGCCGCAGCACGCGCCGGAACTCCCCGAGCACGCCCACGTCTCCGGCCCGGTCGAGGTAGCCGAGCGCGGTGAACAGGCAGAGGACGGCGTCGAAGCTCGCGGTGGGGAAGGGCAGCTCGCGATAGTCGGCCCGCACCAGCTTCGGCCACTCCGCGTCGCCCCGCCGTCGCTCGGCCTCGGCGAGCTGGACGGCCGAGCGGTCGGCGCCGGTGACGCGGTAGCCCGCCTCGGCCAGCACGAGCGCGTGCCGGCCGAAGCCGCACGGGGCGTCGAGCACCTCCGCCCTCGGCTCGAGGCCTGCGAGCGCGACCGCCCCGAGCGCCTCGGCGCGGGTCCGCTCCTCGTCCAGGAACGGCACGAACATCGCCAGGTAGCTCTCGTCGAAGAGCTCGTCCCAGCCCCCTTCCATTTCCGGCAGACTCCCAGCCATGACCGACCTCGCCTCCTATCGCGACCGCTTCCCCATCCTGGCGGACACGACCTACCTGATCAACCATTCGCTCGCCGCGATGCCCGCCGCCGTCGAGGACCGGCTCATCGAGTACGCGCGGATGTGGAAGACGCGCGGCGTCCGCGCCTGGGGCGAGGGCTGGTGGACGATGCCGATGGAGGTCGGCGACCAGATCGGCCGGATCATCGGGGCGGTACCCGGCTCGACGGTGATGCACCAGAACGTCGCTGTCGCCGAGGCGGTGATCCGCTCGTGCTACCGGCCCGAGGGCGGGCGGAACCGCGTCGTTTACGAGGACGCGAACTTCCCGTCGGTGCGGTATCTCTGGCAGGCGCAGCCCGACCTCGAGGTGGTCGTCGTGGACGACGACGCGGCGATCGTGGACGCGATCGACGAGCGCACCCTCTTCGTCCCGATCAGCCATGTCCTGTTCAAGACCGCGGAGATCCAGGACGTCGAGCCGATC
>Ga0315273_10004064_pt1 | contig 17799 bp, 17 predicted proteins | sample YL17G02_0_MG_FD_205753 | JGI IMG/M metagenome (GOLD analysis project Ga0315273, IMG submission 205753) | Sediment microbial communities from Yellowstone Lake, YNP, Wyoming, USA - YL17G02_0 | ecosystem: Environmental > Aquatic > Freshwater > Lake > Sediment | place: USA: Wyoming | collected...
CTTGGTATCCCGATATTCTTAAGTTAAAACGACATTACGAAAGGAATAGGAATAAAACTCAATTTAGACATTTGCTTTATTATTGTAAACAACGGGGATATATAAAAATCAGAAATTTAGAACAAAAACAGGGAGTCATTCTTGCCAAGAAGGGACTAGATAAAGTTTTAAAAACTAAACTAAAAATCGGAACAAAGAAAAAAAGACGTGATAAAAAATGGCAAATGGTGATTTTTGATATCCCAGAAAAAAAGCGTGTTATTAGAGATTTTTTTAGAGGATATCTTCGAATTTTAGGATATAAGATGCTCCAGCAAAGCATTTGGGTTTGCCCGCTGGATGTATTTAAAGAGACGGAAGGCATTATACGGAAGTATTCACTTGACCCTTATATTAAGCTATTTTTAATTGAAGAAATAGAAATGTAATATATTTTCTACGGCCGTAGAAAATATATTACATTTGGAAGTTAAGTAATGTTAATATTTTTTAAAAGAATTTAAACAAATGGGAATCATTTCAGGATTAATAAGCATGTTTGGATGGGGGACATCTGATTTTTTAGCTGCAAAATCAAGCCGGAAAATTGGTTTTGTTTTAACTTTTTTCTATGCTCAGCTCGTAAGCTTTTTTGTGGCTCTACTATATTTTATTTTTAATTTTCGGACATTCATTTTTAATAGTGTTCCAAAATTTATTTTCATTATTATAATTTCTGGTTTTCTGTTTACGATTAGCGCCTTGGCTTTTTATAAAAGTTTAAGCATAGGCAAAGTTTCTCTTGTCGGTCCCATTACAGCATCTTGGGCAATGATTACCGTTTTGCTTAGCGTATTTTTTCTCGGCGAATTACTGAAGGCAAATCAAATACTTGCAATTATTTTAATAATCATCGGAGTGATACTAATTTCATCTGATCTGAAAGAATTTTTTAAACAAAATAAATTAATTTTTTCAATTGGAGCAAAAGAAGCAATTGTTGCCATGTTTGGCTTTGGAATCACTTTATTTTTATTGGCTATTGCTGTTAAGTCGCTTGGATGGTTTATTCCCGGTTTTTTATCCAGATTGTTTATTTTAATATTTTTAATTATTTATTTTATCTTTAAAAAACAACCTCTTAAAATTGAATTCAAACCAATAAACTGGATTTTGATTATTGTAATTGGTTTTTTGGACATAATAGCTTTTTTTGCATATAGTATCGGAGTAAGTACTGAATATGCTTCAATTATTGCTCCAATTGCCGCCTCCTCTCCTTTGGTAACCACAGTACTGGCGCAAGTGTTTCTAAAAGAAAAGATAGTGTTAAGTCAAATTTTCGGGATAATAATTACTATTGTTGGATTAGTTTTAATTTCAATTTAATAAAAAAATGGAAATTAATGAAATAAAAGATAAAAACATTTGGGAAGATTTTTTACAAGAATGTGAAGAGAAGACCTTTTTGCAGTCTTGGAATTGGGGCGAATTTTGCAAAAAAGAAGGGAATGCAATCTGGAGATGGGGAATATATGACAATAATGCTTTAGTCTCGATAGTTTTCTTCTATAAAATTCAGGCAAGGAGAGGGACATTTTTGTTCGTGCCACACGGGCCAAATTTAAAGAAACAAGCGATAAATAACAAGCAACAGGTATTAGAAATTTTATTTGGACAATTAAAGGAAATAGCCAAAGAAGAAAAAGCAGATTTTATCAGAATTGCGCCGATTTGGGAAAAAAATCATGAAAATAATAGAATTTTTAATGAATTAAATTTTAGAGATGCGCCAATACATATTCATCCGGAATTAACCTGGGAGCTGGATATAACTTTATCCGAGGAAAAACTTTTGAATCAGATGCGGAAAACGACGCGATACCTGATAAAACAAGCTCAAAAGAACATTGATGTTAAAATTATTGAAAGTCGGAAATTAGAGGACGTGGAAAAATTTAATGAACTGAACAAAAAGACAGTTAATCGCCACCATTTCGTACCTTTCCCTACAGATTATTTAAAAAATGAATTTATAACTTTTTCTAGTGATGACCAAATCTCAATATTTTTGGGAGAATACAAAGAAGAATTGATTGCAGCAGGAATTTTCGTATTTTGGCAAGGAATTGCTTTTTATCATCATGGCGCTTCTTCTTTGAAACATCCAAAGATTCCAGTTTCTTATTTATTAATATGGGAAGCAATCAAAGAAGCGAAAAAAAGAGGATGTAAAAAATTTAATTTTTGGGGGATTACTGAAGAAAATTGGAAATTGAAAATTGGAAATTGGAAAATTGGTCAGCATCCCTGGGCTGGTTTAAGTCTTTTCAAAACTGGTTTTGGCGGATATAAAAAAGAATACATTAAAACTCAAGATTTTCCGCTATCTAAAAAATATTATCTTGCTTATATTTTTGAAAAAATAAGAAAGATCAAAAGAGGTTTATAGATAAAAAAGTGTTAAAATCTAAAGAATGAGAAGATACCGGAAGCCGCACAAAATAAGAAGGAAAACATCGGTTTTCAAGAATCGGTATTTTTGGCTTTCTCTTTTAGTTCTATTGATTTTCGGATCTTCTTCCTACTTTTTGTTTTTTTCGGATTTTTTCCAAGTGAAAGAAATTAATATTTCCGGCAATCAGAAGATAACAACCGATAATATCAAGAATGAAATGAATTCTTTAGTTACCAGAAATTTTATAAGCTTTTCTTCGAGAAGTATTTTTCTGACAAATTTTCATAATATAAACTCGGAAATTTTAAAAAAATTTCCCCAGCTAGCCAGTATAAATTTTAAAAGAGATTTTCCGAATCGTATAGTCGTAGAGGCAGAAGAAAGAAAACCAGTTGCTGTTTTCTGTCCAAGCGTGGATTGTTTTTCAATTGATAAAGAGGGGATTGCTTTTGAAAGAAATGAAGTGATTTTTTCTGATTTTCCAAGAATAAACAACATCGACGGAAAAAACAGTTTTTCATTAGGAGAAAACGTAATAGATGAAAACATCCTTAACTTTATTTTAGATGTTAAAAATGGACTAAATGAAAAACTAAAAATAACCGCAGAAGTATTTAACCTTATATCCGCTCAGCGTCTTAACGTTAAAACCAAAGGAAAATGGGATGTTTATTTTAATGTGAAAGGGGATTTGAATTGGCAATTGGAAAAACTCATTCTGGTCTTGGAAAAAGAAATCCCTCCTGAAAAAAGGAAGGATTTGGATTATATCGATTTAAGATTTACCCGAGTCTATTTCAAATACCGCTAAATAATTTATTTGACTTTATATCTGCTAATTACTATCCGTCCCAAGTGAGGATATGCGTCTTCAAAACCCTTTTCATCTTCTTTAACCCAATTATCGGGAACGGTGGGCCGGTAATTTCCAAAACCTGTAGTATTTATCATCCAGACCTTATCGTCTTTTTTTACTTCTTTGTTAAAATCAGTAATAATATCTTCCGGTGAAAGAAGGGCAGTGCCTGAGTAATGAGGCATATAGCCCGTAGTATAAAGAAGGGGATTAGCATCAGTTTGGTTATAATATTTAAAAGTAAAATAGACGAATGATGATCCTACAAAAATTTTTTCATTCGGTTTGAATTCTTTATTTAAATAAGCAGAAGCGCCAGCCATTCCTGGCTTTTTTTGTATGTCAATTCTATTCCAACGGACAGGAAAAGCAATTGAAAATCCTAAAATAGCAATTACTATTAAAAAAAATTTCGTCCACTTGTTGTTTATTAATAAAATAGCGCCTGCTAAAATTATTGAATAAAAAGGAAAGCCGAAAATAAAATAACGATCAACATATATCGGTCTTTTAATGGATAGAGCGACCGTCAGCACAAAAGGAATAATCAATGAAAAGGTAATCAGCCATTTTTCTCGTGCTTGGTTTTTCTTTAAAAATAAAAAGATAGCTAAAAAAATCATAGCCATCAAAAATACTAAAACATACGAAGATTTTGCCGGGTCAACAACTCCGCCGCCAGTCATTTTGGCTAATGTATTTGGAACCGACCAAATGTTAATGGGCGGAATCCAATAGTCTTGTTGCACTTGCGCATTTTGTTCTATTAATGTTTTAATCCAGGGTATATAGGAAACAGCAACCAAAACATAGCTGCTTAATCCGAGTTGAAAGTTTTTGTTTTTCAACCAGGCGGTAACGCTGAATTTTGCATCTTGATAAATTATATAAGCTAAGTATAGTCCCTGCGCGAAAATCCAAAAAGCTACAAAGTAATGTGTATAAATTCCCAAACTCGTCGCTATAGCGTAAAAGAGCCACCAATTCCATTTTTTTGTTTCGATTGCTTTTAATAAAAAATAACTGGAAATTATTACTAAGAAAGTTCCCAAAGAATACATTCTTGCTTCCATTGCGTATTGAATCTGGAAACAACTTAAAACGAACAGCAAAGCTGAAAAAAGCGCCAAATTGCGGTTCTTAAACGCTTGTTCAACAAAGATATAAATGCTAATTGTTGCCAGAATGCTGAATAATACACTAAACAAACGCAAAGAGAATAAGGAATTTCCGAAAAACAAATCCCATCCTCTCAAAAGAATATAATAAAAAGGAGGATGGACATCCATTTTAATTCGCTCGATCATTCCATTAAAATCGTATTTTATCAAAAGGGCAGAAAATGATTCATCGTGCCATAAAGACATGGCAGTAAGATTACACAATTCAACGATTGCGACGGCCGCTATTGTTAAAAATAATATTAAAAAAGTTTTTTTAACGCTCATATTTTAATTATTATTTGTTAATATTCATACACGCGCATAATTTCTTGGCCAAAGCGGTTGTAGGCCCGGGTTTTAATTGTTGCTTCATGATGATATTCTTCAAATTTTTTAGAATCGAAAATCGTTGATTGAGTAAAAACAATTTGATCTTTCGGGTTTAATAATGTTTGGTAACTGTTTTCTGGTATTACCAGGATATAGGGTTGGTTAAATTTTGCAGTTAAAAATTCCGGAGTTTGAACCGAATATGTGTCCAATACAAGATATGTTTTATCTTTAAGACTCCTTTGGTTTAAATAATCGCTGACCACCGTTAAATCGGACCTGTAAGCATAATAAAATTCCGGAGAATTGGCGCTTATGCCAAAATAAAGGTGATAATCATAAAGCAGATTGGTAATTAGAAATAAGGCTAAAAACAGGCTTATTAATAATGAAATATTTCTTGACTTAAAAGAAGATTCAAATTTTCTTAAAAATATATCAATAGCCACGGCGGCAAATAAAAACGCCGCCGGAATTGTTCCTATTGCCCTTAAGCCATGAGGGATACTTTCAACTGTCAGAAGTTCTGGCGCAAGCATTCCCAAAAACCACATAATCATAAAAAAGTAGACAAACCAATTTTGAAGATAATCTTTTTTGAAAAAAGTTTTTTTGAAGAGATTCAAAATAATAATTAGGACTGAGTATAGAATGCCGAGGGCAAAAAAGAAGGAAATCCACGGATTTAGCATGCTATATCCTGAAACATTATGACGCCAATTAAGGTCGCCATCTGTGAAAAACATTAAAAAACTTTTCTTTGCAACTTGTAAAACAGTTCCAATAAGATCTCCATGATTTTGATCTTTATTAAAAACAGATACATAACCAGCCCTTCCTGCAAAATCAAAGGGATGATGAATAAAATAGGAGAGCAAAGGGACTAGAATCAATAACATTATTAAAAATCCTATGACCATTTCTGTCCGATATTTTTTTAAAATTTCCCTGTTTATTAATAGAATAACAATAAACAAAGCTCCTATAATTGGAATAATTAAACGAAAAGCCGGATAAGTATAAAAACCCAAAGCCAAAGAGATGCCGGCTAAAATTGCATAAATTTTTCGTTTTCTTTCGGAACTTTCTTTAAAAACAGAATAAGCGAAATAAAAAAATAAAACAGAAAAAAGAGGAACCATGATTGCGCGGAATCCGGTTCTGGAATGAGTAACGTGCCAGGCTGAAGTGGCCATAAAAAAACTTGCCAAAAAGGCGACTCTTTTATTAAATAATTTATCTGCCAGAAACCAAAGCGCAATAACAGAAAATATCCCGATTATAGCCGAAACAAGATGCATTTGCCAAACGCCGATTCCAAAAAGAGCGACAGAAATCGCCTGTAGATAGAAGAATAAGGCCTCTCTACCCAGCCCTCTTGCAAAAAAAACAGAATGCTGGCCTTTGAATATAGATAAAATATCCAGTCCATTTGCCGCTTCGTCGGGAAAAAGTCCGCCTGGCACAGTTTTTAAAATCCACAATCTAAAAAAAGATGCGATTAAGATAACAATTATTAAAAGTATTAGTAATTTTTTATTCATTAAAATATTTTACCCCGTTAGAAAGTTTAAATCAATACACTGAGACAATTTTATGCAATGCTTTGCTGAAAAAGCTGTTTTCTAAAGGGGTATGGCAGATTTATTAATCCCAACACCAAACTACCGCTGTGCTTCGCACAAATAAATTAAATTTGTGCTCGTTATGGTGTGGGGGTTGACTCTGAAAAAGAAAGGTATAATATGGTTTTAGGAGGATTAAGAAAATTGGAAAAATCTAAGGCTGTGTATATTGTTCTATTGGTGCTTGCAGTTTCATTAATCGCAGGTTCGTTAACAAACTGGACCATTATCGTATTTGACCGTTACATCTATCTTGATTATGCCAGAATCTCTTTGTATAATGCGCAAACGGCGCACACACCGGCAGAAAAAACATGGTACATAAACGAGACCATTCAGCTTTATCAAAAAGGACCAAATCTTGAAAAAATCAAACTTCTAAAATTTGATAGCAGAACGCAAGAATTTGAAGAAGTAATAGGTTCGGTCGTTGCAGAATTCCATAGCAAGACTTTGTTGGTTCCGCGCTTTGTAGCGACAGGTGTACTCCAAATTCTAGTTCTTTTCTTTTGTTTCGCTGGCACTTTTGACAACCACAAAATATGCTGGATTTTGAGCGCTAGCAAAAGGAATATATTCTATTTCAGCACGGCCACTTTATTCATAGCCGCGTTAGCGATTACGTTCTTTTAAAATAACAAATCTCAGCGAGAGAAAATTATCACTTTTCTCTCTTTTTATTTACAAAAAGTTGGATATTTGCTATATAAAATATAGCTGTTTTCATTTGAATAGGAGGTGAAAAAGTGGAAATAAAATTCGAAGTTCGAAAGATGGGGAAAAAAAAACCATTTCAGCTAATCGAAGTGCAAAACCCAGAAGGAAAGATAACTCCCAGCGAATTCGTTTCAGTAGTTGATCAGATTGCCGAAAAAATGTGGTCGAATCTGTCAATTGTTTTCAAGCTTGGCGATAAACTTCCAGACTGGGCAATTGGAATGCTTTTTTTGCAGCTCGAAACAGTAGATCGACCCTGGGTTGGACTCTGTCGAGATGAACCGAACCATGATGTAGTTGTGACCAATGCTAACTTTCAAAATCCTAAGGCTGGAGACATAATACCATTCGCAGTGCTGGGACTGTAGATTGATTAAGCACAAAAGAATCGAATAAGATATTCCACAAAGCCTATATAACTAGGCTTTTTTATTTCCCTCAGCGTTATCACTCAAAGGGCTTGACTGCTAGTTTGGGTTTTTATATAATAGACGCATGCTTACCAAAAGGCAGCAGAAAATTTTAAATACTGTCATTAAAGAATATATTGAAACAGGAGAACCGGTCAGTTCCCAGCTTTTAGAAAAGAAGCACGATTTTGGGATCGGTTCGGCAATGATCAGAGTTGAGATGCAAAAACTGACAGAAAGGGGATATCTTTTGCAGCCGCACACTTCAGCCGGAAGAGTGCCGACTGATAAAAGCTATCGTATTTTTGTTGACAGGATCGTAGAGAAGCGCTTTTCGATTGATCAAGATATGGAAAAAATAGAAGAGATTTTCAGAGAGGAAGAAGACGTTTTTAAATTAGCCAGTCATTTAACCAAATTTTTGGCAGAAGAAACATCAAGCCTGGCAATTTTGAATTTACCGGAAAGAGATTTTGTTTTTAAAGAAGGCTGGGAGGATTTATTGAAAGAAGCCGAATCATTCGAGCATGATTTCTTTTCTGAGTTTGCCGGCGCCATTGAAAAATTTGAAGAAAACTTTAATGATTTAAAAATAAACTCGGGAATCAGGGTGTTTATCGGAAAAGAAAATCCTGTTAAAAAAGCCAAGAATCTGAGCGTAATATCTTCAAAGTGCAAGCTTCCAAACAAAGAAAAAGCAACTTTGACTTTAGTCGGCCCAAAAAGAATGGATTATAATCGTAATCTCAGTTTAGTTCAATCTTTAAATAAATATCTAGATAATAAATAAAAATCCAAAGTCTAAAATCCAAATGACAAATCAAATCCAAATTCCGAATAACAAAAGAAAGTTTGACTTAGAAGAACGCACCGCTTGTTTCGGAGAGAAAATTATTGATTTTGCCAGAACTCTTTTTTCTGATGTAGTAAATAGGCCTTTAATTAATCAGTTAATTCGAGCTAGTACGAGTATAGGCGCAAATTATTTAGAAGCTGATGGTGCCGAATCAAAAAGAGATTTTAATCACAAAATAGCAATCTGTAAAAAAGAGGCAAAAGAAACTACTCATTGGTTAAGAATGATCGCTAAAGCAAATTCTGATAAAAAAGAAAGTTGTCGGAAATTCTGGAAAGAAGCACATGAGCTTACATTAATATTTTCTGCTATCTTGCGTGCTAAGAAAAAATAATTTTAGATTTTGTGCTTTATTTGACATTTGAGTTTTGTCATTTGAGCTTCAATATTTATGGCCGAAGAAAAGGAAAATAAAGAAAAACATTGTCCTGCTCAAAATGTGGAGAAAAAGGACAAAGAACAATTAGATATAGATGAGTTGAAAAAGAAATTAGAGGAATGCGAAAAGCAAAAGAGCGAGTATTTATCAAGCTGGCAGAGAGAACGTGCAGACTTTCTGAATCACAAAAGAGAAGAGATGGAGAGAGCGGAGGAGCTATTGAAATACGCCAACGAAGTTTTTATCTTAAAAATCCTGACAATCTTGGATAATTTTGAGATTATTGAACAAAAATTACCGGAAAATTTAAAGAAAGAAGAGAACGTTAAAGGATTACTAATGATTAAGAGTCAAATTCTGGACTTTTTGAAAGCGCAAAGCGTTGAAGCAATAAAATCAATAGGGGAGAGGTTTGATCCGAATTTTCACGAGGCAGTGGGGGAAGCAAATGTAAAACCCTCCGCAGCTTCGGCTGCGACGGGCAAGGGACAAGAATCAGGGATTATTATCGAGGAAATTCAAAAAGGATACAAAATAAACGGTCGATTATTAAGGCCGGCGAAAGTCAAGGTAATTAAATAAAAAATGAAAATTGATGATTCTAAAAGATTAATTAGAAGCGAATTTTTTGCTTTATACAGAATTATTTCAAGGATGGATGATGTTCAATTATTGGGAGAATATTTTATAGAAGGATATCGTAAATGTTTGAAAGGATTAAGAAGTTTTTTCGAATTTGATATTGAGAATTTTGACATAAAAGAAGAAGAAATCGAAAAAAGATATCCAATTGGTTTTTCACTAAACAACTTATCCGCTACGATTGCTATCACTCCAGCATTTAAGGGAATTTTTGAAGAGAAATTTGTTAACAGAATGCTTTTGTTTACAAAAATGGAAACACTAATAATATTCTTAAATTTAAAAGTCGAAGGATAATTTATTATTTTTTTTAAAAATATGCCAAATCAACAACAAATTCAAATAAAAGCAAAAGATGAGGATCTAAAAGGAGATTATTCCAATATGATGCAAGTTCTTCATACTAAAGAAGAATTTGTGTTGGATTTTTTCTTCGTTTCGCCGCCGCAAGGAGTCTTGTGTTCAAGAATTATTATGAGCCCGGGACATGCAAAAAGAGTGATAAGCGCGCTTCAGGAGAATGTTAAAAAATATGAAGAGAAATTCGGGCAGATTAAAGAAGCTGAAACCCCGGAAGGAAACATTGGATTTATTCAAAAATAAATTATCATCAGCGAATATCGAATCGGTTACGAATATTCGAATTCGTTTATTCGGAAGGAATTCGTTATTCGTTGATAATTTTTCACTATGCCAAAAGTATTAGGTATTGATTTAGGCACATCTATTTCAAAGATGGCCACAATTTTACAGGGCGAACCAAAATGCCTTGAAAGTCGGGAAGGATCAGTTTTGATTTCCTCGGTTGTTACTTTGACAAAAACCGGAGAAAGGCTGGTTGGCACTTTGGCCAAAAGACAGGCGGTGACTAATCCTAAAAATACTATTTTTGCTGTAAAGAGATTTATCGGAAGAAGATTTTCAGATCCTGAAGTTCAAAAAGAATTAAAAAGATTGCCTTACGAAACAAGGGAAAAATCTGCCGATGGAAGCGTTGAAATAAAAATGGGAGATAAATGGTTTACCCCGATTGAAATTTCTTCAATGATTTTGCAGAAGCTAAAAATAGACGCTGAAGAAAAATTAGGCGACAAAGTTACAGGAGTAGTGATAACTTGTCCGGCTAATTTTGACGATTCCCAGAGAAAGGCAACAAAAACAGCAGGAGAAATTGTTGGTTTTAAAGTTTTGAGAATTATAAACGAGCCGACTGCCGCAGCTTTGAGTTACGGGTTTGGAAAGAAAAAACCGGAAAAAGTTTTAGTTTATGATTTTGGCGGAGGAACTTTTGATGTTACCATCTTGGATATTTCTCCTGACACCGTTGAGGTTTTAGCAACCGGAGGCGAGCCGCATTTGGGCGGTGAAGACGTTGACCAGAGAATCATTGAATGGATAACGGATCAATTTAAAAAAGAACAGGGATTTGATTTGCTAAAAGATCCCTTAGCAGTTCAAAGAATTAAAGAAGCAGCTGAAAAAGCGAAAATTGAATTATCCAGCTCCTTGGAAACCGAAATTAATCTTCCGTTTATTTCTGCTGACTCTTCGGGACCTAAACATTTATACTACAAAATAAATCGGGCCCAGTTTGAAAATTTAATACGCGACTTAGTTGAAAGATCAATTGAAAGGTCAAGAAAAACTCTGGAAGAAGCCAAACTTAAAAAAACAGATATCACTGAAGTTGTTTTGGTCGGTGGAACAACTTTAATTCCGGCAGTCAGGGAAGCAGTGAAGAATTTCTTTGGAAAGGAGCCCAATGTTTCCATTAATCCGGAAGAAGTGGTGGCTCTGGGCGCTTCAATTGAAGCTGAAATTTTAAAAGCTAAAGACGAAGGAAGAGCGCCAGAAGGCGATATTAAGAGTGTGCTTTTATTGGATGTTTTACCGCTTTCTCTTGGGATTGAAACTTTGGGCGGAGTAAATACCCAGATGATTGCTAAAAATACGACTATTCCTACTGCCAAGACGCAAATATTTTCCACTGCAGCTGACAGCCAGTCTTCTGTTGAGATTAATGTTTTGCAGGGAGAAAGGTCAATGGCAAATGATAATAGATCTATCGGAAGGTTTATCTTAGACGGTATTCCGCCGGCTCCAAGAGGACTTCCCCAGATTGAGGTAACTTTTGACGCTGACGCCAACGGTATTATAAGCGTTACTGCCAAAGACAAAGCCACCGGAAAATCACAGTCAATAAAAATTGAGGGTTCGGTCGGCCTTTCAAAGGAAGAAATAGAAAGAATGAAAAAGGAAGCTGAAGTTCATGCTATTGAAGACCAAAAGAAAAGAGATAGGATCGAAGCTAAAAATTTAGCCGACAATTTAATTTATTCTGCGGAAAAAACCTTAAAAGAGGCAGGAGATAAAGTTTTGGCTGATGCAAAAAAAGAGGTTGAAGAAAAGATAAATAACTTGAAAAAGGTAAAAGATAGTGATAATATAGATGATATAAAAAGTAAGACTTCAGAATTATCCCAGGCAATTCAGAAAATCGGAGCCGAGCTTTATAAGCAAAGCCAGGATAAAGGTCAAAAAAAACCCGGAGAAGAAGGACCGCAACCGGAAGAAGGCCAGTTTAAAGAAAAGAAGTAAACTATTTGCTGATTAATGCCAAAGGATTATTATAAAATTTTGGGAGTAAACCGAGACGCATCTCCTGAAGAGATAAAAAAAGCTTACTACGAGTTAGCTCATAAGCATCATCCGGACAAAGGCGGCGAAGAAAAGAAATTTAAAGAGATAAACGAAGCTTACCAGGTTCTTTCAAATAAAGAAAAACGGGGACAATATGATCAGTTCGGCCAGACTTTTGAAGGAGCTCAGGCCGGAGGTCCCGGAGGATTTGGTTCTAATTGGTCGTGGGGAGAAGGGGAGTCCGGAGGAGAAAATTTCGGTTTTAATTTTGGAGAGTTTGGAGATTTAGGCGATATGCTTGAAGAGATTTTTGGCGTCAGATCGCGCGCTGGCAGAGGCAAAGAAACGAGAAAAGGCAAAGATATGCAGGTGTCATTGGAAATTCCTTTAGAAAGCACGCTTTCTGGCCAGGAAAGAGAAATTTCTTTGGAAAAAATTATTATCTGCCCGAAATGCCAGGGGTCGGGAGCGGAACCCGGAACCAAAACGAAAACTTGCACTACTTGCGGCGGTGCCGGCCAGGTTCAGCAAGTCAGAAGAACAATTCTGGGTTCTTTTGCCAGCACTATGACTTGTCCGCAGTGCCAGGGAGAAGGAAAAATACCTGAGCAATCTTGCCGTACTTGTCGCGGCGAAGGGAGAGTAAGAAGTGAGGAAAGAGTAAAAATTTTTATTCCAGCCGGTATTGCTACAAACCAGGTGATAAAAGCAGAAGCAAAGGGAGGGGCCGGGAAAAAAGGAGGCAGAGCCGGAGATTTATACATCAATGTTCAAGTTAAATCCCATCCGTTTTTTGAAAGAAAAGATGATGATCTTTATACTCAGATTGAAATTTCTTTTTCCCAAGCTGCTTTGGGAGATGAAATAGAAGTCCAGACTTTAGAAGGAACAAAGATATTATTAGAAGTTCCGGTTGGTATAGAGTCGGGAAAAGTTTTGAGAATTGCCGGAAAAGGCATTCCTCATTTTTCAGGATATGGAAGAGGAAATTTATTAGTTGAACTGCGCGTTAAGACACCGAAGCGACTGACTAAGGTTCAAAAAGAATTATTAGAGAGATTACGCAAGGAGGGTTTATAAAAAATCGATGTCCCGTGAAACGGGACGGAGACCCAGCACCAACGTTAAACGTTCGGTGCTGTGGCAAAAAGAGCTTCTTGAAAAACTAAAAGAAGAAGAAATATAGCCTTTTGCCTTGCAAAAGGAAATCCTAAATCCAAAATCCGAATTTCTAAATAAATCTTAATGACTAAAAAATAACAAACAATACGTTTTAAATTTTGGACATTTGAAATTTGGAACTTGTTTAAAAATTAGATATTAAAAATTTAAAATTCCCTTGTCACACAAGGGCACGCCCTCATAACTCAATGGTAGAGTAACAGCCTTTTAAGCTGAAAGCTGGAGGTTCGAGTCCTCCTGAGGGCATAAATTAAAAATACATCCTTAATGGGTGTATTTTAATTTATCTCAAGAGTAGCGAGAACCTCCATCCCCGAATTCTGAGCGCAGCGAAGGAATGTCCTTCGGGCAACTCGGTGAGAGTCCTCTATGCGGAGCAAAATTAGTTATTAGTTCTTAGTTATTAGTTAGCCGTTCATCTTTGGGCGGCCTGCCCCGCAGTGTCCTGAGCTTGTCGATGGACTACTACTAGGGTTTTTTGGTAGAATAAAAGAATATGAGCTCGAAAATAAAAATCTTAATAGGTATTTTAGTAATTATTGTTATTGGAATTATTAGTTGGCTAATTTGGAATAAAATCAGACCTGGAATTAATGAACTATATTGTGAGCAAGATAGTGATTGCATCTATCGTTGCGGGTGTAAAAATAAGAAGTTCAAAGATAGTAGGAATATATTGTGCAAACCAATCGCAGGAGCGACTTGTAAATGCACTAATAATAGATGCGAGACTATACTTCCTAAAAAGCAAGAAGTAACACTTGCTACCGATAAGACAGATTATGTGGAAGGAGAAACAGTGAAAATAACTGTAACAAATAATCTAAACCAAGATATTTGGTACTGGGATAATTTAGGCGAGACCGTTCCTTTGGTTGGAATCCAAATTCTCCAAAATGGGGAATGGAAAGGTTTAGCGAAAAAAGACGCCTGCTCTTGCAAAGAAAATTGCACCCATTTTTCTAATGGACTAGTGGATTTGAAAACAAAAGGAATAATTACAGATTCTTGGGATACAAAAACCGATTGTACAGGCTTAATAATTGAAAAAGGAAAATATAGAGCTCTGTTTACTTATTATTTGGATGCCGTTGCGATGAATAAGACTGAGGTTTATTCTGAAGAATTTACTATCAAATATGAAACCTCCAATTGGAAGACTTATAAGAATGAGGAGTTTGGGTTTGAAATAAAGTATCCAAGCACCTTTAATTTTAAAGAAAAACAAGGTGGTCTTTTTGGAATAGAATTTCCCAAATTAAACCTTGGATTAATAATAGAGAGAAAGCCCGAAAATTTTTCTGATTTGGAAAATTATCTTAATACCATTGCTAAAGAAAAGAATAATGATTGTAAGATTGAAGATGGTGCTGACAAACGCTATTGCTATTCTGTTGAAAGTAAGGATTTTGGAGGCAATAAAACCTTAGCTCTTATCTACCGTCCACTTGGCGGCAATTCAGCAGCAATGGGCTGTATTGGAATTGATGTTTATTTTGAAAATGATGATTATTTGTCTGTAGCCTCTTATGGATATTGTTCTGTAGATTTTGATGAAAATTGGTCTGGGCCAGCTGCTCTAGCGGCCGTAGAAAACTACAATATAATTCAACAAATGCTTTCTACCTTTAGGTTTTTAGAGTAAGTTTATTAATTAATAAAACACTATGCCATTTATCACTCAGGGAAAAACTAATTGGAAATTTCTCTTAATTGTAATTATTTTAGCCATTATAGTTGGTGGAGTAGCTTTATGGTTTTCAAGAAGACCAGAAAAACCTTATCAACCAGTTGAAATAAAGAAAACAGAAAATGTTGTTAAAGATGAAACGGTTAATTGGCTTACTTTTTATTCTATTTCAGTTGCAGAGAGTTATTCTGAAGAATATAAATTGAAATATCCTATAGAATGGTTTAATGAGAGCGAGAAAGACGAAGAGACACATATCTTAACCACAATTTTTAAAATAAAGCCGGATAAAATAAAGCTTGAAGTCCAGGTTTTGCCCGATGATAAAAAAACTTTACTATATAATTCTAATAATTTCTATCTTAGCGATATAAAAATTAAAAATAATAATTTTCAAGAACTAAAGGATAAAAATAATGGAAGTATTATCTATATTTATAATGTTCATTATAAAAATAATTTGAGCGATAATTATTATATTGTTTTTAAACCTTATAATGATAGCGATCAGGATAAAGAAATATTGCTGAATGTTTTAGGTTCTTTACGGTTTTTAGGGAGAGATAAAAAAGAAGCAATTATTGGTGCTGACACAGGTAGCTGGAAAAAAACATTTAGAAGCGGAGAATATGGATTTCAGATAAAATACGAAAATGGACTTGAAGTAATAAATAATCTTGACAATGATTTATCTTTGATTTTCGTTGATAGTGATAGAATGTTCAGCAATATGTTCCTATCTATTTATAGATTATCTGGTGTATCTACAGCCGAAGAATGGCTCGATAGAGAATTGACAATAAATGAAAATGCCTCTAAGAAATCTGAAAGGGAATATATCAAAATGAAAGACTCAGATAAGATTGGTATACTGACTTATGTAAAAGACGAGAACGGGACTATTCAAAACCAGTCTTTTTTTGTCTCTCGAGGTCCTCTTATGTATATTATTACAGCCCCCGTTATTGGAACTAATGAATTTGCTTATTATCGAATGATCTCGAATTTTGAATTTTTGGAACCCAAATATAAAACATTTGGATTAAAATCAAAATGGGGAATAGAGAATGTTTTTGAATTTGATGAAGACACAGGAAGATTAACTTTTATTCCTAATGAGGATAACGTCTATGAAACTGTTTATAAATATGGAGAAATTCCGTGGTACGAAACAAAAGTAGCTGGAGTTATTCCAGAAGACCTTAAAACGTTTTTTCCAACTACACCCATAGATCCGCAAGGATTATTGAGTACCAACGATTGGAAAAGATATCAGAATAAAGATAGATCGTTTCAATTTATGTACCCAAGTGAGTGGGAAATTGAAAGTTATTCAACCGAAAATAATTTATTTTTTAACGTAAATCAAGTAAAAATCAATCCCGTAAATCCTATGCTATTAGTAACTACTGGTATACAACCCGAACCCGAAGAAATTTTTGAATCAGCTGATATTATTCAATTACTCAAATTTAATAATATTGAGTCAATGATAACTTTTATATATGGTGATGAAGAAAATCCTGATCCCAAATTTTCTTATAATAAAGGAGTGAATTGTTTTGCTGAATTTCATGCAGGTAGCCGCGACTTTTTTTTGCAAATGTATTTCAGCACGGGGCCAGATTTTAATAAAAATATGCAAATTCTTTATACGATTTTATCTTCAATGCAATTTTATAATTCATACAAAATTTGAGCTGTTTCAGTTTTCAATAGTTGCCACTCTCTCGATTCATGCATAAACTGGTTCCAACCAAGTAGTGTAGAGTGCACAAAGTCGATTAATAATTAATAATTTAATTTCAAAATTATGTGTTACATTGTTCCATTAGCTATAATTCTTATAATAAACGGTTTTGAAAAGCATAAGAAAATTTTTATCGCCCATTTAGACCGGCTTAATCTGCTTATGTTTGGCGGAGTGACTATGCTTGTTGTCGATCATTTATGGAATGGCGAATTATTTTTAGTAGGTCCGAATACTTTGAAAGATTTAGCTTTAGGTTTTGCAATGTCAGGTATTATAATCATAGCTTGGGCCTTATTCACTCTAATCGAAAAAAAGCAAGTTTTGGTAAAAGTCAAAAAAACTGGGTTGAAAAATTAGTAGATAAAATCATATAATAACAAAAAAGCATCCCTTTATGAAGTGTACCCCATTTAGTGGACACGGATAAAAAAGCGCTTTAGACATTTAATGCAAGCAAATGATCCCTGTATTCAGCAGGGGTCATTTTTTTTAAATCCCACTGCGCTCTTTCGTGGTTGTAGTAATGTATGTAGTTTTCAATGAGCAGTCGTAATTCCTCAAACGTTTTGCAGCCCTTGTAATCTAGGTCGTCTTTCAAATGACCAAAGAATGATTCTACGGGCGCGTTGTCAATGCAGTTTCCTTTCCTGGACATCGATTGCATCATTTCCAATGCTTTTACCTTCTCAATGTATTCAGGATTGGTGTAGTGGAATCCCTGGTCAGAATGAATTAAGGCATCCTGAAATTGTTTCATTTGTTCAATAGTTTTTAACACCAGCTCCATGGTAACATACGGCAACAAATACCAGGCAACGATTTCTCCGGTTGCAATGTCTTTAATCACGCACAGATAAGCGAAACGACTGTTAAACGGTATGTAGGTGATGTCAGTGCAGAAAAATCGGCGAGGGATTGTTTGGTTGAATGCTCTATCCAGCTGGTTAGCGAACGTTCTGTGCTCTGCGGTCTTTTTCATTATTGCCTTGTAAGGATTCCTTCGCCGGATCTTGGCAACGAGATTGTACTTTTTCATGATTCTGATTATCTTTTTGTGGTTCAGGTTAATCTTCTTTTCCCGTTTCAGTCCCATTTTAACCTGCCTCCAGCCGTATTTGG
>Ga0315273_10004066_pt1 | contig 17796 bp, 14 predicted proteins | sample YL17G02_0_MG_FD_205753 | JGI IMG/M metagenome (GOLD analysis project Ga0315273, IMG submission 205753) | Sediment microbial communities from Yellowstone Lake, YNP, Wyoming, USA - YL17G02_0 | ecosystem: Environmental > Aquatic > Freshwater > Lake > Sediment | place: USA: Wyoming | collected...
CCAGTCCATGCTTGATGCCGAACAAATTGGTACTTCAACGGAAGATATCGATAATAACTACATGACTGCCGGAGAAATTATGGAAATAAACCGGGCCGGCAATGAGATTGGCAATCACACAATGAACCACTGCAATCTCGTGACCGGTCTTTGCCCTGATGCTGAAATACCAAATTCTCCAGACCCCTTGAATATGGCGGAAGAAATCGGACAAGCCAGCACCACTCTTCATAGCATTGGAGCACTTCCTCTTGACAGCTTTTCATATCCTTATGGTGTCTATAATCAGGCGGTAGAAAGTGAGCTTCAAAATGCCGGTTTGATTTCCGGCCGAACCGTAGACCGCGGATATAATTTAACAACTTCCAACCGTTATACTTTAAAAATCCAATACGTTACTGCCTCAACTACAACCAGCACAGATTTTCAGAATAATATAAAACCATGGATTGATACGGCGGCACAAAACAAAGTATGGCTCATACTTCTTTTTCATCAAATTCAGCCGGCAAATGTCATAGTGGAGGAAGAAGATCCTGACGCAACCACCCCAGAGGTTTTACAGGCGGTGGTGGATTATTTAAAGCAGAATAATATTGCAGTAGTTACCGTACACGATGCAGTTTGCCAGATGTCTGGTATGGCGGGCGATCCGCGATGCTCAGCCCCGACCGTGCCGGGTTCGGCTACGACCACACCACCAATTATTGAACCTCCCGCAACTACAACTCCGCCAGTCATAGACCCTCCGGCTACGACCACTCCTCCAGTTATTGAGCCTCCGGCTACAACCACTCCTCCGGTTATTGAACCGCCTGCTACTACTGAACCTCCAGCTGGTAATTCTTCCCCGGAAAACGTTGTTTCTCCGGCTATTGACTCTCCTGCGGGCAATACAGATAAATCCAATTCTTCTTCGGGCAGTAAGCGCAAACCGGGCGGCGATAGGCATTCTATTGCAATTGCAACCGGCGGGGAAGTGCTTGGAGCTACCAGCTGCCTGTATCTCAGAAACAATCTTAAAGTTGGCCAGCAAAATGATTTGGTTGAAGTCCTAAAACTGCAATCTTTTTTGAATGTTCGTGAGAATGAAAGTTTATTATTGACCGGAAAATTTGACCAAGCTACTTTTGAAGCAGTCCAAAGATTTCAAACCAAATACTCCAAAGATATTCTCGAGCCCTGGGGTTATAATGCTCCGACGGGATTTGTATACATGCTGTCCAAGAAAAAAATAAATGAAATTTACTGCGGTTCCAGCATTAATCTAAGCCAAGAAGAAATAGAGGAAATAGAAAACTTCAGAGCTTCTATAAGATAAAATTAATATGCAAAAAGGGGACCAGTTAAGGCCCCCTTGTCTGTTACGCTTTCACCTGGTAGCGCTGCGGAGAAATCCACGCAGCTTTTTTTTCCTTCTTGAGCAGGATATTCCACATTGAACTGACGAAGAGTAATGTGTCATAGATGCGCAAAAGAGGAAAAACAGGAAAGTATTTTAAGATATCCCATCTTTTTTCCGCGATTGCGCAAACTAATACTTCCACGGCAATTATCGCAGAATATCCGCCTATTGCGCTCCAAAAATGATATGGCAAGCGCAGTTGCCATACCGCGATAAGGAAGATAAACGGGAGAAACTGGTCAAAAAACATCCAGCGGCAATCCCAGTTCATCATTGACAGCGGCCCTTTCCAGAGGACCCCGTGTTTTCTCATATTCATCCACAATCCGCGGTTCCATCTCCAATAGAGCTGGTTGGTGTAACCGCGCAAAGTGCTCGGGTCCTGGGTCTTGACTATTGCTCTCGGCTCAAAGGCGATTTTCATCTTCATGTTATTCGCCTGAATCGTTGCGTCCATATCGCCGATTCTTGTATCAGAACTCCAGTCAATTTTTCTCAGAGACCTGGTGGAATATGTTCCGGCGCAGCCGGGGACAACCAAGATTCCGGAAAACTTTTCCTGAGCCGATTTATGTAGCCGATGGAAAGTAGAATACTGCACTGCCCGATGGGCAGTGAGCCAATTTTGGGGAAGGCTCCTGGGGCGTCCGCATACGATATCTATCGACGGGTCGCTCCGAATCCGCTCCTTTGTGACTCTGAAATATTCCCGGTCAATCAGAGTGTCAGCGTCAAAGAAGCAGACGTGCGTATATTTCCAAAAAAGCCCAAGTCCATGAATCGCGAACTTAATCGTCTCTTCCTTCCCCCGGATGTGATTTGTTTCGGTTACCGGTTCAACGTGGCGGTGTTCGCCGCAAATTTTCACCCGGCACTTCTTGACCTCTTCGGCCGTTTTATCTGTACAGCCGTTAAGGAGCACGTACACATCTTCAGGCGGAATGCCTGCGTCCAAGATGCTTTGAACTGTTCCGGCGATGGACTCTTCTTCGTTATGGGCAGGAATGACTGCCGCAAAACGAAGAGAAATATCCGGCTTCGGAATTCTTTTGGGCTTGCCGGACCCAATAGACAAAAACCATCCCAGAAATTTCAGAGATACATAGCATCCTACGAAAGCAAAAAGCAGTGTGCTTAACATAACTCCTCCCTTGCCCAGCTAATGGGCAGCGATTATAGCGTTGTGTAAAGTTCAATAACCGTGCCCACTATACAACAATTATCACAACTGTAACTATTGACAAAGCAAGTAAAAAATGCATAATAACTGACGGCATTGTTTTTTGATTTTAAACATGTTTTTAACCACATGGAGAAAGGCAGATTATGAAAAACTTTCTTGGACATTTCCTCTCCTTTTTGGCATCGTTTTTTCTCCTCTTTATTGTTGTTTACGTTGCGCGAGAATTATTGCCGAAAAAGGAAAAGCCTACACTTGCGGAGGATTCATCGCAACGTGCCGTAGCAATAGAACTAGTTCCTACCCACTACGCTTCGAGAGAAAATGTAAGCGTTTGGTTGGATCCAACTAGGTCGGATATCAAAGAAGCTCTGGATTCTCTCGACTCTAACCGTCGGGAAATTGGGACCGTTCGGCCAGTTTTCTATGAAGTAAAAGAGGGCAGGATTGTTCTTCATGGAAAACTTAAAGCTGGCGTCAGGAATGAAGTTGTATACCAGGCACAGAAGAGTGAGCCTAGAATCAATGTCATTCCCACTTTCGGCAATGTAGATGTGTCAGGGCCACACGGAGAAGAAGTGTTAAAACTTCTTCAAGACCCAGGACTTCGAAAAGCGGCCTTGGATAAAATCCTAGAAGTTGCCGAAGATCCCGACTACGCTGGAGTTGATATGGATTGGGAGGGATTATCGGTTGCTGGATTCAAACTTCTGGCCGATTTTATCGAGGACCTTTCACCGAACGTTCATCGATTGGGCAAAGTTGTATCTGTTGCTCTCGAGTACCGATACGTTGAAGCTTCAAGGCACGATTGGAGGCGGATCGGCAACGCAGCCGATCAGGTCGAGGTCATAGCCTATCCGGAACACCACGAAGGAACAGAGCCTGGCCCAATTGCTTCTGTTGATTGGGCTGGCTCGCAGGTCAATTTTGCCTTAAAAGCCATCCCTTCTTCAAAAATTGTCCTGTGCATGCCGTTGTTTGGATACATCTGGGAACAGGATCAGTATTCAGGTAGATCAGACACCCTGGATATTACCTGGAGACAATTGAAGAAGATGGGAGAAGAGAACTCTCTTGATGAAATACAGAGGTATGGTATTGATGTGAAATCTGTAGAAGCAAGAAGGGATGATAACAGCGACGCCCATACACTAATCACAGGGAGCTACAAGGCTTCGTCATATGACGGTGGCCAAACCAGGAAGATTAATTACCAAGTCTGGTATGAGGATGCCGTGAGTATTGGTGTGAAAATACAAATGGCTCAAAAATATGGCATCACTCAGTTCGGATTCTGGCGGATTGGGGGAGAAGACCCCCAGATCTGGAAGCTCTTTCAGTAAATGGACAAACGCACTCTGGTTCGCGGCAACGCAACCAGAGTGTTTTTTTATTTTAAACTCTTGCTTTTTAAAACAGAACATGCTATAAAATTATTGGGATTATAGAAAGGAGAAAGCCGTGAAAAATCTAATGCTTGTCCTGTTTCTGGCAATTTGTCTCCCCGCAACCGTTTTTGGGGAAGATATCTATTCCGGAAGTTTCGGAGGCGTCTTTTCGGGATGGAGTATCGTTCAGTGGAACGATACCACTCTGTCAGCCGAAAGCACTATCGCCGGCAAAAAAACCCTCATGGTTGTGGCAACGGCGAAATTTGGGAGACTATACATTCAGACTCCCACGGGATTCAGGTTGGGGCTGGAAAAAGAACGCCAGAATCTTTTCCTCTCGCTCATGAGCCCGACTAAGGTCACCAAGAATCACTTTTTTATTTCTCTTCATGATATGGAGGGAAAGGTGATTCAAGCTTTATCCGCCGGAGATTATATCAAAGGCGAAAGTTTTGCTGAGGGTGTCTGGTACAATCTGGAGATTCCTGTCTCTGATTTGAAAGGGACAGACCGGACTATCAGCGCTGTTTCGGTTGAAATAGAAGAGCCCGGTGTTTTCTTTGCCGACGCGATTTCTTTCAGCAAAGCAGCGGGGTCATACATGCTGCCTCCGACTGTGAAAGCAGTCAAAGTGTCATGCCAAGTCCTGCCGACCAACACTGTTGTGCTGTGCAAAGCGGTGATCGAAGGTCTTGGCAATATCAATCAGGCTGTGGTTTGGGGAACAAGCCTCGGAGCGATTGACGCTTCCGGGCAATATATTCCTCCGCTGGGCGTTCGCGCCCAAGTGATTGTCACCGCAACGAGTGTTCAGGACCCGAAAGTATTCGGGTCGATAACGCTCAGTTTAGTTCCTATGGAAGTAAAAAAGTAAGTTCTGCAGGTCGGGGCGCCCTATTGGTCGGGCGCCCTGTTGTTTTAAATTTAAATTTTTAATTATTGCAATAGAGCAATTTTTTGATACAATACCAACGTTCTTTACGAAAAGAACAACAATATTCCGCGGTGGCGTCCCAGTAGTACAGCAAAGCTGACTACGGGACAGGCAGCGGTGGCGTGAGGTTGGGATGGGACCCAACCGCAAGACCTTTTGAGAAAATTTCGAGCCTAGCGAGAAAATATCCAAAAGGTGTACATCCTGTAAGGGAGAGCCTGTCAGGCGACTGCGAAAGGAATGGGGTAAATGTAGTTTGAAATGTTGTTGTAACATAAATATATTCCGCGGTGGCGCAGCGGTAGCGCAGTCGCCTGTTAAGCGATTGGTCGTTGGTTCGAATCCAACCCGCGGAGCTGAGTGATTATTTCAGAGTAAAAATCTTAATCCCCGAATAGGGGATTTTGATTTTTTGAGCTCCGCGGAGAAAGCAAACCGCTTTGCTTTCGTGTTGGATGAGAAGACCTTGAGTAAATTTTCGATCCTGAGCGAGTGAAGTGAGTCGAAGGGGAGAAAATACGAAAGGTGTACTGCGGCTGTAAGTCGAGAAATTCCAATTTATCCGCCCGAAGCTTCAGCGAAGGAGGACCCGCGGAGCTAAATTGTATGTTGCAAGACGAGTTTGTTGTTTCTATAGACTAAATCGTAATTTTGTGATAGTTATTATAACGGAATTAATCAGCTTAGGTTAGCTGGTTTGATGTTCGGATAAAATTGGATATGCAAAGTGGTAACACAAAGGAGGGTGTTATGAAGACGAAAGTTTTTGGGAAGTTACTGTTAATGTCTATTTTCTCTATCTCACTTGCTTCTGGTCGTGAAAACCGCGAGTATAATAATTCGGTCAACCAAGAGCGTATCACTAAATCAGATAAGAAGACTAATGCCCAAAAAGAGCTTGATGATCTTGCTCGGTCGCTTGGTGTAATCATCAAGCCGCCTGCTGGTTGGCAGGAACCTTTTGCTTTCATCGGCGAAGGGAAGCCATTCCTGAGTCAGCTTGTGATGAAGGAAAAAAGATTTTCTCCGGCTCACTACCTAGTGTGGTTAGATGATAATCACAATATAACGCAAGGTGAAATTGAGGTGGTCATCTTTGCTGCCGGAGGATTCCCGATTGGTATCATCGTGATTTCGCCAGAAAAATGGATTCGGCCTGACGGTGAGCTTTGCGTCTATGAATTTGATGACAATAGGGAAGCTATAGCTGCACCAATTCAGTTCAAGCATGAACGTGGATTTAAGGTTAGAGCAACTTTTGAGAGGCCGAATTTCCTCAACAACAAGAAGATGGATAAGATGATGGAAGATGCTCTCTATTTTAGTAGCGACAAAGCTTTCGTTGCTATTCGTCTCAGATCTCTCCGAGACAAGTTTGAAGACATGAATAAGCGAGTTTTTCGCCCATTCTTGGACAGTATTATTCTTCGAACGGGAAGAACAATGCATCCTTGAACGAAAATCCCGCCTACGGCAAACCTGTCGTAAGGCGGGTTTGTTGTTTACTTAAGACAATTTCTAACCCTTACAGGACTGCGTTTTGTATTCAATCATTTCATTCTTGAACAAAACGGGAGCTTCCTCTATCAAACGGAGCAAAAACAAAAAATCGCCAATTGGGCGGTTTTTTGGTAGGATAAAAAATGTGGAAATTAAAAACACGCTTTATATAACTGATAGAAAAGATTGGCGGAAGTGGCTAGCAAAAAATCATAAAAACAAAAAAGAAGTTTGGCTTGTCTATTACCGCAAGGAAACTGGAAAGCCCCGTATTCCATATGACGATGCAGTATTGGAAGCTCTTTGCTATGGGTGGATTGATAGCACTATTAAAAAAATTGATAAAGAACGTTTCGCACAGCGATTTTCACCTCGTAGTCAAAAAAGCGGGCTTTCACAAATGAATAAAGAGCGTATTCGTGAGCTTATGAAAGAAAAGAAAATAACAAAATGGGGACTTAAAGCTGTCGCACACGTATTTAATCCTAAAACAGACGAGCCTGATAATTTTGTAATTCCTTCAGAAATTATAAAAGCGTTGAGGGCGAAGAAAGACGCCTGGAAGCATTTTCAAAAAATGCCTTCTTCATATCAACGCATTAGGATTGCATACATCGAGGGTTATAGGCTACGTAATATTGATATATACAAAAAAACTTTGGCTTATTTTATAAAAATGACAGCAAAAAATAAGCGCATAGGATTCGTACAAGAAAGAAGAGATACTAATACATAAAATATAGTTTTTAGCCTTCTAATTTTTTTCTTTGTGTTCTACTTTTAATATAAGGTTTGGTTTAATACCGGATAATGCTGGTAAGAGATGATTCAAAACCTGTTCAGCTGTCATCCGAAATATTTTGCCACGAGCGGACATTTTCAACCATCCTGTTTTATCTCGATAATAACGTTCAGTGAAATTTTTAGTGCTTATTAAAATAGTATATCTGTCATTGGTTAACTTCATATGCTTTATATTCTAGCATGGTAGGTTCTAATTCCCTTTATTAAACGGAGCAAAAGTTGACAAGTTATCTACACAATGCTATCGTTTGTGGTGGAGTGTTTTTGGATTGGTAAAAGAAAGGAGATTGAAATGAGTTTTGCGGCCAAGACAGAAGACGGCAAGGAAGTGGAAGCTAGTTTTAGCGGCCTTAATCCTGCCAGAGGGGTGCAAATCGGGGAATATGAATTCCCAATGGGTGAGTTCTGTTCAATGGTGATGCACTTTCTTGGTGGCGGACTTTTTGGCTGGGGTGATGGCAGAGAAACACCCGAACCCGTTAATAAAGCCCTGAATTATCTTTTTGGGTTGTATGAGAAAAAAGATGGGAAATGGGTTCGCAAAAATTCTTAAACCCGAACCAAAAATTCACACCGCTTCGTCAGCAGAAATTGCTTCGCACATTCTCGGCGAGGCGGTTTCTGTTTTTATACAAAACAAGTTCTAACCCTTACAGGACTGCGTTTTGTATTCAATCATTTCATTCTTGAACAAAACGGGAGCTTCCTCTATCAAGTGGAGCTAACGACTTTAGCTAGATTTTTTGGTATAATTTTTGTATGAAAGACATCACTCTCCATGCCGAGTGGCTTATCAAGGCTCCTCTAACGGAGGTGTTTAACATAATGACTGACTTTGAAAAATTTCCTGAGTATTTTCCGAAAGTTGCGGAATCTATACAAGTCATGAGACGCGAAGGAAATAATTTGGAAATGGATGCGACCGTCAAATCGTTCGGCCAAAAGTTTCCGGTAAAAATGAAAACTCAGATCCTCCCTGGAAAGGGGTACATTTCGGATAATGAAAGCCCTAAATTTGGAACTTCTGGCCATGAAGAAGTGTTATTCTCTGAAAGTCCGGAAGGAACCGTGATCGATTACACTTATCAAGTTGCCATTCATAAACGCTGGCTCCGTATAGTTGCGAGGCCGCTCATTGGTTGGTTTTCCATGAAATACTGGCAGAAAGCTGTCATAGATGAACTAAGAAAAAGGCTCGAGAGATAAAATCCTGAGCGTCGCCCAGTCTTTATATAAAGGTGCATTGTTTCAATTCTTCCGCCATCTTCTTCCACTATATGAACATTTCTAAGAAAAAATTTATTATTCTCTTCATCATCTCTGGGTTCACCTTTCTTTTTATTACTACTTCACTTTTAGGATCAACAGGCCCCCGAGGCTTTCCTAAGCACCCAGACTCTTTCCTGGGAACGGCGTCACCAATAGTCTGGAAGAATACCGTATCAACAATTATATTACCTATAAAAATTGTTTTAATAGGGCCTTTGCTGCTTTCTACCGATTTTTTGCGGGATGATCCGCCACCCCCATTTATTGGTATCTATCTCATTTTCTACTGGACGATTCTTGCCTCAATTCTTCATTATCTTCTCGGTAAAATAAAACATTCATAACTAATCAATACAAGTTCGAACTGCCGACAAGTCTCAAAGCAAAAGTTGACATGACAGAATTTATTGCTATATTCTCTTTCAGAACAGAGAGGAGGATTTATGTCATTAAAAGGTAGAATTTCGTACTCGACGAGACAAGGGCTGAGGTATGACCAAGAAGATAGGCTGTTTTATCGCAAAACCCGATCAATCAAATTTGGCGGTTGGGTTATGGCCGTGATGGACGGACATGGCGGCGCAAGAGCAGCTGAGGTTTGTTCGGCTATAATCGGGCCATTATTTACCGAGCTTTGCAGAAGAAAGAATTCTGCTAGTCCTGAAGATTTTCTTCGTTCGCTAGTGTCAATTCTGGCGGATAAAACTTCTGGATTTGAAGAAGGGAGTACACTTTCCATTGCGCTAGTACTCAATGGCGAAGATAAAGTTGTCGTGGCTGTATTGGGTGACTCACCGGTTATTGTTGTAGACCAGAGCAACGCGATTCATATTAGCCCCGAGCACAATGTGAGAACGAATCTCAGGGATCGTGACGCGGCTATAGAAAATGGCGCTGAGTACGAGAATGGTTATATATACAACAAAAGCGGTCATGGTTTGCAATTAAGCCGTGCCTTGGGAGACGGCGATATGTCCGGCATCCTCTCTCGCCAGCCAGAAATCTACGTAATAAACAAACCAAAGTGGGTTGTTGTTGGAAGCGATGGTTTACTGGATCCTGAGCATGGCGATGCGGCTGGATTAGCACAACAACTTGTTCGTTTGTTGAAACCCAAATCGACGGCTGATCAGATCATGGACTGGGCTAGTCATCGAGGTCTGAAAGATAATGCCACCGTTGTTTTGTGGGAACGAAAAGACTAGCTATAATCATTCCGCCTGCCCACAGAGACCGCTTTGTCTCTCGGGCGAGGCGGTTTCTTTTTATACAAAACAATTTCTAACTTTCTTTATCAGACAGAGTCCTTTTTTCCGCTCGCTGTGATTCCTCTATTTTTTCCGCAAGAACCGGAGACTTGAGCGGCCCTTCTGCTTTTTGGGCTGGTGAGGCTACAGCTAGGGAAGCAGATTTTTCCCTTTCGCGCTTAGAGATGTAGCGAAACAGGATAAATTCATTAAAAAGAATCAGAAACAAGGCAATTACGAGAAAAATAGTGAAATACATTTCTTCGGCATTATTTTCATAAGCCAAAGCAGCCTTTTCATCAGCAAGGAATTGCGCATCGATAGAATTGACACCCCATTTTTCAAGGATGGCCTCTTTGGAGCTTTGAGGAATCACTTCAACCGCATTGTCAAGAATGTTCCGAAGGAGAAGTAAATTTTTGGGAACAGCAAATGCAAAATTTGCAATAAATCCGGTATCTCCAATTTTGCGAAAACCGGAAAAATTATTCTCTTTTACCAAATACATAAGGCTTGTGACATCGATTGCTGCAATATCAGCACGACCATCCACAACGGCCTGAATTACTTGATAATTATTGTCAAAGGTCACCAACTTCATCTCAGGGTAACGGTTTTTTAGATATTCATGTGCACCAAACTGGTTCGCAACGGATACGGTGTATCCTTGTTGCTCAATCTCTGCCCCTGTCATTGTTTTCTTATTTTGGGAAACAAAAATCGATGGTGAAGAAAAATAAGGTCTGGTAAAAAGCAGATACTCTGAACGTTCCGGCGTCATCGTTCTCGACGAAACAATACTTTGCTCACCCGCTTTGATTGATTCAAGTATCTCGGTAAGTTTTCTGGGCTCGCGAACCTGGAATCGCACATCGATTAATTGCTGGATGAGGTCAAAATAGTCTTTTGACACACCAAAAAGAGTATCGTATTTGCTCCAAATCATAGGCGGAAAATCCTTTTCCGGCGCAAATGAAATATTTGAAAGATTTTCTCCCAGCCATTTATCCTGTTCGTCGCTCAAAACAAGGCTTTTGGCGTTAGCTTGTATGGCGTAACCGCCAAGAACGACCAAAACCAAGAACACCAAAAATATCCTGATCAATTTCATCACCTTAAATTGTAGAACTATTTTTTCACATTTCAATATATCTGTGCACAACTTTCTGCCACTTTATTTCAGACGGGAAGCCAAACCAAAAAAAGTCGCTGTTTTCGTACAAAACAAATTCTATCCCCAAACCGGATAAATTATAATGTTATACTTAAAGTTTACGATGTTTTAAAATGGAACCCAAAAAATTCGATAGCTTATCTTCAGAAGAGGCAAAAAAAAGACAAGTACAATACGGGAAAAACGTTTTGCCGGAGGAAAAAACTATTCCGGCGGTCAGAATATTTCTCTCCCAGTTTACCAACCCTCTGGTTTATGTCCTTTGCCTGGCCGGCCTTGTTTCCCTTTTCCTCCAAAAATATTTTGATATAGGGCTGATTTTTTCAGTGGTGATTATTAACGCCTTTATGGGCTTTTTTCAGGAGAACAAAACCCAGAAAACACTTACTGCCCTCAAAAAACTAATCAAACCTCTTGCCAGAGTCCTGCGCAATAATGAAAAAAGTGAAATTGAGGCATCTGAACTGGTTCCTAGAGACATAGTCTATCTGGGTATTGGGGACAGAGTTCCGGCTGACGGAAAAATACTGGAAGCCGTTTCCTTCTTTGTCAATGAGGCGATACTCACCGGTGAAAGCGAAGCTGTTGAAAAGCAGGAAAAGGACGAGGTGTTTATGGGAACAATTATTGCTTCCGGAAGAGCAGTATTCCGGGTGGAAAAAATCGGCTTGGCGACAAAAATTGGGGGGATTGCCGAGACATTAAAAGAAACCGAACAGCCCCAGACGACTCTCCAAATACGGCTGAAAAGAATGACCAAAACGCTGATTTATATCTCAGTCTTTTTATCCGCCCTGGTTTTCCTCTTCGGTTTTTTCACTGGCCATGGTTTTTGGGAAATGGCAGAGTTATCCGCTATTCTTTTGGTTGCCGTTATTCCCGAGGCGCTCCTGATTGTCATCACTTTGGTCCTGGTTTTGGCGATGCGGGATAGTTTGAAGAAGAAAGCGCTTATCAGAAAAATTTTAGCCGTTGAAACTTTGGGGTCAGTTACAACCATCTGTGCGGATAAAACCGGCACACTTACCGAAGGAATAATGAAGATTACCAAGACCGATTTTGCCGACCCTCAAAACAGCTTTTTAACGATGTGCCTCTGCAATGATGTGAACAATACGGTCGAAATCGCCATTTGGGATTATCTTAATGGACTTGAGGATTTTGACCAGCAAAAGATTTTTGACGAACACAGGAGAATTTCTGAAATATCTTTCGGGAGCGAGCATAAATTTATGGCATCAGTCAATATTTTGCCGTACGAAAGAGAAAAATTATTTTTATCGGTAAAAGGCGCTCCGGAAGCGGTCTTGGAAATGTGTAATCTAAGCAATGATAAAAAGGAGGCAATAATGAGAAAAGTTGACGAGTGGGCAGACGAAGGGCTTAAAGTTCTGGCTCTTGCTTTTAAAAAAATTCCCGCGGAGGGGGCAAAAAAAATTCACAAAAAAGATTTATCTGAACTTGAATGGGGCGGAATTGTCGGCCTCTGGGATCCGCCGCGGGAAGAGGTAAAGGAATCACTTCTGGCTGCCCAAAAAGGGGGACTCAAAGTAAAAGTGGTTACCGGCGATTATAGGCGGACGGCGGAAAGGATTATGAAATACCTGGGATTGAACGTTAAACCAGATGAAATTTTAGAAGGTCTCGAACTGGAAGGCCTTGATGATGAAAACTTAAAAAAGAGAGCGGAAAAAACTTTACTGTTTGCCCGTGTTACCCCGCAGCAAAAATTGCGGGTGGTCAACGCTCTTCAGGAATTGGGCGAAATTGTGGCAATGACCGGTGACGGAGTAAATGACGCACCGGCGCTTAAAAAGTCCAATATCGGAATAGTGGTGGGGGACGCCTCGGAAGTAGCCAAGGAAACAGCCGACCTCATTCTTTTGGATAATAATTTCAAGACAATAGTTTCGGCAGTTGAGAGCGGCCGGCTGGTCTTTGAAAATATTAAAAAAATTATTTTATTCATACTTTCCAATTCTTTTGCAGAAGTGGTTGTCATACTCGGCGCGCTTATTCTCGGCTGGCCGTTTCCCCTCACGATTGTCCAAATTCTCTGGCTTCACCTTTTGTGCGATGGACCGGAGGATTTTATTCTTGGCTTCGAACCGAAGGAAAAAGAGACAATGTTGGACGGGCCGAAAAGAATGAGCGATCCGATTTTGGACAAATTAGGAATTTTCATTATTATCACAATTTCTTCTCTTTCCGGAATTCTCTCGCTTGGATTTTTTTGGTACTTCGGCTTGTACCACGGAAATCCGGCGCTGGGGCAGACGATGGCTTTTATGTCGCTGGCCTTCAGCTCTGTTGTTTATATTTTTTCCTGCCGGACGCTCCGGAAGCCGTTTTGGAAGTACGAAAATTTTTGGTCCAACAAAGGGCTGTTTACAGTTGTCGGCGGCAGTCTGTTCTTGGCGATGGTTATAACATATTTTCCGCCGACTCAAAAACTTTTAAATCTTGTCCCGTTAAATTTGTTCCAATGGGGGCTGCTTTTGGCAAAAGCGCTTTTATTGGTTTTTGTCATCGAGGTGGCAAAGGCGGTAATCAAACCAAAAGAATATCGATTAAAATATTCCATATCAGGCTAAGTTTATTGAATTCCAGATAAATATATGAAAAAAATCATCTTGCCTTTAGTTATATTAGCTCTGGTTTTAGCGGCAATATGGCTGTGGTACGGCAGCAGACAAAGTAATATTACTGGCGAATTAATATCCGAGACTTACTATAACTGCAACAATGGCAAACAGATTAAAGCCAGTTATTATAAAGGGGCGATTATTCCGGCAAAACCGGGCGAGCCTCCGACTCCATCCGGTGAAGTAAAATTGATTTTAGGTGACGGAAGAGAAATGACTTTGCTGCAGACAATTTCCGGCAGCGGCATCCGCTATGCCGCAAACGATGAATCAATAATTTTCTGGAGTAAGGGCGAAAGCGCCTTCATTACAGAGAACAACGCGGAAACTTACTCCAACTGTACGGAAAGAATGCAGACACTTGGCAATAAACAGCTGGATGGAACCGTGCGGAACTTTCTTTTATCCCGTGAAGAACTTAGCTGGAAAACCGAAGCTGAAAGCAGCAATTTCTGCATATTCCAAAATCTGGCTCCTGAAAGGGAACTGTTCCCGTTTTATCTTTGGGTAAGGTGTGGCGAGTACAAAATGGAAGATGGACATCTTAAAGAGCTTAGCGGTATTTCAGTACCAGTAAAAATAGATTATCCGAACGAGCTGTCATATTACGATTTAAATAAGTTTTCACTTTCCATACCGAGGGATGGTTCACTCTATGATGAAGATGTCAAAACAATTTTCCCGCAGGAAATCTGGGACCGGCTTCATTTTGAAAGCGGACCGCTCAATGAAAAAATAAAGCAAGAGGCTTTGAAACACCTTGAATAACGGGCAGACTTTTATTTTACGATTGCATCTCTAGACATAAAAAAAGCCGCTCTTGTCGTGGAATCACATAATTGTGATACACACAAGAGCGGCTGGTTTGCATTATCATCTGCATCTATCTGACAGCAGGTGATTGAACACAGGATGAATCTTTTTTGAACGTTAAACGAATCATATTACCGGATTCGTCCACAAATTCGTAAGTTACAGTACCCGCTTCCTCCGCAGCCTGCTCTTGCGTTGCCGATGTGCCCTTGGTTGCATTCCAGTTCGTACTGAACGAACCGGCGCAACAGGGAGTGCCTATCGGCGCATTGAGCGTTCCGGAAACTGACCCCGAGGCCTGAGTGGATGAGCTAAACGTTCCAGTGAACGAAAAGCTTAGCCCGCCCGGTGTGGACGATAAAGAAGAGAAACTAAATGAACTCCCCGATATCAGCGTCCCGGACGCTGAAGAAGCGCTAAACTTCGTCAACGCGCAGCAACTGAACTGAAACCGTTCAGTAACCTCAAAACTCATGACCTTATTGTTGGCCACCGTGAACGTTATTGTCCCCGCACTTGTGCTTCCGCTCCAGGTACCGTCATACCCACTGCCTCCACCTGGGTTTACAGTAAACGTCAGAGAATTTGACGTTCCACTTGAGGTGGAAACTGCCACTTGGCGACTTCCGACAGTTGCGTCGGAGGCAATGGCAACCTGACATGTCACTTGCGTAGCGGTAGATTGTACATTGCTTACCGTGATGCCGGTTGGCGGATTGAACGCCACAGCCGAAGCACCGCTCAGGTTTGTCCCGGAAATAACCAACGTTGAGTTGGTTCCTCGGTCGGCACTTGTCGGATTCAGCGATGAGATTTGCGGCTGTGTAGGAATAACACCGCCACCCGGGAACATGAGGTGTAACTTGTACGTGTAATTATAACCGCCGCTGCCATAGGAGTCGAAGACTTTCACATAATACTGCCCGTCATAGGGCAGCACGCAGTGAATGAGCGCATCGACCTGGCCATATAGGCCATTTGAATCGCTTGACGCAACTATTGTCCCATCTGGCCTTTCAAGATACAGCGATGAATTTAACGAGGACCCCGCACCTTGGGTATCGATCATCGCAGAAATGACGTCGCCTCCCTTGCCGTTAAAAGTGTAATAGTCGATGTCACCGGCACTGCTGATTGTGCCATTGATAAGCGAGCTCACTGTTACCAGCTGAGCCTGAGCTCTTGTGCTGTTTGGTTCCGCCTCCCCGATTAACGGGGAGGAAACAACAAACGGAGTTAGGACAGGGCCATAGTTTACAGCCACTGTTCCGTAGGCGAGCCTGTCCGAACGTAATACCAGAACACCGAAATTTTTCGCTCCCGAAACAGTTAATGTTCCGGTAAAATTATCAATCCCCGGGAACAGTCCAGCCTCATTGAGAAACAAGGCTTTATGTTCACCTACCCCTAAGGGTACCAGAGCCCGGCGGAATAACGTGCCGTTGCCGGCGATAAGATTGACGACGAGGGTTTGTGCAACCGCGGTACTTGATTCATACGTTGGATTGCACAAAGCGACACCCGTGTTGATACCGTTTGCCAGATTAATCTCGACCGGGCTTGAATGGTGGTGGTGGCGCTCGAGCTGGGGAACTCCCAGTTCCGCAACTACCAACCCGCCTGTTTTCTGGTCAAATATTTCTGTGACCGTAACTGACGAGTTGGAAGGTTGCTTTATTACTACATATCCAACCCGAAACGGCTCCGCGTTTGGCACACGAATGACCTGTGATGCTCCGCCATTCAACGTGAATGTAAATGATGAAGCGGTGCCTAAACTGGTAGATATAGAAAGCGGTGCCCCATTACTGGCGTAGATAAAGACAGTCACGGAGACCGATACCTTGTCCTGGTTAGTCGCAAATATGTTGCTGGACCAGCCCGCCCCAAGCGCTATCTGCGGCAGGGTGGTGTATCTGTATTGAGCAAACGCTGCTGGCGTCGCCAACACCAGAACCATCGAGACCAAAAGGCCCCAAAGTAGAAACCTTTTCGCTTTCATACCATTTCCTCCATAGAAATGGCTGATACTGCTTCACTGCTTTTCAAAGAACAAAATCATCCTCCTCCGTTGATTCGGATGGCTACACATTAGGCTGAGTTTGGTGGAATGTCAACGTCTTTGGTGCAAAAATTGCTTTTTTTTCAGGGCACTTTTTGGTATAATAAAGGAGTGAAAATAAATTTTATATCGGAATCCCGCTCGGGCAAATGGGCGATAAGGTTTGGTTTCGCTCTGGTTATATTAACAGCACTCACCCTCATTTTTGCCTTTGCCATAGGAGGGGATTCGGCTGTTGTTGAAAATAGCTCTCTGCTTACAATACTTTCTTATATACTTTCCGCTGCGTTTTCTCTTGCAGGCCCGCTGTCTTTTTTTGCCGGAATTTATACTATTATTAAACACAAAGAATGGTCAATTTGGAAACCTTTGGCGATATTATATGCCCTTACCCTTTTAATGTTTTTGTCTGGAGAATTCCTTTTTCCGCATTAAACTATTGATATGAAAAAAATTATTTGGTGGCAATTTGTGGTACTGCTCATAGGGACATTATTTGCCTGGGGGAATTTTGGATACGAACTTTACAGCTGGCTGGAAACAGGCAGCTGCCAGACCGGATGTTCCGCCAACGTCACCAACCCATTTTTCACCCCCTGTTTTTTTGGAGCTTTGTTTTTCACTCTGGCTCTTATTTTAAGCATCATCTCTCTCAAAAAAATAAATAAAAACCAGCAAGATAACCCCTAGCTTTAAAGAAATAGCTTTTTTATACCCACTCTTTTATGAGGTTAAAATCTCTGGTATAGTTCAAATATGAACATAGAGAAATTGATTAAAAAAACAATCAGAGAAATCCCCAATTGGCCTAAAAAGGGGGTGAATTTTAAGGATATTACACCTCTGCTCCAGGATAAGAAAGTATTCTGGACTATTATCAACGAGATGGCTAAAGTCTATACCGGGAGAAAAATAGACAAAGTTGTAGGAATTGATGCCCGTGGCTTTATTTTCGCTGCGGCCTTGGCCTACAAACTTAAAGCTGGACTGGCCATTGTCCGTAAAAAAGGCAAATTGCCCCATAAAACAATCGGCCAGAAATATTCGTTGGAGTACAGAAGCGATATTATAGAAATGCACAGGGATGCAATTAAAACGGGTGAAAAGGTGGTTATGATAGATGACGTTTTAGCTACCGGCGGAACGATGAAAGCGGCTGCAAATCTGGTGGAAAAACTGAAAGGAAAAATTGAAAGCATCGATTTCTTAATAGAATTGAGTTTTTTGAATGGCCGAAAAAAACTGAAGAATTATAAGTTAAGATCTTTGGCGATATATTAAATGATTGGCTTAATCGGCGGGTCTGGGTTTTATAAATTTTTTGAGGGAAATTCAAAAGAAATTTCCGTTAAAACCAAATATGGAAATC
>Ga0315273_10004067_pt1 | contig 17792 bp, 10 predicted proteins | sample YL17G02_0_MG_FD_205753 | JGI IMG/M metagenome (GOLD analysis project Ga0315273, IMG submission 205753) | Sediment microbial communities from Yellowstone Lake, YNP, Wyoming, USA - YL17G02_0 | ecosystem: Environmental > Aquatic > Freshwater > Lake > Sediment | place: USA: Wyoming | collected...
CCAGATCCGCGACGATCTCGAAGATTTCATCCTCTGGGGGGTGGAAACCTACTCCGAGGGAAGCGTCGCGGGTGGCCGGAGCCCGTCCGTGCTCCTGGCCATCGCCCACGAACGGGCGGAGGGCGACCCGCGGCGCCTGCTCGACGCCTGCTGGCGGAATCCGAGGGCGCCGCTGTCCGCGAGTCTTCAGACCGTCTTGGCGGGCCTGGGCGTCGAGGCAGTCGCTCACCAATTCCTCGAATCCTACAAGGAAAAAGCCCTCCGCTCCCTCCGCCCGCTGGACAATGCCAACCTCAAGGGCCTCCTCCGCCGCGTCATTGCGAAGATTTTCGGGGAGATGGCCCCGCCGCGGTAGCGGGGCGGGCCAGGCAAGCGGCGTGGGACCGGTGGGACCTGTGGGACCGGTGGGACCTGTGAGACAAGAGCCCCACTCGTCCCACTGGTCCCACGGGTCCCACTGGTCCCACCGGTCCCACTGCTTTGTTCCTACGGGAGCTTATCTCAGCGCCAGCGCTCCGGTCGGGCAGGCGGCGGCGCACTCGGCGGCGGCCCCGGCGAGGCCCTCCGCGAGCGACTGGTTGAAGGGGACTCCGACCCGCACGGCGAAGCCGCGGCCAACGAACGTCAGCCCCAAGGCCTCGCGGTGCGACGCGGCAATCTGGATGCAGATCCCGCAGGCGATGCACTTGCCCGACTCGTAGACCACCCCCTCCGGATGAACCTGCTGCTCGAAGACGCGGCGCTCCCCATCGTACCGAGTCGGGCTCGCCTCGTACCGGTCGGCGTACTGCCTCAGCTTGCAGGCGGCGAACTTCCGGCAATCGCAGTGGAGGCAGCGGCTGGATTCCTGGCGGGCCTCGGCGTCGGTGAAGCCTGGAGCTTCTGTGCCACGGTCGGCTTGTCCGACCGTGCCGCCCCCAGGAAGCACACGGCTGGACAAGCCAGCCGTGGCACCGTCGCCGGCCTCCGTCATGAACTTCTCGATCTCCCCATCCTTCAGGCGCCCGATGTGCGTGCTGAACAGCCCGAGCGGGCCGGTCACGGGGACGCCGCGCAGGAACTGGTCGATGGATGTGGCGGCGGCCTTGCCGTCGGCGACGGCGCGCACGGCCATCTTCTGCTTCCGCACCGCGCTTCCAGCGGCGAAGACCCCGATCGCCGAGGTCTGGAGCGTGCGCCGATCCACCTCGATGCCCTGGCCCGTGGTGGGAAGACCGAGTCGGGCGGCTTCGTCTTCCTTCAGTTCCCCCGTTGCGACCAGGACGGCGTCGAACTCCTTGCGGATGTCTGCCAGGGACGGCTTGTCGCCCACGTGGACCCCTGGCCGGAATTCGGCTCCGAGGCGTTGGATGATCGCGATCTCCGCGTCGAGCACGTCGCGGGGCAGGCGGTTCACGGGGACGGCGTACTGGAGCATGCCGCCGGGTTTCTCGTGGTCGTCGAAGAGCGTGCAGGCGTGGCCGTCCTGGAGGAGGTAATAGGCGGCGGCGAGGCCGGCCGGGCCGGCGCCGATGATGCCGACGCGTTTCCCGCTCGCCGGCTGGCAGGGCGGCAGGTACGGGTCGGCGGAAGCGAGGTCCACGTCCGCCGGGAAGCGCTTGAGCAGGCAAATGGAGAGCGAGGCGTCCTGGACTCCCCGTCGGCACGCCTTTTCGCATGGCGCGGGGCAGATGCGGCCCAGGACGGCCGGCAACGCGATCTGCTCCTTCACCGTCACGAGTGCGTCCCGGAACGCTCCGGCGGCGATCTGGCGGATCATCAGCGGGATGTTCATGTGGGCCGGGCAAGTGGCGTGGCAGGGGCCGACGCAGTCGCCCAGGTGGTCGCTCAGCAGCAGTTCGAGCGCCTCCCGCCGGGTCTCGCGGACCTCGTCGGTCTCGCTCTCGATCTCCATGCCGTCCTCGGCCAGGCTCGCGCAGGAGGGGACGAAACGTCCTGAGGCTCGATGCTTCACGAGGCAGACCATGCACGAGGTCGAGGGCGTGCTCCCCTCGAGATAGCAGAGCGTCGGGATCTGGATCCCGAGTTTCCGCGCCGCATCGAGGATCGTTGCGCCGGGCGGGACTTCGATTTCTCGGTTATCTATCGTCAGTGTGGGCATTCTGTGTTATCCGGGGACTCGCGCCCTCCCTCCCGAAGGTTTCACACCTTCGGGAGGGTATTCAGTGGACTCTTCGGCATACCCTCCCGAAGGTCTGAAACCTTCGGGACGGTATGCATCATTCCACCTTCACCGCATGCGAAGGACAAATGTTGCGGCAGGTTCCGCAGCGTATGCATTTCTCCGCATCGATCGCATGCTTCTCATACGGGGTCATCGGGATGGCCTGCGCCGGGCAGTGCTGGGCGCAGAGGGTGCAGCCGATGCACTCGTCGGAGATCGAGTAGGTGATGAGCGCCCTGCAACGGCCGGCGGGGCAGCGCTTCGCGATGTGGGCCTCGTACTCGCTGCGGAAGTAGCGAATCGTCGTGAGAATCGGGTTGGGAGCGGTCTTGCCGAGGCCGCACAGACTGCCCTTCTTGACCATCTGGGCCAGGTGCTCGAGCTGCTCGATGTCGCCTTTCATGCCCTCGCCCGTGCAGAGGCGGTCGAGCACATCGAGCATCCGCCGCGTCCCGACGCGGCAGAACGTACACTTGCCGCAGGATTGGTCCTGCGTGAAGGCCAGGAAGTAGCGGGCGATGTCGACCATGCAGTCGGATTCGTCGAGGACGACCATGCCGCCCGAGCCCATCATGGCGCCGACGGCGCTGAGGGCCTCGTAATCGACGCGAGTGTCGCCCAGCTCGGCGGGGATGCAGCCGCCCGACGGGCCGCCGATCTGAACCGCCTTGAACCGTTTCCCCCCCGCGATGCCGCCGCCGATCTCCTCGACGATCTGCCGGATCGTGATGCCCATCGGCACCTCGATCAGTCCGCCGCGTGCGATCTTGCCCGCCAGGGCGAAGACCTTTGTGCCCCGGCTCCGGCCCGCGCCCAGCGCGGCGAAGGCGTCCGCGCCGTGCCGCAGGATCCACGGCACGAGGGCGTAGGACTCGACGTTGTTCACCAGGGTCGGCTTCTGCCAGAGGCCCGAGTCGGCGGGGTAGGGGGGGCGGAGGCGCGGCATGCCGCGCCGGCCCTCGATGGAGGCGAGGAGCGCCGTCTCCTCGCCGCAGACGAAGGCGCCCGCGCCTTCCATGATCCGCAGCCGCAGGGCGTAGCCGGAGCCGAGGACGCTCTCGCCGAGGAAGCCGCGCTCCTCGCAGCGGGCGAGCGCCTCCCGCACGCGCCGCACGGCCAGCGGGTACTCGGCGCGGATGTAGAGGACGCCCTCGTGGGCGCCGATGGTCCGGGCCGCGATCGCCATGCCTTCGATCACGCGGTACGGGAAGGATTCGAGGATCATGCGGTCCATGAACGCGCCGGGGTCTCCCTCGTCGCCGTTGCAGACCGCGTACTTCACGTCGCCTTCTGCCTCGCGGACTTTGGCCCACTTCTCGCCCGTAGGGAAGCCCGCACCGCCGCGGCCGCGGAGTCCGCTGCGGCGGATCTCTTCGACGACCTGCTCGGGGGTCCGCTCGTTCAGGCAACGGCGGAGCGCCTGGAAGCCTTCGCGGCGGAGATATTCGTCGATGTCCAGCGGATCCAGATGGCCGCAGTGCTCGGTCGAGAGATGCTCCTGGCGGCCGAGGAACGCCGCGACCGGCTCGTCGCGCACGTCGATCGAGTAGCGGGTCACCGGCTCCCAGCTTTCGTCGGTCAGCAGGTTGTCGAGGAGCCGAGCGAGGGACGTGCGGACCTTGCGGACGAGGCCGTTGGGCTGGAAATGGCGGAGGACGATGCGCTTGGCGTCCTCGGGCTGGACGCGGGCGTAGAGGGCGGGCTGCCGGCCGTCGGCGATGACCTCCACGAGGGGCGTCTGGTGGCACATGCCGACGCAGCCGACGCGCTTCACGGCCGCGCGGGCGCCGGTTTCCGCAATCGCCTCCTGGAGCGCCTCGTGGACCCTGGCGCTGCCCCGGGCGACGCAGCAGGAGCCGAGGCCGATGCGGATCTCGCCGCGGGCTTCGGCCGCGGCGGCCCGCCCGCCGCGGTTCTTCGCCCCGACGGCCTCCTGCTCCAACTCCAGGAAGTCGCGGATCACCTTCGCCACCAGGTCGGGCGTCATGTGGCCGTACGTCACGTCGTCGATCTGGAGGACGGGCGCCAGCGTGCAGCAGCCGAGGCAGGCGACCTTCTGCACGGTGAACTGGCGGTCGGAGTCCGTGTCCTCGGGCTCGGCGATGCCGAGGTGGCGCAGGACCGCGTCGTGGACGAGGCCAGCTCCCTTGACGTGGCAGGCGGTCCCGACGCAGACGCGGATCAGGTGTTCGCCCATCGGGCGGTGGCGGAACTGCGAGTAGAAGGTCGAGACCCCCGCGATACTGGCGGGCGTGATCTCCGTGATCTCGCAGACCCGCCGCAGCGCCTCCTCGGGCAGATAGCGATAGTGCTCCTGGAGTGCCTGGAGGATGGGGATCACCTGCTCGGGGCCTGTCCCGAGGGAACTGACGGTTTGGTCGACGAATTGGAGATCAATCGCACTCATATGCTCACGCCCTTGCGAGGGCCTGACAATACGGAAGGCCGAATGCGGGGACTGCCCTTGGGTACGGGAAAAACCGTGTCATCCTGAGCGAAGCGAAGGACCTTTCAGGGGACACAGGCTTGGTCACAGGGCTGTGCCCCCTAGCGTCGCTGACTCCTCTGAAAGGTCCTTCGCTCCGCTCAGGATGACAGCCTTTCTGCCGGCCCGGCGCGGCTTTTCCCAACAGGGACTCATTGCTTTTCTGCAATGCAGAAAAGATGCTTGCTTCCACGCACGTACAACCGCCCATCGAGGACGGCCGGACTGGCCAGCACTTCTTCGCCCAGCTCGTTCCTGGCGAGTTCCTTGTGCTGCCGGGCCGCGGCGATGACGAAGGTGACGCCCTTGTTCGCGGTCAGATAGATGCGGTCGCCCACCAGAGTCGGCGAGGCGGCGAAAGGGATGTCGAATTCGTGATCCCAGACCTTCTTGCCCTTCTTCAGGTCGTAGCAGGTGAGCAGACCGTCGGACGTGAGGACGAAGACCAGCTCGCCGGTGGCCAGCGGGCTGGAGACGTCGGGCAGGCCGTCCACGGCTTCCCAGGCGACCTTCGTCGCGGTCACGTCGCCGCTGCCGTCGGGGCGGAGGGCGACGAGCTGCGATCCGGACTGAGCGGCGAAGACGAAGCCGCCGCCGAAGGTCGGCGAGGGAACGACGTCGCCGCCCAGGACCTTCGCCCGCCAAAGCTCCGTCCCCTTCGCCGCGTCGTAGGCGATCACCCACGGGTTGGCTGCGGTGACGACCTGATCGCCTTTCGGCGTGGGGACGACGATCGGCGTCGCCCAGGAACTGGGGACGGGGCGATTCGTCGCCTGCCAGGCCGTCCTGCCCGTGCGGGTGTCGAGGGCGAGGAGCTTGGACTTGCCGTCCTCGGGCTGCCCCCCCTGATCGAACTGGATCAGCAGCAGGTTATGCCAGAGGGCGAGCGAGGCCGCGTAGCCGTAGGAGTTCTCGGGCTGACCGAGGTCCCTCGCCCAGACCTTGTTTCCGGCGAAATCGAAAGCGGCTAGCTCGCCTGTGGCGAAGATGGCAAAGGCGCGCTGGCCGTCGGTAGCCATCGTCGAAGCGGCATAGCCCGTGGCTTCGAGTAGCCCCGGCGGCTCCCTGCGGCTGACGCGCACGGGCCTCTGCCAGAGGAGCTTGCCCGATTGGGCATCGAAGCAGTAGACCTCACGCTTCTCCTTGGTCGCACCCGACAGGAACACCTTGTCGCCCCAGACAACCGGGGAATTCGGAGACGAGAGCGGGACCTCCGTCTTCCAGAGAATCCCGTGGCCGGTCTTGCCGTTCCAGGAGGTCGGGACGTTCTTCGCGCAGGCGACCCCTGTGCCGTCGGGTCCGCGGAATCGCGGCCAGTTCTTCCGCAGCTCCTCCGCAGACGGCACAGGGCGGCACGAGACGGCCACCAGGCCGAGGGCGAGCAGGAAGGCCGGACAATGACGAATGACGAATGACGAATGACGAATCAATGGCGAATGACGGATGGCCGAATGAAACGGAGCATGACCAGTTGTCCGCTGCGTCGCCTCGCGGGCCGCTCTTTTTCTATTTGGCATTTGGCATCTGGAATTTGGCATTGATTCGTCATTCGTCATTCTGTCATTCGTCATTTCCTCTGCGCTCCTATGCAGAAGATGCGCTTCGTCGTGCGGATGTAGATCCGGCCGTCGAGGAAGGCGGGCGAGGCCTTGACTTCCTCAGTGTTGGCCTCCTCGTCCTTGTCTCCCTTAGCCGCAGGCTTGGCTTCCTTGGCTGCCTTGACCTCCTTGGCGGCTTTGTGCTCCTTGACGCCCTTGTCGTCCTCGCGCGCGCTGGCCTTGTCCGCTTCCTTCGCCTTGGGAGAAGCAATGCCGAGGTCGGGCTTGCCGATCTCCTTGAACTGGCGGGCCGCCGCGAAAATGTAGGTGATGCCCTCCCGCGAGGGGAGGTAGACGCGGTCGCCCACCAGTGTGGGCGAAGCGTCGAAGGAGACGCCGAACTCGTGCTCCCAGAGCTTATCGCCCTTCTTCGCATCGTAGCAGGTGGCCAGGCCCTGGGCGGTCACGAGAAAGACCAACTCGCCATTGGTCAGCGGGCTGACCGTGTCGGGCAGATTCTCTACGGCTTCCCAGGGAATCTTAGTCGCCGTCACGTCGCCGGTGCCGTCAGGGCGTATCGGGCAGAGCTTGCCGCCGGCCATGGCCACGTAGACCAGCCCGTTGGCGAACGTCGGCGACGGCGCGACCTCGCCGCTGAGGCATTCCGCCTTCCACAGCTCGGTTCCCGTCGCCGCGTCGTAGGCGGTCACCCAGGGATTCGCCTCCGTGATGATCTGATCGCCCTGGGGCGTCGGGATAGCGATAGGCGTGGCCCAGGAACTGGGGGCGGCACGCTTCGTCTGCCAGACGGTCCTGCCGGTGCGGGTGTTGACGGCCATGAGCTTCGACTTCATGTCCTCGGGATAAGCCTGGTCGATTTGGATGAGCAGGAGATTGTGCCAGAGGGCGAGCGAGGTCGCGTAGCCGTAGTTCGTCTCGGGGGTGCCGAGGCTCCTCGCCCAGACCCGCTTCCCGGAGAAGTCGAAGGCCGCCAGGTCGCCGTTGGCGAAGATGGCGAACGCCCGCTCGCCGTCGGTGGCCATGGTCGAGGCCGCAGAACCCGTGTACTTGCCCATGTCGGGCGGCTCCGGGCTGGAGCCGGGAATGCCTTCGACGGCCGCCTGCCAGAGGAGCTTGCCGGAGTTGGCGTCGAGGCAGTAGACCTCGCGTTTCTCCTTCGTCGCGCCGGTGACGAACAGCTTGTCGCCCCAGACGATGGGGGAGCTGTGGCCCGGGAGTGGGACCTGCGTCTTCCAGAGGATGCCTTGGCCGGTCTTGCCGTCCCAGGCAATTGGGACGTTTGAGGCATAGGCTACGCCGGTGCCGTCGGGGCCGCGGAAGCGCGGCCACTGCTTCCGCATCTCCTCGACGGAGGGATAGGACGAATCCTCGATCACCTTCGGCGGGCCGGGCGAGAGGCCGGCCCCGGAAGAGATCGCCAGGACCGCCGCTGCGCCGGCCAGCAGCCCAGCGATGGCGGCGATGGCCCGGCGTGCCTCCATGGCGGCTCGGACGCCGTGGCCCGCCCCTGCGAGTGCGGCCTGGGGCATGGGCAGTTTCCTGCGCAGGACCACGAGCGCCTTCACGGCTGCGACGAAGACCACCAGCCCGCCCAGGAGCAGCCACGCCCCTCGGTTCAGGAGGCGGGTCGCGCCGAAGCTGGCCTTCCGGAGGCGCAAGTCGAGCGCCCGGATCTCATCCTTCAGACCTTCGTTCGCCCTGTCGTCACTGAGAGCCGCCCTCAGTTGGTCCATTCGCGCCGACTTGCCGGGGTCCAGGCGCAGGCTTCGGACGTAGCTCGTCACCATCACCGTGAGAACGAAGAGCGAGAAGAAACCCGCCACGATCGCGGTCCCCACCGCGGCCTGATACCAGCTCTCCTTGGCTTTGACCTGTCTGGCCTTGTCGGTTGGCTCATCCATTCCCGGGTCGCCTGCCTTCATTCGGCATTCGTCATGGGTGATTGATTCGTCATTCGACATTCGTCATTTTCCTGCGTTGGTGCTCGACGGGGCAGTAGTCGAAGCACCGCCCGCAGGCAAGGCAAATCCCGCGGTCGGCCTCATAGTCGGGGCGGCGTCGGCGGATCGAGAGCTGGATCAGCTTCACGGCAACCACCAGCCCGAGGAACCCGCCGAGCCAGCGCCCGCCCAGGACGAATTGCCGCCGGAGGCCCAGCGCGTCGGCGTACAGCTCTGCCGTCGTGCGGCCGGTCCCGCGGAACGCCCGGCTCGCGTCGGTGTCGCCCTCGACCTTCTTCGTGTCCTCCGCCTGCACGCGTTCGGCCAGGCGGACGGCCGCGTGCATGCGCGAGAAGGGAATCGCCAGGCGGCTCACGCCCCAGCCGCTGAGCACGACGAGAGCCGGCAGCAGCGCGAGCAGGACGGCCAGGCGCCTGCGCGAGCGCGTGCGCTCGCCGGCTGTCGGCTCCTCCGCCGGCTTCTGGATCGCCCCGAACGGGCACGTCTCCTCGCAGAGGTGGCACCGCACGCACGCTTCAGGCGTGATCTTCACCCGCCACCGAGACAGCCGCGACAGCAGCCCCAGAATGACCCCGTAGGGGCACAGGAACCGGCAGTAGGGCCGCCCGACGAACAGCCCGATCACCAGGAAGCACGCGCCCAGCGTCAGCATCGACACGCTGCCGCTGCGCCGGAAGAGCGGCACGAACGGATCGTACTGGCAGACGAGGAAGGCGCTGCCCGTCGCGGTGAAGAGGATCGCCGCGCCGAGGTACACGTAGGCCAGCACCCGCAGCGCGTTCGACAGCCAGCCCGGCACCTTGAGCGGGTGCATGAGCACCAGGTCCTGGAGGCCGCCCAGCGGGCAGACGGCCGCGCAGAAGCCCCGGCCGAAGAACAGCGTGAACGCCAGCGGCAGCGCGAAAAACGCCACGACGACGAGCGGCACCGCGTAGGATCGGTCGAATGCCGCCAACGTCACGTTCTGAATGGCCCCGATGGGGCAGACGCAGCCCTTGCGCCAGAAGCCGAAGTAGGCGAGCGAGAGCGCCATCAGGACGAACAGGCCCCGCCGCGACCGCCTCCTCAGCGCCAGATACGACGCCGCGCTCAGCGCCACGAGCAGCGCCGCGATGTCGACGTACTGGTAGACGTCCGCCCGCGGAGCCGGGTACTGCGACTGCGGCAGGCTGTACTCCGGCCCGAACTCCGGCGGCGGGAACCGCTGTTCGGTACTCTCTGCCGCACCGACAGATTCGGACAGCACGACGGTTAGCACGAGGATGAGGGTCAGTGGCTTCAATTCAGCGTGTCGCCCCAAGGGCTTTGCCGCCGGCGGGGGGTTCTCCAGGGTATCGCGCGGGGTAGAGGTACGGCTGATCCGCTGGCACCCGGCGGTAGGCCCGCGACGGGCAGGCCGCGGCGATCGAGCATTGGTTGCAGTTCAGGCAGCGGTCGTGGCGGACCTGGATGAAGAGCGAGCCGTTGCCGAACGTGCGGCACCCTTTCATGCACTTGCCGCAGCCGACGCAGAGAGTCTCGTCGATCCAATACTCGTAGTACGGGTCATCGACGTACGTGCGGACGATCGCGCCGACCGGGCAGAGCTGGTTCTCCGCGGCCGTGTCGTGCTCTTGCGCCTGCGGGTCGAAGTAGGCCATGCACAGTTTGCAGTAGCCGCACAGGGCGAAGGCGTGGACGCACTTCACCGCCGAGGGCCTGAGCACGCAGTTCGTCTGGCAGTTCCCGCACTGGATGCAGACCTCGGGATCGATCTGCCAGACGGTGCCGCGTCGCCAGGCGGTGCCTTGGCGTCGGCTGCGGATCCCCAGCGCGCCAACCCCGCCTGCCAGGCCGAACAATGCCGCGCCGCGGAGGCCCGTGCGCAGAAAGTCGCGTCGGACGATGTGGATCTTCTCGTCAGCCATGGGTACTGCCTCTGTTCCCTCCCGAAGGTTTCACACCTTCGGGAGGGTATTCAGCTTCTGCATCATTCGGTACCCTCCCGTAGGTGTGAAACCTTCGGGAGGGGCGGTTTGGCGGCCAGTTCGCACTCATCGAGCATCGGGCATCCTCCGCAAGATCGGTTCCTGGTGCACTCCGTGGCGGGCTTTGTCGGCTTCCTCGCTGCCAGGACGCCGGCGCCCACCGTGAGCGCGGCGAGCGCCAAGCCCCGCACGATGCCCCGGAACAACTCTCGGCGGCTGGGTTCCCGTTCGGCGGTTTCCGTCATTTCGCTCACTTCCGTGCGAAGACCCGCACACTCTTGTGCGAGGGGTCCAGGACGAGGATCCGGCCCTGCGAGTCGGCGGCCACGTCGATGCCGTGGCCGTCGTCTGAGAACTGCTCCGGGCCGACGACGACGCCTTCCAGCGTGCCGTCCTGTTTGCAGACCTTGACCCGCGGCAGGCCCTTCTCGGCGGTCACGAACCGTCCGTCGGGCAGGATCGTGAAGGCCGCCGGATTGCAGCAGCCCGAGAAGCCGTCGTAGCCCATCGACGTCGCCTCTTTCCCCCACGAAGCCTCGAGGTCGCCGTCGAACGTGTAGCCTTGAAGCCGATGCCGGCCCGTATCGGCCACCCAGAGCAGGCCGTCGGGGCCAACGGCCACGTCGAAGCAGGGACTCGGGATGAAGAAGCCCGGGATGTTCCGGTTCGGGTCTTTCTTGCCAATGCGGCCGACGAGCTTGCCCGACGTGTCGTAGTGGACGACCACGCGATTGCCCGCGTCGGCCACGAAGACGTGCTCGGCAGACACCGCGATTGAGGTCACCACCGCCGCGGCGCCGAGGCCCTCCCAGGCCGCCTTCCGCTCCCCCTTCGGGTCGAGAACCTCGACGTGGTCGATCATCCCGACGTAAAGCGTTCCGTCCGGCGCAACGGCGAGACAGTGCGGCTCGCCGGCCAGGCTGATCTGGCGGAACTCCGCGAGTCCCTCGTCGTCGCCGCGGAAGACCCGGATCGCCTTGTCGCCCGCGATGTAGATGCGATCCTGGGCGTCGGTCGCGATCGCCCGCAGCGCCTTCATCTCCGTGGGGAAAGATCCCACTTCGCGGAACTGGACGAGCTTCGGGTCCGTCTTGCGGTAGCCCTTGATGTCATAGAGATAGGCTGGCGGCGGCTGGGTCGTCTCGCCCGTCAGATCGGTCCGGACCACGACCACGACGGCGGCCGTGATCGCGACACCGATCAGCACGCCAATCAGCACGGTCGGCCTCAGTTGTCCCGGTCGCCAAACCACGCTTGGCTCCAGTTCTTCGCTCTCTCGTAATCGTAATCTTAATCGTAATCGTAATCGGCCTTCTCTTCTCTCCTCGTCCCAAAGGCCACGATCGATTACGATTACGATTACGAGAAAACCGATAACCGAAAAGCGACAACCCCTCCTCTACGGTTCTTTCACATCGAGGCACACCATCCTCGTGAGGTCGCGCACGAGCAGCCGTCCGCCGGCGATCGCCATCGGCGCCCAGGCCTCCTCGCCGTCGAAGACCTTGGCCTGAGCGCGTGGCTTGTAGTCCTCGTGCGTCAGCTCGACCAGGCTCAGCAGGCCGACGTCGTCGAGGACGTAGAGCATGCCGTTTGCGGCCAGGAACGGTCCCAGCCCCTGCGGGCCGAATCGGTGGGCGGCCCCGCTCTCCCACATCAGCTTGCCGTTGAGGTCGAGGCACGCGAGCTGCCGGTCCGAGCGGACGGCATAGAGGCAGCCCTTGTAGAAGATCGGGGTGTGCTGCCTGCAATCGAAGACCTTCGGCGGGAGCCTGAACGCCACGGTCGGGACGATATTCTCGCCCTCCGCCTTGAGTTGCAGCATCAGGCTCCCGGCGAGGTAGTCGGCCGTGAAGAAGAGCCGGCCCTCCCCGCACGGGACGGGGGAGGGGACGACCGCAGTCAGCAGCTTGTGCGGGTCGGGCCATTCGGTCGTCTTCCAAAGGACCTGCCCGTTCTCGGCCGACACGCCGACCACGCCGCGGCTCCCGCAGTAGACGTACATCCGCTTGTCCTTGAACTCGATCGGGACGACCGAGGTGTGCGTCATCTGCCAGCCGTCGGGGTTGGGCGTCTTCCAGAGCACCTTGCCGGTCTCACACTCGACCGCGATCAGCAGCGCGGTGCCCCCGGGCGCCAGGATGACCTTGTCCTCATCGACCAGGGGGCACTGCCCGGCGTACCATTCCGGGACCGTCGCCTTGTACTCCTGCACGAGATCGATCTTCCAGCGGAAATCGCCCTTCACCGCGTCGAGGCAGAGGACGTGGCATTTCGGCCCGAGGGAGACGACGTACTTGTCCGTCACCGTCGGGATGGTGCGGGACATGCCGTGGTTCCGCAGGACCTTGACGTGGTAGGCGTAGCTCCAGATCTCCTTGCCGTCGGCGAGCGAGAGGCAGCGCAGGACATCCGACTTCGCTTTGCGATCGTAGTCGAGGACGTAGACGCGCCCTCCCAGAACCGCGGCGCCCGCATAGCCCTCGCCCAGCTCGATGCTCCAGAGCTTCTTCGGCCCGTCCGGCCCCCACTTCTGGGCGAGCGCCACGTTCTCGGTGCTGATGTTGTCGAGCTTCCAGCCGCGGAACCGCGGCCATTCCCCCGGCAGATCCGTCGCCTTGCCGTCCCCGCGCGTCAGCTTGCCGTCCCACGGGGCCACGGCCTCCTGCTCCGGCCCGGGCGTGAGGTCGCTGCCCGGGAGGCGCTCGACGACTCCGCTGGCCGGGCTGGTCGCCAGCCACTGCACGAGCACCGCGGCGGCGGCCACCGCGAGCGCGGCGGGAATGAGGCGTCCGAAGATCATAGACTTACGGCTCCGTTGCTCCACTTCGTCCATTTTACCGGTTTCGGGCAGGAAGCGGAAGGGGTCTTTTGCCGCCACTCCCGAACTTGGTGGGATCCACCACAATCTCCCCGCGACCGTCTTGACCACCCTGACCACCCTGACCACCCTGCGCCTTACCATCTCGACCACCCTGACCACCCTGACCACCCGCGCCCCCCCATCTCGACCATCTAGACCATCTCGACCACCCTGCGCCCCGACCATCTCGACCACCTTGACCACCTCGCGCCCCCCCGAGAAGGCGCAAAACACACAGGTTATGTGTGCCCCCGTGCCTTCAGGGGCCTCATTCGTTGCGCAGGGCCGCAAGAAGCGGCCCGCGGAGGGCCACCAGGGCGGCGAGCCATGTCCAGAGCAGGCCGCTCGCCGCAACGGCGGCAAGTGTATATATCAGAAATAGATATGGAACGCCGGCACCCGGCGAGCGAAGCGCTGGCAGGACGGCAACCGCCGCTGCGGCGACCCCGCACGCCAGCCCTAACGCCACAAGTCCCCAGTGCTCAACGAGTATCAACCATTGGATCGATCGCTTCGGGAAGCCGACGGCGCGCAGGAGCGCCAACTCGCCGCGCCGCTCCAGGACGTTCCGGAGCACAACGATCCCCAATCCCACGCTCCCCAGGAGCAGTCCGAGACCCCCAAGCGCTTGGAATATCGAAAGATACGTATTCTCGACGGCATTGAATTCCGCCAGCCGACGGGCCGCGGGCGTCAGTTCGAGGCCGATGTCCCGCAGGGCGCGCGAAAGCTCCTTCGAGACGGCCTCGACTCGGTCTGGCGGGGCGTCAATGAGGAACACGCGATAGCCGCTCTCGGACGGGAAGAGGGCAGTCAAGCGATCCTCGGCGATGAGGAGGCTGCCCTGGAGAATCGAGTTGCCAATCACGCCCGCGATTTGGAGCGGGACTTCCTTGCCGGCCTCGTCGGCGTACGGGATCAGGCTCCCGAGCGCCTTGCCGAGTCCCCAGGTTACCGTGTTGTCGTCCCCGATGGCAGGGACCGACTCGTGGCGGTCCGCGCCGGAGCGGAGGACCGGCCAGCCGGTGCCGCCCGCCGGCAGCCGCTCGAAGCCGAAGGCGTTTCGGGACTCGAGATCCTCGGGCCGAACGCCGAGCAGACGCGACCGCTGCGCGCGGTTGAGGTTCAGGCAACTCGCGTCGTCGCCCTCGTGGAGGCGGAGTTGGACGATGCTCACGCCTTCCATCGTTTTCGCGTTCAGGCCGAAGGCTTTGCGGCCCTCTGGGCTGTTCAGATCGCGATAGACTGGCAGGGCGGATTCGCCGTAGAGCGCGAAGCCGCCGGTGCCCGAAGAGCGGAGATGGGCGTCGGCTGCCGGGTCATGGCGGTTCGCCCCGACGGCCACGACGAGGAAGCTCCCGCAGGCCAGCAGGCCAATGACGGCGAGGCTCCGCCCACGGCGGCGAGCGGCGTTGCGAACGCCCAGACTCCGGAGCGTGAGACGGGGCCGAGGAGAAAGGAAGGTCGAGGACGATTGGAGAGCGGACAGGCGCGAGAGCAGCGCGTGGCTCGCCGAGAGACCGCTAAGGAGGAGCAGACCACCGGCCCCGAAGAAGGCCCCTGCCGCGCCCCGATCGCCTCTCGCCAGGGCGAGACCGACGAGCACCAGCCCGCCGGTGAGCGCCGCGGCCGCGATCCAAAGGCTCAGCCGACCCCGCCCACGGCCACCAACGACTGGCGCCATGGCCAGTTCCTCCGGGCCTGCGAGCAATTCGCGGGCCGGCCGCCGCGCCTGTCGGCGCAGAACGAGCCACATGGCGAGCATGGCGACCAGGATGGACGCGCCCGCTCCCATGGCGACAGTCGAAAGCTCGGCGTGGAACTGGAGTGAAGCCCCTGCGACCGCGCCCTGCCAGACCGTCGAGAGTCCGCGTAGCACAAGGCGCGTGTAGAGCGTCCCGCAGGCCGCACCGAGAACGCTGCCCAGCACGGCGAGTGCCGCGCCTTCGCCCAGAAGCAGTCGCCGCACGGTCTTCGGCGGGAACCCGAGTGCCAGCAGCGTGCCCACCTCCTCCGTCCTCTGCTCGATCCCGAACGCGAAGAGCAGCCCCATCAGCAGGAGTGCCGCGGCGATCAGGAAGAAGCTGAAGCCGAGGAAAAGCTGCCCGAAATCCATCGCCTGCCCGCTCGCCGCCATCGCCTGCTCGCGGACCGGCTGGAAGACCAGGCCGAGCGATTTCGGGTCGAGGCGCGATCGGAGTTCGTAATCGATCGCCCCCAATTGGCCCATGGTGTCGTACCAAGCGCTCCACCGAATGGCCGTCAGGCTGCCGAAGCGATTGCCCCAGATTTCCCGGGCCTTCGGCAGCGTGATGAAGACCTTCGGCGTGCCTCGGTATTTCGCCCAGTAGGCCTCATCCAATTTCCGAATCTTCTTGAGGTCGATGGGGATCCCGGGGCGCCAGTCCTGACAGCTCTCGGCCTCCGAGATGCCGGGGAATGCCGGCATCAACTCGCGGTCCGCGGCGATGCCCTCGATCGGCACGATAGCCGCGATTCGGAAAGTCGTCCGGCGGGCTTCGAGCTTCCTCATTGCTCCGAGCACATAGTAGGTCAAGGTCAGATCGTCCCCGAGCTTGGCATGGAGATCCTTGGCCAGTTCGGTGTTGATGGAGGTCCCGCCATCCTCAAGTGACGATTCCTGCAAGTCCATACCGGTGCTCGAGCCTTCGGTCACGGGCAAGTGTGTCAGGTGCCCGATGGCCGTGGCCATGGCGTAGGGCGCGGACCTGTCATCCACGCGGAACTCGTTGACGAAGTATGTGAGGACACCGACTGGATTCCGAATCTTCTTGGCTACCACCTCGACGGGAGGATCGAGGAAAATGCGGCGGCTGCGCAGTTCGATGCGCTGTACCATGGGAAGCTCGCGGAGTTCGAGGTCGGCATCGGCGAGGGACCAGCAAGAGTGGATGGCCTCTTGGAGCCCGGATGGGTTCACGAGCATCGGGTGGCCGCCGCCGACGAGGAGCAGGTTGGCGCGGCCGGGCTGCTTCGCTTCGCGCTGGAGCCGGGCGAGGAGAAGGTAGGCGTTGTAGGGGGGAACCTGGTTCGCCTGGAGGCTGAAGCGGCCGAAGTCGGAGTCGGTGGCGATGGCGGCGACGGTGAGGCGAAGGGCGACCGCAGTGTTGGTGTCGTCCGAGAGCGGCGCGTCGCGCGGGAGCAGGCTCGGCTCCTCGACGCGGATCACCACATCGTCGCCCACCTGGACGCCGAGCTGAGTGGCGAGGTGGTCGTTGAGGACGACCGAATCCTCCCCCGGTTCCTTGAACAGGTTCCAGGCGCCACCCAATGCCCAGAATCGTCCGTCGATGCCGAGCACCTGGACGCGATTGGCTCGAGCTGTGCCGTCACTGCTCGCCGCGAGGCCGCGGAGTTGAAGGACGGGCGCGATGATGGGAGGCCAGCCAAGCTGGGCACGGGTAACAGTGCGCTCCTCCTGCTCAGAAATCACCCCCGCTGGGGCCGCCTGCGGTGGGGGTACTGTTTCGGTGCCGCTGCCGCCCGGGAGGGCAGCCTTCGGATGCGGCTCTGTCCCGCCGTTGTGCGGTGGCCCGGACCGCCCGCCCGCCGCGGCTCCGCCCTCTCGGCTGAAGCGGCCCCAGCCGAAGGGATAGCGGGCAACCAAGTTATCCGCGAGGGCGGCGCGGAAGAAGCGATCCTGCGGCGCCATAGCGAGGACGACGTTCCCGAGCCGGGCGAGGGCCATGCCGCGAAGGCTCGCGCGGACGGAGTCGCCGACGACGAGCGCTCCGACCAGGATCGTGGCACTCACCGCCGCGCCGAGCACCACGCCCAGGTGGGTGCGCCAGTAGAAGCGGAGGCTGCGGCGGATGAGCGTTCGGACGGTCACGGCAGGGGTCCGAATGACGGATGGGCGAAGACTGCGCACGTCGAGACGCGCCCCGCTCGCCCAAGTGGCGGGTTCCTGCAACAGGGTCGGCGGCAGGGGGCCGCCGAAGAAAAGCGGTGTCGAGCCACCGCACTCCAAAGCGGGCGAAGCGCCCGCAGTGGGACCTGAGGGAGTCCTTTGGTCCGCGCCCAGCGGCAAAGCCGCTGGGCGCTTTGGAGTGCGGCGGCTCGACGCGAATGGCGTGAGGATAAGGCGGTTTTCCCTGACGCGGTCGAAGGAGAAGACCGCCTAAAGGCGGGACTCCAAACACGTTGCAGCTTCGTTCGGAGTCCCGCCATCAGGCGGCGAAGCCTTATCCTCACGCCATTCGCGGCTCGACGCCGCTTTGCCCGCCGAAGGCGGGCCTCTTCCCCCCACGGGAAAAGCCACAAAGACAGCCGCTAGACGGGATGGAGCCCGCCACCGCGGAGTTCGAAGACGCGCCCCATTCGGCTCGCCAACTCGACCGAGTGGGTGACGACGATGAGTGTGACGCCCTGCTCGCGGTTGAGTTCGACGAGGAGCGTGCCAAGCTGGTCGGCGGACGCACGGTCGAGGGCGCCGGTCGGCTCGTCGGCGAGGAGGAGCTTGGGGCGGTTGATCAGGGCGCGGACGACCGCGGCCCGCTGGCGCTCGCCGCCGGAGATCTGGCCGGGCCGGTAGGTCATCCGCTCGCCCAGCCCGACCCGCCTCAGAAGGCCGATCGCGCGGATTTCGGGGTCGTCTTGTAGCGGGGGCGCAACAGTGCGATCGCGGACGCCACTCTCGATTCCTGTGTATGTAGTTCCGCCTTCAGGCGGCGTATGTGTAGAGCCTTCAGGCGTTCCTGGTTCTTGGGCGTCGGGTGGAGTCGTGGGCGCCGCGCCCCCCTGGGGCAGAGAAGACCGCCTGAAGGCGGAAC
>Ga0315273_10004068_pt1 | contig 17789 bp, 15 predicted proteins | sample YL17G02_0_MG_FD_205753 | JGI IMG/M metagenome (GOLD analysis project Ga0315273, IMG submission 205753) | Sediment microbial communities from Yellowstone Lake, YNP, Wyoming, USA - YL17G02_0 | ecosystem: Environmental > Aquatic > Freshwater > Lake > Sediment | place: USA: Wyoming | collected...
CGCCGCTCCGATTGCTACGGGCTGGAGCGATAGTTGCCCGGCGGGTATAATCTCCCCGCTGAGAACCGGCGCCTTTCACGGCGCACTGGCGTTGTAGTACTAGCGCTGGTGCTCCTTCTATGGGGTGCCGCGGGCGCCGCGCCGGCGGCCGACGCCGAGCCGGCGCAGGGAGGAAACGTGTGGCAAGCGATCGCGCCGTACTTCAGTCCGCCGCCCCAGCTCGCCAACGAGTTCGGCGCCTACCGCTCCCCGCTGGTTTTCGCCGATGGGCGCCCCGTCAAGACGCCTGCGGATTGGCGGCGGCGCCGCCAGGAGATCCTCGACCAGTGGCACAAGACCCTGGGGCCGTGGCCTCCGCTGATCGAGAAGCCCGCCATCGAGTGCCTTGAGACGACACGCCGGGAGACCTTCACGCAGAAGCGCGTGCGCCTCCAGATCGCTACCGGGCAGACCGTGGACGGATACCTGCTCGTGCCCGACGGCCCGGGGCCGCGGCCCGCCGTCCTGGCCGTCTTCTACGACGCCGAGACGAGCGCGGGCCTCGGCCAGGGCAAGAACGTCCAGTGGCTCGACTTCGCGTACCAACTGACCAAGCGCGGGTTCGTGACGCTCTCGATCGGCTCGCCCGGCTCGGCGTGGAAGCCCAACCTGGGAACCGCCCAGTGCCAGCCGCTGTCTTTCCTCGGCTACGTGGCCGCGAACTGCCACACGGCATTGGCGTCGCTCCCCGAAGTGGACGCGAAGCGCATCGGCGTCATCGGCCACTCCTACGGCGGCAAGTGGGCCATGTTCGCGTCCTGCCTCTACGAGAAGTTCGCGTGTGCGGTGTGGTCCGACCCCGGCATCGTCTTCGACGAGACCCGCCCCAACGTGAACTACTGGGAGCCCTGGTACCTGGGCGCCGAGCCGGGCCGCGAACGCAAGCCCGGCGTCCCGACCAGGGAGAATCCTCGCACGGGGCCGTACAAGCAACTGGTCGAGGCGGGGCACGACCTGCACGAGCTCCACGCGCTGATGGCCCCGCGGCCGCTGCTGGTCTCCGGCGGCTCCGAGGATCGCCCGGAGCGCTGGCGCGCGCTCAACCACACGATCGCCGTGAACCGGCTCCTCGGCTGCTCCGACCGCGTCGCCATGACCAACCGCAAGGACCACACGCCGACGGCGGAATCCAACCAGCAAATCTACATGTTCTTCGAGCACTTCCTCAAGCCAGGCGGCGGTGAGTCTGCTCGGCCGGAGAAGAAGTAGCGCCGCCGGCCCCGCCAAGCTGTCACCCCGAGCGAGCGCAGCGAGTCGAGGGGTCTCGCCGTGCGGATGTCCGAAGAGCAACGGCCACAGCGAGATTCCTCGACTCGCTGCGCTCGCTCGGAATGACAACCTCAGACCCGCGCGCGGCGGGGCAGGAAACCTGTCGCTGTTGCTTCATCACTTCATCACTTCACCACTTCGTCACTTCGTCACTTCGTCACTTCGCCACTTCGTCACTTCGTCACTTCGTCACTTCGCCACTCCGTCATCGTCACTGCCTTACCGCCGTAAGGATCGTCGTGCCGACCTGCTCCGGCATGGGCGACTTGCGAATCTTGCCGAAGCCTGCCGCCGCGATGCGCTCCGCGATCTCGGCGATGGAAAACGCGCCCACCATCACGTTGAAAAGGGCCGGGATGAGCGGGCCTGTCTTCTCGGCGTTCATCAGGAACTCCTGGATGACGAGGAGGCCGCCCGGCACGAGCGCCCGGTGGGCCTTGGCCAGTTTCATCTCGGCGCTGCTCGCCGATCCGTGCATGACGTTCGACATCAGGACCACGTCCTTGTCGCGGCCGAACTCGTTCTTGTTCCAGTCGCCCGCGACCGTCTTGACGCGGTCCTGCATGCCAAACTGCGCGATCATCTCGCGGGCGATCCTGATCGTCTCCGGAAGATCAAACACCGTGGCCGCGAGGCGCGGGTTCCGCTCGCACAGGGCCATGGCGTAACTGCCCGGCCCGCCGCCGATATCCATCAGCGTGCGCCGGCCCTTGACGTTGACCCGGTCGGCCAGTTCGGCAGCGCGCCCGGCCATCGCCATGTTGTGCATCGCCAGGATGAAATCGCGGTGCGAGCGGATGGCCGGCCTGCCCTTCGCCGCCAGGATCCATCCCTCCTTCTTGCCGCGCAAGATTTGTTCCAGGTCATTCCAGAAGTTCCCGACCTGGGCGCTGTGGGCGACGATGTTCCCCTGGTACAGGGGCGACGCCGAAACGAGGGTCGCGCGGGACTTCGGCGTGAGTTGCCACCGTTCGCCCACCCGCCGCGCCAGGCCCATCGCCGCCAGGACGATGAGCACGTTCTCGACCATCGCGGCATCGAGCTTGCGGGCTGCGGCCACCGTGGCGGCCGTGGCGGCGGACTTGCCGAGACGCTCGAAGATGCCCGTCGCATGCGCCGCCTGGAGGGTGCGGGCGATGCGGTAGTTCCACGAAAGCTCGTTGACCTCGTTCGCCCAACGGATCTCCTGGCTGCGCTTCTTGAAGATCATCATTCTTCCTTTCTCGGCCCTCAGGCCGATTATATCGCCAAACCATCAAGTCCTTGCAGAATCTGCGGCCGCGGGGTACATTGCTGCCTCTCGCCTGAACCGGGAAACAGGAACAGACCATGAGAAGCAAGCAGCGTGCGAGCAAGAACCTCTCCGATCTTCCCGACTGGCTTCGCCACAAGGCCGCTCCGCACAAGGACAAGTACCTGTCGGGCAAGCGCATCCTGCCCAAGGGCATCACGGGCAAGGAACCGCTCTCGACCTTGATGAACGAGACGTTCCTCGCCTTCAACGCCGCCCGGCTGCGCGAGGGGTGCCGGCTTTACGTCGAGAAGATGCTCGAGGCCGACGTAACGGTCGGCCTGAGCCTGGCGGGGGCCCTGACGCCCGCGGGCCTGGGCTGCTCGTGCCTCGTCCCGCTCATCAAGGCGGGCTTCGTCGACTGGATCGTGGCCACCGGCGCGAACCTGTACCACGACCTGCACTTCGCGTTCAACCTGCCGCTGCACGTCGGCAGCCCCACGCTCGACGACACCGACCTGAGGCGGAACGACGTGGTCCGCATCTACGACGTCCTCCTGGGATACACCGACTGCCTGATGGCGACCGACGAAATCCTCCGCGGCATCCTGGTGCAGCCGGAGTTCCAGAAGGAAATGGGCACGGCCGAGCTTCACCACCTGCTCGGCAAGTACGCCGCCGAATGGGAGCGGAAGAGCGGCCTGAAGGACGTCTCGGCCCTGGCGGCGGCCTACCGCGCCGGCGTGCCGGTGCACACCTCCAGCCCCGGCGACTCGACCATCGGCATGAACGTGGCCGGCACCGAGCTTCACGGCAACAGGCTGCGCATCAACCCATCCATTGATATCAACGAGACCACGAGCTACGTCCTCGCGGCCAAGCGGTCCGGCGGCAGGAGCGCCGTCCTGCTCATGGGCGGCGGCAGCCCCAAAAACTTCATGCTCCAGACCGAGCCGCAGATCCAGGAGGTCCTGCGCATCAAGGAGGTCGGGCAGGACTACTTCTTCCAGGTGACCGACGCCCGGCCCGACACCGGCGGCCTCTCCGGCGCCACGCCCCACGAGGCGGTGAGCTGGGGCAAGGTCGACCCGAACCGCCTGCCCGACGCCGTGGTCTGCTACACCGACACCACGCTCGCCCTGCCGCTGATCACGCACTACGCCCTGGCGAACCACCGGAAGCGCCGTCTCCGCCGCCTCTACGACCGCCGGCCGCAGCTCATGAAGGCGCTGGTGCGGGAGTATTTCGCGCACAACAAGTAGTCCGCGGCCCCGCCGCGGCTCTGTTCTCACAAGTAGGCCGGGGCAACGCCCCGGCTTCGTGCCTCGCGGCGATAGGTGCCTGAGTGCATGAGGAACACAGTGACGAAGTGACGAAGTGACGGAGTGACGCAGGGGAGGCTCACAAAATCACTCTTCTGCATACAGGACCTCGGCCGTGGCCAGCACCTCGTCTCGAAAATAGCGGCTCAAGTCGGCGGGCGTGCGGATATCGACTTTGCGGCCGATAACCCCCGACAATTCCCGCTCGATCCCTGCCAAGCGGATCAGCCCCACCACGCGGCCCGGCTGAAATTCCACCAGCACGTCCACGTCGCTGTCCGGCCGGAAGTCCGGGCGAAGAACAGATCCGAAGAGGGAAAGTCTGCGAATGTGGTGGAGGCGACAGAATTCCGCCACCTTCTCGCGTTCGACGGCAATCGTGGGCGCCATGGACGCACCTCCTATCGAAATGCTACCACGCCCGGGGCAAAGAGCAAGAGGCAAGCAGTCCACTGCTCTGGGGGAGAGCAGCCTGGCAGGGCTAGGCGCAGCTGGCGTCCACTCACAGCAACCGCAGAAACTCTTCACGGCTCAGGCCAGCTTGGTCGAGGATGGCCAGCAAAGTTCCCCGAGGGATGTCCTTGCCCTGAGGCACAATAACGAGCCGGGTGTGGCCCGATGGATCCGCACGGTAGAAAGCCCGATGGCTGCCTTTCCCGCGGTCGGGCGCCTCCACGAATCCCGCCCGCCGCAAGGTCTGAACTATCTGTCGCGAAGAAAGGGAAGGAAGTTTGGTCATGGCTCAAACGGCCACCTCGATGGATGCGGTGTAGCGCTCCTTCATTTCGAGCGACGGACGGACGTCATCGAGAAGTCCGAGTTTCTGGGCGTTGGAGAGCCAGAGTTCCACGGCCTCCTGGAGCGCCCGGCGAGCCGCCAGCGGTGTCCTGCCGTACGATGCGACGCCGATCTCCGGACACCGCGACACGTATCGCTTTCCCTCGCGCCAAATGACGGCCGTGAGATGCAGGGCTTTCGCCATAGCTCGTTCCTCCTACGCCTATCCTACCGCGCCCCGGTGAAAGGGCAAGTCCTTCGCGTCCCAGATTGCGGTTTCGCCTGCGGTCCCGCGTGGCTATCCTATTCATGTCCAGGCACGAAGGAGGACACTATGGCACTCGAAGACCCCAAGGACCTGAATCGCATCGACCAGGAAATCCACATCAATGAACTTCGAGACCAGGTTGACAAGCTCTCGGGTGGGTCGGACACCTTCATCGCCAAGGACTGCCCGCCGGAACTCCAAGAGACGTTCCTGGAGGGCATCCTCGATTTCGAGCGCCTGCCTCTAACCACCCCCTTCGAGCGACTCGGGCGGGTGGGCGTCGAGCTGCCCGACCCGTCGTCGCTGGCCGACGAGCGGCTCGCGGCGAAACTGTGGGACGTCATCCGGGCCCTCCGCTGCATGAACGTCTTCCTCTACCACACCAACCACCTGAGCGACCGCCAGTTGTATGAACTCCTCTGGACCGAACTCCTGCGCGAGCCCGGCCCCGACCTTCCGCCCGACTCGGGCTGGCGCAACCACATTGACATCCTGGGTGGTTGCAGCGAGGAGGACATGCAACTGGACCTGAAGTACTATGCCGACGAAGAGGAGCGGGCACGCTGGGCCAAGGACTGGCCCGGCGACGTCATACCCGCGCACCAGGACCCGCCGTATGACCGCGACCGACTCCTGCCGCAACCGCCCGAAGAATGCCCGCCAGACCCGGATGACCTGGAGGCCGGTGAAAACGACGACGGCGACGGTGATGGTCTCGCGGGAGTCTGACGGCCGACAACGGCACCGCTCCCTGACGGTCGCGGCTCGGATACCGAGGCCGAGCCGATCCCCACGTCTCAGGCAAGGCAACCGCAGCCCCCGCGCGGAAGCGCCACTTTTGGCTTTTCGCGCGGGGGGCCGGACGGTATATTTGCGTGATAACCTTTGGCAGGGAGGCAACGCTATGAAGATGGATCGCAGGCAGTTCCTGGCTACGACGGTGGCGGGGGCGGGGGCGACACTGTTGGGCTGCGGGGGCGCGGGCGGGCGGCAGGCGGCGGCAGCGCCGGCGAACCCGTACGAGCTTGGGCCGCTGGGGAAGACCGGCATCAAGGTCTCGCGCATCGGCATCGGCACGGGGATGCGCGGCGGGGGCCGGGAGTCGAACCAGACCCGCATGGGGCGCGAGGTGTTCGAGGGGCTCCTCAAGGGCGCCTACGACCGGGGCGTCCGCGTCTTCGACATGGCCGACATGTACGGCACCCACGAGTACGTCGCCCGCGCCCTCAAGGATAAGCCGCGCGACCAGTTCGTCCTGACGACGAAGATGTGGGTGCACAAGGGCGGCGGCATCCCGGAGCCCGAGCGGCCCGACGCCAACATCGTGGTCGACCGTTTCCGCAAGGAGCTCCAGACCGACTACGTCGACCTCGTGCTCCTTCACTGCATGATGTCGGCGAAGTGGCCGGAGGAGCAGAAGCGGCAGATGGACATCCTGGAGGACCTGAAGGCGAAGAAGATCATCCGGGCCCACGGCGTCTCGATCCACTCGCTGGGGGCCCTCGAGGCGGCCGCGGCGTCGCCGTGGGTCGACTCGGCCCACGTGCGGATCAACGCGTACGGCGAGAAGATGGACGGCCCGATCGAGAAGGTCGCGCCGGTGGTCGAGCGGCTCCACAAGGCGGGCAAGGGCGTCGTGGGGATGAAGCTCATCGGCGAAGGGGCCTTCCGCGACAGCGACGAGAAGCGCAACGCCTCCGTCCGCTACGTCCTCGGCCTGGGCACGGTGGACACGATGGTTGTCGGCTTTGAGAAGATCGGCGAGGTGGACGATTTTGCGGCGAGAGTGACCAGCGCGTTGCAGGCCAAGGCTTGAACGTCATCTGGCGCCGGCGCCAATGACGAATGACGAAGCCCGAATGACGAATTGCGGCGGCGCCGCGACAGGATGCGATCTTGGCGGCTTCGGTGTGCCTTCGTCCTTGCCGTTTCGTCATTCATTCGTCATTCGGATTTCGGAATTCGTCATTCTTCGGGTGTTATGGCCCCGGCCGCCAACTCCTTCTGATTCCTGAGAAAGGACTTCAGCGATGCCCAAGCCCTTCAACCTCCCCTTCCGCCAGATCCACCTCGACTTCCACACCGGCCCGGCGGTGCCCAACGTGGGCCGCGACTTCGACGCCCGCGAGTTCGCCCGCACGATGAAGCGGGCCGGCGTGACCAGCGTCACCGTCTTCGCCAAGTGCCACCACGGGCACCTGTACTACGTCACGAAGCGACCGGAGCGGCACCCGGGCCTGCGGGCCGGGTTGGACCTGACGGGCGAGCAGGTCGAAGCGCTCCATCGCGAGGGCATCCGCGCCCCCATCTACATCAGCGTCCAGTGCGACGAGTACGCGGCCAACACGCACCCGGAATGGATCGCGCGGAACGCCGACAGCTCGATCGTGGGCTGGCGCGGCGGCAAGACGTGGTTCGGCGCGGGGTGGCAGATCCTCGACATGTCGAGCCCGTACCAGGAATTCCTGGCCGAGCAGACCCGCGAGGTGCTCGCGCGCTTCAGGCCGGTCGACGGCATCTTCTTCGACATGTGCTGGGACCAGCCGAGCGCGTCTCAGGCGGCCATCCGCGGGATGCTGGCGGCGGGCCTGGACCCCGAGCGCGAGGCGGACCGCCAGGCGTACGCCCACCGCGTCTCGCTGGCCTACATGGACCGGTTCTACCGGATGGTGAGGGCCTCGGCGCGCGAGGCCACGGTGTACTTCAACGGCCGCTCCTATTTCAACCTTTCCGAGGAAGTGAAGTACCAGAGCCAGGTGGAGATCGAGGCGCTGCCGACGGGGGGCTGGGGCTACATGTTCTTCCCCCGCGTCGTGCGGTTCGGCCGGCAGTTCGGAAAGCCGTACATAGGCATGACCGCCCGGTTCCACAAGAGCTGGGCGGACTTCGGCGGGCTGAAGCCCTACGCGGCGCTCGAGTACGAGACCGCCCAGATGATGGCCAACGGGGCCCGGTGCTCCATCGGCGACCAGCTTCATCCGCGCGGCCGCCTAGACCGGGCGGCGTACGAGCTCATCGGCAAGGTCTACGCCCGCGTGGCCGAGCGCGAGCCGTGGCTCGAAGACGCCGAGGCGGTGACCGAGGTCGGCCTCTTCCAGGCGCCCGCCAAGCACGTGACGGCCATCGAGTCGACCGGCACCGACGAAGGCGCGGCCCGGATGCTCATCCAGCTTCGCCAGCAGTTCGACGTCGTGCACCCGCAGAGCAACCTCGAGAAGTACGCGGTCCTCGTCCTGCCGGACTGCATCGCGGTCGATGCGGCGCTGGCGAAGCGGCTGCGGGCGTTCCTCAAGCGCGGCGGGAAGGTGCTCGCCACCGGCACGAGCGGCTTAAGCGCCGACGGCACGCAAGTGCTGCTGCCGGAGCTTGGCATCGTTGCCAAGGGCGTGTCGCCCTACACGACCACGTACATCCGTTTCGGCCCCGAGATCGGGCGCGACGTGCCGCCGTCGGACCACGTGATGTACGAGCGCGGCCTGCGGGTCGTGGCGGGCCGCGGCGCGAAGACGCTGGCCCGCATCGTGGAACCGTACTTCGAGCGGGCGTGGGACCACTTCTCGTCGCACCGGCAGACGCCGCCGGCCAGGGTGACGAACTGGGCCGCCGCGGTCGAGAAGGGCGGCGCGGCGTACGTCGCCTTCCCCCTCTTCGCCGCCTACGCCAATCACGGGAACTACCCGTACCGGCTGCTCGTGCGGAACCTGCTGGACCGGCTGCTGCCGGACCCGCTGCTTCGGGTGTGCGCCCCGACGAGCACCGAGGCCACCGTGATGCGCCAGAAGGGGCGGACGATCGTCCACGTGCTCCAGTATTGCCCGGAGCGGCGGGCGCCGAACCTCGACATCGTCGAGGACATCGTGCCGATCGCGAACGTCGCCCTGTCGCTGCGCCTGGCGAAGCGGCCGAAGCGCGTCTACCTCGCCCCGTCGCGCGCCGCCGTGCCGTTCCAGTACAAGGACGGCCGCGTCGAGGCAACGCTCGCCGAGGTGCGCGGGCACGAGATGGTTGTGTTAGAATAGCAGGAGTGCCTGAGTACCTGAGTACCTGAGTGCCTGAGTAACAGAGTGGCGGAGTGACGGAGAAACGGCCGGCGGCGTGCCCACGCCGGCGGGGCTGGTTAGCCGCCCAGCTTGCTGGGCGCGTTTTGGCCAGGGAGGAGCACCCATGCAATACCGCATCTTCGGCAGGACCGGCATCAAGGTCAGTGAGATCGGGTTCGGCACGTGGGCCATGGGCGGCGACTGGGGGCCGACGGACGACAAGGGGGCCCTCGACGCCCTCGTCCGGGCCTTCGACCTCGGGGTCACGTTCTACGACACGGCCCTCGCCTACGGCAACGGGCACAGCGAGACGCTGATCCGCGACGCCCTCGCCAAGCACCGCGACCAGACCGTCATCGCCACGAAGGTCCCTCCGAAGAACCACAAGTGGCCCGCCGTGGACCGCGACCCGGTCAAGAACGTGTTCCCCGCCTCGTGGGTCGTCGCGTGCACCGAGAAGAGCCTGAAGAACCTGGGCACCGACCACGTGGACGTCCAGCAGCTTCACGTCTGGGCGGCGCCGTGGATCGAGCAGCTTGAGTGGTACGACGCGCTCGAGAAGCTCAAGGCCCAGGGCAAGGTCCGCGCGTTCGGCGTCTCGGTCAACGACTGGGACCCGTACAACGGGGTGGACCTTGTGCGGTCGGACCTCATCGACTCGGTGCAGGTTATCTACAACGTTTTCGAGCAGCGCCCGGCGGAGCGGATGCTGCCGGCGGCGCTGGAGCACAAGGTCGGCATCATCGCCCGCGTCCCGTTCGAGGAGGGCCTCTTGACGGGCAAGCTCGTGCCCGGCTGCCGGTTCAAGGAAGGCGACTGGCGGGCCGAGTGGCTGACGCCCGACCGCCTGGCGGAGGTCGGGCGGCGGGTCGAGCGGCTCAAGGAGTTCCTCGCGTCCGACCGGCCGACCGTGGCGGCGCTGGCGCTGAAGTTCTGCCTCAGCCACCCGGCCGTCTCAACAGTCATCCCCGGCATGCGGACCCTCGCGAACGTCGAGGCCAACGTCGCCGCCAGCGACGGCAAGCTTCTTGCGCCCGATGAGCTCGAGGCCCTGAAGGAGCACGCCTTCGTCCACGGCTGGGGCTATCCGTGGACGCAGAAGTGAGGATTGGTGCGCGGCGGGTCTCCGTGCGTGTTTGGCGTCTTCCCTTCACGCGGTCACCCCGAGCGAGCGCAGCGAGTCGAGGGGTCTCGCCTTGCGAATGTCCGAACGGCAACAGCCACAGCGAGATTCCTCGACTCGCTGCGCTCGCTCGGAATGACAACGCTGAATGCATACCGGTCAGGAGACCCGCCGCGCTAACCGGCGTTGTTGGGTTAGCTCTCGTTCGGAGAATCGCCCCGCCACCCGTCCATGCTCACTTCGCGGGCGCGGGGTCGACCTTGGGAGCTTCGCCCTTGGGCGCGTCGGCCTTCGGCGCCTCGGCCTTCTGGCCTTCCTTGGCGGGCGTGGCGGGTTTCTTCTTGGCGGGAAGGGCGCGGCCGCGGGTGCCGCCGATGTCCTTCACGCCCTTCTCGGCCAGGTCCTTCAGGCGGGCCACGACGTCCGCATGGTCTGCGGCCACGTTCTTCTTCTCGCCGATGTCCTCGACGAGGTTGTAGAGTTCCGGCAGGCGCGGCTTGGCGTCGTCGCCTTCGGCATCCTTGGCGGGCGGGGCAAAGAGGATCAGCTTCCAGGGGCCGGACCGCACCGCCTCCAGCCGAGAGCCGTTATAGTAGAAGAACGCCTCGTGCGGGGTCTTGGCCCCTTCGACACCCAGCATAAGGGGCGAGATGTCCTTGCCGTCGAGCGGGTACCCGTCGGGCAGCTTCGCCCCGCCGAGTTTCGCGAACGTCGGCAGAACGTCCATCGCCAGGGCCATCTCCGAGCACACCTTGCCCGCCGGCACCCGCCCCGGCCCCCACACGATGCACGGCTCGCGCATGCCGCCTTCCCAGGTCGTCGACTTGCCGTCGCGCAGCGGCTGGGCCGAGCCGCCCTCCTTGCCCTTCACCAGCCACGGCCCGTTGTCCGACGTGAAGATGACGTAGGTCTTCTTCTCGATGCCCAGCTTGACGAGGGCGTCGAGCACCTCGCCCGCGCTCCAGTCGATGGCCTCGACCACGTCGCCGTACAGGCCGCCCTTCGACTTGCCCTTGAACCGCTCGCTGATGTGAAGCGGGATGTGCGGCATGTTGTGCGCGAAGTACAGGAAGAACGGGCGGTCCTTGTTCTCGGTCATGAACTTGACGGCGTCTTCGGTGTACCGCTCGACGAGCGAGTCCTGGTCGGCGGGCTCTTCGATCGTCTCGTCCTGCCGGATGAGCGGGCACGGCTTCATGTCGTTCGAGTACGGCATGCCGAAGAAGTGGTCGAAGCCCTTGCGGGTGGGCATGAACTGGGGCAGGTGCCCCACGTGCCACTTGCCGATGCAGGCCGTCGCGTAACCGGCGGACTTGAGGACCTCGGCGATCGTCTTGTGCTCGGGCTTGATGCCCGCCTTGTCGGCCGGAAAGAGAACGCCGGTGATGCCGACCCGCTTGGGGTACCGCCCCGTCAGAAAGGCTGCCCGCGAGGGCGAGCAGACCGGCCCGGCCACGTAGAAGTCGGTGAACTTGATCCCCTCGGCGGCCATGCGGTCGAGGTGAGGCGTCTTGATCGTGGTGCTGCCGAAACAGCCCAGGTCGGCGTAGCCGAGGTCGTCGCAGAAAATGAAGATGAAGTTGGGCTGCTCGCCGCCGGGGGCAACTTCGGCCGCCTCAAGCCAGCGTGCGGTTGCGGCCGCCGCCAGCCCCCCACCGAGGACCGCAAGGAACTCCCGCCGGTTCACCGAAGATGCCATCCTCCGTCTCCTTCCAACACGCTGCTGTGCGGCAAGCCGGGCCTGCCGCTCCCGCGGCGTACGTGTTTAGCGCGTTCCCTTCATGCTGTCACCCCGAGCGAGCGCAGCGAGTCGAGGGGTCTCGCCGTGCGAATGTCCGAACGGCAACGACCACAGCGAGATTGCTCGACTCGGTCGCCGCGGCGACCTCGCTCGGAATGACAACGCTAAACGCATACTGCGCGGCTGGCTCGGAGCATTCTATGAACCCGCCAGCAAAAGAAAACCCCCTCACGGGGAGGGGGTTCGTGTTCGACCGGATCGCCATGCGGGTCTCAGTTGTTGAACCACTGCGACAGGTGGCTGGGACGCTCCGACATGAAGATCAGCGCATCGGTGTCGTCCTGGATGCCGAGGACATCCGTGTCGTTCACCCGCCGATACGTCATGTCGCGATAGCGGCTGTGGGCCGTCGGCTCGCACCCGATCGACATCACCGACATCAGCACCAGCCCTGCCAACACCAGGAACAGAAGCTTCATGGATCGCCTCTCCTAAAGAGGGCCAGGGTCGCACCTCTTATCGACAAGGCGCATCCTAGAAGGTCGGCCATTTCGTGTCAACAATAAAAAGCCAAGGACTTACACCACGTTAATCGTCACCGTGGCGGGATCCGACATGCCGTTCATACCGCTCGCCACGTACGTGAACGTATCGATCCCCGTGAAGCCCGAGTTCGGGATGTACATGAACGAGCCGACCGCATCGAGATACAGAAGGCCGTGCTGCACGTCGCCGGTCAGCATGACGAAGAGCATGTCGCCCGTCGGGTTGGCGTCGTTGGCGAGAACGCCCTTCCCCGAAACGTTCAGAGTGCCGTTCGCGATGACGGTGTAGAAGTCGTCACGGGCTACCGGCGTTGGCGCGGCGGGCTGGACAGTGATCATCACCGTGGCGACGTTCGAGTCGGCCTGCCCGTCGCTGGCCCTGTAAGTGAAGCTGTCGGTGCCGGACCAGCCGGCGTTCGGGGTATACGTGAACGTGCCGTCGGCGTTGAAAGCCAGGGTCCCGTTAGCCGGACCGCCGACGAGCACCGACGTCAGGGGGTCGCCGTTCGGGTCGGTATCGTTGTTGAGAACGCCGACAGGGGCTGTCGGCGTGCCGGCCGCGATGGCACAGGCGTTGAGCGCCGTGACGGAGGCCGTCAGCACGTTGTCCTGGTCGACGCTGTAGCCGTCGTCCTGGGCCACGGGCGCCTGGTTTACGGGGTTGACGGTGATCATGATGGTGGCGACGTTGGAGTCGGCCTGGCCGTCGTTGACCTTGTAAGTGAAACTGTCGGTCCCCGTGAAGTCGGTCGCCGGCTTGTAGGTGAACATGCCATCGGCGTTGAGCACCAGCGTGCCGTAAGACGGGGCGCTCACGAGCAGGGCCTCGAGCGCATCGCCGTCGGCGTCCGTGGCGATGGCGAGGAGGCTTGTGCTGGGCGCCAGGGTGCCGTTCTCATCCATCGTATAGGCATCGCTCTGGGCCACCGGCGCGTGGTTGGCCGGCCCGCGGACGAAGAACAGGTCCATGTCGTACCTGCCGAGGGCGCCGTTCTTGCTCGCCATCTCGACGTAGTAGGTCTTGCCGGCCGCGACGTTGAACCCGACGTGCACGTCCTTGCCCTTCTTGGCTTGGGCAACGGAGGCGAGCACCTTGCCGGCATCGTCGTAGACGGTCGTCTGGGCAAGGAGCTTGTTGCCCCACCCGTCGGCGTCGATGGTGAGGTTCACCACGCCCGCTTGCGGCGCCGAGACGACAAACATGTCGACGTCGCCGGCGTAGCCGATGGTTCCCCTGACGGATACCGAGCGGGCCGCCTTGAGCTCCACCGGGTTGGCGTCGGCGACCGTGTTCCCGTAGTCCCGGAACTTGTCGGTGGTGACATGGCGCATGTCGATGGGGGCTCGCTTATGGTGGAACCCGCCGGGCATCCCGCTCATGACCCCGCCGAGACTCTCGATGACCCCCATGACCGACGCTGCCATGCCGGCTCCGGCTGCGGGGCCGTTGCACAGGAAGAGCCGCGGCTCAAACACCTCAAACATCGGTTGCCGATCATTCGCCGAGAGCATTGGATTCTCCTTCTCCGTGAGAAATGCACCTGCCAGAGTAAGCCTTGGCACTCGAACTCCCGTCTCGCCACACTTACCTAACCTACGCATTTTCCCAACTCTGTCAAGCGCGGGGACCTCGTTTGGGGCGCAGACGAAAGCTTACGCTGGCTGGCGAATCGTAAGTCCTTTATTGACAGGGTAATGCGAAAGGGTAACCACCGCTCACCATCTGACGCCGATCCAACAGGCCCAGGGAGGGTTATCGACAACATGCACGGAATTCGAGAGGTTTTTCAGGAAGACCCAGACGCTACGGCACTTTCGGACCTGGCGTCTGGCCGCCTTCAACAGGCAGTTTACCGCTGCCACGCCCTCGTAACGGTGCGAAACCGTCGCACGCACAAGGCAGAGAACGACGGACAATCACGGGGCCCCGGCGCACCACGCCTCCAGGCACACTCGGGCCGGGCCGTACCACCATCGGTTGTCGGCCCCGTGGGCGATCTGGCGAATTTCACGGAGGGCATCGTCGTGGACCCGCTCGCCCACCGCTCGGGCCGTGGCGTCGCAGAAGTGCGTCCGGCATCCGAGCAGACGGCCCTCGCGCGCGGCGCAGAGGTCGCCTTCCTGGTAGGGACACCGCCACGCGACATCCAACAATGGGGTGGCATGGCCACGCGCCGTTGCGTGGCCATGTGTGCCGAAATCCGCAGGTGCATGGCCACGCAAAGGTGCCCGGCCATGCCACCCGGCGGGCGGCGGGCCGGCCTCGGAGACAAGATGCGCCATCTCCGGGGCGCTCGCGAAGAGGATGATGCCCCCGGGCTCAAACCGGCAGCACTTGCCGCACCGGCGGCAGGCGTCGGGGAAATCGTCCAGCACCGCTTCCACGCGCCGGTAGACATCGGTCAGTGCCGCCCGATCGGCCGGCGCAGGCGGCCAGAATGGCGGCGGATCGCCCCAGGGCGCCGAAAACACGTGCCCAGGTCGCCGCGGCGACTCTTCGACACGCTGGGCGGCTACGTGGGCTTTCTCGGTTTCTGCCTTCTTCAAACCTTCATCTCCAGGCGCAGGGCCTCGATCTGCTCCAGGGCGTACAGCGGCCCGCGACCCATGCCGGGACAGCGCCGCGACACCTCGTCCCACGCCTCGGGGCTAGCCAGGTTGCTCGGCCAGAACGGCCACGTGCGGCACTGGAGCGGCCGCGTCTCGTAGGCGGTGCAGCGGCCGTTGCCGTCGAGGAGGACGCAATCGTAGTTCGCCTTCTCGCGGAGGCTCATGCCGCGCCACAGGCGACGCACGTACAGCCGCCGGAAGTCCGCCGCCGCCAAGCGGAGACTTGCCGATATCTCCACGATCTCTTCCTCATCCACCCACACGTACCCCGGCGCCCCGCTGCAGCATCGGCCGCACGCCTGGCACCCGAAGTGCAGACCCTCGGCGTACCAAGGCGACTCTTGCGGTTTGAGCTGCGAGAGCCAGGCCATACGCGATCCTTCAACCCCACCCTCCCATTATCGGTAATGGTCAGGCCAATGTCCAACGTCCAGACCCTTGCGACCTGCCGCGGCCGGGTCCTATAATGCGGCCAACGTGTTGAGGACCGCCCGACGATGGCCGTGATTCGCCTCCTTTCCGAGCAGCTCGTCAACCAGATCGCCGCCGGCGAGGTGATCGAGCGCCCCGCGAGCGTCGTCAAGGAGCTCCTCGAAAACGCCGTCGACGCCCAGGCCGCGCGCCTCACGCTCGAACTTGAGGAGGCCGGCAAGAAACTCATCCGCGTGAGCGACGACGGCGGCGGCATCCCGGCCGCCGAGGCCCCGCTCGCCCTGGCCAGCCACGCCACCAGCAAGATCGCTTCAAGCGACGACCTGGAGGGGATCACCACGCTCGGCTTCCGCGGCGAGGCCCTCGCGTCCATCGCCTCCGTGGCCGACGTGCGGCTCGTCACGCGCACCGCCGACGCCCTGGAGGCGACGGAGGTGGCGGTCTCCGGCGGCCAAGCCGCCCCGCCCCGCCCCACCAGCGGCCCCGTCGGCACCAGCGTCGAGGTGCGGAACCTCTTTCGCTACATCCCCGCGCGAAGAAAATTCCTCAAGACCGACGCCACCGAGATGGGCCACATTACCGAGCAGGTCACGCGCGTGGCGCTGGCGTATCCGTCGGTGCACTTGACGGTCACGCACAACGGGCGGGCGGTCTACGAGCTGCCGCCGAGCGACTCGGTCCGCAGCCGCCTGGCGGCCTTCTTCGGCGCAGACCTGGCCGAATCGCTCATCGAGACGGCTTCCGAGGAGCCCGCCGGTCGCCTGTGGGGCCTGATCGGTCCGCCGCACCTCGCCCGCGCGACCACGGCCGCCCAGTACCTTTTCATCAACGGCCGGTACGTCCGCGACCGCGGCCTCCTGCACGCCCTGCGCGAGGCGTACCGCGGCCTGCTGGAAGGCGCCCGACAGCCGGTCGCGTTCATCTTTCTCACCGTGCCGCCGGACCGCGTGGACGTCAACGTGCACCCGACGAAGATCGAGGTCCGCCTGCGCGACGCACACCTCCTGTACGGGCAGGTGCTCGCGGCCGTGCGTGAGAAACTGCTCGGGCCGGGCCTCACGCCGCCCATCGCGGCCCCGTCGGTCGCGCCCGCCGCCGATGCCACGGGCCTCGCGCCGCCGGGCATGGATGAAGCTGCCCCGCTCGATGCGTCGGACCGCGAGAGCCGCGTCCGCCAGGCCGTGGCCGATTTTCTGCGCAGCCCGCAGGCGGCGCAGGCGCGGCTGGGCTTCGCCGGCCGCGGCCCGGATGGACAGCCCGACCGCGCGGGTGCCGATCGTTCCGACCGCGTGGGGCCGGAGCGACCCGGCAGTGTGGGTGCAGAGCACCCACCCTGCACGCCCGGCGCACGGGGGCGGCCTGCCGATGACGTAGAGGCACGGCATGCCGTGCCCCAACGGGAGGAGGCCCCGGCCGACCCGCGGCGGGCCATCCAAATCCACAACACGTACCTCGTGGCCGAGACGCCCGACGGCATCCTTATCGTCGACCAGCACGCCCTGCACGAGCGGGTGCTCTTCGACGAGATCATGGCGCGGCTCGAAGCCGGGCCCCTCGAAAGTCAGCGGCTGCTCATGCCTATCGTGCTGGCCCTGTCGGACCGCGAGATGGCGGCCGTCGAGGCGCACCGCGAGGCCCTCGCGCGGTTGGGCATCGACGTCGAGCGGATGGGGCCGCGCGACGTGGGCATCCAGGCGTTTCCGATGCTCCTGGAGCGGGCCGACCCGGCGTCGACCCTGCGCGATTTCCTGGCGTGGGTCCTGGCGACCGAGTCTGCGCCGAGCGCGCGGCAGGTCCTCGAGAACCTGGCCCACGTGGCCGCGTGCCGCGCGGCCGTCAAGGCGGGCGACCCGCTCAAGAGCGAGGAAATCGAGGCGCTCCTCGCGCATCGCGACGCGGCCCGGATGGCCGCCACCTGCCCGCACGGGCGTCCGACGGCGCTCGTGCTCCGCAAGTCGGACCTCGAAAAACAGTTCGGCCGCGACTATGCCGCCCCCGGCGCCGCCAAGGCCGACGAGCCGCTGCCGTTTTAACAACGTGGGCCGCGGCATCACGCGAGCCCGCCGCGGGAGCGGCGGGAGAGCCACCCGCTGGGCATCTCCCGCTGCTTCCGCAGCGGGCTCGGACAAAGCAGCGGGCTCGGGCTAAGCAGCGGGCTCGGGCAAGGCCGCGGCCTGCACGACTGTATGGGAGCCAACGATGAAACCATTCCGGCACACCCTCTTCCATGTCGTGATATCCTGCACAATGGCCGGCGCCCTTCTCGTGGGCTCTGCCGCCGGCGCCGACTGGCCGCAGCTTCAGAACGGGCCGGCGAGGCTCGGGTACTCGGCGGAGAAGATCGACGCGCCGATCAAGAACGCGTGGGCGGTCGGGATGGCGCCGGAGCGGC
>Ga0315273_10004070_pt1 | contig 17782 bp, 14 predicted proteins | sample YL17G02_0_MG_FD_205753 | JGI IMG/M metagenome (GOLD analysis project Ga0315273, IMG submission 205753) | Sediment microbial communities from Yellowstone Lake, YNP, Wyoming, USA - YL17G02_0 | ecosystem: Environmental > Aquatic > Freshwater > Lake > Sediment | place: USA: Wyoming | collected...
ACCGGGTCCCTCCCTGAGATGACACCGGCCCTTCGGGTCCCTGGGAGCACGCACACCATGGTATCGTTCAGGTATCGCGGTCTTTGACGACCGCCCGGCACGAGGGGGGATCGTGGATCCGGCACTTGCTGTTGTTCTCGCCGTGATCGGCGCAGGTTGTGTGGTGGTCTTCGCCGGGTTCGCCATCGCGTCGGCCCGAGAAGGCGAGCGACGGGCCACGAGGGTGTCGCTACTCTTCGCTGTGGGGGGAGCCGTCGTCTTCGCCCTCGCGATCGCTGCGCCGTTGGGGGTTCGAGAGATCGTGCTGGTATGTGTCGCGGTGGCGGCGGTGGCCGGGGCTGCGCTGTTCTTCTGGCCCATCGGGAAGGTCGAAGCCGGCCCGCGCGTGCCTGAGGCGCAGATCGACGAGCGGGATACGATGTTCTCCCGCTTCGATGTGCTCGCTCCCGGCACGCCCCCGTACGAGGCCTACTACGCCGCGCATCCCGAGAAAAAGAGCTCGGACGACCGTACCCGTACCCTGCCCGGACTCATGTCCCCGGACGCCCTTCTTGCCAACCCGCTGCCGTTCGCGGCGGCGGGGGCCAGCTTCCACTTCACCATGGCCCTCGCGGGCGAGCTCGATGGACCTCCCGCAGCGGATCCGGAGCCGGTCGACCCGATCTCCATGACTGCGTACGTCAAGGCTCTGGCCCGATACTGGGGGGCCAGAAGCGTGGGCATCACCAGGCTCCAGCCCTACCACCTGTACTCGCACGTAGGCATGGACTCGGCGAGATACGGCGAGCCCGTCTCGAACGACCACAGCCTGGCCATCGCGTTCACGATGGAGATGGACTTCGCCCTGATGGGCTCGGCGCCCGAAGCGACCACGGTGATGGAGTCGGCCCGAGAGTACGGCGAGGGCGCCAAGATCGCGTTGCAGCTCGCCTACTTCATCCGTTCGTTGGGGTACTCGGCCCGGGCTCACATGGTGGACCACTACGACATGCTGGCTCCACTGGTCGCCCGGGACGCTGGCCTAGGCGAGATCGGGCGTCATGGTCTCCTGATAACACCCGAGCTCGGCACGCGCGTGAGGCTGGGAGTGGTGACCACCGACATCCCCTTGCAGGCCGATCCGTGGCGGAGCGACCCCGCGGTGCTCGATTTCTGCACGATCTGCAAGAAATGCGCCACCAACTGCCCCTCGAACTCCATTCCGCTCGACGACCGGCAGATGATCGCCGGCGCCCTGCGCTGGCGGATCGACCCCGAGACCTGCTACCGATACTGGTGCAGCGTAGGCACGGACTGTGGCCGGTGCATGGCCGTCTGCCCCTACTCCCACCCGGACACCGTCTGGCACGATGCCGTCCGCGCGCTGGGCACGAGGTCCGGGGCGGCGAGGCGGGTGGCCTTTCGCCTGGACGATCTGTTCTACGGGCGTAAACCGGCGCCGCGGCCCGCTCCGAGCTGGATCCCGGCACGAAAGCCGAGGAGGTGACCCTCGCCTCGGGTTGACGCGTCTCCATGGTCGGCCCCCTTTTCAGCCATGTCCTGGTCGTGGCTGTCGCAATCGGGCAGAATGATGCATCGGACCACGCCGAGCTGAGCGAGGACTTCATGAGCGGAGACGCCATCCAGGACTACTACTTGCCGGGCCACGCTTGGTGCTTCGGGTGTGGGCGCCTGAACGAGCATGGCCTGCATTTGAGGACGATCCTGGAGGGTGATGAGACTGTGACTATTCTCAGGCCCCACCCCTACCATACGGCCCAGCCGGGCTCCGTCTATGGCGGTCTGATCGCCTCGGCCATCGATTGCCACTCTACCGGAACCGCTGCATGGGCTACCCATCGCGCCGAGGGGACCGAGCCGGGGAGCGAACCCGCCGTGCGCTTCGTGACCGCCGCCCTGCACGTCGACTACCTGCGGCCGACGCCGATCACCGAGACGCTCGAAGTCAGGGGCCGGGTCAAGGAGATCTCGGGGCGCAAAGTGGTCGTGATCAGCACGTTGACTGCGGGTGGAGAGGTGTGCGCCCGCGGCGAGGTCGTGGCGGTCCGCCTGCGGGGTCCGGTTGACCTAGAGCCGCCTGGGGCCGGCTCCCCGGAAGGCTGACCAATGAGGCTTGTGCGGGCGGACCCAGGCGTCACGAACGGAGGGCGTATCCTGCAGTAGCCCCTTCGGGCAAAGAACCCGCGCCTGCGACCGGGTGGTCGCAGGCGCGGGTTCGAGATCCGATCGCAGTCGGAATCCGATTGTGTGCCAGGATCGACTACTCGATGTCGGGCTGCGTCTGCCCCGCGAGGCTTATGATGGCGGGGACGCGTCGGGAGCGTGCCACCAAACCAATGATCACCCCGATGGCAAGGAACACCAGGAACGTGTAGGGCATCCACTTGGCAGGCGACGGCGGCACCGGCCAGACCGATGCGTATATGGCGAATGCCGTGAGTGCGATGCCGATCAAGGGGATGATGATGCGGGCCACCATTACCCGGTTCCAATCGAGCGTGAAGCCGGCAATGGAGAGCACCAGGTACACGACGATGAGTGCAAGGCCGCCGGTGCCACCCGCGAAGCTGAATCCAACCAGGGCATCCCACCCGTAGAAGTACGTGAACAGGATGTAGACCAGACCGGCGAAGCCTACGAAGTAGATGGCGTGGGTCGGGGTCTTGTGCTTGTCGTGGGTCTTGCCGAGCCACCGGGGAATGATCCCGTCGCGACCGAGGGCGTATAGCATCCGAGTGGTTGTCACCGACACTGCTACCGCGCCTGCGACCGCGTCGACTATGGCAGCGACGCTGAGCAGGTCGACGAGCCAGGTCCCGCCCCACTTGGCTCCCATGGTGAAGAGCGGGGTGGGGTCTGTGGGCCAGACCTCGTTGGCGTCCTTTATGCCGTAGCTGACCGCTTCGGCGTAGATGGTGATCGTGAAGTAAGCAATGATGATGCCTACGGCCGCCAACACCGTGATCGCGATGGTCCTCCGGGCATCCTTCGTCTCCTCGGAAAGCACGGCCGACGCCTCGAACCCGGAGTAGGTCAGGAAGGCGAATATGAGGCCGAAGAGCACCCCCTGGCCGCCCTGGGTCGCGGTCGACGGGAGGAAGAACTTGATGCTATTCGCCGCCCCCGACCGAATGATCACGTAGATCGCGAAGACCAGGATGATGGCCGAAGCGACGAAGACGATCCCGAGCGTGACCCTCGTTGCGATGCGGACGTCGACGTACTGCACGACCATGGTGAAGGCGAGGAAGACCAGCGAGAACCAGATCCAGGGGACGCCGATGTCGTGAGCCGCGAACGTACCCTGGATGAAGCCCCCGATACCCGGCAAGATGCCAATGGCCAAGAAGAAGGCCCCAACGGCATAGACCCAGCCGGCCATGAAGCCCGGGAACGGTCCGGCCGTTTGGCTGATGTACTCGTAGATGGACCCTGCGTGCGGATACTTACGCGCGAACTGTGCCACCACCAGACCGATGCAGAGCACCCCGATACCACCCAGCAGCATGGCGAGGGGCGTGGCTGCACCCGCGCCCTTGCCCGTGGCACCCGCAACCAGGGGCGTGAGGTACGCCACGCCCATCACTGGGACGACGAATCCTAGCGACTGTGCGATCGCGTCGGACATGTTCAGGCGTCCGCCCGCGAGCTGAGAATGGACGTCAACGTGGATCTGTTCAGGATTGGATGACAATGATTCCCCCTTTCGTCTGTGACACTCTAGTCTGCACGATAGTCGTGCCGACCTGGTGCATTTCCCCCAGATGCCCCTTGGCTCCAGTTCACGATACCTCTTCCGACCGGCCGCTTCAACCGTGAGCCGGCGCTAGTCGGCCGCGGAAGGATCTTCGAACAGTAGCGGCTCCGGATACGTCACCCCCTGACTGAGCCAGCAGGCTCCGTCCACCACGATGGCGGCTCCGGAGACGAACGATGATTCATCGGAGGCCAGGAACGCGGCCACCGTGGCCACGTCATCCGGTCGCCCGATGCGACGCAGCGGCGTGGAGTCGATCATCGCCTGACGGAACTCCTCGGACTCGAGGAGTGAAGCCGTCATGCCCGTCGCGATCAGGCCGGGAAGGATGCTGTTCGCTCTGACGCCCTGATGTCCGTAGGAATAGGCGACACTGTTGGTGAGGCCGATGATGGCGTTCTTCGACGTGGTGTAGGCAGCGCAGGGACCCGACAGTGGCGGGCCACCCCCTTGGATGGCCGCCACTGACGACTGGTTGATCACCGAGCCTCCGCCGCTGGCGACGATGGCTGGTATCGCGTACTTGCAACACAGATACGTGCCGCGCACGTTGACGGCCATGGTGGCGTCCCAGTCGTCTACCTCGGCCTCGACCGGGCCACCGTAGCCTTTGACGATGGCGGCGTTGTTGTAGATCGCGTGGAGTCCACCGTAGGTGGAAATGGCGGCGGCGACCATGGCCTGCACGTCGTCGACCTTGCTCACGTCGATGCGGACGAAGGTCGCCTCGCCACCGGAGTCACGGACGAGTCGTTCGGTCTCCTGCCCGCCGCCACTGCTCCAGTCGGCCACGATCACGCGGGCGCCTTCGGCCGCGAACCGCACGCATGCGGCGCGGCCTATGCCACTCCCGCCCCCGGTGACGATGGCTACTTTGCCGGACAGTCTCATGCGTCGGCGAACATCGCGTCCATGTCGGCTTCAGCCACATCGAACACGTTGCCGCTGGGCGACACCGGTTCGGTGGTCATGAAGGCCGGGAGCCGGTCGTCGGCGGTTGTGAAACCGGCCCGACGGTTGAAATCCCGCTCCTGCATGATCACTTTGGTGCCCAAGGCGACCAGGTAGTCCTCGCCGAACGACTCGCCAAGGACGGCCCCTGCCGCTTGGATCAGCAGTGCCGGCATGGTTCCCATGTTGTCCAGGCAGGCCAACGAGGGGAAGAGGCAGAGGCCGAGGGTATCCACCGCGGCGAACCAGGCCTGCAGGAACTGAGACATCTGCGCCTGACCCTCGCTTGCGCTGGGGTTGTAGTCGGGCATGGTCGGGCTGGGCAGGGCGTTGCCGCAGGTGTGGTCGGCGCCCATGGGGCTGGTCGCGTAGGTGACGCCCGTGCCCTTGAGCACTCGAGGTTCCCAGGCGGCGATACCTTGACCCTTCACCGCCGGGATGCGGGCCGCGCCGAGCTTCGTGCCGGTGGCTACGCAACCATTGGCGATCAGCTTCGACTGTTCGGCACCCTGAAGGATGCCTTCGATGAGCGCGTGGGCCGCCTTCCCGTCACCCCAGGGCAGCACGCCGTTCTCCATGGCTACGCCGATCGCGGCGCCGACTTCCATGGTGTCGAGGCCCAGGTCGTCGCACAACCGGTCGATGTAGGCGAGCTGGTCCAGATCGGAGATGCCGCAGTTGGCGCCCATCAAACCCAGGGTCTCGAACTCGAGGCCGGAGGTGATCATGTCGCCGGCTTCGTCGGTATACACCTGCGAGCAGTTGACGATGCAGCCGGTCATGCAGCGGTGGCTGGTCTTGGAGTTCGGCCGCGAGGTCATGACGCCGTTCATGGTCTCGCCGCTGATGGACTCGGCTCCGTCGAAGGAGCCGGTCGAGAAGTTCCGGGTGCTGAGGCAGGTAAGCCCGGCACTTGCTACGTTCACCAGGAACGGAGTGCCGAGGGCCTCCAGGGCACCCATAGCCCCGTGGGCGCGGACACCTTCGGAGAATGGTGGAATCGTCGCCTTCAGCGCCGCGGGGTCGGCGACCTTGGTGCGCTCGGCACCTTTGTCGTTGATTACCACAGCCTTCAGGTTCTTCGAGCCCATGACGGCCCCGAGGCCGCCTCGGGAGGCGGTGCGCAGATGGAACTCCGGGGTGGTGGCTACCACGGCCGCCGCCTTCAACTGCATCTCCCCGGCCGGCCCGCACAAGATGAAGGTGGCGTCGTCGCCGTAGGCTGCGCGCAGAGCGGCCACGGCGTCGTAACTGCCCAGGCCTTTGAGCTGAGGAGCCGGCTTGACGCGCGCGCCATCGACGTCGACTTCGATCAGACTGAGCTCGGCTGCGGCGCCGCTGACGGCCACCGCTTTGATGCCCAAGTTGGCCAGCTTGCGCGGGGCCTGGCCGCCCGCGTTGGCTTCTTTGATGCCGCCCGTGAGCGGGCTCTTCGCGCCCACCGAGAGACGGCCGCCGTTGGGGAACGACGTGCCGGCCAGGATGCCGCCGGCGAAGACGATCAGGTTGTCGGGACCGAGGGGATCGCACTTCGGATCCACCTCCGCCGACACCAGGGCCGAGGTCAATCCGCGGCCACCGAGCCCGGCGTATGCGCCTGCCAGAGGGCTGCTCGAGGCGGCCCCGGAAGCAAGGTCGATTCTGAGGATATCCGGCATGTGCGTCTCCTAGCTCTTCAGGTCGGCTTCGTGTGCCTTGATCATGTCGAGCAACGTGTCGACGGCTGCGTCGAAGTACTCGTACGGGGTCGTCAGTGGCGGCATAAGCCGGAAGACGTTGCCGTTGCGGCCGCAGATGAACGACACGTAGCCTTTGGTCAGCATCTCGCCTTGGATGCCCATGATGGCGTCGCCGTTCGCGGGTTCGCGCGTCGCCTTGTCCTTGACGATCTCCATCGACAGGTAGAAGCCCTTGCCGCGCACCTCACCGATGACCGGGCTGGTCTCAGCCGCCTTGCGCATCTTCGCCAGCATCGCGTTGCCCACGGTGGTGGCGCGGCCCATCAGGTTGTCGTTGGGGTCGGTCATGATCTCGATGTTGGTCAAGCCGACCGCGCAGGAGAGTGCGTTGCCCACGAAGGTCGCGGGCTGCGAGCCGCCGTCGAGCATGTCGTGGTACTTCGCGTCGACGGTGACCCCGGTGAGGGGTTGGTCGCCGCCGACACCCTTGCCCCAGACCACCATGTCGGGGGTGACGCCGTAGTGCTCGATGGCCCACATCTTGCCGCTACGCCCGAAGCCACACTGGATCTCGTCGACGATCATGAGCGCGCCGGCCTTGTCGCAGATCTCGCGGATCATCGGGTAGAACTCCTTCGGTGGGACCAGGTAGCCGCCCTCCCCCTGGAAGGTCTCGACGATCACGGCCGCGGGCTCGTAGACGCCGCTGTACGGCTCGTTGAGGACCGAGTCGGCATACTTGGCGCAGGCCATGCCGCAGCTGGGGTACTCGAGTCCGGCGAAGCAGCGGTAGCAATAGGCGTATGGCAGGTGCGTCACGCCCGGCATGAACGGACCGTAGCCCGCACGGTAGTGGTACGACGTCGTGAGCGCCAGCGAGCCGTTATAGATGCCGTGGTAGGCACCCTGGAAGGCGATGATCTCAGGCCGCTTTGTGATGTACTTGGCGTACTTGATGGCGATCTCGATGGCGGCCGAACCGCTAGTGGCGTAGCAGGTGAAGCAATTGTTCTTCAGCTTGCCCGGCATGATCTTGGCAAGTGCCTTGGAGAGTTCGAGCTCGGGCGGGTTGACCATGTCGAGGGTGTGCATGAGCTTCGGGGCCTGCTTGATGATGGTCTCGACCACCCGAGGGTGGGTGTGGCCGGTGTTGTTGACGCCCAGACCGCCGGTCAGGTCGACGAAGACGTTGCCGTCGGGGTCCTTGATGGTCGAGCCCAGCGCCTCTTCCCACACGAAGGGGAGGTAGTAGCCACCCACGCGGGTCGGGCTCTCGACCTTCATCGCCTCTTCCCACATCTTCTTGCTCTTGGGGCCGGGGACGCCCTTGGTGACGATCTTGGGAGCGTCTGGGTAGTTCAGCTCGGAGAGTTCTCCCTCGGATATCATCTTTGCTTTCGCGGGCGCTGCTTTTGCCGGGGCCTTCTTGGTTGCCATGTGCTCCTCCTGGACTTTAGGCTTCTCGACGCTGATCTGACGTGTTGGGTGCGGGTCGTCGCGGTGAGTCAGCAACGCTATGGGTCACCCGGCCCCTTGACGGCGCGTGAGGCTGACGTTCCCGCAAGAACGAGGGGTGCGGGCGTGCGCGGAGTGACGATATCCCGACCTGGCCTCCTAGACCAGAAGAGCGATCCCCCAGACCCCCTCCATGCATCCCCCGCATGCGTTCGCTATCCGGTTAGCGAACAAGTAAGTTACACGATATGATGACACAGGTCGTCTGTCAAGGTCAAAGGGGGGTGACGCCCGTGGGTGCAGTTCCCGCGCCGTCCGGCAGCCGCCCGGTCAGTGGCAGGCCTAGTGATCTGCCGCCGGGGGCTCTTGCGCTGCTGGAAGCGGCCAAACGCCTGCTTATGGATCGCGGTTTCGACGCTCTGCGTCTGGAGGCCATCGCCCGCGAGGCCGGGGTCAACAAAGCCATGATCCGCTACTACTTTGGTGACAAGGCAGGGTTCGTGGCCGCCTTGGTCGATCTTCTCCTGCACGACGCCACGGAAGCTCTGGTGACGTCGGCCGAAGCCCTGCCTCGAGGCGATGCCCGGGTGCATACCCACGTGGTGGGCACGCGCCGGATGATGGAGGCACCGGAGTTCATGGCCTTTTTCGACGTCGTGCCGCACGCCTTGCGCGACGAGGGGTTGCGGCGGCGCATTGCCGACCGGTATGTCTGGTATCGGGAGATGAACGTCCGCTGCCTTGGGGGGGACGCCCCATCGCCCCCCCCCACTGCCCCCGCCATCATGCCTCGCTCCGCCGCCCTCGCCTCTCTCTTTGTGGCCGCCATCGACGGTTTGGCCATCCAGGCGGCGCTGGCTCCGAGCGGCTTCGATCTGGGAGCCTGCCTGGAGGTCCTTGAGGAGGCGATGCGGTCGCTACTCGACGGCGACGGCGGCATCTCTTCGACGGCACCTGCGGGCGCCTGATCGTGCCGCATTGGGCGGATCGGCGGGAGTAGTGCGCACCGTGGGCGTGATCGTCAACCCGGTCGCCGGCATTGGCGGGGCGGTCGCCCTGAAGGGCAGCGACGGGACCGAGATCGTCCGCCTTGCGCTTGCCCGCGGGGCAGTGCCTCATTCGTCTGAACGGGCCGAGGTGGCGCTGCGTGTGCTGGCGTCCTCTGTCGCCGGTTTCCGGATGCTTACCGCCCCCGGCATGATGGGCGAAGTCGAGGCTCGGGCGGTGGGGCTGGAACCTGAAGTGTTAGGCGTGGCGCCGGGCGGCGACACCTACGCCGTCGCCGCTGGCGACGCGCACACTGCCATAGGCGCCACCACGCCTGCCGACACCCGCGAAGCCGCCCGGCGGATGGTCGCCGCGGGCGTGGACCTGATCCTCTTCGCGGGCGGTGACGGCACGGCCCGCGACATCTACGATGCTTTGGCCGGGCCCGTATCGGCCGGGGGGCTTCTGGCGCCTGCACCGGCCACGGGCCTTCATGCGCTAGCGCCGGCCTCAGGCGACGACGGCTGGCCCTGTGATCTCGTGCCGGTGATCGGCATCCCGGCGGGCTGCAAGATCCACTCCGCGGTCTACGCGGCCACTCCGGCCGCCGCGGGCGAATTGGCGCGGCGGTATGTGGAGGGGGCGGTGACGCGCTTTGCCGATCTCGAGGTCATGGACATCGACGAGGAAGCCTTCCGCGCCGGTGAAGTGCGTGCCCGTCTCTACGGGTTCCTGCGGGTGCCCGAGGATCGGCGGCTGATGCAGGGCGCGAAGGTGGGTGGTCGGGGTCTGACTGACGGCGCGGCGGCCCAGGCCATAGCCGAGAGGGTGGTCGAGGGCATGCAGGCCGGCCGCCTCTACCTCATCGGTCCGGGCACCACGACCCGGGCGATCAAGGACCGACTCGGCCTCGAGGGCACCCTGCTCGGGGTCGACGCCGTGTGTGACGGCCGCCTGGTCGCCCGCGACGCCACCGAGGCGGAACTGCTTGCACTCCTTCCCCCCGCGCAGCTCGTAACTATCGTGGTGACCGTCATCGGCGGCCAGGGATACATCTTCGGCCGGGGCAACCAGCAGTTGGGTCCGGCGGTGATCCGGAGAGTCGGTGTGGGGAACGTGGTCGTGGTGGCTACCCAGGGAAAGCTGACCGCGCTGGCCTCGGGCCGCCTGCGGGTCGACACGGGCGACGACGAGCTGGACGGGATGCTCCGTGGCTACCGGCGGGTCGTCACCGGGTACGCTGAGGAGGCGGTACTGCCGGTGGAGTGACGCAGCGAGGCCAGGACGGAGGATTCCAATGAAGAGCGACACGTCACGGTATGACGCGGTGGTGATCGGCGCCGGGCAGGGCGGGGCCCCGTTGGCGATCGCTCTCGCGAATGCCGGTTGGAAGACGGCCGTCATCGAACGCGAACATGTGGGCGGCACCTGCATCAACGTGGGTTGCACCCCCACGAAGACGATGGTGGCGGGCGCCCGCGTGGCCTACGTGGCCCGGCGGGCTTCGGACTTCGGTGTGGAGGTCGGCCCGGTCTCTGTCAACATGGCGGCGGTGCGGCGCCGCAAGCAGGCGATCGTCGATAGCTGGCGGACCGGAGGGGAGAACCGGCTGGCCGCCGCCCCGGGCCTCGATCTGCTGCGGGGAGAGGCGGCGTTCTCGGGACCCCATTCGCTCGAGGTGCAGATGGCGTCGCCGGAGGGTCCGGGCGGGTCCCGGTCGCTGGCCGCCGAGCACATCTTCATCAACGCCGGCGCCCGGCCGGCCGTGCCGGCGCTTCCCGGGTTGGAGGGCGTACCGTACCTCGATTCCACCTCGGTGATGGAGTTGGACGTCGTCCCCGAACACCTGCTGGTGCTGGGGGGCGGCTACGTGAGCGTGGAGTTCGGCCAGATGTTCCGTCGCTTCGGCAGCGAGGTGACCATCATCCAACGGGGCGAGACGCTGCTTGCTCGGGAGGACGCCGACGTGGCCGGGGCAGTGGCGACGATCCTGCGCGAAGACGGGGTGAACCTCGTCCTCGAGGCGCGACCGGCGCAGGTGGAGGCGGGTTCCGACGGGTGGGTGACCCTCACGGCAGACGCGCCTGGGGGGCGGAGCACCATCCGTGGGTCTCACCTGCTGGTGGCCACGGGCCGCACACCGAACACTGAACGCCTCAACCTGGCGGCGGCCGGCATCGAGACCGACGCGCACGGGAACATCGTGGTCAACGAGCGGCTCGAGACGGGGGTGGCCGGCGTCTATGCCCTGGGCGACGTCAAAGGCGGCCCGGCGTTCACCCATATCTCCTACGACGACTTCCGCATCCTGCGCACCAACCTGTTGGAAGGCGGGAGCGCGTCCACGGTGGACCGAGTGGTCCCCTACGTCGTCTTCATGGATCCGCAACTGGGTCGAGTGGGCCTGACAGAGGCGGAAGCTCGGGAACGGGGCCTTCAGATCCGGGTGGCCAAGATGCCCATGGACTGGGTCGCCCGAGCCCTCGAGGTAGGGGAGTCGCGGGGTTTGATGAAGGTCGTGGTGGATGTCGCGACGGACCGGATCCTGGGCTGCTCCGTCCTGGGGATGGAGGGCGGGGAGATCGCTGCGCTTCTGCAGATAGCCATGATGGGGAATGTTCCGGCGGCCGACCTTCGCGAGGCCGTCTTCGCCCATCCCACACTCGCGGAGTCGCTGAACAACCTGTTCGGCAGCTGGGTGGAGTAGCCGTGCGCCCGCCCGCCTCGCGGACTTTCGCGGGTGGAGCGACATCTCAAAGCGAGGTTGGCTCATGTCCCCCCGCGGACCCCCTTACTGGCAAACGGCGAGGTACTGCAGGGTGCGGCCGAGGTTGCCGCTACGAGCCGGCGGGCTTGGGAGACTTCTGTCCAATGGCCAAGTTCACCTCCGCGATTGGATTCTTCCCGACCACCCAGCTCGGGTTCTTGACGTAGATGTCCATGTCATGTCCCGGGACAATCCGTCGCAGGTCTCCGCCCACAGCCTCCCTTAGCTTGTCATAGAGGAAGAGGAGGTTGAAGGAATCCCCCTGGCCATATCCGGGAGGCCACATGTTCTCAATATTGGCATACCAGTAGACCCCGTCCCCCGTCATGATGAAGGGTCCGTTTTGGGTCAAGACTTGCCAGCAGCAGGTACCGAACGTGTGCGTGCGTGAGGCCAGACTAGCCGTAATGCCCGCAAAGACCTCAGTATCGCCATCCAGTAGCGTGACTCGTCCGGCAACCTCTGCTTTCGCGAGGGCAATCATGTCGTCGGGATCGAATGATGAATAGACCCACGGGACCTCGCCGGGCTTGAACCTTGCCGGAAGATTTAGAGCCATCGTCCACCCGTTGAATTCCTCCCTCTGTATGTAGATCTGCGCATTGGGAAAATCCTCGATTTGATTGATGTGGTCGAAGTGCATGTGGGTGACGAATATTGCTTCGATATCTTCCGGCTTCACACCCACCTTGCCAAGAACAGACGCAGAATCTTCCCAATCAGCAAAGGCATTCTGTTCGAACCAGATGGCCCCCTTAAACCCACAATCAACTAGGTAGATATGGTCTTCTCCCGGTAGTCCACCTCTAATCAACACGAAGTGCATCGGGATTGTCGTGGTGCCCTGATTGCTCATGAGGCCTGAACCGCCAAAGAAGTCCAGCGCCTCATCTGTCTTTGCGTAGCATAGACTCCAGATGGAATAGTCTGCCTTGTTGTTTGCCGACACTGTCGTGTTCATTCTTGCTCCCCCTTCAACCCGGTACCTGACTTGATCACTCCCGCCGCTGTGTCGACCGCCAAGCAATTCCCCGCGCCTAGCGCCAGCTAATTCGCCGCCCGTCCTCGTCTGAATAGTTCTAGCTCTTCTTCGCGGCTTCCATATACTGCCGTTGCCGACTCCGTCATCACGGGTGCAGCGAGGTCAGTCCGAAACCCGCGAGGCCCACGAACGACTGAACTCCCAGCACGAGCAGGATGATGGTCAACGCTTGGTCGAGATCCACGTACACTCTCCGCGGTCGGGGTGATCGCACCCCTTCGCAGTGTAGTCGCCGCAGTACGTTCCCGCCGGCCGCTCACACTACCAGGCCGACGGCTCTCGGGTCTAATCGTGTACTCTTAGTCGATCGGTAGGACCCATGCGAGAGAGGGTGTGATGATGGCCGACATCGAGGTCTACAGCAAAGAGTGGTGTCCCTACTGCGCTCGGGCCAAAGTGCTCCTGAAGACGAAGGGCCTCGCGTACCGCGAGATCGATGTTACTAACGACCACGACCGCGAGAGCGAGATGATCCAGCGCTCGGGCATGCGCACTGTGCCGCAGATCTTCATCGATGGCGAGAGCGTGGGGGGCTACGACGCGCTCGCCAGTCTGAACGCGAGCGGTGAACTCGACCGCCGGCTGGGTCTGCCGGCGACGAAGTTCAGGAAGATCTACGATGTCGCGATCGTAGGTGCCGGACCAGCGGGGCTGGCGGCCGCACTCTACGCCGCCCGGAAGAATCTTTCCACGGCCGTGGTGAGCCTCGACGTCGGAGGACAGCTGAGTACCACCCACGAGGTGGTCAACTATCCTGGTCTGGGCGCCGTCACGGGGCCGGACCTGGTCCAGCAGATGTACGCGCAGGTGCAGGCGTACGACGTCGACCAGCTGATCGGCGAGAAGGTGACGGGGATCCGCGTGATGCCGGGGATCTTCCTTCTCGATACCGCCTCGGCCAAAGAAGTCTGCGCCAAGTGCGTGATCATCGCGTCGGGGGCGCAGAAGCGTCACCTTGGCATTCCCGGCGAGAAGGAGCTCGCAGGCCGGGGTGTGGTCTACTGCTCGACCTGTGACGGGCCGCTCTTCCGGGGACTGGGGATAGCCGTGGTGGGCGGAGGCAACTCGGGGCTGCAGGCGGCGCTGGAGATGCAGGGCGTGGCGAGCTCGGTCTGTGTGATCATCCGCGGCGAGCCGACCGGGGACCAGGTGCTGCAGGACAAACTGGCTGGGTCCTCGGCTCTCGTTCTCGCACATCACGAGCCGGTCGAGATCCACGGTGAACAGAGCGTGACCGGGCTGACCGTCAGGAACAGCCGGACCGGCGAGCTCCGGCGGCTCGACATCGAGGGCGTGTTCGTCGAGATCGGTCTCCAACCGCACACCGATTTCGCCCTGGACCTGCTGGAGACGAACGAGATAGGCGAGATCAAGGTCGATGGTCATGGTCGCACCGGCGTCCCGGGTGTGTTCGCCGCCGGTGACGCCATCGACATGCACGACAAGCAGATCGTCATGGCGGCAGGCCAGGGGGCGCGGGCCGCGTTGGCCGCCTTCGAATACCTGGTCAAGCGGACGTGACCCGCCTGCGAAGTCGCTGGACGGCCGACACTTGGCCGCGTCATGCGCCATGATGGATACTACGAGGAGTGGGACGCGACCTGAGCCGCCCGCGTGACCGCACCCGCAGTCGCGGTCGAGAGGAGACCTGGCCCACCGCATGGTACGAAATGAGAATCGCCTCCGCGTCATCCCGCTGGGCGGGCTCGACGGCATAGGCAAGAACATGACCGTCCTTGAGTACGGGGACGACATGGTGGTCATCGACGCCGGCATCATGTTCCCCGACGACGACCACCCCGGGGTCGACCTGATCCTGCCCGACTTCTCCTACATCGTGAAGCGCCAGGAGAAGTTGCGGGCCATCGTCATCACCCACGGCCACGAAGACCACACCGGCGCGCTCCCGTATCTCCTCAAGGCCCTCGGCCGTCAGGTGCCGGTGTTGGGAACGAAGCTCACCCTCGGCTTGATCCGGGGCAAGCTCGAAGAGCACAAACTCAAGAAGGTGAAACTGCAGGAGGTCCGCGACGGTGGCCACGTGTCACTCGGCCCCTTCGGGTTCGACTTCTTCGCCGTGAACCACTCGATCCCCGACGCGGTCGGGATGTTCATCCGCACTCCCGTGGGCAACATCGTGCACACCGGCGACTTCAAGCTGGACCAGACGCCCATCGACGGGCGCCTGACCGACTACGCCGCACTCACGAAGTTCGCCAAGATCGGCGTCGACCTGCTGATGTCAGACTCCACCAATGCCGAGACTCCTGGCGTGACGCGCTCCGAAGCCTCTGTCGGCCCAGCGCTCCGCGACATCATCGAACACGCCGAGCAGCGTGTCATCGCCGCGTCGTTCTCCAGCCACATCCATCGCGTCCAGCAGATCTGCGACGCCGCCGTAGGGGCGGGGCGCAAGGTGGTCGTGGCGGGCCGCTCGATGATCACCAACACGAAGATCGCGCGCGAGCTAGGCTACCTGGTGATCGACGACGACGACATCATCGACGCCTACGAGGCCTCCGGCCTCGCGCCGGAAAGAATCGTGGTGATGTGCACCGGCAGCCAGGGAGAGCCTCTCTCGGCGCTGGCGCGCATGGCGAACGGTGACCACAAGACGGTCAAAGTGGAGCGAGGCGACACCGTGATCATCGCCGCCACGCCGGTCCCGGGCAACGAGAAGGCCGTGAATAGGGTCATCAACCGGCTGGCCAAAGCAGGCGCCACGGTCGCCCATCGGGGGACCGTGCACGTGCACGTCTCCGGGCACGCGGCGGCCGAGGAACTCAAACTCATGCTCAACCTCGTGCAGCCGAAGTTCTTCATGCCCATCCACGGTGAGACGCGCCACCTGGCCGCCCACGCCCGCCTGGCGGAGGAGGTCGGCATTCCCACAGAGAACATCTTCATGCTTGACAACGGCGACTGCCTCGAGATGAGCGAGAGCGGGACCGGTGTCATCGAGAGCGTCGAACACGGCGTCGTCTACGTCGACGGTCTGGGCGTCGGAGACGTGGGCCAGGTGGTCCTCCGCGATCGGCAGCTGCTGGCGCAAGATGGCATCGTGACGATCGTCGTGGCCATCGACGGCCAGACCGGTCGCCTCGTGAGCGAGCCGGAGTTGGTCACGCGGGGCCTTGCGTTCGGCCCCGAGGGAGACGTCATCACCGCCGACGCCCAGGCGCTTGTCGCGACGACGCTGGCGAAGACCTTCAAAGAGGGGGCCACCGACCAGGCCGTGATCAAGAAGGCTCTGCGCGATTCCCTCTCGCAGTTGCTCTGGGAACGTACGCGCCGGCGGCCCATGATCATTCCGGTGGTGGTGGAGGTCTAGGAGGCTGCCGACTTCGAGTGGTGGTCGTGCTAGAGTGCCGTCATGAGACCTCGCTCGGAAACCAAGGCGGAGCTACCCGAGAGAGAGAGTGTGCTTTCGGCGGTTGCCAGGGTGGCGGCGGAGTCGCCCGCTCTGGAGGCGCGCGTCTTCGGGTCGTGGGCGCGGGGCACGCAGTCTCGTCGCAGCGATCTCGACGTCCTCATCGTGGAGGAGACACAAGAACCCTTCATGCGCCGGATGGACCGCTACTTGCTACCTCTGTACAGGGCAGCTGGGGGTCCTCCCATCGAGGTCTTGGTCTATGATCCGTCGGAACTCTCGGCCATGAGCGGCAGACCCTTCATCCGTCGCATTCTTGAGGAGAGCGTCGTAGTGTACCGTCGGGAGGCGAGTGGGACGTCGCCCCGTGCCGGAGTGGTTGGGGGCATCGCGGAGTGAGTACCGAGGATCTTCACAGCGAGGCCATGCGCTGGCTGGCTCAGGCCTCTGACGATCTTCAGGCGGCGCAGGTCCTTGTGGAGGCCGGGCACCATGCGCTTGCCGCTTTCCACGCTCAGCAGTCCGCCGAGAAGGCTCTCAAGGGGCTGTGGCGCAGTCTGGACCTTGAGCCCTGGGGTCACTCGGCCGTGAAGCTGCTCGAGGACCTGCCCATCATACCGGCGGGATTCGACCAGGCCGCCCTCTTGCCGCTGGCTGCGGCGCTCGACAAACTCTACATCCCTACGCGCTACCCAGATGCACTCCCCGGGTTGACTCCAGCTGAGGCCTACACAGCCGAGGAGGCCAAGACCGCCATCGGTCAGGCGCAGCGACTCATGGAGTCGGTCCGGGCGGCCGTCGCGGGCTCCTGAGCGGCGGCCACGACGGACCGGCCCCGGGTGGAGATGTCACCTCCGGTCTAGCGCACCTCGCAGAGCGGGCTGAAGTTGCAGTGCCCGTTGCACAGCCCCGATTCGCGGCGGGCGAACTCGTCTTCGGGCAGCGGCGCGTTCTCTAGTGGGTCGAGCAGCAGGTCTCGCATGGCCCTGATGCCCGGTGCCACCGTGTCGCGCGCGAACTGCTCAAGGTCGGCGGGGATCGCTGGTTCTACGGACTCACCTGAGAACAGATAATGAAGAACGGGCCGCAACCGCGGTTGCGCGCCCTGCGTGAGGTCGTGGTCGAATCCTTCGAGCACGCCCAGGTCGGCAGGTGCGTCCAGCCCTCCGGCCGCGTCCAGACCTGCGCAGTAGGCCGAGAGGAGTGCCTGGGTGGAGTCGGTGTCTCCGCGACGGCCGCTCTTCCAGTCGATCACATGGAGGACTCCGTCGGCCCGATAAGCCAGGTCGGCGGCGGCGAAGATGGTCACTTCGTCCAGCACGAAACCCGCGAAGTCGGGGATAAGAACACATCCTTCTTCAGCGCATTCGGCGATCGTCTGCCAGTCGGGCACTGCGAGTAGGTTGGCGGTGCAGGCGACGATCTTGTCGTTCACGCGGTCGATCTCTTGTTTCTCGGGCGGCTCGTTCTCCAGGTAGAAGGAACGGAGCATGACCGTCCGTTTCGGAGACCGCTCGAAAGCCGCCCGCCCGTCGCGCGCCGACTTCCAGGCGGCACGAAGGGCCAGCCGCGTCCTCTCTTCGAGTTCGCCTGCGTCGGGTGGCGGCTCTCCGGCGCGCACGCGGACCTCGATCTCCCGGCCGCGCTCGTCCATCTGCTGACCGAGGATAGCGTCGAGGGAGGTCAGCTTGGTCAAGCGGTAGGCCATGCGGCTGCGCTCGGGGACACCGTCCAGCCAGCCGTTGTGCGACAGATAGTAGCGGTAGAAATACTG
>Ga0315273_10004071_pt1 | contig 17781 bp, 23 predicted proteins | sample YL17G02_0_MG_FD_205753 | JGI IMG/M metagenome (GOLD analysis project Ga0315273, IMG submission 205753) | Sediment microbial communities from Yellowstone Lake, YNP, Wyoming, USA - YL17G02_0 | ecosystem: Environmental > Aquatic > Freshwater > Lake > Sediment | place: USA: Wyoming | collected...
CGGCCCGCTCGTAGAACTCGCAGATCATCCGCATCAGCGCCGCCTGCTTGGCCGGGGTCGCGTACATGTCGATCTCGTCGAACGCGCTCTGCTGGAGGAATCCGTTCTTGATCATCTCGGCGGCGAGCAGGACGAGCCGGTGGGAATCCGGCAGCACGTCCGGGCCGACGAGCTTGACGATCTGCTGGAGGTGGTCCTCGCGCTGGAGCAGCTCGATGAAGCGCTGGCGCAGCCGCGGCCAGTCCGGGTCGATCCGCTGCCACCACTCGGTCACGTCCTCGACGTACTCGCTGTAGCTGCGGAGCCAGTGGATCGCCGGGTAGTGGCGGGCGTAGGCCAGGCCGGTGTCGAGCGCCCAGAAGCAGCGGGTGAATCGCCGGGTGTGCTGGGTGACCGGCTCCGAGAAGTCGCCGCCGGGGGGCGACACGGCGCCGATGATGCTGATCGAGGCGCTCTGGCCCCCGAGGGTCTCGACGGCGCCGCCGCGCTCGTAGAACTCCGCCAGCCGGCTCGCCAGGGAGGCCGGAAAGCCTTCCTCGGCAGGCATCTCTTCGAGCCGCGCGGCCAGCTCGCGGAGCGCCTCGGCCCACCGCGAGGTCGAATCGGCCATGACGCCCACGTCGTAGCCCATGTCGCGGTAATACTCGGCGATCGTGATGCCCGTGTAGATCGACACCTCGCGGGCCGCGACCGGCATGTTCGACGTGTTGGCGATCAGGACGGTCCGCTCCATCAGGGGGCGGCTGGTGCGCGGGTCGATCAGCTCGGGGAACGAGGTCAGCACGTCGGTCATCTCGTTGCCACGCTCGCCGCAGCCGACGTAGACGATGATGTCGGCGTCGCACCACTTCGCGAGGGCGTGCTGGGTCATCGTCTTCCCCGTGCCGAAACCGCCCGGGATGGCGGCGGCGCCGCCGCGGCTGATGGGGAAGAGCGTGTCGATGACGCGCTGGCCGGTGATGAGCGGCGAGGTCGGCGGCTGGCGGCGGCCATAGGGACGCGGACGCCGGGCCGGCCATCGGTGGCAGAACTTCACTTCCTGGTCGCCCCGCTCGCTGCGGATCACTGCGACGACGTCCTCGACGCGATAGTCGCCCTCGGGGACGAGGGAGGCCAGGGTGCCGCTGTACAGGGGGGGGACCAGGATGCGATGCTCGACGGCGTGCGTCTCCTGGATCGTGCCGAGGACATGGCCGGGCGTGACGGCGGCGCCCGCCTTGGCCGTGGGGACGAAGTGCCAGCGTTTCTCGGCGGGCAGGGACGGCACCTTCTCGCCGCGCTTGATGTAGAAGCCGCTTTCGGCGGCAATCGCGGGCAGCGGCCGCTGGATGCCGTCGTAGATGCTGCCGATCAGTCCCGGGCCGAGCGTGAGCGACAGCGGCGCGCCGGTCCGGTACACGGGCTGGCCGGGCTGGACGCCCGTCGTGTCCTCGTAGACCTGGATCGTCGCCACGTCGCCCGCGATGCGGATCACCTCGCCGATGAGCCGTAGCGGGCCGACTTCCAGGACTTCGTACATGCCGGCCTCCGCCAGGCCCCGCGCCTGGACGATCGGGCCGGTCACGCGGACGATTTCACCTTGGTTTTCCATTGCTTTTCCGTCTTCCCGACGTTGGGGACACCGGATCGCGAAGAGTCAGAGATTTGCCCGCGAAACACGCGAAAAGACGCGAAAGAAGACAAGAACAGGAAAAGAGCTTTAACCACGGATGACACGGAGGACACGGATAGGAGAAGAAACGGATTGGAGGGTTGAAACCCAGAAGTTCTCTTATCCGTGTTATCCGTGTAATCCGTGGTCAAATGCCTTTTCTTGGCTGTTTTTCGCGTCCTTTCGCGTGTTTCGCGGGCGCTCCTCTTCTCTTGGTCCTTTGCGGGTCACACGTTGGCTTTTTCCGCGAACAGCTTCGCGGCGAGGTCGCGGCGAAGGGCGGGCGCCAGGCGCCGGAGCCTTGCCGCGAAGGAGTTGTCGTAAAGCAGCCGGCCGTCGGCGGAGCGAGCCATGACGCCGCCGTCGATGGGCGCGGCCTCAGGAGCCACCGAGATCGACACCTCGCGGCCCACGCGCTTCCGGACCTCGGCCAGCCAGGCCTCGGTCGCGATGGCGCGGTCGGCCGCGGCCAGCTCGATCACGACCTGGTCGGCGAAGATCGACGCAATGGCGTTGGCGGCCAGGCCGGCGAGGACGGCCGGATAGTCGTATGCCTTCCGGTCGGCGAGGCGTGCGCGGGCGGCGCCGAAGAGCTTCTCGATCTCGGCCTCCTGCGCATCGAGGAGGTCGCGGCGCGTCTCCTGCACGACGGTGGCCAGTGTGGCCTGGGCCGCGTCGTCGGCGCGCCGCGTGGCCGTGTCGAGGGCCTTCTGGACCATGGCCTCGGCTTCCTTGGCGCCGGCGCCGCGGATCGCCTCGGCCTCCCGCCGGGCGTGAGCGATGGTCTGCTCGGCCTTTTCGCGAGCATCCTGGAGGATCTCGTCGGAAAGCACCTTGCGCCGCTGGACCGCGTCGCGGGCCGTCAGGAGGAGGGCATCGGCTTCCTGAGCCGCGGCGCTGACGATCGCCGCGGCCTCCCGCTTCGCGTCAGCGACCGTCTGCTTGGCTTCCTTGCGGGCATCCTCGATGGCTTGGACTTGTTCTGTGGGCATAAGGGTGACCCAGGTTCCAGAAGAGAGGTTCCTCACACGCGCACGCCGACGGCTTCGCGGATGAGCGACAGCAGGTCGCGGCGCTGGGGCGACGGGCCTCGCGGCCCGGGCACTTCGACGAGGAGCGGGAGCGCCCGGCCGAAGCGCACCTGGTGGACCTCGGGACGGATCAGGTCGGCGACCACGTCGGTCACGATAATGATCGTGATCCCGGGATCGGCGACGGCCCGCCCGAGGGCGCTGCGGGCCTCCTCGGCGGTTTGGACGATCTCGCCGGGGACTCCCGCGAAGCGGAATCCGAGCACGGCATCTTCGTCGCCGATCACGTGGTAGCGCATGGCCTGTGGTTCCTGTCCGCTCTTCCCTCGTAATCGTAATCTTAATCGTAATCGTAATCGATCCTGCTCTTCCTGCTTCGGGGAAGAGAAGATCGATTCAGATTACGATTACGAGTTACGATTACGAGAAGCAGATCATTTCATGTACGGCAGCAGCATGATCGCGATGATCAGGCCGTAGATGGCGATGCCTTCGGCGAGGCCGACGAAGATGAGCGCGCGGCCCAGCAGCTCGGGCCGCTCGGCTGCCGCGCCGAACGCCGCGGCGCCGACCTTGCCGACCGCTATGGCGGCGCTCAGGCAGCCCATGGCCATCGTGATGGCGATGGCGTAGGCCACGGCCGACCGGTCGCCCGGGCTCTTGACCTCGGGCGTCCCGGCCTCGGAGACCGCCGCCTTCGGCGGCTCGCTGCCGAACGCGGCCCGCAGGCCCAGTCCCACGGGGATCGAGGTTGCAAAGATCAGGACCCCCATGACCACGATCGTCACATACATCTTCCGCTTCATGGTTCCTCCTAGCTTCTGGTGCTGTTCGTAATCGTAATCGATCTTTCCTCGCCTGCCACAGGAGCAAGAAGATCGATTAAGCTGACGATTGCGATTACGAATTACGAGTAAGACCAAGGCCTAGCCCAGCTTGAAGGGCTGATACGCCTTGCCCTGGCCGCCAAAGAACTTGCTGAAGAACTCGTAGTACTCGAGACGAACGGCCTGGATCGAGACCACCAGGCCCTCGAGGCCAATCACCAGCAGGTTGCCGCCCACGACGATGCAGACGCTCCAGAACGGCCCGCCGGGCATCGACCGCAGGATCTCCTCGCTCCTGAAGATGGCCATGCAGAGCGCCGCGTGCGCCAGGGCGAATGCCCCGACGCGAACGAACGACACGGTGTTCGCCAGGTAGGCGCTCACCGTTTCCATGATCTCCACGAACCCTTCGACGAACAGGCCGAAGAGGCCCGTCTTCTGCGCTTCCCCGGGATGGCCCTCGTGCCCGTGGGCCTTCCGCGTCATCAGGTGGTGCAGGGGCTCCCGAAAGAACAGCATAAGGAGGGGCAGCCCCAGCAGCACGACGATCTCGGCGGTCGAGGGGGCCGAGCCCTGGAAGACCAGGGTCTTGATCCCCAGGCCGAGCGCGCCCCAGTAGAAGACGAAGCCCACGATCCCGAACTTGTCCACCACCAGGGCGAACGTGTTGCGCGACTTCGCGCGGTTGACGAGGTTCACGATGACCCCCAGGCTCACCATCACGATGCCGAAGCAGACGGCGGCCGTGAGCAAGATCTGGATGTTCTCGCCTTCCATCGCCATGAACCAGCCGCCCAGCGGCGGGTGGACGGCGCCTTCGACGCCGAAGACGCTGCCGCCGATCCAGCCGGAGACCATGCCCGCCGTCCCGGCCAGCTTGAGCAGCGTGCCGAAGTCGCGCACCGTCTGGCTGCGGCCCCGGCCCAGGAGGAGGCCAATCCCCACGAGCACGGCGCCCTGCCCCACGTCGCCGAACATGACGCCGAACATCAGCAGGAAACTCAACCCCACGAGCAGCGTCGGCTCGACCTCGCGGTAGCCCGGCTGGCCATAGCCGGCGACGAGCATCTGGAACGGCCGGAGCCAACGGGGGTTCTCCATCAGCGTCGGGATGTCGGGGTCATTCTCGCGCGGATCCGCGACCTCGATGAAGACTTTGCCGCTGGTGAGAGCCAGGAGCCTCTCGCGGAGGGCGTCGATGCGGGCCGCCGGGACGTAGCCGGTGATGAGATAGGTCGCGCGGGTCTGGGCGAAGTAGAGCTGGGCGTGGATCATCTGCTCATCGGTGCGCAGGCGCTGGCGGCAGGCGGCGAGGCGGCCGCCAACCTCCGTCGCCAGGGCTCGCACCTCGCCGTGGATGGTCTCCTGCTCCTTCGCCAGCGCGACGAGGTGCTCTTCGGCCTCGCGCGCGATGTCGTCCGGCGTGCCGGACCGGCCCTCGGGGAGCTGCTCGGGCTCGAAGCCGTTCTCGTCGAGCGCCGACTCGACGGCGGCCTGATTCGCCCGGCTCGTGACGACCGCGACGCGCTGCCGCCCGTCGGGCGACGTGAACGGGAGCAGGACCGCCCGGCCGCCGAGGGCCTGGCTCGCCGCCTCGATGGCGCGCGGGGGCATCGTCCCGACGGCGAAGTGGAGGAAGGCCAGATCGTGCAGCGCATAGGTGGGGACATCGATCGGGCGGAATGCCTCGACCGTGCGGAGCACATCGTGGTCGGCCTCCGCCTCGTCTTCGAGACGCTTGCGGCGCTCGGCCTGCCGCGCGAGACTCGTCTCGATGCCCTTCAGCAGGGCATCGAGTTCTTCCGGCTTCATGCACGCCGGGCCTGCCGCAGGGTAGTCCTCGCCGATCTCCAGCGTGCTGCACAGGGTCGCGACGCGCTCGTAGACGGCGTGGGCGCGGCCGAGCGCGTCATCGAGGTGAGCGGGGTTGAGCAGCTCGCCCCCATCGACCGCCTTCGCCTCCGAGAGATGTACCACGCCGAGCCGGCCCAGACCCTCGGTCACGGAGTGGATGTCCCGCTCCAGAACCAAGACCTGCACGCGCTTCATTGGGGCCGGCTTCAGCACGATGGAGGTCTCTTCAACAAGAAGTGCCCGCTCTGTATTCCTCGCGGATTCTCGCCTGGGGCACGGGGCCTTCTCAGGGCAGGGCTTTCCCGAAGTCCTGCCAGTTCGCCAATGCCTGAGTCATGTACCAAAGCGTCAGCACGACGCCAAACAGCATCAACACACCGGCGAACGAAAGCCAGATCCTGATCTTCCAAGCCGCGCGTGCCGCCTGGTCACTGGGAGCCTTCAGACCCGGCCAGACCGCCCAGATCCCGCCCCCAATCACCAAGACCAGGATCGCGGAAGCAACGTGGAGAACCCACATTGCCCGGACTCCCTGTGGGTGTCTACCGCCGGTTCTGTTCCACGCTCTGGGGGACCAGTCCCCCAGACCCCCTGGGATTTATCGCTTTGGAGGCGAGGGCAGCACCCTGGAATGACAGAAGGGACGACCGCTTTGGGCGAATCGTCCCCTGCTGCCCTGCCGCCGCCGAGGCGCTCGGGCCGGTTCCCACCGGAGCCCTATCCTCCTCAGCGGCAAAATCATTGTAGCTCATGCTGCCCTCGCCCGCAAGGCGATAAATCCTGGGGGTTTGGGGGCAAAGCCCCCAAGCGCTGCGTGGAGGGGCGGGCATTGAGGGACACCACAGGCTGGCCTGATACACCATCTTGGAACTACCCAGAAAGAACCTTGAACGAATCGAGAATCCAAAATCGAAAATCACCGTGTAGCCGCGGTAAGCTCTTCGACTCGGAGGAGGCCCTGCTTGATGCCGCCGGGCTCCACGCCGTACCGCACGCCTTCGATGACGCGGATCAGGTTCGCGAGCTCGGCCCGCTTGACGATGAAGAAGGCCACGACGCCGCCCAGGTCGCCCGCCGAGCGGTAGAACTGGCGGTTGGCCACCTCGAGCAGCCGCTCCCAGAAGAGCACCTCGAGCTCCGCGATGGTGGAGGCCACCGCGAGACCATCCCGGCGGGCCATCTCGTGCGGGATGGCCCCTCGCATCTCCCGGAACTCGGGGGATTCGTAGAGTCGCCGCAGACGCCTGGCCTCCGGCACCCCGTTGGCCAGGAAGGGCAGCGCCTGCTTGTAGGGGATGCCGTAGTTGAGCTTCAGGCGGAAGGCCGCAAGCACATTGTAGACGGCGACTTCCAGGCCGACGAGCGCCTTCGTCTGCTCGCGGGGGGCCGGCCGCAGGGCCGCGTGGCGCTCCAGGAGGCCGGCGTAGTAGGTGCCGTCCAGGGCCGACTCGACAAAGAAGGTGCCTTGCGTCTCCTCGTACTGGGGCACGCTCCGGAGCGCGGCGTCGCGAAGCGCCTCCTCGCGGATGAGGCGGATGAAGTCCGGCAGCCCCGGAGCGTTGAGGAACGCGGCGGCGTCGAGCGCGAGGTCGCGGCGGAGCGGGGCCAGCAGGGGCTGGACGCGGGCGAGCGGCTCGCGGGCCTTCCAGGCGCGGAGGAGGGTCTTGAGGTTCTCGATCTGGTAGCGCCGCATCACCCACGCGCCGAAGGGGGCCAGGCGCTCGGGCAGGTGGAGACGGACGCTGTCGAGCGCGGCCACGTGGTCGGCGAGGAGCTGGCGCTCGAGTTCGCGGTGGCCGGCCGGCTCGGCCTCGGGGTAGAGACGGGCCCAGAGCTGGTCGGTGGTGCGCAGCTCGCACAGCTCGTCCAGGCGCTCGCGCTCGTAGACGCGGCTGCGCTGGCCGTGGAGCTTGGCCTGGATGAAATCGAAGTCGCCGCTAAGAGGCATCCTCGACTCCCGTCACGGCCCGGCAGATGGTGTCGATGGCCTGCTGGGCGATGGATTCGGGGATGCGGGCGGCGGCCTGGTTGGCGGCCTTGGCCTTCTCGATCCGCTCGCGCTTCTGGGCGCGGGCCTCGTCGGCCCGGTGGGCGAGGAGCTCCTGCGTCTTCTCGGCGGCGCGGCTGCGCGCCTGCTCGGCCTCTTTCGCGGCCTGCGCCCGGGCGTCGGCGAGGATCCGGTGGGCCTGCTCCTCGGCGTCCGCGACCCGCTTCTTGGCTTCGCTCTCGACCCGCAGAAACTCCTGGATGATCTCTTTCATTCGTTCCGCTCATCGCCGGGTGGAGGGGTGCGTGTCCTTACGCAGCAAGCCGCAACCGAAGGGGGCGAACTCCTGGTTGGGCCTGTCGGATTGGGAGAAGGCCTGCAACGCCGTCGCGGCTCAGGAGCTTACCACGCCATCTGCTCTTCGGCCTGGATGGCCGCGAGCACGTCCTGCACGCTCGCACACCGCCGCAGACGGTCGTAGAACCCGGGCACCGAGAGGAGCCGGGCGATCTCACCCAGGCACTGCACGTGCGGCCCCGGGTTGTTCTTGTCGGCGAGGACCAGGAAGACCACGTAAACGGGCTGTTGGTCCGCGGCCTGGTACTGGATCCCCTTGTCGGAGATCCCGAGCGCGGCGGCCAGCTTGAGCACCGACGCGTCCTTGCCGTGCGGCACGGCGACCCCGTTGCCGATCCCTGTTGTGGCCATCGTCTCCCGGTAGAGAATCGCCTTGAGGGCGCGCTCGCGGTCCGTGACGCGGCCGGCTCGCACCAGCACTTCGATGATCTCGGCGAAAACCTCTTCCTTCCGGACCCCGTCGAGGCGCACCTTGACAACCTGTTCGTCCAACAGATCGCAGAGCTTCATAGTTCCCATCCTCTTCCGCGGGCGCGCGGCTCCCTTTGCGCGCGGTGAACTGAACGATTAAGTATACCAGAAGCCCGGCGCACCCGCAAGTCCGACAACGAGGCGGGGCGATGTCGGGGGCGTCCGAGTATGTAGTTCCGTCCGCCGTACGGCGGACGGCGTACGTATAGAGCCTTCAGGCGTTCCTCGTTCAAGAGACGCGGCGGAGGGCGGGATCGTGGTCAGAGGAGAACGCCGCCTAAAGGCGGAACTACAAACGCCGCCTGAAGGCGGAACTACATGCCCGAACCCCCAGGGCGGCCCCGCTTTGACACAGCCGCCCGGGCATGCTATAGGTGGTATCCGCCGTCCTGATGTTCTTTCGCCACGGGCATCGTCACTCGGCCTCCTCCATGGCTCGCATGCTGGACGGGTCCGCGCGGGGAAGTCTCCAATGATCGACGCCCAACCCTCAATCCTCCGTGCTTTGGATATCGGATGGTGGGCTCCTCTCCGGCGGATCCGCTGCATCGGAGTCGGGCTCGCCCTGCTGGCCCTGCTCGGCTGTGGGAAGGGCAGCTTCACGGGCTTCATGGTGCACAGGTATCGCGATGCCTGCGACGTCGTCGACCTGGGCATGACGGTCACCACGAGCCCGCAGTACGCCGTGTATGTCGATGTTTTGTCGGTTCTGCCCGTGGGCGCCGGCCGGGTCCGAGGCGAGTTCCTGGGCATCGGCCGGCACCAGATCGGCACCGTGCGGTGGTATCAGGAGGACTGGGGAGCGGTCTTCTATGGCCGCGAGATCCTCGGCTGGGGCGATGACTACGACCCCGACAACCCCGAGACCCTGAGCGAGCACAGCGTGGGCCTCGTCGGTCTCTTCGAGCGGTCGCGCTATCGCCGGCCCGGCTCCGTTCCCTCGCTCGTGGGCACGGTCCACATCCATAGCCTCGGCTTCGTGGTCAGCGGCCACGTCGCCGAGCTGTTCGACTTCCTCGGCGGCTGGTTCGGGTACGATCTCTCCCGCGACGAGGACCGCAAGTTCGGCCTCTGGCCCGGCACCCCCCCGTCGCCCGTCGGCGACGAGGATGAGCCGCCCCCCAGGCCCGCCGGCGAGCCGGCACCTCTGCCCAAAGCGCACGCCCCCCGAGTTCCTGATGCCCGCTGACCCAATCGCGCCCTTGACAGGCCGGTTGCCCCGTGGTAGGATGCAGCATCAGCGGAAGGTCATCTGCCTCCTGTGCTTTGTGGCCCACCCTTCAGAAAGGAGGTGAATGCCGTGAGCGACTTGCGTCTGCTCTTTGCGGATCGCGTACCCTGCTACTGAGTTGGGCTCGCGCTGTCTAGCGCTCGATGCAGTGGCTGCATCGAATCCAGATTCGGTCCGCGCCGCTCCTCGCGGCTTCCCTCCTGCTTCCTGCCCCCTGGCCGCGGGATTGAACTCGCCTGAAGCGGCTCGGTCGAACTTCCCATTCAGAGAGGCTGGTCCGGTGCCAGCCCAGGGTCTGCCCGGCGATGGACCTCCGCATGGGGTCATCGAATCGGGAATGAGAGGAGAGAAGGGAATGAGGCGAGTGAGTTCCGTGTCCGTGCTTCTGGCGTTCGTCTGCGGCCTCGCAGGGACGGCGACGGCGGCCGAGGTCGCCTGGGCCAAGTCCTACGAGGCGGGCCTGGCTCGCGTCCGAGCCGAGAAGAAGCCGGTCATGATCGACCTCTACACCGACTGGTGCGGCTGGTGCAAGAAGCTCGACGAGGACGTCTATCCGACCGAAAGCGTCGCCACGCTCTCGAAGCAGTTCGTCTGCATCAAGCTGAACCCGGAGCAGGACAAGAAGAACGGCAAGAAGTTCAAAGTCGAGGGCTTCCCGACCATCGTTTTCCTCAACACGAAGGGGGCGGAGATCAACCGCATCGGCGGCTACCTGCCCGCGCCCAAGTTCGCCGAGGAGATGAAGAAGGCACTCGCCGCGGCCGGGGTCAAGGCGCCGGCCAAGGGGAAGGAAGAGGATGCGGAGAAGTAGTCGCGCTCCTGTGCCTCAGCGCGATGGAGGCCGCAACCGAAATGTCCTGACAAGCTCAGTGTACCACGGTAGGGTAGTCGCGTCGTATTGGGTTACTTGCGTCCTGAGTCTTCTTGCCCACCTCACAGAAAGGAGGTGAACGCTATGGGCGGCTTGTCTCTGCTCCTCGCTGGCCGCGCGCCGTGTTACTGAGTGGCGCGTGCGCAAGTGGGCGCTCGGTGCAACGGCTGCACCGAATCCCGACCCGGTCCGCGCCGCTCGTGGCGGATTCCCTCCTGCCCCCTCCCAGGCCGCGGGATCGAACTCGCCTGAAGCGGCCCCACGGACTCCCCCGACGTAGCAACGTCCAGGAGACCTATCTCCATGAAGGGAACCCTTCTGATCGTGGCGGCGACCCTCGCGGCGCTCGTGCTGGCCTCGTGCGGCTCTCCCAGCAACTCGTCCTCTTCCTCGTGGCCGCGGGGCGGAATGAGCGGCAGCCGGTATTCCCGCGGTTATCAGCCCAGCTCCAACAGCCGCTTCGGCAGCCCCTATGGGGGCTCCTCCAAATCCTCTTCGAGTTCGGGCACCAGTTCCGGCTTGCTCAGCTCCCTGGGCGACGCCGCGGGCTCGGTTACCAGTTTGGGTTCGGACGCGGTCAGCTCCCTGGCCGATCTCGTGTGCAAGGTGAAGCCGGGTGGGTGACCCATCCTGAACGCGGCCGCAGGGCGGCCGCTTATATCGCCGTAGAAGGCCATGTCCCGGAGAGCCGGTCCAGCGGGGCCGGAGGGCCGCTCTCCGGCCGACGCGCCGTGTCCGGCAGGTGCGTGGAGTTCCTCTTGCGGGTTGTCGTGCGCCATATGGACCGGGCGGAATCGTTTCGCACCTGAAAGGAGGTGAGAAGAATGTGCGTGCTCCGTGCAGATCGGGTGGAACACCGCCTTCGGCGGGAGCGCAGCCGGGAGGCAGAAGCGGCTCGTGAAGCGCAACCGGCCACGGGCGCCCTCTGGGCTGGCCTGTGGCTCGGCGCGCTCCTGGTGGTGTTCTTCGCCCCGAGCCGGGCCGAGGCGGCCACGCTCCAGCGCCAGGACGGCGCGGGGACGTGCGCCGTCTGCAATGGCACGGGCGTGGCTCCTGAGGCGCCGTGGCACCGGCTTGCCGGCCGACTCTGCCGCCAGTGCGGCGGCACCGGCGACCGTCAGCCAGGGTGCGTGGGACGGGCGTCGGTCGTCTCGTCCGACGAACGGCCGGCGGGGGCCATCCGAGAGTTTGGGTGAAGCGGCGGTCGTGCCGGGTCAGGGACACCCGGCGGGTGCTTCATCGCGACGGCTGCCTACGGCAGCCCGATGGCGTCTCAGGTAGCCACGCTTCGCGAGTTTCGCGACCGCTACCTGCTCACGTGCGGCATGGGCCGCGCACTCGTGGCATTCTACTACCGCTGGAGCCCGCCCGTCGCGGACACCATCGCGGCGAGCGAGCCGCTTCGCTGGATGGTGCGGTGCGCCCTGTGGCCGGTCGTGCTGACGGCGAACCTGTTCGTCTTCAGCCCGGTTGCGGGCGGCCTCTTCCTCGCCTTCTGCGCCCTCGGCATGGGGGTCAGTGCGAGGAAACTCCGCAGACGGCTGCGGCGCCGACGGATAGCGAAAGCGGCTGCGGCATGAGCCTAGCCCGCATTTCTCGCCCGAAGCTGGTGAGAAATGCGGGCTATCCCCAGGCGTGCCGGTTCGTAGTGCGGGCTTTGGGCCGGCCCCGGAGGCAACTGTGAGCCTGCGCAAGACACTTCGCCAGACAGGTCTCATCCTGGCGCTCGCCGCGTGCCTGGCCGCGCTCCAGGGCTGCGCCACGGCGCGAAAAGTGGGGATCTACGGCTCCGATCGGTTCAACGACGCGTTCGACATGGTTGACCTCGGCGTCACCCTCACGCTGCCGTGGGAGCGGCCCTATTTCTCCGTCTACGGCTGCGCGATCATCCTCACCGCCGGCTATGGCTGCGTCGACGGCTACTTCACCGGGATCGGCGGCAGCCGGGTCTGCCTCTTCACCCGCCACTACCACTGGACCCTCGGCCTCGTCGCCTGGAGCTACGAGGAGTTTGGCTGGGGAGACTTCGACAAGAACAACAGGGACACCCTCGCCTGGCGCTATGTCGGCCTTCTCGGCTGGCTCCTCTTCCCCAAGAACCGCCAGTTCTACGGCCCCGCGTGAATGCACTGCCTCCACGTAGGCTACGTGGGGCTCATGGGCAATCTGCACTACTTCCAGATCCTGGACTTCCTCCTCGGCTGGTTCGGGTTGGACGTCGCGGGCGACGACTATGCCACGCGGCTCCGCGAAGAGACCCGTCTCGCAGCCGAGGCGGCGGCCCATGAGGAGGCCGAGCTGCGCAAGTCCCGCGACTCGAAGGAGCAGAAGAAGCAGAAGGAAGGCGGCAAGCCGGAGGAGACCACGGCGAAACCCATTTCAAAGGAATCGCCGACACCGCCAGAACCGGCCGTCGAACGGCCCAAGGAGCCAGCCAAGGCGACGCCCGCAAAGACAACTCCGAAGTCACCCGCCAAGGAGACGAAGAAAGAGCCCGCCAGGCCCCCCAAGACCCCCGAGAAGACGTACGAACTCGACAATCGCCGCGACGCCTTCCCCTAACAATTCCGTCAGGAGCATTGACACGGCCATCTCGCCGTGATATGAATAGATGATAACTGCGAGGAGCCGGCCGGGGATGCCTGCGCCCGGACGGCTGTTGTCTCGCCATACGGCAGGCGGTCTCACACGATAGGAGGTAGGTATGGTCCGACGTATAGTTCCAGGGCTTGTCCTGGCCGCCGTGCTCGCCGCGCTCCCCGGCTGCACGACGTGGGAAGGGGGAGTGGGGGGCTTCCTGAGCAACCGTGCCAAGGATGCCCTGGAGTGTGGTGATCTGGGTATCACGGTCACCAAGACGCCTCAGTACTCGTTCTACGCGGCGCTGCTGTCCGTCGGACCCGTCGGATACGGCCGCGTGGACGGGCGGTTCTACGGCCTCGGCGGCGGCGACTTCGGGGCCATGGACATCCACTACTACCACTACGGCGTCCTCGCCTACGGCCGCGAAGAAGTCGGCTGGGGCGACGCCAACTGCTGGCACTTCGGCGGCTTCAACGTCGATGACCCCGACACGATGAACATCCAGGGGGTCGGCATCGGCGGCTTCATCCAAGACGCGACCACCGGACAGGGCCGACCCGGCGCGAAGCCCACCTGAACGAAGTTCTTCCACGTCGGGTACGTGGGAATCATCATCAATGGCAGCTTCGCTCAGATGATTGACCTGATGTCGGGATTCATGGGCCTCGACGCCGCGGGCGACGATGGCTACAAGTACGGCCGCTGGCCGTGGCAGACCACCCGAAGGATGATCCGGAGGAACACCGGGATCGAGGGAACTCCCCCGGCCCCAGAGCCGAAGACGCCCCCGGCCAAGGCCGGTGAGCCCAAAGCCGAGCCGAAGTAGGAGCCCGGACCCGAAAACCGGGCCGCAGAGCACACCCCTGTTTGGGGATACACCCATGACCGATCAGCTATCTCTCTCAGCAGCCGCGGCCCAGGGGCTCGTGAGGGGCCCTGCGCGCGGCCTGACCGTGCAGCACTGAGGCTGTGACCTCGCGGCGGTATGGAATCCGCCGATCAGCCACGGCAATCTCGTTTTCTCATAGGGACAGACTGCGTAAGCGGCTGTCCCTCATTTTTTGGTCCCAGCGAATACAGCGCAGCCTTTGCGGTGCGATAGACATAGAGCTTGACGGGGATGACCAGGGAAGCCGCCCGGGGATGTCTGCGCCGGGGCGGCTGGGATTTCCTGAAACCGCAGACGCCAAAGTAAGGAGACAGGAATGGTCCGACGCATCGTTCCAGGGCTTGTCCTGGCCGCCGTGCTCGCCGCGCTCCCCGGCTGCACGACGTGGCAAGGGGGAGTCAAGGGCTTCCTGAATAGCCGAGCGAAGGATGCCCTGGAAATGGGAGATTTCGGCGTGACCGTGACCCGCACGCCCCAGTTCTCGTTCTTCCTGACCGGGTTCTCGTTCGCAGCCGGTGGATATGGCCGCGTGGACGGGACCTTCACCGGGCTCGGGGGCGGCGACATCGGAACCATGCCGGTCCACTACCACCACTGGGGAGTCGTCCTGGTCGGCCAAGAAGAGACCGGCTGGGGCGATGGCCTGCTGTGGCATTACGGCAACTACGATGTCAACGACCGCGAAACGATGAACATCCAGGGGGTCGGCGCCATCAGCATCGTGCGGGACCTGGCGACCACCGGCGAGGGCCGGCCCGCTGGGAGGCCCACCTGAACGAAGTACTTCCACGTGGGGTACGTGGGCCTAATCCTGAACGGGTGCTGGGTGCAGATGGCAGACGCGATGACCGGCTGGTTCGGCCTGGACATCGCCCAAGACGACGGCTACCGATTCGGCCGCTGGCCGTGGCAGACCGATCGAAAGAGGGTTCCGATCGGCGCCGGGATCGAGGGTGCCGCACCGGCCAAGACTGGGCCGGCGGCCGCGCCCGCGTCCGCGCCTGCGACGAAGTGACCTCGCGGCAGGGTGATACCCGCCGACGATCCACCACAGCAGTAACCTCCCAAGGGACAGGCCTCCCCGCCTGTCCCTTACTTTTTTGTCAGGATCATTGACAGGGCCACGGCGCCGTGCTATCTATAGACCGGTGTGCCGCGCTCGCACCCCGGCGGAGCGGGCGCCCGTGCCGATTTGCGCCGTGGGGCACATTGTGATATAAACATGGGCTGACGCGAGCGAACGGGGAAGCCGCCCGAGGATGTCTGCACCCGAGCGGCTGCCGCGTCGAGAGGTTCGCAGACGCCGAGAGGTAAGGAGGTAGAATGGTCCGACGAGTGCTGATCCCAGGACTTGTCCTGGCCGTCGTGCTGGCCGCGCTCCCCGGCTGCACGAGGTGGGAAGGGGGAGCGCCGGGGTTCGTCAAGAACCGCGTCAGAGACGCCTTGTGCATTGGCGACCTGGGCGTCACCGTCACCACCACGCCCCAGTTCTGTTTCTACGGGGCCTTCTTCTCCGCCGTTGCCTTTGGATATGGCGACGTGGACGGGACGTTCTACGGCGTTGGCGGCGGCGACATCGGGGCCATGCGGATCTGGTACAACCACTATGCCCTCGGGGCGTGGGGCCGCGAGCAAGTCGGCTGGGGCGATGGCCTGCTGTGGAACTTCGGCGGCTTCGACCGCAACGACCCCCGGACCCTGGATTGCCAGGGCGTCGGGTTCCTCGGCTTCATCACGCCGCCCTTCGACGCCCGGCCCAACGGGAGGCCCACCTGAACGAAGTACTTCCACGTGGGGTACGTGGGCATAATCCTGAATGGGCACTGGGCACAGATGTTTGACGCACCCGCCGGCTGGATGGGGTTCGACCCCGCCGGCAACGACGGCCGAAAGCTCGGCCTCTGGCCGTGGCAGACCGACGAAGGCGGCGGGCGAGCCATCGAATCGCCGGCCGAAGAAACCCGGCCTCAGCCGAGGCCGAATGCCGAACCGCGTCCGAAGCCTGCGGTCACACCAAAGCCTGAGGACCAACCCAGGCCCGACACCACCGCACCGAAGCCCGACACAAAACCCGTGACCGAGCAGAAGCCCACAACGGGCCGCTCGACCACCTCCCGAGACCCGGCCAAAGGGCTCGTCCGCGAGCCCGCCAGGGATCTCGGGTCGCAGCCGTAAGCGCCCCGCCTCCCGGCGCTTCCGCGCTGGCCTATGCTCACTCTGTGTTCCCGCAAGGGGCGAACGCTTGGCGTTCGCCCCTTTGCTTTGGGCCTCCGCGCCCTTGACTCGACGCACGCCGTGTGCTATGAATGATCGAACGGGGAGCGGGCCGAGAGGCCGTCGAAGCTCTGCCCCACGCGGCCGAACCAAAGCAACCTACAGACTCCGGAACCAGGAGGCTCCATGCTCCAACGCTTCGCCCCAGGACTCGTCCTCGCGGCCCTGCTCGCCGCGCTGCCCGGCTGCACGCTCCTGCAAGGCACTTACCCGGGGAACCGCATCAAAGACGCCCTGGACATGATCGACGTCGGCGTCACGATCACCCCAACGTCCCAGGTCTCATTCTACATGGCCTCTCTCTCCCTCATCACGCTCGGGGCAGGCCAGGTCGAGGGACGGTACTATGGCATCGGGGGAGGCGATCTCGGCTCCATGAGGATCTGGTATAACCACTGCGGCGACGGCGCCGAGGGCCGCGAAGAGGTCGGCTGGGGCGACGGCTGGCTCTGGCGCTTCGGCGGCTACGACCTCCGCAACCCCGAGACCCTCGACTGCCAGAACGTCGGCCTCGCCGCCATCTCCGAGCCGCCCTTCGACGCCCGCCCCAGCGGGCGGCCCACCTGAACCAAGTACTTCCACGTGGGGTACGTGGGCCTCGTTCTCAATCTGCACTACGTCCGGATGTTCGACTTCCTGGTGGGTTGGTTTGGCTGGGATCCCGCGTGCAACGACGGCCGGAAGCTCGGCCTCCGAAGCGTCCCCAAGCGCCCCCCCTGGATGGTGAACGGGCGCACTTGGTCATTGAGCATTGGATATTGGTTGTTGGATATTGGATTTTGATCCCGTCTTCCCCGCGTAGTGCTCCGCGATCTTCTTCATCACCGCCGTCTTGTGGATCCCCCAGGCGCAGACCGGCACGTACTTCACCTCGTCGGCCTCCGGATCATAGAAGGCGAAGCTCGTCGGGCACCGCTCCATCCGCTCGGTCTCGAGCATATAGCGGTCCTCGAACGGCAGGACGACGACCTGGAAGAAGCCGTGGATCGTCGTGTGGGCGTCCATCGTCTTCTGCGTGCGGCGGCCGAAGACGAGGTCGAGCGGAATGCGCAGCGCGTGGTAGGATTTCCCCACGAAGCTCTTGCCCTTGAGGACGTCGCCGATGCGGCCGTGGCGGCGCAGGAGCCTCAGAACGGCCAGCATGCCCCGCAGATGGAGGACCTTGTCCCGCAGCCCAATCTTCCCCAGGAAACGCCCCCAGAGGCCCTTTTGCATCCACTCCACCCGCCTGGCCAGCCGCTCGTTCAGCTCGATGAGGGCCTGCGCCACCTCGGGGAGCGGCTTCCGCAAGTAGCGCCCCAGCGGCACGAACTTCTCGCCGTCCGAGACCAGGACGTACATGCTCTCGCAGTTCGGGTGCGCCCCCAGGAACGGCAGCGGCTTGATCCTCAGGCAGTCCATCAGCCCCTTGAGCTGGCCGAGGAAGCCCGCCGGGATGAACTCGACGCGGTCCTCGGGGAACGCCGCCTGGACGACGCCCTCGACGTCCTCGCTCGTGATCCGCTCGGGCTCGAGGTCGAAGTCCTTGTTCTTCCACGTATGGGCGAGCGGCATGAAGTAGACCGCGCGGACGACGTGCTTCAGCTCGTGGCAGTAGGCGAAGAGCGCGGGCAGCTCCTGGTCGTTGAAGCCCTTGGCCGCGAGCGTCATGAAGATGACTTTCGCCCCGCCGATGCGGGCGATGTTCACGATCGCCGTCTGCTTCAGCTCCAGGCACGTTGCGGTGCCGCGCAGGATGCGGGAGGTCTCGGGGGT
>Ga0315273_10004072_pt1 | contig 17779 bp, 16 predicted proteins | sample YL17G02_0_MG_FD_205753 | JGI IMG/M metagenome (GOLD analysis project Ga0315273, IMG submission 205753) | Sediment microbial communities from Yellowstone Lake, YNP, Wyoming, USA - YL17G02_0 | ecosystem: Environmental > Aquatic > Freshwater > Lake > Sediment | place: USA: Wyoming | collected...
CGTGGATCAACCCGCCGGCGAAGAAAACGACGCTCCAGGATGCGTCAGGATCGACGATCGTCGACCTGGACGATGCCTGGGTACCCCCTGATCCGATGCAAGACCCGTCGTCGAATTCGGAACCGGAGCTCATCGAGGTCGCTCAGTAAATGACAACGGTCGGTGTCTCAAAGTCGTTGACACGTTCCGCCGCCTCTGCCAACGCTGCAGACTGCTCAACGGCACGCCGTCGCGGCTGCAAAATTCCCGCGCCGACAAGCCGCTCGAATCGAATCGACGAAGAATCTCGATCCACTGCTCCTCGGTGCGTCGAATAGTCCCAGTGCGCTCGTTTCGCATCCCGGCCTCCTCGCCTTCGGCTGTGCTGCGCCGGAACATCCAGCGCGTGCCTATTCGTAGCCGACGTGAGGGTCGAGGGGAAGAACGCCGTTCCTTGACCGTAACCGGTCAAGAAACGGCGTTCTTGACGGGCCGATCGATCGCGGACCGGAGGGGGTCTGCGGCGAAGCGTTCCTTCCAGAGCCGCGGCGTCAGCGCGGCGACGTCGCTGGCCGGATGACTCTCAACGCGCTGGAGCACGTCGACCAGGTAGGTGTACGGATCGACGCCCTGCAGCCGGCACGTAACGAGCAGGCTCTGAAAGATTCCGACGTACTTCGCGCCGATCTCCGTCCAGCAGAACAACCAGTTCTTCCGTCCAAGTGCGATCGGCCGGATCTCGCGCTCCAGGTGATTCGTGTCGATCGGAACGTCGGGGTACTCGAGGAACACCCGGAGCTGTTTCTCACGGTCCAGGGCGTAGCCGGCCGCCTCCGTGAACGGATTACTCGGAAGAAGGATGCGGGTCTCGAGGGTCGTCTTCAGCCACTCGAAGAACCCCTCCACGATCGGCTTGCAACGCTCGGCGCGTAGCTCCATGCGCTTGGTGTCGTCGACCAACTTCGGTCTCAAGAGGGCTTCCTCTTTGTACAGGTGCCGGATGTACAGCAAGGCCGTCTCGGTCAGCTCGGGCTCGATCGCCTCCGCCTTCAGAAAGTGCCTGCGGGTGTGGGACCAGCACTGCGCGTGGACGTTCTTCTTGGTTTCCTTGACGTAGCTCTCGTACGCCACGTAGCCGTCCGAAAGGAGGATCCCACGGTAGCGGCCGAGTAGGTCGTTCAGGACCGATGCCGACCGCGATTCCGAGAATGGGAACACGACCTCGTTCTTGTCTCCGTAGATCGGCCAAAAATAGCCGGTCTTCATCTTTCCCTTGCTCTTGATTCCCGCCTTGATCGGGGTCTCGTCCATCGCGAGTGCGCTGCTGTCGAGCACGGACTCAAACAAAGCGTTGACGATCGGCTCGAGCAGATCGCCTTCCCGATGGATCAGTCCTGTCAGCGTCGACCTGGCCAGGTGAATTCCCGCCGCGTTCATCCGCTGGTGCTGCCGGTAAAGCGGCAAGTGGTACAAAAACTTGTCGATCACCATGCACGCAAGCAGGCTTACGTCGGCAACGCTCTTGCCGAGCACCGAGGCTGGGGCGGGGGGGCAGGTCAGCACACCGTCGGCCTTGCGCTTGACGACTGGACGGACGTACTTCAACACGACGTAGGACGCTGGCTTCTGCGCCAGACGCAACGTCGTCTTCTCGCTGACGATCTCATGCTCGTCGTCGATCGGCGGATGCGGAAGCCGAATTTCTTCGACGGGCACGGACTCATCGAAACGTACGGGATCGTCGCCGGATTGCTCTTCGGTCGGCGCGGGGCGAGTGCGCCGCCGATGCTCGGCGATGGTGATCTCCGTGCCTGGAGCGTCCGTCGATCGCCATTCGCCCAGTGCAAGCTGTCGGCTGTCGGGATCGACGAACCGACGCTCCGATTTCTCCCCGAACAGCTGCTGCTTGAACCACTCGAGCTGCCGCGTCAGCTCTGCGACGCGCGTCGTGACGTCCACGTACGCCGTCGAGAGCTGCTGATGCGAAGCGAGCAGGGCAACGACCTGCTTGTGATCCATCGTTGCAGCTTGCTCGTCGAGCGACATGCGCGTTTTCTATCGCATCGCGCGCCGTCTGCCAAGAGTTATTCCATCAAGAATCAAACGAAATGTTTGCTCGCTCAGCGACTGCTTTGGCTCATCCGAGGGAAGTTGAAATCGACCCTTCTCCAGTCGCTTCGCAAACAGGCAATACCCCGTGCGATCCCACGTGACCAGCTTCAGGTAGTTGCCGCGACGGTTGAAGAAAACGTACACGCAACCGGAAAGCGAATCCTCCTGCAGCACGCTCTGCACCAAGGCGACAAGCCCGATGATCGACTTCCTCAAGTCGACCGGCTCGGCGTACGCCAGAATCCTCCGCGGCTCCGACGACAAGAACATCATCTATCCCTGGAACCGGACGGAGGCCCCGTTTGGCAGCATCACCTCGAGCGACCAGCCCGACGAAAACGTCGGCGTCGCTGCCGGCGGCGGGACGAGCTCGATGAACGGAGCGGTGCCTCGCGAAGCAAGCCGCTGTCGCCAACGCTGCAGGCTGCTCAGCGCCAGGCCCTCTCTTTGGCAGAACGCCGTGCCGGCAAGCCCGCTCGACTCGAATCGCTGAACGATCTTCGCCCATTCCTTCTCGCCCCGTCGCATTCCGCGCCGACGATTTCGACCCATCGCATCCTCCTCGCCCTCGGGCACGCGCCAGGAAAGCCGGCGCGCGCCAGTTTCTACGCGACGAAGGGATCGAAAGGAAGAACGCCGTTTCTTGACCGCTTACCCTTGACCGCTTACGCAGCACTACGTGGCGAACGGAGACTACGAAGTCACCGTCTCGGTGGGGGATGCAGATCCGCGCTACAGGCAAGGACCTCAGCGACTCGTCGTCGAGGGTGTCGCGGCTATCGATGGCGTGACGACCAATGGGGGAGAGTTCAAGTCCGCCACGGTCTGCGTGCGGGTCCAGGACGGTCAACTCTCGGTTGAGATGGGAGGACAGTCGGGGAACACGGTCTGGAACTAGGTGGAGATAAAGAGTGCCGTGTGTCCGTCGCCGGGCCTCATGGAGGAGCACGTCGACCACCCGCCGTATCTCGACGTACCGGAGGAGCACCGAGACATCGACCCGTTGGAGTGACCGGCGTTGTCGGCCGGGGTGCCGTCACTACGGTGCTCCGAACCCGCGGATCTCTGCCGCCTTGTCCGGCTTGCCGGAGGCCTCGTAGAGTTGTGCCACCTGGAAGCTGTTCGTGCGAATCGTCTCACTCTCCGAGGGCGCATCATGCACTCGCGATGACCGTGCCATTAGGTATGCAGCGATCATTAGATTGAGCGATCGCGCGAAGCTCTCGTGGCCCCGATCCCCATGCCCTCGGGCAATTGTAGTAGGCACAGTTCCAAAGGGTAGTGCTTCGATAAGCTCCCGAATGTCCGCCGTCCTAACTGGGCGGGCCAGGTGTCGTAACCGGTGCCGTCGATCATGTGTGCCCCGAGCGTCATCAGGCGCTGCACTTCTGGCTGGTAGTTCGAGGTGCCTTTGAGCGCGGGGGCGTCCAGCCAACCCTCGACACCTCGGCCAGCTTCAAAGAGCGCGATGGCGCCACCGGGTCTGAGCAGTTCTTTGTCCAGCACATGTCGAATGCACGCCTTTCGGGCGCGGCCATCGATGATCACCATGTCGGCCGGACGATCGAGCGAATGGATGTACTCGTGAAACTCGTCCGCGGTCCCATCTCCGGTGGTACTGCGGAGGATTGGCGGTCGGACTCTCAGGGCGAAACGGACCTCCGCGCCGTTTGCTGCCCGGGCAAGGTACTCAACGTCAGCAACGGAACCATTATGGACAACCGTCGTTGCCACGTTGCCCGCGGTCGCGGCACCTGTTCGGTGCGGAGGACGTTGCAGAATCTCAAAGGCCGCTGTGCGGACATATTCCGCCCACTCGCTGTCGTGTTCTACTGCTATGAGCGTACCGCCGGCACTGACGAGTTCCCTCAGGTGCCAAAGCGTAGATTCTCCAGCGCCGTATTCGTGAACGTACGGCGAAGGTACACGGCGATAGCTCGCGACAATCTCCGAGAAAGTGTTCGGGCTACACCATGGGATCGGGTCCGATGCTGCCGCGCGAGCTGTCGATCTTGCTGCTTGCCGTTGGATGGCTTGCTTCCAGGTAGCGATTCTATGCGTAAGTGCCGGTCCCAGGATTCGTTTCGCTGCGTACCGAAATCTATTCATCGTGTTTGGGACATTGCTGGCCTTCAGCGGCCGTTGTCGGCGTTTAGTAGCGTAGATCGAATGTGATCGATAGCAGAGGTGCTCAGGGGGTTGATCTCCCTTAATTCGACGGGGTAATCGACCAATGTCTCCGCGGGGGCGAGACTGGGGGCCCCGCGTTCGGAGCGCGCGTCCCCGCGGCAGGCAAAGACTACGGGCCCGCCTGAGACCCTCAGCGCGGCCAAGCGTACTCTCCGAGGAAGAAAGTGCCAGAGTCGATCGAGTCGCTCGCCAAGTTTAGGGAGCCCGGTCCGCCGCAGAACCTTCTCGAACAGTTGCGGTTGGGTCCATACGATTTGCGACACATCAAAGATCCCGGAAAGCATGTCGGATAAGTCTCGCAATATGAAGTGGTGATGAGTCGCACCGAGCTGCCGCATGCGATCGTTTGCCGCCGCTTGTTCCCGATCCGCCAATGAACTGGCAATCCCTTCGACAACGAGAACGAGACCCGCGCGCCCCGCAACCCTGGCGAGCTCGGCAAAGAAGGTTGGCGGGTCCGGCATGTGATGTGCCGTCTCCTTCGCGATCACGATGTCAGCCGAATCAGCGGTCAGGGGTAACAGGCTGCAGTCTCCGCAAAGCACCGCGAAAGGCCTGTCAGTGGTCTGAAGCGCCCGAGCAATAATCACGGAGTCTAGATCGATGTCGATCATTGCGGTGTCGAACCGATCGGCGAAAAGGAATGCGAGTTCGCCGCGCCCCCCGCCAACGTCCAAGACCTTCAGTCGCTGTTGTCGCGCTTGGGGCGCGAGGCGCTCGATGAGCTCAAGAAGAACCCTGTGAATAGCTAATGTGTGAGCGGTGTAGTCCACGTGATCCTGGACGGCGACTTCAGAGTTGAACAAGTGGGAAGCGCGTACTCCTGCCGCCAGCTGATCCAGCTGACTCGAACGCACCGCAAAAACGGGAATGTCCTCAACCGATTGAATGGTCCTGGGGCAAGACGAACACTGAACGCTCCCGTCAGGAGCAGGTGGCAGGGCTCTCTCGCAAGACGGACAGCGGATAAGCCCAATCCATGTCACAGATCGCTCTCCTGAGTTCAGTAAGGATGGGTAGTCCGGGTGATTCGCGAAACAGCTGTCACCGGTTCTTCTCCCGAGGCCAATCGACCCTCTCGAGACTCCGAATCCAACCGGGAACCACCCAGGCTTATTCGTAGACCACTGACGAGTGATCGCCTCGTCTGGCCAGGGTAGCAACGAAAAAAATCGCTCCAATTGCTATCGCGCTGTACCACGCTCGGGTGATGCCGTAATGCGGGGATCCACGAACGACCACAGCGATGAGCATCGACATCATGGGGGCGAGCGCGAACAGCCGCTGCTCCCGGCCGGCGATATACCGTTCGGCTGAACCAATTATCAGGGCCATGATCAGCGCCCAGACAAGACCAGCCCAGGCCAGGTCGCAGTATGCATACCCGTAAACCGTCGGATGAAGTGTCGAGTCTGTCAAGTGGTTCCGATTCAAGGCGAGGTAGTACCCGACCTGCTCCGTAGGGGCGAAGTTGATCGGTAAGTGCAGCAGGGTCGCTGGGATCTGAAGTGTACTGAATCCCCCAATGGCCGGGAGGCGTTCTGGAACCGCATCAATGGTCCAATAGAATACAAAAATCGACACGTCTCGCATGAGCACGACACTCCCGACAGACTCGCCGGCAGCCTCTGCCGTCCTTCCGGAGTAAGTGTCGGACCGTTCATACCTCACGAAGTATGAAGTGAAAAGCGTTGTGATCGCCAGGAGCGCGATGCCCAAGAGTCGCGCAGGCGTTGCCAGATAGTTCCGCACGCCAGTGAGGCGCTGCTTGGCGTCCGCATATCCCGGTCCGAGCGTGTTCAGGGCTAGCACGCCCGCGACGCAGAACAGCCATGGCCGCTGGCTCGTGATGTAGGCGAGAGCCAACGCCGGAATGACGCCCGCGAGCGTCAGAAGTGGGATACGACGGCGAATTCCGAAATAGGTAGCGAACGGCGAGGCGTAAACAAACGAGTTCGCGAATGATCGAAGATAGCGACTCTTGGCTTCGTATCCATCAGACCCGAACCCGAAGTAGGAGGCACGTTGCTGAAGGCTTTCGGTGAGACCGCCAAACTCGTATCCGACGATGTAGAGAAGAGCGAGGTTCCCGCCGATGGCGAGGACAATCGCGACAAACAGGCCTGTGTCTTGATCTTGTAAGGAGAGTGTGGTTGTCCGCCATCCCGGTTGGCGTCCGCCGATCAGTTGGAGAGTCAAGTAGAAAAGACAATTGAACGCCAGGACGAAGGAGCATGCTCGATTGAGAATAACTGAATCGAGCAGCGGTGCGATCCCGTCCGCGCTGTCTTTGTAGAGCCACAAAATGATATCGACGTTGCCAGTGGCACAGAAAAACGAGTCGACAAGCAGTGGGTATCCCGTGAAGAACGCTGAAGCCGCCCAGAATAGTAACGCGAAGGGACGATCTCGAAGTCCTTCGCGAATTGCGTAGGCAACAAGAACTGCGTTGGCAATCGCGAGGATGAGGTACATCGTGGCCTTATGCTAGGAGTCCAACGCGTGTTGGTGTGCGAACACTTCCATGCGTTCGAATCGGCAGGGTGATTGTACCGCTTGCCTGGGCTTCCAGGAATTGCAATTCCCGTTTTCGCGCACGGGATCTGATCCGGGGTGCGAGGCCGTCGCCGATCTGTCGCAATTCCGGGCAGGACGCGAGCCATGCCACGGAACTAGTGTCCTGAGTCAGAAATAGGTATAATAAGTCTTGACCGTTGCCGACCTCTCACACAAGGAGGACGATCATGCGGACAGGACGCCCGAAGGATCGATTGGTGATTTCTCCGCCGGAACGAAAGACGCTTGAGCGCTGGGCGAGTCGGCCCAAGACGGCGCAGGCTTTGGCACAACGGGCTCGAATTGTCTTGGCCTGCGCCCAAGATCAATTCCACACTGCGATCGCAACGCAGTTGAGCGTCACACCGCAGACGGTTGGCAAGTGGCGCTCGCGCTTCCAAGCGAAGCGGCTGGACGGTTTGCTCGACGAGCCGCGTCCGGGTGCGCCGCGTTGCATCCAGGATGAGCACGTCGAGAAGATTCTCACCAAGACCCTCGAGTCCACGCCACGAGATGCCACCCACTGGAGCACGCGGTCCATGGCAGAGGCCTGCGGGTTGAGCCAGAGCACCGTGAGTCGTATCTGGCGTGCCGTCGCGCTCCAACCGCACCGTTCGGAGACCTTCAAACTCTCCAAGGACCCGCTGTTCATCGAAACGGTGCGTGACATCGTGGGACTCTATCTCCATACCCCGGACCGAGCGCTGGTGTTGTGCGTGGACGAAAAATCCCAGATCCAGGCCCTCGATCGGCCCCAACCGCTCTTGCCAATGCGACTGGGACAGCCGGAGCGGCGCACCCACGATTACGCCCTACATGGCACCACGTCCTTGTTTGCAGCGCTCGACGTCAAGACCGGGACGGTCATCGGAAACTGCCATGTGCATCATCGAAGCTTGGAGTTCCGCAACTTCTTGAGCACGATTGACGACGCGGTCCCGCAGGACCTCGATCTCCATTTGATCCTCGACAATTACGGCACCCACAAGACACCCATGATTCATCGCTGGTTGGTGAAGCGACCCCGCTTCCATCTGCACTTCACGCCTACCAGCGCATCCTGGATGAACCTCGTCGAGCGTTGGTTCGCGACACTCACCGAAAAAAGGATTCGCCGCGGAAGCTACCGCAGCACCCGGCAGCTGGAATCCTCGATCCGTGATTACATCCGCCTGAACAACGACTATCCCAAACCATTCATTTGGACCAAAACGGCTGACGATATCTTCGCATCCATAGCCCGATTTTGTCAGCGAACTTCGGACTCACGACACTAGACGGCCTTCCGAAGTAGTACGAGCATCGCGCCGAAGGACCATGCCAGGTGAAGTAGGTAGGCGATCGCCCGGGCCGCCGCGATTCCCAGGGCGCCATACCCACCCAGCATGAAAGCTGCTCCCAACAGGGCGGCCCCCCAGGCCACGTTCATGGCAAGCCCCAGCCACATACGCCCGCTCGCCACTACCAAATTTCCAACCGGCGATTGCACAACAAATAGGAAGCCCGCGAGTAGCGACACGTTCAGTACGTTGGCGTGTTCTGCGTAGACGGGACCGTAGAGACGCATAATCAGCGGGCTGCTCGCGGCAAAGACGAGCGCTAGGGTTCCCGAAGCCACGGCTGACAGCTTCATCACCCCCATGATCAAACGACCAGCGCCAGCCCGGTCGCCGCTCGAGTAGCGCTCGGCAAGAATGCTCACAGAGGGCTGGGCCAGGATCATGGGGAGGACGGACATGACGCCGAACCACTGGTTGGCCGCATTGAGGACCGCCATGTCGCCGAGGCCACCGGGGTTACGCACGAGGATCGCCTGTGAGGCCCAAACGGCAGGTGTGGCAACGAGGCTCGCTAGCGTCGCGGGAATACTGAACCTCCCGATGACTCCTGTTTCTCGCAGGCCGCCCACGTGGTCGATTCGCACTCCCTGGGACTTGGCTTCATGACGGACGGCGATCCACCCCGCGAAGGCCTGAACCGCGATGGCGGCGATGAGGCCGCCGATCGCCCCGTTCAGGCCGAATTCGACGACGCCAGTCACGACAAAGACGAGCGTGCCGAGCGCGGAGACGGCTTGGACGGCGGCAAGACGTCGGAACGCGCCGAACCCCGCGAGGATGCCAAGTTGGGTTCCAGCGATCGAACCGAAAAAAACAAGTGGCGCTGACAGCGCGAGCACGCGTGCGAGTCCCGGTTGCGCCAATGCCGAATCAGCCAGCGGCTTTGCGGCAACAGCCACCGCCAGGGCGGTGACGGTGCCAAGCACGAAGGCTGCCAGCTGTGACATTCCAACGATTCGACCTGCCCTCGCCGGGTCTGTCTGTCGCAACTCGGCGACGAACTTCGTGGCGGTGAGACCGAGACCCAAATTGGCCACGAGCTGAAACATGCCGAGAGTGCTCTGGATGATGCCCAGCGCGCCGAAGGACTCGCGATCGAGCCAGCGCGCGGCTACAATGGAAGCGACGATCAGTGCCGCTCGCGAAACTGCAACCCCGGCGAGCGACCACGCTGTGGCCTGAAGCAGGCGCTTGAGCATCGGGGAGTTTTCAACCCTGGCGCGCGAACGCGCGACGAATGCGCCGATCCTCACCGAAGACACGCGTCGACTATCCGCTGCGCTGCTCGTCCGTCGCCAAACGGGTTAGATCCGGCAACCATGGCCGCACGCGCCGACGGCTGTTTGATGAGGCGTTCGATCTCGGCGACTATCCGGGCGGAGTCGGTACCCACGAGAATCGCAGTCCCTGCTTCCAACGCCTCCGGACGTTCGGTCACCTCACGCGTCACGACCACGGGCTTGCAGAGGGTCGGGGCTTCCTCTTGGATTCCGCCAGAGTCCGTAAGGATCACCGTAGCTCGAACCATCATGCGGACGAAGGGAAGATACTCGAGTGGGCTGATGAGGTGGATATTGTCGAGATGCTCGGTCTGGAGAATTCGACGGACCGGATCGTTTACATTCGGGTTGAGGTGCACCGGATAGACGAAGTGCACCTGAGGAAGGTGACGAGCGAGTGTCGCAATCGCGTCGCAGACGCGAGCTAATCCCGGGCCGAAGTTTTCGCGACGGTGCCCGGTCACCAGAACCAACGGTGCATCGTCGCTGAGAAGTGTCTGCGGCACGCCAGGAACCTCAGGCGGAGAAAGTCGGACACGCTCGCTCGCCGCGATGATCGCATCGACTGAGGTGTTTCCGGTAACGATGATCGTCTCGTCCGTTACGCCTTCGCGCAGGAGATTTTCTTTCGCGCGCGAAGTCGGCGCAAAGTGCCAGCGTGCCAGGCGGGTGATCAGCGCCCGATTGCCCTCTTCCGGCCAGGGCGAGTAGAGATCACCGGTGCGCAGTCCGGCTTCCACATGCCCCACCGGGATCCGGCGATAGAAAGCTGCGAGTGTTGCGCAGAACGCGGTCGTCGTATCACCTTGCACGAGAATGAGATCTGGCGGTTCCGAGGCGAGCCACCGATCGATCGCAACGACCAGACGCGCGGTGAGCTCCGGGAGGCTCTGGCCTGCGCGCATGACGTCAAGATCGGCGTCGACGCGGATGTCGAACGCCCGGAGCACCTGATCGAGCATCTCACGGTGTTGGGCCGTGACGCAGACGCGGCACGAGAGCCTTGCGGAGGCACGCAAGAGGCGTTCCACCGGAGCAAGCTTAATCGCTTCAGGGCGGGTACCGAAGACAAGGGCGACGGTCTTCATCGCTTCGGTTGGCCTACTTCGCGCTTGCGGCACATGAGAAGAGATGGAAAAGGTAACATAGCCGATCGTGCGAGTCCTTTTCGTCTCCTACTTCTGCCCACCTGAGGTGTCGGCACCGGCATCTCGTGTGCTCGAGAATGCTTCAAGGCTCGCAGCGATGGGCCATCAAGTCACGATTCTCACCGGGTTGCCGAACCACCCTCTGGGGCGAACGTTTGGAGGGTATCGCCGTCGGCTGTACCAATCGGAGTCGATGGGCAATGTGCAAGTCGTACGTGTTGCCTCCTGGATTGCTCCCAATACCAGCGCAGTCAATCGTCTGAAATCGCAACTCTCGCTCATGGTCGCGCAGATGTTGGGCGGAATCTTTGTCGGATCGGTCGACGTGGTCGTGGGCACCTCGCCGCCTCTCTTTCAGGCCTTCGCGGGTTGGGCGATCGCGGTATTCAAGCGGTGTCCGTTCGTGTTCGAAGTGCGAGACCTGTGGCCGGAGAACATGGTTGCGATTGGAGCTGTGAAGAGTGGTGTCGGAGTCCGGCTCCTGTCCGGACTCGAACGCTTCCTCTGCCGAAGGGCGAGGCGCCTCGTCGTGGTGACAAAGGGCTTTGCCGAGTATTACGGGCAGAAGGGTGTGCCGGCCGAGAGACTTGCCGTGGTGACCAACGGCGTGGACTTGGAGGAATATCGGCCTGCGCCGTATCCGGCCGAGATCGCTCGGTCCTTGGGCCTCGAGGGGAAGTTTGTCGCTGGGTATCTGGGCACGGTTGGAATCAACCACGGCCTGGTCACAATCCTCGACGCAGCCGAGCAACTTCGTGCGGAACGTGACGTCGCGATCGTCGTCGTGGGTGATGGGGCGGAGCGTCCTGCGCTCGAAACGGAGGCCAGGCGTCGTGGCCTCGTTAACGTAATGTTCCTCGGCGAGCGGCAACGCGCCGAGATGCCTGCCTATCACGCCCTGTGCGATGCGGTCATGGTGCTCTTGAAGCGTGCCCCGTATTTCCACCGTGTACTGCCTTCCAAGATCTTCGTATGCATGGCTTTCGACCGCCCGATGATCCTCGGCGTCGACGGCGAAGCGCGCCAAATCGTGGAGGAAGCCGGATCTGGGCTGTTCGTCGAGCCCGAGAATCCCGCAGCGGTGGCGGAGGCGATCCTGACGCTGAGACGGATGAAGGCCAATGGGACGTTGGATGCCATGGGACGAGCGGGGCGAGACTACGTCGCACGACGATTCGACCGGAACGTCTTGGCGCTCAATCTGGAAGCGGTCCTGAGGGCCGCCGTTGAAGGGCGCTACTGAAGTGGGCCGCCGTTGCAGTCGCGCTTCCAGTCCTCGAGCGCGCGGAACAAATCGAACTCGGGCCTGAAGTTCAGTGAACTCATCCGGTCCGCTGCGATGTTCGTCGAGTGGTAGAGCTTCTCGATTCTGCGGCGGTGGATCCCGGTTCGGGCGACGCCTATTGAATCGAGCGCTTCGAACGGAAGCGCCGCGGCCCGAGCGAGGGAATAGGGCAACGTAGGGATGGAGCGTCGCCATCCGTAAGCCCGGCACATTGCGTCGCACACGTTGCGAATCGTCGTCGGTTCGGGATAGGCCGCGTTGTAGAGCTGATGCGGTCCCATGTCCGAGGCCAGCAACTCGAGCAAACGAACGAAATCCTTGACGTAAATGCAGCTCTTCACCGTCGAATCCCTACCGATGAACGCGAAGGTGCGTCTCCGGAGGGCCCGGTGGAGTTTCGTGAAGTTGTTGCGCTCGGCCTTGCCGAAGATCACCGCCGGGCGAACGATACGAAGCCGCCGACCTGGATCCGCGGATTGCCAGGCCCGAAGGACTTGCTCCGCCTGGAGCTTCGACCGCCCGTAATCGGTGTCAGGGCGGGTATCGGAATCTTCGGTAACGCGCTCATCGCGCGCCCCATAAACCATCATCGTGCTGGTGAATACGATATTTCGCACGCCGTGACGGCCGGCCCACTCGGCCAGGCGGACTGTCGCCTGGAGGTTGTCGCGAAAATACTGTGCGGTCGTGAATCCTGGCTCGCGGCAGGCGGCTGCCAAGTGATAGACGACCTCGATGGGTCCGTCCGGCGCCCATGGAATGCCTTCCGAAATATCTGTGATCACGGACCGGACGAGAGGGGAACGCTCGGTGAATTCGTTCCGATCGAGGATCGCGATGCGGCTTGCGCCACGGTCGAGCAAATAGGAAACGAAATGGCTGCCCACGAAGCCGGAGCCGCCCGTCACGACGACGTGACCGTGCTGTGGGGCATTCGCGCTCATGGGTGCTGGGCGTCCTTCGGCGCCAGCAAGGACTCGATCTGGGCAACCTTCGCTCGTGCGACCGATTCCCAAGGATCCTGTTCGAGCGCGCGTCGGTAGAACACCAACGCTTCATCGCCTTTCCCCATGCGGTCGCGCACCTCACCCAGCCCGCGGTAGAAACGCGCCCGCCATCCGCCCGCGCCCTCGAGACCCGCCATCCGCGAGAGCCCATCGCGAAGGATCGTCTCGGCTTCCGAGAGGTGATTGGATTCGATCGCGGCAGCCGCGGCAAACTCGCAGTACCGAGGGTCCGCCGGCCAGAGGGAGAGAGCTCGGGATCCGAAGCGATAGGCCGCACTCGACTCCCTGTTGAATGCGGCGGCGCGGCCAAGCTGCAACTGCCGTTCCGCCTCCGCGTGGACGTCGGCGAGCGTTCCCAGATCGGTTAGATTCGACGTGAGACGATCGGCCTCCCGGAGGCTTATCGCCAGATCTCCGTAGGTCGCGAGGAGCACCGAGGAATTGAAGCGCTTGCGTTCTTCCAGGACCGAAAGAAACTCCGTACCGCGGTTTCGTAACGAGAATTCCGGCATGAGCGCAACGAGCACCTCAGGCGCTGGAGGAAGCGTCCGCAGCACCTCTCCCGGATCGACCCCCGCGTTCAACATGATTCCGACGACACGATTCGCCGTGAAGGAAGACAGCGTCACGGCCCTCGCCATGAACGGTTTGGCGTCGTCGAAACGTCCGAGCTTGTAGAGAAGATCGCCCAATTCGATCTGGATCTCCGGAACCCGCGGGGCGCGAGCGCCGGCGACGCCGACGAGGGGTGCCACGCTTCGTTCGTCGGGATTTCCGTCTAGGATGCCCAGTTCCCATTCCACGGCAGCCAGGCGTTGGATCGCCCTCGTATCGGCGAGGTTTGCCAGCACGGCTTGTCGAAGAAGCGTCTTGGCTGTCTGCAGCTCCGATTGGTAAACAGGAATTCGCGCGGTCGCTTCACGATTGGGATCCTCAAGTGCGGCGAGGGCGTTCTTGAGTCTCACATCGATCGCGTCTTCCAACGTGGATCCCTTGGGTCCCAACCAGATCAGCGCCGAAAGATCGGTCCGAAGCGCGACCGCATGACGCCCCGATTGGTACGAGGCGACCGCCACTGCCGCGGCCAAGCAGACAAGCATCGCGGCGGCAACCAGAGCGCTCCGGCGAAGGGCTTGTTGGGTCTGCATAAACGAATCTACGATCCATCGCGGGATATGCGCCCCGCCAGGGACACTTCGAAGACGTTGGCCGCGGGTATTGTGGATTTCGCGCTCGAAGGTCGGGCCAAGGTCATTCCTAGCAGAGCAGATCCAAGGACGGCCACGGCCGGAATGCGAAGAGAGAAATCGAAGACGGCGTGCACCGCCAAAGCCGCAATCGCCGCTCGGCATGCGATCGAAAACGCCGCCGCATCGATCGTCTCACGAACTGAGCGCGATGTATTTCGGAGTGCAGCGCCGAGCAGTGTGATCGCGACACCCAGGGCGAGGACGCCACCTTCGGTCGCCCATTCTAGCCAGTCGTTGTGCGCGTGGTCGTAGTGCATCTCGATGCTTGCGGATTGCACCGTAGGGAAAGCACAGTCGAACGTGCCGAAGCCCCAGCCAAGTAGTGGGCGCTCCCTGAAAAGTTCCACCGCGGCGCGCCAAACCGCCGGACGTCCGGTCGTGTCTGTGATTTCTTCTTTCAGCGTCAGGAAGCGCTCACCGGGTGCCTGCGCGGTTTCGATCGCCAGGAGAACGAGCAGGACGCCCGCACCGAGCGCTCCCGTCCAACGCGCTGCGCGCGTGGCACGGAAGCGGAAGAGCACGATCGAAGCTCCGACGAGGGCGGCGGCGAGCGCCGCGCGCGAATGGGACAGCAGGAGACCGATCCAGATGAGTGCGGCAGCCACGACGGACATCAGTCGTCCAATCCCGTCACCGTCCGCGGCGTCGACAAGCCGTCTGCGCCACGAAATCGGGTCTGGCGCGCGGCCTGACGATGCCTTGGGAATTGCCAGCACCAGGGAGAACGGCAGGGCGACGGCTAATAGGGTGCCAAAGTGGTTTCGATTGATGAAGGTCCCGGTGGCAGAATCCAGGTAGTACTTCTTCGCGAAGGCGAAAATATGCTGGCGGCCCGACAGGTACTCGCCTGACCCGTACACCGCCTGGAATACCGCTGCGACGACCAGCACGACGCCAAAGCGGCGGCGCGAACTCTCGGTATCGAAGGCGACGGCCGCGGCGAGGCCGATCAGGACGTAGGCGATGAAGCGCACCAGCGCGTCGGTGGTCTCGGGAGAAGCGACGCTCCAGGAGACGGCCGGAGGGTGATCGAGGCCGAGATACGGGATCAGCGGGCGCACCAGGTCGACCGTGGGGTTGAATTTTTCGGCGATCGAGAAAGGGAGGGGGACCACCTGGAAGATCCCGAGCGCGATCACCCCAAGGCAGATGGCGAGGGGGGCTCTCGGTACCGTCGCCGCCGCGTCCTCGTCGCGGGCGATCAACAGGATCGTGATCAGGCCTAGGGCGGCGGCTGTCAGCTCGATAGCGAGGACCGGTCCGGACTGAACGGAGCCGTAGGGGAGAGGGGCCAGGACTAGAAGCGCGCGCACTCCGAACCGGAGGGCTGCGCGCAGGCGTTCGGGCGTCACGCCTGCTTGCGGTGACGACTACGCCCACGACCATGGCTGCGGCCGATGACCGAGGTTTTCTCGCTCGGCCCGTCGCGGTGGTAGCGGTAGTAGTAGTAGTTGCCGAAGCGCTCGACGACGGCGTTCAGAACCGCGCCGAGAATTCGCGCACGCGACTGCCGAAGCCGCTTGGCCCCTGAAGCCAGGGCCTGGTGCGTCGTTCGCCCTTCGCGCGTGACCAGGATCGTCGCGTCCATGCGGTCGGCCAGGAGCAATGCGTCGGCCATCTGAAGCAACGGCGGCGAATCGAAAAAGACGTGGTCGAACGAGCCCAGCTCGTCGAGCTTCTCGAGGAACGTGTCGAGAGCTTTCGAGGCCAGAAGCTCCGAAGGATTCGGCGGGAGCGGTCCGCTGGTGACGACGAGAAGATTCGGGATTCCGCTCTCCTGGAGGATGTCCGTCGCCTCGGCGTTCCCGGAAAGGAAGCTCGACAGCCCCAAATCGTTCGAGATGCCCAAAACCTTGTGGACGCGCGGGCGCCTGAGGTCGGCGTCGACGATGACGATGCGACGGCCCATCTGCGTCAGGGCGATGGCAAGGTTGGTCGCCACGGTGGATTTGCCCTCGAGCGCCTCGCACGACGTGATGACGACGTGGCGGGGGGCGTGCTCGGGAGAGGCCATCAGAAACGCGGTGCGAAGGCTCTTGAACGCCTCCGCGAACGAGGAGTGCGCGTCGGCGTGGCAGGCGACGTCCGCGGCATATTGGCTGGTTGAGACGGGGTCGTCCGAGCCGACGACGCGGAGCGGCTGGTAGAGCGGGATGAACCCGAGTGCCGGGACGGCCGCGTAGCGCTGGATGTCGAGCTCGTTCTTGACGGTGTTGTCGAGGTAGTTCAGCAGCAGCGCCGCGCCGGCGCCTAATCCCAGGCCGAAAATGATCGACAGTAGCAGGTTGAACGTGATGTCCGGCTTGAACGGGCCGCGTGGCACTTCGGCGTGATCGATGATGCGCATGTTGCTGGCGGGGGTGTCTTTCAGCGCCCGGGTGGTTTCGTTGTCGCTCTGACGCGTGAGGAGGTCGGTCAGGATCTTGCGCTTGGTCTCGATCCCGGCCTTGAGGCTGGCGTACTCGATCGCATCGCGCCCGACCCTCTGGACCTCTCCCTTTTCGGAATCCACCTGGCGGCCGAGGAATTCGACCTCGTCTTTGACCTTTGCGTAGTCGGCCTTCGCTACCGAGCGGACCTGAGTCGCTATCGCTTCCGTTTCGATGCTCAGCCGCTCTCTCGCGCTGTCCAACTCTTGCTGGAGCTGCTGCAGGGGTGGCCAGTCCTGCTTGAAGCGCTCGGCCAACTGGCTGTGTTCGCGTTCGAGCTGGGCGTACTGCTTTTTCAAATCGGCGATCAGCGGGCTTACAAGCACCTCGGGTAGTGAATCGGTCGCGCCCTTGGCCGCGGCCTCGTGGCGCGCCTGCGCCAAGGCGAGGCGCCCCTTCGCCTCGACGTACCTGGAGTTCATATCGCCGAGCGCTCTTTCGCTGATGTCCTGCGTGCCGTTACTGAGCGCGAGAATTTCCTTCTCGGTCCCGTAGTCCTGGAGCTTTCCTTGCTCGGAGGCGATCTCAGACTGCAGCCGGGCCACCTGCTTGGTCAGGAATTCCCGCGCTTGCGACGATGTGGTGAAACGGGTGTCGGTGTTGAATTCTTCGTACGCCGCGGCGATCGCGTTCGCGGAGTCGGCGCAAAGCTGCTTGTCGCGATCGACGAAGCTCAGCCTCACGAGCTTGCTGTTGCGCACCGGTTCGACGGTCAGTCCGTTGGCCATGAAGTTGATCGGGCCGCGCCACGGGTCTTCCGGGCCCGCATCTGCGGGCCCGGAAGAATCAAAGGAGACGAGGTTCATTCCCCACTTGTAAAGGCGGCCGAGCGGGCTCCCCTTGCGCGCCGCGAACTCCGGGCGGTTGGGGAGGTCGAGACGCTCGGCGGCCAGACGCAGCACCGAGCGGCTCTGCAGGACCTTGTACTGGGTCTGGTAGAAGTTCTGGTAGTCCTCCCATCCGTAGGACTTCGCTTCGCCGAACGTGAGGGCTTCGGGCGCTCTCTGTTCGATCTGGATCGTCGTCGTGGCCCGGTACTGGGGGACTGCCACGAACGAAAACAGAGCGGTGAACGCGATGACCAGGACGAGGCAGGTGATTACTACGCTGCGGCGCTCAGTGAGCACCCGCCCGTAGTCGCGAAGGTGGAGAGAGCCCGGCTGGCCGGGCTCAGCTCCTGCCCCGGTCTCGCTCAACGCCTAG
>Ga0315273_10004073_pt1 | contig 17778 bp, 28 predicted proteins | sample YL17G02_0_MG_FD_205753 | JGI IMG/M metagenome (GOLD analysis project Ga0315273, IMG submission 205753) | Sediment microbial communities from Yellowstone Lake, YNP, Wyoming, USA - YL17G02_0 | ecosystem: Environmental > Aquatic > Freshwater > Lake > Sediment | place: USA: Wyoming | collected...
TCCAAAATGGCCGACCCGCCGGGAGGGGGTCGAGGATCGAGAGAGTCGCTAGTACAACGTACAGGGCGGCGACTTCGCGTGGGCGCAGGTCGTGTCAGTCATTGCAGCCTCGGTAGCGCGCCGCGTAGCCCGCGTCGTCCGCGGCCGGCGCGGCGTCCGTCGGCTGCGCGTCCGCCGGCGCGACGACCGCCTTCGCCTTGCGCGCCCGCTTCGGCTTGGCCACCGGCGCCGGGACCTCCGTCCCCTCGACCAGCGCGCACCGCGTCACGATCGTCTGCTTCTGCCCCTTGTACTCGTCGAACTTCTTGACCGATCCGGTGAGCACGTACGCCTTGCCCACGTCGCTCCGACCGATCTCCGTGCTCGACGCCTTCCACACGATCGTCGCGCCCGCCGCCGTCCGGAACTTCAGCACCGTCGTGTAGCCGTAGTCGGTCTCGAAGCCGGTCACGAAGTCGAGCGTCACGAGGAACGTCTCGCGCTTGCCCACCGTGCCGACGTGCTCGTTGCTCGTCGGGCGCGCGGCCCGGTCCGCCCGCGCCCGCTCGGCGCCTACCGCGCGCTGGTGGGCGGTGACCATGCTCGCCGCGATCCCCGCCGTGCGGTGCCCCACGAGGCCCGACCGGGCGACCACGCGCAGGTTGTGGAGGTAGTCGCCCTTCTGCGCGTCGACATCGGCGTCCGTCAGCGCCTCGGCCCACCCCTCCGCCGCGAGGCCGGTCGCCTTGTCCTCGTCGCTCAGCTCGATCTCGCTCTCCCGGCGGGCCTTCGGGTCGACCATGATCGCCCAGGCGTAGTCGGCGCTGGCTCGGCTGCCCGGCTCGTCGCGCTCGGCGCGCTCGCGGGCGACCGTGCGCGACACCCAGCCGACCGTCCGGACCACCCATGCGACGATCGGCAGGTACTCGGCCAGCGTGTGGTCGCCCGACCCGCCGCCCCAGCCGAGGCCGCCCTCTTCCTCTCCGCCCATCGCGAGCCCGGCCGCGTCGGCGAGCAGGCAGGCGTGCGCGGCGATGTCGCCTGCGGCGTCGGTCCCCAGGAAGTCGCCGATGCAGGTGCTGCCGACCTGCACGAAGCGCCCGTCGTCGTGGCGGAGCACGAACGTGTCGTTGCGTCGCCGGCTGGCCTTGCAGTGGTCGCAGACCGGGCCGCGCGATCGGTAGGCCGTCGGCATCGCCTGGCCGGGGACGCTCCGGACGATGTTCTCGCCGTCGAGGTGCTGGAGCGTCGCCGCGAAGGTCCAGCCGGCGTACTTCGGCGCCTCGCCCGGCAGGGTCAGCGGCACGCGGACGACCTCGAAGCTCATGTGGACGCCGCACTCGCTGGTCCCGATGATCCGCGCGCTGGTCGGCGCCTCCGAGGCGTGGCGGAAGAGCCGCTCGATCGTTTCGGTGTGGGCGCGGCCCCAGCTCCATGCGAGGACCGGCAGCCCCTTGCGGACCGCGCGCTTCGCCAGCGCGACCAGGCCCGCCTCGACGCCGTCCCGGCGCGAGAGGAGGACGTCGAAGACGCGCGCCTCGACGGGGGTCGCCGTCTCGACGGGGTAGGAGCCGGAGGGGGCCGTGGGGGGGATCGGGGTGTCCATGCCTAGCTTGACGGGTGACGGTCAAGGGATATTCAAACGGGGGCGAAACCGGCGCGTTCCGGCCCGGCGGGGGAGCCCCTGGGACGGCTAACCGGCCCCCCGTGGGGCCCGTACGCGCGCCGGGGCGGCCGGGGTGGGCCGTTCGTCTGGGGCTGCGGCATGGCGCGCCGTTTCGGCTCGGTGGGCGGCCCTGGCACGGGCGGCCCCATGTGCCGGTGCTCATCGGACCACCGCCGGGAACTCGCGCACCTTCAAATCACTCGGCCACTCTTCCCAATCGGCGCCGTGCGAGTCTCTGATCCCGTCCGGGCGACACGACGCGCCCCAGTCCGGCGGCGTATGCACCGGCTTGGTCCCGAGCTGCTTCACGAACGGCGCGCAGCCGTATCGGCCGAGTCTCTCCGCCGTTTGGTCTGATGATCGGCACTGGTCCACGATCGACCGCGCCCACGCGAGGTCGAACGGCCGCGCCTTCGGTCCGCTCTCTCCTCCGACAATTAACCAATCAATCCCACCGATCCACCGCAGGAAGTCGATCGGCTCCAGCAACGGCTCCGCGCTGACGAAGTGGACGACGGCCGGCGTCGCGAGCAGACGTGGGAGCCGCTCCTCGGCGCGCCGCTGGTCCTCGCACGTCGTCCCGAGCCAGACGTTCGGCCGTCGACTCGTCAGCCACGCCCTCGGCAGCATCGCCAGCATGTTCTCCGGCCGCTTCGTCAGCAGCAGCCAGTCGAGGTTCGGCGTCGCCTCGATCAGGTCGAAGAGCCGGCCCCGAGGTAGGACGAGGTCGACTCGGTCCTCGAAGACGTCCGCCATCGACGAGCAGAAGACGCGGTGGCGTTCGCCTGCCTTCGCCGCCGCCTTGTTCCATCGCACCGGCTCGTTCCAGTGCTTTTCGCCGAAGAACCGGCGCTCTGCCTTCGCACCCCAGATCGGCAGCTTCATGCGCCCGGTCGCGAACGACTCGGCGTAGCAGTGCTCGCACCCTGGCGATACGCGTTGGCATCCCCACCAGGGGGAAAAAGTGTGGTGCGTCCAGGCGATGTTCGAGTCCTTGCCCATTTACTTCTTCCCTTCCGCGTCCGTCGTCTCCATCGGCAGACGCACCTGGAGCGCGTCGAACGCGGCGACCCGGGCCGCCTCCTTCGTCGCCGCGTCCCACTCGTCGAGGATCTGGCGGACTGTCTTCTCCTCGTCGTTTACGCCGTTCGCGCTGAACGGCGGGCTGTCGAGGTCGTCGCCGTCGATCCCGTCGGCCTTGCCGCGGATTTCGCGCGCGTAGACGTCCATGTCGTAGACGGCGAGGTGGGCGTCGTGCTTCGCGATGGACACGGCCTCTCGCTCCGCTTCGGCGAGTACCATCACGTTCGTCTCAATCGTCACGCTCCAGAGCTTCATCGCTTCTCCTTTACCGTAATTGAGTCGATCAACGTCCACGCGAGCCACGTGATCACGCAGGCGACGCCGAGCCAGAAGTGTGGTGTTCGAAGTCGCTCGAAGAACGACAACACGATGGTGACGGCGCCGAACCCGAGGAGAATGGCTTTGAGTGATTTCTTGACCACGGCGTACATCCTACAGGTCGCTGATCGGCGTGCTGTCTTTGGGAATGAAGTACTCGAAGCCAGGCGCGCCGTCTCTGTCGACGCGGCGGATCTCATCGGCCGCCCGCTCTAGGATGCGGACCACCTCGGTGTGGGCATGCTCGTCGCCCTTTCCCTGTTCGAGGAAGTGACAGTGCGCTCCGAGGAGCCTCGCCATCGCGTCCATGTGGTTCTTCGGGATGTTCATCTCAGCCTCCTCCTCCGGGTCGATCGTTCGGTCCGCGCGCGAGCATCACGAGCACGACATGGAGCAGCCGTCGCCTCTGCAGGAGCGGTGCTTGCTGAATCCCATGATAGTTACGTCTCGTGACGCCCGCGCGCGGATCGAACGTGATCACGTCAGCTTTCCTTCGCTGTCGACGCGACGGACTTGTTGATTCTGACCACGCCGGCCCCCGCATGATCGTAGAAGCAGATCCTGTTGCGCCGGCCCTTGCCGTTGATGTGCGCGAGTCCCCACTTCCAGAACGCCCGGACGCACGGCCCGCACGCGATGGCCCCGCTGGTGTACTGGCAGCCCGACGCCGGGTGCGCCGGTCCGCCGCAGAAGAAACAACGAATGGACAGCGGCGCCTGCTCGGCCAGCAGGCGCTCGTGGAGCGCCGCGACGCCCTCCAGGCGAGCTGCCGCCTCCTCCGCCGGCACGTTGCCGTGGATCCGCTCGCCGGGGCCGAGCCCGCGCATGTACGCGATCGTGTCCTCGTACATCACGTCATCCTCCTTCCGCTTCGTCGTCGCCGGTCGTCGCGCTCTTCTTGGGTCGCGGATCGATCCGCAGGATCCGGTACATCCGGTCGTCGTTGACGACCACGTTGTAGATTCGCCCGTCGATTTCCAGCCCGTCGTAGCGTCCGACCACCAGGCCGTGCGGCTCGCCCGCTGGGTCGTCGCCGGCCGAGACCACCGTCCTGTCTGTGTGCGGGCGCATCCCCCTCGACCCGACCCGCAGCGCGGCCATGACGTCGGCGCGCGCCTTATCCGCCGCCCACACACGTCGCTCTTCGTCGCGCTGCGCTTTCGTGGCGACCAGCGAGTAGATGTCCTGCGTCCCGAACCCGGCGTCGACCTCGATCGCGAAGGCTGAGACGTCCGCCAGCATGGCGGCGAAGACCGTCGCGATCCCTGGGGCCTGGCTCCCGCAGCACGACCAGTTCACCTGCGTGCTGACCTTGTGCTTCCGCCAGACGTCGCCGACGGAGTCGGTGACCCGCTCGTCGGCTTCGAACCGGACGTAGAGCGTGGCGTCGCCCCGGTTGCCGCGCGTGAACTCCACGTAGAAGCAGTCGTAGCCGACCGCCTCCTCGCCGGACAGCTTTCGCTCCAGCTCCGCCCGGCTGCGCGGCCTCATCCCGCGCGGCGCGTTGTCGAGGACGAACGCGGCCACCGCCCTGATCGCTGCGGCGTAGTTGTCGGTGTACTCAGGCTTGGCCATCTCAGTAGTCCTCCTCGATTTGTTCCTCGACCACGTCCTCGTATCGGTCCGCGCCTCGCCCGGTCACCGCCGGCTTGTAGGTGGCGCACGCCGCTTCCTGGCACTCTGTGCAGACGCGACAGAGCGGGATCCCGCGCGCGTCGTTCATCCACCAGGAGTTACCCTTGGTGTGGGTCGCCCGGTGGGCGCGTAGCTCCTCGCTCGACATCTTCGACGTCTTTCGCGGGCTCATCGCGACCCCGCGAGGAGCGCGTCGACGTCGGCCGCGGTCGCTCCGCTCTCGCGGAGGACGTCCTGGATGTGCGCGACGAGCTGGTCGTAGACGGCCTGCTTGTTGCCCTTGAACCCCAGCTCCCGCTTCGCCTGGGCGTAGACGCTCCAGCGCACCATCTTGATGCCCTTCATCTCCATGCCGAGGCACCGGAGCATCGTGGTGAGCCGGAGGAGTGCGATGCCCCCGCCCGTGAACGTGATCCCGCCGTCGTGTCTGTCGATGCCGTCCATGTCAGACCCCATTCGAGTAGCAGACGCCGCGCGCCGGAAGCCATCCTCGGCAGTGGGCGCGGCTGTTGATCGATCGGAACGTCAGGTCGTCGCCGCCGCCGCGGCACATCCTCGCGTCCGCCCCTCGGACGCCCCTGACGTGCCAGGGTGGGCTCGGGCAGACGAGCGACTTGATGAGCAGCGACGCGTGGTCGTAGCACCGGCCGGCGCGCGCGCTCTTCGAGAACCAGTCTGGGTTCTCGATCGCGGTGCGGACGATCTCCCTGGTGATCCCCTTGTAGCTTGCGACGGCGTCGGCGAGCGTGTAGCCGGCGCCGCCGTAGCCGGGGACGCTCGCGCGGAACCGGATCTCGCGGTCGCCCGTCTCGTAGACATGGACCTCGGCTCCGCGGATCCGAAGGAGCCACTCGCGCTTGCCGGTGCGTGAGACGCCGGTGAGGAGCAAGACCGCGCCCTCGGGAAGCGGCTGCGGGTCGAGCATGACTTTGGCTTCGACCGTGCAGCTGGCGCCGGTCTTGACACCGATCGCCGCGGCGTGGAACGGCGCAGCGAAACCACAGATCGTGCATACGACGTGCGTTTTCGCCCACTCCGGGTTGGGATGCGGCGCGTAGTTGTGGATGTGCGCGCTACTGGCTTTCTGGTTCATCTGCCTAGCCTCCGTGGTTAGTAGGCTTGACGGGCGAGCGTCAAGGATATTCACCGGGCCGCCCCGCAGAGGCGCGCCCGTGGCTTGCCCAGTTTCGTCAGGGTCGCCTGGTAGGCCAGCGCCCGCGCGAACGTCGCGGTCTTCTGCTCCGCCGTCTGGGCGACCCGGATCAGGTCCGCGGATGGGATCCCACCGTGGTGGACCGGGCCGCTGCGCGTCCCGGCGCCGATCGTCACCGTCTCGTGGGTGTAGCCGTCGACCGGGCCGGACGTGCCGGCAGGCAGCGGGCCGGCGGGGACGACCTGGACCTCGCGGACGGTCATCCAGACGTCGCAGGGCGTCCCGCCCATCGTCACCGACGGTAAGCGGACGACGTCGCCGACCTGGACATGCGCGGCGGGCTTCGATCGCAGGGCGATCAGGTACGCGTTCGCGGCGGCGCCGCGTTTCGTGAACACGACCTTGCGCCCGCGACACTTGAAGCAGACGGTCCCGAACCGCTGGCAGTAGCTGTAGCTGCCCGACCCGCCGCAGCGGCTGCATGTCTCGGTCTCGAAGGTCGCGGGGACGACGGCGTCGGAGGGCTGGTTCACTGGCGGGCTCCTTGGTTAGTAGGCTTGACGGGTGAGCGTCAAGGATATTCACCGAGCCGGGCGACGCCTGGTTCCGCTGACGGCGGAAAGCGCTGGACGGCCCCAGCCTCCGGCGCTCGGTCCCACTCGCCAGCGCCCGCCCGGTGATCGCGATCGGATCGCGATCGATCGTGATCGCCTACTCGCCCTCGTCGACCGGCACGCGGTCCGTGGACGCCTTGATCGCGATACCGAACACGCAGACACCCGGGTCCCGCGCGACGACACCGACCGGCAGCCCGTCATCGTCCGGCTCGGTCAGGTGGGTGATCGTCGCGTAGACCTCTCGCCCGCTGTAGCCCGTATTCGGGTGCCACTCGCGGAACCGGACCATGTCGCCCACCCGGAAGCCGCGGTCGTGGCGCCGGACGTCGTAGCGCTTGCGCCCGTCAACGATCGCATCGAACGGCCCCGGCCAGGTCTTCAGCTCGTGGAGGTCCATGCCGCGTCCTACATCGCGAAGACGACGCGCGTGAGCGTCGCGACGAGCACGAGCACGACGACCAGGCTTATCGCATCGACGTGGATCGACGTCCTCGGGAGCAGGATCCCCGGCCGCGACCACCACGCCTGAACTATCGTCATCGCTCGCCTCGCGATCCACTCCGCGAGCCGCGTGCGCCGCGTGCGCCGCGGGTCGATCGGATCTCGCGGTTCCTCGCGTGGGAGCGGTCGCGCGAACGTCCGCGGGTCGCGCTCGTGCTCCTCCACCGAAAGGGAGACCTTCGATCCAGGCCCGCTACCGAAGTCGCCGCTGCCGCCGTTGCCGCCACCGCTTCGGTTCGACCGCTCCATCGTCTTGCCGTGCGCCACGCCGAATCGCCCGACGATCAACCCGCTCAGGATCGACCACACCACCGGCTCTCGGATGCCGATCTTCGCCAGGTAGACCACGGCGGCGATGGCCGCGATATCGACGACCGTCGACGAGATCGACTGCGACGGCCTGAACTCGAACGACCCTGAGTTACCGGAGCTTCCCATTGCTACCTCGTTTCAGGGATGACGTACCGCCCAGCGCTCGATCGCATCGATCGCTTCCACTCGCACTCCTGCGTCGTCAAGCCCGCTCCTGCCCACGCCGAGCGCCTCCGTTCGAGCCGACAGGAAGATCGTAGTGAAGAGCATCTCGCTCGGGTTCCACCGGACTCCACGCGAGTCGACGTACCACGGCCTAGGTGGCGGCGGTGGCGGCGGCCAGATCGGTCTCGGCCTGCGTCTGCGAAGCGGCATTACTTCACCTGCGTCCCGAAGACCGCGATCGTCGCTTTCCACCGGATAGGGACTCCAGGCGATCCAACGTCCGTCACCTGGATGCCAAGCCTGCCCGGTGTCAGCTCGACTAAGTCAGCCGTCCAGACGGGCCCGCCGGGGACGAACGCGAGTCCCACCGGGACCGGCGTCGCGCCGCCGAAGATCAGGATCGGTCCGGCTCCGAACCTCGTGATCGTGAACCCTGTGAGGGCGAACGCGATCTGGTTGCCCGCGTCGTCGTGCGCACTCAGAAAGACTACGGCCAGGTTCGTGCGAGCCGGAGATACATCGAACTCACAGATCAAGTGGGGGAGTACGTCGTCGAACGTCTCCGCTTGCGTGACCAAGTCGAGGAGGGCGCCTGGATGCGAAAGCGCCTCGTCGCCGCCCGCGATCAGCGGCAGGAGCGCGTTGATGTTCTGGTACTTCATTGTAGAATCATCCCTTCGAGCAGGAAGCCACGTCAGACTACTTCGTCGCGACCTGCGTCACCTGGTTGCCGGTCGCGAGCGCGTACGCCACGTGTCCGAGCACCGCGCCTCCGGCGGCGACTGCCGCGACAGGTCCCGCCGACAAGCCGGCCGCGAACCGCGCGACCAGCCCGGCGAGCAAGGCCCCGCCGACAGCCGCGATCCCGTTCTTCTGCCCCGGCGTGAGCCCGGACGTCGCCGGTGCTGGCGTGGGAGAGGACGGCGGAGTCGTCGTGATCGTCATCCCGGCGGTCATCTCTGGGAGCGACGTGGGCGGCCACTTCATCGCCGCGTTCCAGCCGGCTGGTGGCGTAAACGACGGCGGCCATGGGATCGTCGCCGGCCACCACGCCGGCTGCGCGCCGACGTCGGCGTGGAGAGTCGTGGACTCCACCCCGACGCGCACTAGCGTGAGCGACCGCTTAGTCCTAGTCGACCCGTCTCTCGCGTCGGCGAGGACGGTCTGTCGCTTTAGTAGTACGGCTTTCATGACGACTCCTCCTTCGGTGGTTCTTCTGTCTGTTTTGCTTCTGCCGCGTGGTCGAGTGCGAGCACGAAACGGGAGAGGTCGGCGGCGGCCTGGACGTAGCTCCGCGTCGTATGGTCCAGCACGTCTCGCGCGCACGCGACGACTTCGTCGCGCGTCATGACGGCGCGATCTGTGATCTTCGGGTCAAATCCACCGTCGTCTCGCTTGTTGATCTTCGCATCGCCGTCCACGAAGACTCCTTCGCCAACGAGCGCCTGGATCTCCTCCATCGTCGCCGAGGATGGGAGGACGTCGACCGACCGCCTCGCCGGAGACTTCAACATGAGCCTGACCACTGCGGCGACCTCTCGGCGTCGCGACACCAGCTGGACCGCCCCGAGCACCCAGCACGACGTCTCGATCGCGACGTAGACGAAGACGCATCCCCATGTGCGCGTCAGAAGCCCGTACCAGACCGTACCGAGCGCCGCGAAGCAGAGCGCGGTCGTCACCGCGCCGAACACCAACATCCTCTTGCTGATCATGGCTCCCTTACCTACCCGCTGCCGCGCTCGCCAGCCAGCGCCCGGCGAGTACTACGGCGTTACGCCTGCCGACCCGACCGATGTTCTCTCGCATCCACGCGCGGAAAGGCACCTCCGCGCGGCTCGCCCGCTCGTGCGCCGCGTCGTAGTCCATTCCAACGCGCTCCATCAGGATCGACTCGACCGCCTCATGGAGCAGCGACGCCGCCATGTCCTTCGGTTCGAGCACGCGCTCGACCCAAAGCTCGCCCTCCGGCACGTACGCGTACCTGCCCGGGTTGCCGCCCGTTGTGAAGTCGATGTGGATCTCGTTTCGGATCAGCGCTCCGTCGACGTCGAAGACGCGGTAGCCGCCGATCGACCCGATCTGCTTGGTCTTGACCCGGCTCAGAACGGCTGGCGGAAGAACGCCTCGGCCGTGCGGAACGTAGTGCTCCGTCTCCATGGAGGCGCCGAGGTCGGACGTCGGCTTCGAATTCCTGCCGGTCCAGTTCTGGTCTTCGTCGTCGGACTCCTGCTCGGCACGGCCGTATAGCGCGCTGGTCTTCTCGTGATAGCGGAACGCTTCGTCGTCTGGATTGCCAGCGGCCTCGTGGAGACGAAGCGCCTCGGCGTGCAACGCGCCTGCCTCGCGCATCGCCGCGATCGACGGCTTTTTCCCCTTCGCCTCGAAGAGCCATCTGTAGGCCGGATGGGCGTCCGCCTTGGCGCCCGCCGCCCTCGCCTTTTCAATCGGCGTCATCGCCGTTTCGCTTTCCTCGATCGCCGCACTTCTTGTGTTTTGGCGACCAGGTGATCCGCCGCGATCCGCTGCGTCTCGCACACGCACTCGTCGCCGTCCGGGTACATCGGACACCGCGTCATAGTCTGGAAGCCGTAGATCGTCTTCGCCTCGCACGACCTCGGCCGCTGCTTTGCGTTGGCGTACTCCTGCGCCGCATGCAGTACCGTGTATTCTTGCGCCCAAGGATTGCACGCGACGTCGGCGAGGACGAGATCTGCGGCTCGACACGTCGCGTCGACGCGCTCTCCGTACGCGTCGGAGACGTCTTCGATGTCGGCGTCGAGCGCTCGTCCGAGCGCGCTCATCGCCGCCTCTCTGTCTTCGCCGTCGCGCGCTTGTACGTCCTCGTCCTTCGGCATGCCTTGCATGTGATCCCACGCCGGACGTTGGTCAGGATCTTATACGCCCGCGCGCCGCACGCCGCATACCCGTGGTGCTCGTCGGAGATATGGACCTTCGATCTCGTCTTCATCGCCGCTTCGCCTCCTTCGCCGCCGCGATCAGCTCCTCGGCCGGGTGCTGGAGCAGCAGCGGCGGCTCGACGCACTCGAACCCGTCGTCGGTCAGCTTGAAGTGCGCCGGCTCGTGCTCCTCCCCAAACCGGTTCTTCTCCGTCAGCATCCGGACGTAACCCATGCGCCGCTTCGGCTTGAGCGTCTCCCCCGTGATCGGGTGGTAGTGCTCCAGGTTGAAGATGCCGTCGCCGTCGTGCTGCGGCCCCTGCCGACCCGCGGCGTCCCCCTCCTTGTTCGCATGGCTGATCAGGATCGACGCGCACTGGTGCTTGTCCTTGAACTTCTCGCGCCCGTTGCACCGGTTCGCGACCAGCGTACTTCCGTAGGCCACCTGCCCGTCGCTCCCCGGCACGCCCATCACGCGCTTGCTCCCCATGCGCTGGAGCGAGTCGATCAGCAGGAGCACGACGTTGTGCGAGTCCACGAATCGCACGACCTCGTCGAAGTCCTTGGTCTCCTTGATCAGCAGGTTGCGCCGGGCGAGCGGGAAGCGCTCGAAGATCCCCATGTCGTCGGCGTAGTCCGCGTAGAGTTCCTCCGGCATCTCCGCGCTCGCGACGAGGCAGCGCTGCTCGGTGTCTGGCCCGAGGTCGTGGGCCACCCGCGCCAGCGCCAGCAGCCCGAGCCGGCTCTTTCCCACGCCCTTGACCCCGGCCAGTACGTTCGCGCTGGTCAGGGCGATGCCGAGCCGCCCCCGCCGCGGCTTGCCGAACGCCCGGTCCAGGTGGGGGATCCCGGTCAGGATCCGGTCGGGGTTGCGCCGCTCGACGGCCGAGAGCGGCCGGGGCGGGGCGTCGGCCCGGCTCCCCGCCTGGCTCGCGTCGGAAGCCGGGGACCGGGCCCCCGTGAGGCCGAACGGCGCGCCCGTCCGCCCGGGTCCGGGGGAGGACTGATGGGGGAAGACGGGCGCGCCGTTCGGCGACCAGGGGGGGCGGTCTCGGGAGATGGCGTGGACCAGACGTGGGGGCTCGTAGTCGTCCGGCATCCGCTCCAGGGACCCGATCTGGCGGCAGTATGCGCACAATGTAGGCGCCCGCCCGTCGACCCGGACCTCGACCTCTGCGGAGCAGGCCCGGCAGCGCCAGAAGTAGCTGTCGGCCGCTCCGCTCGAGAGCGGTTGGTCGCCTGTACTCGTGGGCACGATCACTTCCCGGGAGATTCCCGGGAGGGGATGGGAAACGACCTCCATTTGGAGCCCATCTTCCTCCAATTGGAACCGACTGGCGACTGGTTCCAGTTTCGTCATCAGCCCGGCTCCGTGTCCGTGTCCTCGGTCTCGAACAGGTCGCACCGGCAGAGGGTGCATCGCCCGGCGTGCGGCTCGCCGTCCAGCCCGGGCTCATGGAGGACGCGTACGTGCCCGCACTGCCCTTCGACGGTCTGTCCGCCGAGCTTGACGCGGACGACGCGCGCGCACTTCGGCACCGGGTCGGTCGCGATCGGGACGTCGGTGATCGCCTGCAGGCTCCGCATCGTGGAGTTCCGCTGCGGCCTGGTCGGTACGTCGCGGGACGGGACCGGCCTGCCGAACGGGTCGGACTCGACGAGGTCGTAGAAAGCGTGCGGGACGAGCGGCCCGGTCTCGGCGTCGACGTCGAAGTAGCCGTCGTGGTCGCCCGCCTCCGCGCCGCGCAGCAGCGCGCCGAGCTGCCCGATGTCGAGCCTCGCCGCCTCGACCTGCGTGCGCGAGAACGTAGCCGTCCGACGCGAGTGCCTGACGTCTCCGTCGGAGACGAGCACCACCTCGATGCGGACGGCGACGACCTTCACCTGTCATCCTCTCTGGTACTTCGCCACGGCGACCGACCGGTTCTTCTTCGGGTCCCACCTGCCGAGGTCGAGTACCTGGTGCTCGCCGCTCCTGCGGATCTGAACGAGCGCTCCGTCTGGGAACGATAGGCCCTCGTGCGGGAGATGGATCGACCGCGAGTACTTGCCCTCGCTCAGCGCGAAGAGCGCGCCGAAGTAGCTGTGGATCTGGTCGTGGCCGTCGAGTTCGATGCGCTCGACCTCCAGCGCCAGCAGCTGAGCCGCGCCGTACCAGGCGTTCGACGGTCGGTGCTCGCCCGTGTAGACGTCGACCTGGATCGGCCACGCGACGACGTAGAAGTCGCCGCCCGGCGTCGCACGGTCGAGCCTGTGCTTCGATCCGTAGCTCTTCTCGAACGTCGGCTCGACGTAGCGCTTGGTCTTGGGGATGGTCCGCATGGCGGTTTCTGTTATTCCTCTCTACGTGGTCCCCAATAACGAGAGTTCGCTTCCGTTTCTTTCCCGCGCTTCTTCTCGCGCCGCGACTCCCTGGCCAGCCACACGTTCCGCGGCATGGCCTTGCCGACCTTTGTGTTCGGGTCCGGGTACATCGCCGCCGCTCGGCGCCTGGCCTGCGCGGCACCGGCGCTTCCTGTGAGCGTGATGCCTTCCACATGCGTCACGCCTTCTGTTCCGTCGCGAAACACCATGTCGACGACGTAGGTGCGACCGAAGACGGAGCCGACGCCTGCGCGGTTCGCCCAATCTCGCGAGTGATGGGTTACCGGATCCGCGGTGTATCGCGCCTCCGATCGACGTTCTGCCGCTTGGTCCTCTTCGCGCTCTCGCTCTCGTCGCGCCTCTTCACGAGTGAGTTTCCGAACGGGGGCAGGTATCGGATCTGAACGGACACCCACGATGCGCCGAGGGCCGACGTTGTTCGACTCGTCACGACCCTCGAATTGAGCAGGTCGAGCCCGCTTGCATCGCTTGCACGTCACCTCTCCCGGATCGCGGCTCGCGCTGATCGGACCTTTCTGCTCGCCCTTGCGACACGCGACGTAGTTCCAGTCGACCAGCAGGTGGACCGGTTCCTTGCGAGTCTTCCCGGCGCGGTTGCCGCGCGTGCCGCGCTCGACCTTGCGTGTCCGCCGAGCCCAAAACAGAGATGCGCGCGCGTAGAGGACGCCGTCCTCCACGTAGTAGAAGAGTCCGCTTCCCTTCCGCCAGCCCGGGACGCGCGCCCACTTCAGCTTCATCGACTTCGGAGGCGTCTTGAGTCCGTGCGCGCCGCGTTCACGCGCGTGCAGTACGCCGCCCTTGACGGAGTAGAACGCGCTCGGATCGAATCGAACGCCGAGGTCGTCTTGCAGCGACGCGATCCGAGTCGGTGCGGTGAGCGCTGATTTACGTGCGGCCATGGCGGCTGTTCTCCTTCTGTGGTGGTGGTTACTTGCGCGAGGCTGCGAGCGCTTCGCCCTTCGCGCGGTAATCGCGCTGCGACGCCTCGTAATCGGCGCGGAGCGCTTTGGGCTTCGACTTGGACGCCGCGAGCGCGCGCCCCTTCGCGCGGTAGTCCCGCTTCGACGCCTCGTACTCGGCGCGGAGCGACTTCGGCTTGGCCTTGGCCGCGCGCTTCGACCCGGCGCGGTTCGCACTACCGGCCTTTCGCTTGTACGCGGAGACGACGTTCGCCAGACGGACGTCCCCTCGGACGCCGATCATATCCGCGAGCGCTCTTATCTGCTGGTCTGTCAGATCACGAGGATCTAATCCTTGCTTGACGCCAGAGTCCCAGATGGTCTGTGCGGTATGTCTGGCGTCCCGTGCTTCGTGCTTCGCGACTCCGACGCCCGTCTTCCTGGCCTTGCGTCGGCTGGCCTGCTTTCGATCGAATCGAGACGCCGAGGATCGGTTCTGCGTCGCCTTGATGTGCCACGCGCCTGCCTTGCCTCCGCTCCTCAGGAACCGCGAGATGGCTCGCGCCCTCGCGTCGCCGTTGTTCGGCTCGAACCCGCCGCCGCGACGCCAACCGGTGTAGGCGGCGAGGTACTCGCGGATCCGAGACCTCCGCTCGCGGATCCCAACGCGACGTGACTCGCTGTCCTCGCGCGTCAACGCCTCGAGGATCCACGCCATCTGGTATTCCGCGCTCGCGAGTGCTGCTTCGGGGTCCATCACTGCTCCTTGTAGGCGACCATGTGGCCGCGCTTCGAATCCCAAATCTCCACCCGGTCGGCCTCCCGGAGGATCCGATCAGCGACATTCTTTGCCGTATCGAACGAGCCCACGCCTCCGTGGTCCGTAAACGCCGGCGACTGGCTCCGGTCGATCGATGTGACTTGGTAGCGGTTCGATCCGATCGGGAACGACTTGTCCGTCAGCCCGCCGAGGTAGACCCAGCCGTCGGCTCGCATGCGCTTCTCGACGGCGTGGTTCGCGTCTCCAGGCTGGTACGTAGCGATCTCGTTCCACTGCTGGTCGACGACCGTCACCGGCATCCGCCACTGCGACGCAGCGATCTTCGCCTTCACCCGCGCGGTCGACAGCGACGGGCCCTGGTAGGCTCGATGCGCCGTCCCGCCCGTGTCCATCGCGACCGCTGTAAAGTACTCAGACGGCGGGAAGCGGCGCTTGGCCCGCGGCACGATGCGGTTCTTGCTCCTGAGAGACTCGATGAACCGGCTCGTCGGTACCGCTGCGGCGGCAGCGTGCTCCTTCGCTCGCTCCTTCGAGTAGTAGCGCGGGTCCTCGACTAAGTGGTCCATCGCGATGCGTCGTGCCGTAGCGGCCGGGACGCCGTGCTCCTTCGCCTCCGCTTTCACGCCCATCGCAAGCTCTCGCTCGTCGAAGCTAGCCGCGTCTCTGCCCGCAGAGGCACCGCGCCAGCCGGCTTGGTTCGACGACAGTCGCCACGCGTCCTCGCTGGCGTTGAGCAGGTTCCAACCAGCAGCAGTCAGCTCCCAGCGGTGAAGATTGAGCGGGCGACGCACGAGCCCGTACTTTTCCAGCGCGCGCAAGCGAGTACCACGCTTACCGACCTTGGAGAACGAGAGGTCTCCGGCGTTGCGAGCCATCTCAGCGAGCGTCGCGTAGCGCGGGCGCGTGATGTACGTACCCATGCTCTCTGGCTGGAAGATCCGATCTGCGAATCTGTACACCTCTGCCAGAGGCGCGTGACCTGTCATCCTACGTTGGCCCATCGTTTCCTCCTCCCCTTACCGGCGGTTGCCGTGGCTTTTCGGCCATCCCGAACGCCCCGTCATCGCCTTGTACGCCGCGGCCGTGCCGATGCGGTCGGCGAGCGCCGCTGGCTCCACCCCAGCTCGGTACGCCTCCAGCGCGTGGACCTCCGGGAACGCGCCCATCATCTCGCTAGCCTCCGCCTCCGGCACCCCGTTGCGGACGAGATCCCTGTAGACCGCGATCTGGTAGGCGCCGAGGGCGCTCCGCTCGGCGATCGTGTAGCGCGGCGCGCCGGCGCGGTTGGCTCGCGGATGGACCGGGGTGGTGACGGCGCGCTCAGAGTACCACATCTCGTTCAGCCCGCCGCTCAGGCTCTGTTCGATCCGGTCTCGAAGCCGGCTCACGAGCCATCCCCCGTGCCCGACCTGGCCGTCGCCGCTGTCCCAGTCGACCGTCACCTTGTCGCCGGGCGAGAACGATGAGGCGAGCCACCGTCCACCGAGCCACGGCCGAGACATGTCGTCGATGGCTCGCGGCCGGATGTTCTTCTCGTTCTTGACGACCTTGAGGCCCTTGGCGTCCTGGCCGATCGTGAGGATCCTCTGCGCTCGATGCGACCACCTCGGCCGGATCTTGTCTGCCTTCTTCTCGGCATCACGCGCGGTGTTCGCCCGCGTCATGATCGGGTCGCGCGGCAGCGCGGACGGCGAGATCAGCTCTCCGATGACCGGGCCCGACCAAACCACGTAGTCGTACTGAGCGGCTCCGGCGGGCACAGCTACACCTTCGCTCTTCCGGTCAGCGGGATCTTGGCCATCATCATCAGCCAGGCCATCTCGCCCTTCTCCGTCACGCCGTACTCGGTCCCGGCCCATCCCCTGCCGCCAGGATACGCCCCGCCTATGATCTGGAAGAGAATGCCGCTGCGCTCCAACATTGCCGCGCCGTAGCGGTTCTCTGGCTTCAACGGTCGGTACGGTCGTCGCTTCTTGTGCGCCGCGTAAGCCGCCTCCAGCACCTCCTCGAGGCTCTCGCTCGCGACGTCGATGTAGGCGTCGTGCGCCGCGCGCTCGTAGTCTGTGCCTGGGACGTCGATGTACTCGTCCTCGGTCGACCCGGCGCGGTTCGGGTTGCCTGGGACTCGACTGCCGCCGCCGGTGCGCCGCGCGTTCTCCAGCGCGATGGCCACCGCCTGCTGCTGCGGGTAACCCTCGTGCATCAGCTTCCGGATGTTCGCTGACTGCGTCTTCCTCGACCAACCTGGCTTGAGCGGCATCGTCGTCTCCTCTTCCTCTTCACGTTCGTCGATCGTCGTGGGCGTCCCTACTTGTAGACCCAGTGCGGCAGCTTCTTGTTTGGGACGACACCGACCTTCGCGCCGTCGAGGAACCTGGCGACGCCGACGAGTCGACCGTTGCCGAGGCTCCGGCCCGTCTGGTCGTGCTTCCAGTACTCCTCGCGGCCCTCGACCGCGTCGTGCGGGATCTGACCCGGTTCGTCGCGCCGCGAAGTGCTTGGTGGCCATTCCATTTGCTCCTTACGCCGTCATCTTCCACGCCGCGTACGCCACCGCCGCGAGGAGCACGCCCAGGGCGGCCAGCACCCCCGTCGACATCCCGCCGCCGCCGCCCGCGAACGGGCTCGCCTTCGGTGCCGGGGGACCGCCGGGTCGTACCTCGCTCCCGCCGCCCCCGACCGAGAACTTGGCGAGCGACCCCTCGCCCGCGTTCGGGAAGACCGGATCGAACCGCCCCTCGTCGCTCACCAGCGCGACGATCGCGTCGTCGTCGTTGTTGAAGACGTCGTCTCGGAGGTCGACCGCCACGCCGTCGAGCTTCGCCTTGCGGCTCACCAGCACGATGCCGTGCGAGTAGTCGCTGTAGTTCGTCGTCCCCTTGATCTGCCCCGTCGTGTGCGCGTGGCCGCTCGGCGGCTGGACGCCCTTCGGCGCCCAGCTGGCCCGCCCTCCGTAGATCGCGATGTAGTCGCCGTTGAGCCCAGGGCGGACGACGTACGCCTTGCGGTAGCCGATCAGGATCTTGCCGTCGGTCGGCGAGACGCCCGCCTTGTCCATCGCCGCGTTGGCCCGGTCGTTCGCGATAACGACGCCCTCCGGCGTGGCGTTCGCGCCGCCGCCCGGGATCGAGACCGGGATGAACTCCAGCTTCGGGTCGGCCGCGGCTTCGATGGCCTTGAGCAGCCTCTGCGACGGCATGATCGCGTCGAACGCGTCCACGTACTCCTGCGCGAAGAACTGGCTCTCCTTGCCGATACGGAACGGGTCGCCGTTGGTGCCGACGGCGCCGTAGTCTGGCGCGGCGAGGATCTCCAGCGTGTGCCCGCCCCCCTCGATGGTCACCGGGATCCACCAAGACTTTGCGATGTACTTGGGGACGTCCT
>Ga0315273_10004074_pt1 | contig 17776 bp, 14 predicted proteins | sample YL17G02_0_MG_FD_205753 | JGI IMG/M metagenome (GOLD analysis project Ga0315273, IMG submission 205753) | Sediment microbial communities from Yellowstone Lake, YNP, Wyoming, USA - YL17G02_0 | ecosystem: Environmental > Aquatic > Freshwater > Lake > Sediment | place: USA: Wyoming | collected...
CTGCCGCCGCCACGGAAGTGGCAGCGTGTGAAGCTCGTCGTGGTAGCCCCGTTGGTGTGCCGGACGGAGGGACCAGCATCGCCGATCTTGAGGTCGGTGAAGCTGCTGTAGCTGCGGAAGACGAAAGACCCCTTGAGCCAGGTCTTGCCCATGCCCGCGCCGTACACGGCCAGACCAGACGGCACGGTGATTGAATGAGCGAGATACGTCCCCGCGGGCAGGTAGACGCCCTGCGCAGTCCTCACGGCAGCACTCATAGCCCTCGCGATTGCCGCCGTGTCATCGGCCCTGCCGTCATGCCTTGCGCCGTAGGCGCCAACGCTGACTACAGGCATGAGCAGCCAGTAGGTCTTGGCGCGCTTGATTACTCGGTAACGCGGCACTCCGTGCACCGATACGAAACGAACGCTGGAGCCTACGACGAGTCGAACGGAGCCTCGCTCGAGCGTGACGTTCGTCGACGTGCGCTTCACCACCACGAAGCGGAGGGCTTTCGAGACGGTCGTGGTGGAGGAGGCGGGAGCCGCTGAGACACTGAAGATGAGCACAACAGCGACGAGCAGCACGACTGTAGTCCTGCTTCTGGACAGGAGGGCTCCCGGTTCTCTCCTCGTGGAGGCATCGGCGCCGCCATAGCCCAGACTCGCGAAGGCGCTGGCGTGACTTGTGGCCAGATGACGACTTGCGGTCCCCATTCACGGTCTCCTTCACTGTCGCTGGCTGAGTGACTGCTGAGGGTTCAGAACTCGCACCCTTGAGCAACAGGCGTCTCGGTTCAGGTGGGCCCCCCTCGACGGAAGATGCGGATTTCGGCCACATCAGACCTGAGCATGCGGCGAACGACCGCGTTACCGAACGTGCCGGTGCCGCCGGTGACCAAGAGCGTGCTCCCGCCGAACACCGTGCTCATCTCCGTCCTTTCGGTCGTCGTCACGCCAATGGCACGCGCTCGCACCGCTACCATGTCGGCGACCCTTTGGCACCCAGTCTATCGCTTTGACCGGCAGTCTAGATGACCCACGAGGTTGACGGTGTCCAAGGAAAGCACACCCTCTTCTCCTCGCACTTCTGGCGGGGTTCCGAGGGCAGTGAGGTCCGCGATGGGCCTCTCTACCACCCAGGCCCTCTGTTCGTGCCTCCCACCACTGCTGGATACTATGCCCGTACCCCATCTGTACAATAGCGATGTGAACTGTGAGCCGCCACAAGTCAGACCGGGCGAAGTGAGAGACCTTCACCGAATACTCATCGCGGGCCACTTCGGCTTCCCTAACGGAGAGGGAGCCACGGCGCGAGTCCATGCATACGCGAAGGGTCTGTCCGGCGCTGGCTGCGACGTTCGGGTCGTATGCTTAGGTTGGACCGAGCGGAGCACGCAAGGCGCAAAGAACCAGGAGGTACACGGCTCGTACCAGGGCATTCCTTTCGTGTACGCTGGGGGCAGTCCGTTTCGCGACACGAGTTTCGCTCGCCGGCGCCTGCGCACCGCACGTGCGGCACTTCAACTGGCCCGCATGGCGCGTCCCGCGCACGGCCGGGGTCCCGCCGACGTGATCCTCTTATCCTACGATGGCCCAATCACCTCAGCACTTTGGCCCGTGACTACCGTCATGGCTTGCAGGTTCGCCGGGTCCGCTTTCGTGATGGAGAAGAGCGAGTATCCGTTCGTCTATGCGCCTGCCTGGACGAAAGCCTGGGCTTGGGTCGTCACCAGGACCATGTACAAGCTCCCAGATGCGGTGATTGTGATTTCGACCTGTCTCGAGAGGTACTTCCTCTCCCGCGTTCGCCGGGGAGCGCGCGTCATCCGTATTCCGATCCTCGTCGACCTGGACGAGTTTCATCTGTCGCCAGCCGAAGCACCCGACCGCGACATCCTCAGCTACGCGGGGAATCTCGACAACCCAGGAGAAGTAGAAGATCTTCTCGAGTCCTTTGGCGAGGTCGCGGCCCGGTTTCCCCAGTGGAGTCTGAGGATCATCGGTGGGAGCAGGGACCCTCGGGCGCTGGACAGGTTCCGGGCTCGCGCCGCCGACATGGGTCTGGTGGAACGAGTGGAGTTCACGGGTAGTGTCGGGCGACTCGAAATACCCGGTCTCTTGAGAGAAGCAGCCGCTTTCGCGCTGCCGAGAGCCAGCGGTATCTTCTCGACGGCAGGTTTCCCGACGAAGCTCGGAGAGTACCTGGCGATGGGGAAGCCGGTTGTGGTCACCGCAACGGGCGACATCCCGCTCTACCTGCGCGATGGCGTGGACGCGTACCTAGTCCCTCCGGACGACACACACGCTTTCGCCGCTCGACTCGCCGAGGTGTTCGCCGATCCATCGGCGGCACGAGAGGTCGGAGAACGTGGCCGCGAGACGGCGCGGCGGGAGTTCGACATCGTGTCGCAGTGCCGGCGACTCGCCGACTTCATGGAGGAGGTTGGCAGTGCCAAAGCCCCTTCACAGGTGATTCCAGGATGATCGGCCGTTGAGGGGATCCGCAACCTCTTCACGCGTGACGCGCACAGACAGGTCGGTAGCCAGGTTCCCGATGCTGAGATTGCACTTGCACAACAGTCCCTCGACTCCATAAGTGCCGGCTTTCGCCGTTGAACTCGCCAGCCTCCCTACCATGACGCTGTTCGTCGAGCGAGGAATTGGATGTCCGACAGTCTGACTCATTCCACAGTCCATGGGCTCAAGTGGAGCTACGCCTCCACTGCGGCGACCATGACACTGCAGATCGGCGTCACCGCACTGCTCGCCCGGTTGCTCCCGCCCAGTGCCTATGGCCTGGTAGCAATGGCCAACGTCCTCCTGATATACGTGCAGCAGTTTGCCACCATGGGCGCTGGCTCGGCTGTCGTTCAGAAGTGGGATCTCAGCATCCGGGACATCCATACTGCGTTCACGTCTTCGTTACTCCTGGGTGCTGCCTTCTGCGCCCTCGTCATGGTCCTGGCGCCGATCGCCGCCATCCTCTTCCCCGATACACCCGGCGTCGTGGGAGTCACCCGCGTCATGTCCCTGAGCTTCGTGATCGGCGGCCTGAGGATAACTCCTGAAGGACTGCTCCAACGCCGCTTCGCGTTTCGCACAGTGGCGCTGACACAGATCGGCTCATACGTCGTTGGGTACGCTCTCGTCGGCGTGACTATGGCCTTGCTGGGTTTTGGAGCATGGAGTCTCGTCGCTGCCACGCTCTGCACGGGTGCGTTTGCCGCAGTGGTCTACGCGCTCCTCTGTCGCCACGATATCGGCATTCGAATGAACTGGCACTCGTTCAAGACCCTCTACTCCTTCGGCGGACGCGTGTCATTGACCGCGTTCTGCCAGGCAATCGCGAGTTCGCTGGATACGGTGTGGTCGGGCCACTATCTGGGAGCGGCAGCGACGGGGGTGTACACACGTGCGACCAATCTGGCAAACACCCCACTGAACGCCCTGCTGGTCAGCGTGGGGCGTGTGCTGTTGCCCGGATACAGCCGCCTGCAACACCAGCGCGGCAGACTCAGGTCGGTCTACATCATTACCATCACGACGGTCGCGGCCATCGGGATGCCAGTCAGCTGGGGCATCGCCGGCGCGGCGCGCCAGATAATCATCACGCTGCTCGGGGACCAGTGGCTCGAAGCGATCCCTGTGCTCGCTGTTCTCTCGCTGGCCGTTCCCTTCACGATGCTCACTCACGTCGGCGCCATGATCTGCGAAGCCACGGCGACGTTGAACGTGAAGATTGTGATCGCGCTCGGGCGCATCGGCTGGCTCGTGGCGCTCCTGGCCGTCCTGACACGGTACGGTGTTGTGGGGATCGCTGCTGCCTTTGCCCTGTCTGAGTTCATCAACCACATCGCCTACCTGCTGGTGATGAGGCGCATGTTCAGCCTTAGCCTGGCCGAACTCTGGCACGCCTATTCCTTAGGCGCCACTGTAGGCATCATCACGGGGGCGGCTCTTTACGGGATCAATGTGGGTCTGACCGCGATGGGATGGCCGGCGCCCGTGATCCTCGCCGTCCAGGTCGCTCTGGGGGCACTCCTTCTCCTCGGAACCATCACGAGGGCGCGGGGTGGTGAGCAGTGGCGCGAGATCAAGTATCGGCTCGGCAAGGCAGGCTATCATCGAGAGAACCGCGGGCTAGCTGCGTGGCTGATCAGGAGGATCGATGGCTTTGGCCCGCGAGAGCTCAACGCATAGGACGGGCCGTCAGACCGCGGCACCCCTCCCCGTCATCGACGCGTATTCTTGGGCCAGTCCTCACCGTCTCGCAAGCGCTTGGCCCGGCCTATCCTGCTCCCCTGTTCATCCAAGCCACCGATACGACATGCTCCGCGGAGAGCGTAGTCATGGAGGTGGCATCGGTGTCAGAGATCCCGGAGAACGCGCAGCGCTGGGAGGCGATGGAGTTGGAGTCGACCCGTTCTCGTTGACACCCTGAAAGTGGACCCGACAGAGTCCAGAAGGGAGTCGACGTGGCGCACACGCCGGAGTTCAGGCAGGAGGCCGTCCGCCTCTTCCGCGTGAGCCAGAGAGGCATCCGCCCGACGGCCAAGCAGCTGGGCATCCCGCCCGGCACGCTGCGCATCTGGGTGCGCCAGGCCGAGGTCGACGAGGGCCTGCGCGAAGGCCTCACGAGCGCGGAACGGGCCGAGCTCGGAGGCCGCTTGACAGCCATAGGAGCATCAACGCCGCCGCGGAGAGCTTCACGGCGACGATCAAGACCGAGCTCGTGCAAAGGGAGCGTTTCAAGCGCCGCGACGACGCGCGCCTCGCCGTCTTCAGCTACATCGAGGGCGTCTACAACCTGCAGCGCCGGCACTCCGCCCTCGGCTACCGCTCGCCGGCAGAGTACGAGAAGATGCTGGCAGAGAACCGACGCGCCGCTGTACCGGTCAAGCCGTAGGTGACCGCGGAAACGGGGCAACACCACCATGCAGCTCGTTCATGCTCTGGTAGGTCGTCATGATCCCCGTGTCGAACTGAACTGCCGGTGTCCATCCAAGTCGTGCCTTCGCACGGTCAATGTTCGCAAAGGAGTGCTTCACGTCGCCCGTCCGTGGGGGGGCAAAGACTGGGGTCATACGCTTGCCGCTTGCCTTCTCGATGGCGTCAAGAAGATCCAAGACCGAGTGGGAGGCTCCGCAGCCGATGTTCAGTACAGACCCGCTGGCCTTCGGTGCCGTGGCGGCCAGGAGTGTCGCGTCCACAACGTTGGAGACGTAGGTGAAGTCTCGCGTCTGACTGCCGTCGCCGCACACGATCGGCTGCTGTCCCTCGCGGGCGAGGCGCAGAAAGAGAGCGACTACGCCACTGTATTGTGAATTTGGGTCCTGGCGAGGTCCGAACACATTGAAGTACCGCAGGGCGACCGTCTCGAGCCCGTAGACTGCGCTGAAGGCCATGGCGTACTGCTCAGCGGCGAGCTTGGAGACCCCGTAGGGTGAGATGGGATGCGGGATGAGCTCTTCGTGTTTCGGGAGAAACTCGTTGGCGCCATAGACCGAAGACGAGGAGGCGACAATCACTCTTCTGACTTGGCGGTCACGCGCGGCGAGCAGAACATTCAGCGTACCCGTAACGTTCACTTCTGTCGTGGTCAGCGGGTCCTGTACTGAGCGGGGGACAGACGGCAGTGCCGCAAGGTGAATCACAACGTCCACGTCCTTGACCGCTGTATTGGCACGCTCGTAGCTGCGTACGTCGCCCTCGACCAACTCAACGTCGTCCCTCAAGTGTGCGACGTTCTGCCGACGCCCAGTGGAGAAATTGTCCAGGATCTTCACCGCATGCCCACGGCTGAGCAGCTCATCGACGATGTGAGACCCGATGAACCCAGCCCCTCCAGTCACTAGATACGTATCCGTGATGCCTCCATCGTGGTACCCGTGCAGCCTCGGCATGCGGGTCACAGATTGTCAAGGCTACAGCGTCTCTGACCTATCCTCAAATCGTCTTCAGGCGCAGGCAGTGAATCGCCCCGGCTTCTGCGGAGGCTCCAATTCGTGTCGTCCATGCGTTCGCGCGCATCGGAGGAAGTATGTTCTTCATCGTCAGCTCATCGATCTTGGCGTGCAGGATACCCTCTCCGGCCCCGAACAGCCTCGAAGCGCAAGTCGGTCGCTGGCGCTTCGAGTTCGCGAAATCGATGGACTCTACTAGTCACAAGCGGCCGCTTGATGGTCGACGCCGGCGTGACGATGCGTCAAACCTGCGAAGGCCGCTCGCTTGAGGGTCCCATCGGCATTGCTGGTGATCCAGCGAGGGCGCCATTGACACCCATCTACGATGGTCAGCTCCGCGGCGCGCGATAGCGTGTGCGTGCCGACAAGCCCGGCTTGCCAGTCGGGAAGGAGGCACCCGCACTCCGATTCTGCGTACTCCTCGTCCGTCAGTGTGAGGATCTCATTGATGTGAACCGCGTAGCCGTAGACTGGCGCGGTCTGTTGAGAGGGCCGGAGCAGCTTGCCGTGTCGCTCGAAGATCCTGCCGGCAGGCCGAGCCCTGCGAGCGTCGGAGACGATCGGGTTGCGGGGGTGAGGAAGCCATGACCTCGAGAGCGGATCATCTGAGCTGAACAGGTAGAGCTCGCTGTCGCGGCTCGCTCCCTGCGTCTCGCACATTGAAGTGAAGAGCCACCATCTCCCGTTGTGAAAGAGAAGGGTCGTATCGAGAGCCGTCACGTTCTGCATCAGGGTGCGCACGAACTCCCATTTCGCAGGGAACTCCACGCATCGGTAGAGCTCTATCGTCTGGTGCTCCGCCGTCTCCGGGATCATGTACAGGACGTCCTCGTGCTCGAAGACGAAAGGGTAGGACAGGTGATACGGCTGATCGAGCACCGTGATCGGACCGCCGGTCATCCCTGATCTGTCCATGATCAAGACTGCGATGCGCCCCCGCTTCTCGGAGAAGAGGAGCTCCTCGACGAAGACGAAGTACTCGCTTCCTCGGCTTATCACGTGAGGATCCGCCCAAAGGCGGTCACCGGGCGGCACAATCCTGCCGGCTTTGCCCAAGAAGGATGGGACGATGCTCTCATCCGCCCACGTGTACCCGAGGAACCACTGGTTGTGTCCAAGATGCGCTTGCGCGTAATCTCGGCCGACTCTCGCTAGGAAGCTGGGCAAGCAGCGAACGAGAGTGCGATTGGCACTCCTCGCCGGCGTGCCCCGCGTCCAAGACTCTCCTTGAGGACTCGGCTCTCGGCTGCGCGAAGGGTGCAGCGACGCGGCCTCACGGACTCGTTTCAGTGCCCTCACCGGGAACGACGTCGATGTCCAATACAGGGTGCTGCGCGTGCGAGCCGGGGAGATGCGATCTGCTGCGATCACCGACCTGCACAGCTCCTCAGTTCCGTCATCAGTCATGGCTACGAGAGTTGCGGTCGCTGTCACTTCACGCGCGATGGTCTCCCAGAATCCGGATCGTGCGCCCTTGTACGGTGGAGCACTGCCGTGGCGAAAGAGCCAGAGCCCGTGCGGCGTGGCGGAGAGAATGCCTCCGCAGAAGGTCCTCTCTTCGCCGAAGTACAACAAAGCGTCCGGACGGGCGTCGCAGATCGTCTGCACGTCCTTGGCTGGCATCTGCCACCCGCCGTCGCTGTCGTGCAGTTCGGTGGTCATCGTCGGGATGCCTTCCAGCAACGGCTTCAGGACGCGGGCGGCAAACGGATCCGGCGCCCTGGCTCGCAGGCGCTTGTCGAGCATCTCGAGGGCCTTCACCGGCCCGTGGCCGGCAATCTGTCGGAGGCTGGACCCCTGATGCTGCAGCACGCTGCAGGGTGGCGGAGCCAGCACCACTAGAGCGACTCTTACATCTGGGTCGCGCAGCAGTCGCTCCACGCTCGCGCACGCCCATGCTGGCTGCAGGAAGTCCTCAAGGAGAAGTCCGATCCGGCTGGGCTTGTCCGGCGTTTGACGACGCGGCTCAAGGAGCCTCGGCGCGACGAGGTCTCCAATCGAGCTGCTCCAAGAGCTATCTGAAGTCACTTGATCCTCGTCGCCTGCCATTCGATCTCATTCGATGCGTCTTCCCGCCAGCTACTGCGCGCTCACGATACCAGAGGAGTCGGGAGCATGGTCGGATGAGGGACTCCCCGTAGAGCCTCGACGGACAAGGGACCAAGAGACAGTGGTCGTACGCGTCACGATCGACCGGCTTCTCCGCCTCGTCACAGCCCGCTCCCGGACCTAGTTCGGGCATCTAGTGTTCCGTTCCCGAAGTCCCTTGCCGAACCGCTTTGGCCAGGATCTGCTCGGCGCTCTTCGTCCAGACGAACGGCGTGGCATGCTCGTTGTGCGCCGCGATGAAGCGCTTGATGGCGGTGATGAGCTGCGGCACGCTGTCGTAGGTGCCGCGGCGGATCTGCTTGCGGGTGAGGATACTGAACCAGCACTCGACGAGGTTCATCCAGCTGGCGCCCGTGGGCGTGAAGTGGAAGCTCACGCGCTTGTGGCGGGCCAGCCAGCGCTTGACCTCCGGGGTCGAGTGCGTCGAGGAGTTGTCGAGCACGATGTGCAGCTCGCCTTCGGGGAACTCGCGCACCACGCGGCGCAGGAAGGTGAGGAACTCCTGGTGACGGTGGCGCGGGCGGCACTCGCCGACGACCTGGCCGCTGGCGATCTCGAGGGCGGTGTAGAGGTTGGTCGTGCCGTGACGCACGTAGTCATGGGTGCGCCGCTCGGCCAGACCGGGCCGCAGCGGCAGCAGCGGCTGCGTGCGGTCGAGCGCCTGGATATGGGTCTTCTCATCGACGCAGACCACGAGGGCACCCTCCGGCGGGTCGAGGTAGAGGCCGACGATGTCGCAGACCTTGGCCGCGAGCTGCGGGTCCTTCGAATGCTTGAAGGTGCGCACCTGGTGGGGCTTCACGCGGTTGGCGCGCAGCACCCGGTGCACCGTGGTCGGAGGCAGCGCGAGCTCACGCCCCAGGTCGCGCACGCTCCAGTGCGAGGTGCCCGGCGGGGGCGCTTCCAGAGCTTTGGCGACGATCAGCTTGGCCGCCTGCTCATCGAGCCGGCGGGGGCGCCCGCTGCGCGGCCGGTCGGCGAGCCCGGGCGCGCCCTCACGCACGAACGCCGAGCGCCACTGGCCCACCGTGGGCAGCGAGAGGCCGAGCTCGGCGGCGATCTCGCGGTTGCTCGCACCCTCGGCGGCGCGCAGCACGATGCGCGCCCGCTGCGCCAGCTGGTTGGACACCGACGGGGTGCGGCTCAGGCGCTCCAGCTCCTGGCGCTCGGCCGGGGAGAGCGCGACCATGACGGCGCTTCTGGGCATGCCCGCAACGTATCAGAACTTTCTTTCATAATCAAGTGACTATTGGAACGGAACACTGGTCAATCTGTCCATGGCTCCATCCTCTCAAGGCTTGGAGCCTCCGAGAAACCCGGGGCGGTTCATTGGCATGGGTCGCGTTGAGGGCAAGGCATGGTTTCAGCGATGTCGCGGCCCACGCCGCGGTGCAGCATGCTCCGAACTCTCCCCAGCGTGCACGTGACTGAACAGCGGCTCTCGGACGACGTCGTCGAGCACAGCTGGAGAATGCGACTCGTAGTGGTAGTAGCTGTGGCCGTTTCGCCGCAGTACCTTGGCCATGACCACCAGGCCCAGCTTCCGGCACGGCATCAGCGAGATCTCGTTCGCCGCCTCCTGTAGCACAGGTTGTCTTGCACGAGTGAGATCGACAAGGAAGACCAAGCCGTCGACGCAGCGGGCAATCGCTACGGTGTCGCCGACGGCCAGAAGCGCCGGGGAATCGACAAGGACCATATCGAACTCCGCCTCGAGGCTGTCGATCAGCGCTGCGAAGCTCTTCGATGCAATGAGCTCCGCAGGATTGGGCGGTATGGGCCCACTGGTGAGGATGTGCAGCGAGCTGTCTCCGTTCGATGACGCAGTGTCACCGCCCACGGTAACGATTCTCTGGCCGACCAACCCCGACCTGAGGGCGGCTTTCAGTTCTGTCCTGCCAGTCAGCACGGTGGAAACCCCCGCTGAGTTCGAAAGCTTGAAGTACTTGTGCACCTGCGGCCTTCGCAGATCGCCATCGACAAGTACTACCCGTTCGCCAGCCTCAGCCAAGGCGAGTGCAAGGTTGCAGACGGTTACACTCTTGCCTTCACCCTGCAGGGCGCTGGTGATGAAGACGGACTTGACCGGCTCGTCCACACTGGCGAACTCCAAGTTCCCGCGCAGCTTTCGGATGGCTTCAGCTGAGTGGCTGTGCGGTTCGTCAAGGACCACGAGCGGCCTTTCGTCGACAGTCCCCCTGGGCATCTTCCGAACATGACCCAATATGGGCATGCCGAGGAGTGCAACGACCTCATCCTGACTTCGTACGCGCGTATCGAACTGGGCAACGGTCAAGGCGACTAGGATGCCGAGCACCACGCCGGCCGCCAAGCCCATCAGCCCGTTTTGGACGGGGCGCGGCGCGAAGGGTGCGTCGGGCACGGCAGCTGGTGCGAGGATCGTGAAGTTGCCCACCGCAGTGGCTTCGAGGATCTGAAGATCCCGGAGGCGACCCTGAAGGGAGAGGTAGTCGGCGGTTCGTCTCGACGCCTCACTGGTGAACGTCTGCATCCAGTCCCTGACGACCTGCTCCGCCTGGCGCACACGAGCCTGTCCGCGGGTCTTGTCGTACTCGGTGAACGCTTGCGCGTACGCGTTGGCAACTCGTGCCGCCATCTCCGCGCTGGGACTGACTGCCCTGATCGACACGGTGCCGGCCCCGCTCTGGTCGGTCGAGGAACTCGACCCAGCGTCGAAAACAGTCCCTACCTTGAAGCTGGATATCGGCGCCTCGCGGGACAGGATCGCGCGCGCGCTTCTGACGAGTCCCGGGCTTTCGATCACGCTGGCAACGTTCGCAAGCTCCGTCTGTCTCTGCAACACGTCCGCCGAATCCGCCCCACCAGTGGAGAGCGGGTCCGTCACATTCAGCTGAGCCTCGTACAGGAGCTTGGCAGAGGCCTCATACAGAGGCGTACGCGCGACGGAGTAGACAAGGGCGAGGGCTGTGATTGCAGCCGTCACGAGGATGACGATCCATTTCCTCTGCCAGACGGCGAGCGCGTAGTCTCTCACAGTCGGCTCGTGCCCACTATTCACGGGAGCACTCATCACGCTCCTTCTCGTCAGTTACAGCGGTGACATGTCCCGATCGACAGGGCCCGTTCACCGCTCGTGCTCGGTCATCTGACGGTCCCGGTATCGGCATCTTCAACGACTTTCACAAGGTTTCGAATGAATCGGGCTTCTGCTCTCCCTGGCCTATGAGTGTCCAGTTTTCGACCGGCGCAGAGTGTCCAGTTTTCACCCGGCGTCGACATTCCACCAGCCGTTGATGCCGCCCCGCTCATGCCGAAGATGACGACATAGGTCGCAATCGGCGGCCGAGCGAGAGCCAGCAATTCTACTGTGCAGAGGTAGTGGAGGGCAACTGACGGTCAAGTCCGACGCCTGCCATGAAGGGCTGGACCATCATGGCTTCCTCGGCCAGCGTCGCATTCCGCGAGAGGATCAGAGCCATGGGGAGGATCAGCAGCAGCACGTTAATGTGGCTTAGCAGATTCGTGTTGAACAGACAGAACAGGAGGTAGAAGGTGAGGTACCCCAACATCACTGCACTCATGGGATCATTTCGCCGGTTCCGCCACCCTATGCGAGCGGTAGCTATGATCATGCCGGCGAACAGAATGAATGCCACGATCCCCTGCTGTCCCAAGAGCTGAATGACGAAATTGTGTGGCTCGAAATGCATGTGGCCCGGGTCGACGAGGTAATAGCGCCCACTCCACACATAGTCACCCAGGGGGTGCGCCACAAAGTAGTCCCATCCGAGCTGTGATCGGTCCAGCCTGTCACGGGCGCTCTGGTCGGCGGTCGGATTCACCATCGTTTGGAAGGAATAGATGAGGCTGTCTCGAGCCGTAGGAGACGTGGCGAACAGCATGAGGGTGGCCGACGCAGCGAGCAGCAGGATGACGGCTGCACGCCTCCCGAGCCGGCGCGCGTTCACGAGCAGTGGCGGCACGACGAGGACGAGAGCGAGATATCCCGATCGAACATTGGTGAGGCCCATCCCAACTAGACCCAGAAGAGCCAAGAGATACGCGAACACGGTGGGACGCCGCAGGAAGAGCGACGTGAGGACCAGGAATCCGAACAGCATCGTCGCGCCGACCCAGAGTTCGCGTATACGCAACGCCCCTCCCCCGGCCTCCTGCCATGAAATGATTCCCAGGGTCGCATATTTGTAGAGCCCATAAAAGGCCGCGCACACAGCCGCCACATTGACCCAGCTCACGATCCGGCGAGGGGGCATGTACTTCAATCCGACCAGGTACACAAACGGGATGAATATCAATGCGAGCCGATCCATTACTTGGCGCGCACCAGCGATAGGAGCCAGTCCGTAGAAAACCACGGCGATTGGCAGGACTACTGCGATCTGGTAGGCACAGTACCCGAGCACCAGCGCGATGACCATGCGATTTGCCGAGGGGATAGGCTGCCCGTGCTCTAGGGTCGCTTCTCGCAGCAGTAGAACGACGGCAGCCAGGAGAAGAAGATCAAAGGCGTAGATGTGCACGGCACCGACGCTGAGTCCCAGGACACCACCCTCTGCATTTACTGCAATCGAGAAGCCTGTCAACGCAATCAGCGAGAGCAGCAGGATGCGAACCAGTAGGGCCATGCTGGGATTCTAGCCGCTCCGACAGGGTCCGGGGTAGAAATTGCCCGCTACGCCCGAATCTGCCGCGGCTGATCGCGCGCCAGCCTCTTCATCACGGCCAGTAGTTCTAGCGTCAAGCCTGGGCCGTCCGACCTGCCTGGCACACACTCGGAGTCGTGTCTCGCTACTGGCGAATCACGCTGTTCGAAGAGATCGTGTTGCCGGTTGCCCCGTTTACTCCGATGGCTACCGGATACTTTCCGGCGAGGAGGTTGAAGGTGTTGCCGGTCACGGTGTTGCCGGTCGCGGTCGCGCCGTTGAGCGTCACGCACCCGTAGTTGGACCAATGCGGGAGAACGTCGTAGTGGCAGTTGAAGGTGTTGCCAGTGATGATGTTGTTGGCACCACGCAGTATCACGATAGCCACCTTCGTCGTGGTGATGCCCTGCTCGGTCGTGTCCCAGTCGAAGGTGTTGCCGGTGATCGTCCAAGCGGTGTTGTACGGCTGGCCGAAGTTGGAATCGTTGATGGCCGAGTTGAAGCAGCGGTGGAAGTGGTTGTTGCGAATGACAACGTTCTTGGGCCACTCAAGGTCGATGGCGTAGCCCCAGTCCTCGTTCTCGGTCAGCCACGCACCCGGTACGCCGGCGCCGTGGAAAGTGCAGCCCTCGACGAGGACGCCGTCACCTTGGCCGCTGTCGCCGTAGCAGGCGAAGTCGAGCGTGTGGTAGTTCGACGGCTCGAACTCGCAGTTGCGGAAGGTGAGGTTCTTCCAGTGACTGTTCGCGTCGTGCGCCGTCCAGCACTCGACCATCATCCTTGGAGCCCCGGTGGCGGTCCCGTTCGAGACGCCGAAGTGGCAGCCCTCGAAGGTGATGTCCTCGATGACGTAGCCTCCCTGACTGGCATAGATGCTCATGGTGTTATTGGATGAGTAACTGGTCCCGCAGGTGCGCTCGATCTCACAGTCGGTGAAGGTGATGTGGTAGAGACTCCTCGACCCGCCGAGTAGCAGCGTCTCCGAGCCACTGCCGCCGCCACGGAAGTGGCAGCGTGTGAAGCTCGTCGTGGTAGCCCCGTTGGTGTGCCGGACGGAGGGACCAGCATCGCCGATCTTGAGGTCGGTGAAGCTGCTGTAGCTGCGGAAGACCACCGGCCCCTTGAGCCAGCTGGCGCTCATCCCGGCGCCGACCAGATGCGCGCCGTTGGGCACGGTGAACGCATTTGCGAGCCTGTATCTGCCGGCGGGCAGGTAGACGTCCTTGCCGTCGGCGGCGCTGATCGCCGCGAGGATGGCGGCCGAGTCATCGCTGACGCCGTCGGCCTTGGCGCCGAAGTCCATGACATTGACCTGGGCCGACGGGATTGGGGTAGGCGTCGGCGTCGGGGTGGGCGTGGGGGTGGCCGTCGGCGTCGGCGTGACCGTCGGCGTCGGGGTGGGCGTCGGGGTGGGCGTGGGGGTGACCGTCGGCGTCGGCGTTTCTGTCGGCGTCTCGGTCGGCGTTGGAGTAGGCACGGGAATGGGTTCGGGAGTCGGCGGTGGCGTCGTGCCCACGTCGCCGTTCACGGTGATCTCGTAGGCGGAGGCGGCCTGCCCTGAGGGGCTCACGCCCACCGTGGTGACCCGCACGTAACGCGCGACGGCGGTCAGGGCATCGATCGTCGTGCCTCTGATCTGGTTCCGAGTGCGGTCCGCGACGGTCGTGAAGGCGACGCCGTCGAGGCTCGTCTCGATGCGGTAACGGTAGGCTCGCTTCGTTCCATACCAGGCGGTCTTGACCCCGTACACGGTCGTCGGGAGGCCGAGGTCCACGGTCCACCACTGCGGATAGCTGTGAGTCCCCGCCGCGGCCCAGCGGGTGTCCGCCCGGCCGTCGTTGGCGGCAGCGCACGGGGTGTTGGTCCAGACGCTGCTGGCCGACGACGGCAGGCCGACCGAAAGTGGTGCTCCGGGAAGGATGCGCACCATGGTGGACGCGGTTGCGGTGAGAGCGGACACTCTCCGGAGGAGGACGGAATGGTCCCCGCGCCAGAGCACGCGGTAGTACCGCACATGGTGCCCCTTCACGTACCGCTTCGCGTACCGCTGATGGTCTCTGACGACGATCGTGCGGTGGTGGCCCCTGACCACATCGTAGGTCTTCGCGTGCTTGATCACGCGGTAGCGAAGCGTCTTGTAGCGGGGGGCGGCCGACGACGCCGAGGCTGAGCAGAGACTTACAGTGAGCATGAGCAGGACGATCAGCGTCCCTGCGATGGCAAGCTTCTTGGACACCGCGACCCCTCCTGGGCGAGAAACACCGGGGTCGTGACGGTGAGCTCACGGCGCTGCCGTGAGAGCGCTTGTGTCGCACCGACGCGACTCACTGGAGTTCCGTTGGCCGTACGGTGAACAGTCGTCACTGCTCACTGAGTGGCATCGGCGTCAGGGGGCGATTCTTGAGGGTCTAGACGGCTATCCATCGTCAGGGCGGACAACACTGCACAGCGTCAACAACCGGATGCGATGGGCCGATACGAGGTCACGGCGTCTACCACGAACGGTCCGCCCGCGACCTGGCGATGCGCATCTTTTCGAGGGTCAGTCCGAGCGTCAGCGTCTGCGCCTCTTCCTCGTCACTGAGCAGCATCGTTTCCTCCCTTCGGGCGGCAGGGCGTGTTGCGGCCCAGGTCGAGCGCCTCCAGCGTCGCGCCGTCGGGCCTAGATTGGTGATGAAGTACCTCCCGCAGGAGTGGGAGCGTCGGGTGTGGACCTTGGACGGTGGGCCGATCGCCGAGGTGATCGCCGAGCAGGGTCAACGCGTCAACGTGAGCCCGCGCAAGGCTCGCATGGACGTGCGTCAGGCGGCCGACCTGTGGCGGCTCTTGTGGGAGTGGCGCCCTGACGTCGTTCATTCTTGGGGCTGGATGTCGTCCGCGGCGGCTCTCCCCCTGTGGAGAGTGCTCCGAATCCCCGTGATAGACGGGACCGTTCGGGTCGGCTTCGTGGAGCCACATCGTGCCGCGATGCGCAGGCTCTGCATGCGTCCTTCCGCGCAGGTCGTCGCGAACAGCATGGCCGGGCTTGTCGCATGGGGCATTCCTCAGGCCAAGGGACGTGTCCTCTACAATGGGTTCGATTCGGAACGGCTCGCCCTCTACGGTCCAAGGCACTCGGGGTCGTCCAGGCCAACGGTCGTCACTATGACGGGTCGGATGATGCTGCAGAAGGACTTCTCCACGGTGATCCGCGCGGCGAGAGAACTCGCCGCGGAGAGTCCGGGGGCTGGCGGTTTGTCCTTGTCGGTTCCGGACCCGATCGCCACCGGCTGATTGCCGAGGCCGATGACCTCACGCGGTGTGGTGTCGTCACACTCGTCGACCCTGGGCTCGAGGTCCTGTCGACGATCAGGAAGGCTGATGTCCGCGTGCTGATGACGGACGAGCGTGAGCACAGCGAGGGATGTGCCAACTCGATCATGGAGTACATGGCCTGTGCCCTGCCGGTCGTGTGCAGCGATGGAGGAGGCAATCCGGAACTCATCGTCCAGAACGCGGCAGGCTACTTGGCCAAGGCCGGCGACCGCGAGTCTCTGTAGGACCGTCTTCGTATCTTGCGGTTCGTACGGACTTGGCAGCGGACGCCGGGTCGCGCCGGCGCGAGGCGGCCGCGGCGCGCGAGTGGGTGAACGCGCGCTGCGGCTGGGACAAGATCGCGCGCGGCTACGACGCGGTCTACCACGAGGCTGTGGCCGCGCGGGCGGCGATGTAGCCACTTCTGGCTACGCTTGTGCGCCCGCGGACTCTATTCAGCCGCTGACACGCCTGTCAAGCTGGGCGACGCGGGCAGGGCGACGATCTGGACCGTCGCCGTCGTCAAGGATGGCAACTCCTAGATGTATGTTCCCCTTCAGATGTTGACGATGGCCGAGTACCATAGGCTTCGAAGACCAGTCATTCCGGGGGTACAAAGTGGGCATTGCGGGCGCCACTACCGAGAACCGGGGCGACGGACTGGCTACTATGCGCGTGCCGTTCGTCGACCTCAAACGCCAGGCCGTTGACCTGCGCGCCGAGTTCGACGCCGCCATCGCTTCGGTCATCGAGAGGGCCGCCTACACCATGGGCCCGGAGCTGCAGCAGTTCGAGGACGCCTTCGCGGCGTTGTGCGGCTGCAGCCACGCGGTGGGGGTGAGCTCGGGCACCGATGCCGTCAAGCTCGCCCTGCTCGCCGCCGGCGTGCGCCCGGGCGACGAGGTCATCGTGCCGGCCAACACCTTCATCGCCACGGCCGAGGCCGTCAGCCACATCGGCGCAACACCAGTCTTTGTGGACTGCCTCTCGGGCACTGGCCTCATGGACCCCGTGGGAGTCGGCCCTGCGGTCACGCCGCGCACCACAGCCGTCGTCCCCGTGCACCTGTACGGGCAGACTGTGGACATGGACGCGCTCGCCGAGGTAGCGTCCAGGCACGGCTTGGCGATCGTGGAAGACGCCTGCCAGGCGCACGGCGCCACCTACAAGGGCCGACCGGCAGGCTCGCTGGGCGTCAGCGCCGCGTTCAGCTTCTACCCCGGCAAGAACCTCGGGGCACTGGGCGACGGCGGCGCGGTGACTACCAATGACCCCGACGCCGCCGAGCTGGTGCGCCTGTACCGCAACCACGGGCAAGACGACAAGTACACGCACCGGGTGATCGGCTACTGCGACCGACTGCACAACCTCCAGGCTGCTCTGCTGCTGGTCAAGCTGCCGCGGCTCGCCGGCTGGAACGAGGCCCGGCGCAACGCGGCGCGCGACTACGATTCGGCGTTGGCGGGAACGCATGGGTTGACCGTCACGCGGTTGGGTGACGGAGTCGAAGCCGTCTATCACCTCTACGTGGTGATGGTGGAAGACAGGGACGGGGTGCGGCAGCGACTGGGAGAGCGGGGAGTCGAATCCGGGATCCATTATCCGGTGCCGCTGCATCTGCAGCCCGCCTACGACGGGTTGGGATACGGCGCCGGCGATTTCCCGGTCGCCGAGCGTCGCGCGCAGCGCATCCTTTCGCTGCCGATGTTCCCGGAGATCGAGACAGCACAGAGGGCACACGTCGTCGCGGCTCTGGAGCAGGCACTCGCCTGACCAGGGAGCG
>Ga0315273_10004075_pt1 | contig 17776 bp, 12 predicted proteins | sample YL17G02_0_MG_FD_205753 | JGI IMG/M metagenome (GOLD analysis project Ga0315273, IMG submission 205753) | Sediment microbial communities from Yellowstone Lake, YNP, Wyoming, USA - YL17G02_0 | ecosystem: Environmental > Aquatic > Freshwater > Lake > Sediment | place: USA: Wyoming | collected...
TTTATTAAGCCCGTATTCTACTTTTCCAGTTTATGCCAATATTACAAAAGGCCCGGTTCTGCTGCGAGCATATCAGCATAGCGCCGCCGTAATGTGGGAAAGCGACAGCAATCGCCCCCAGCAGCTTCATTACGGCACAGATAATTCATCGGAGCAGGTGGTTGTATCGACACCTGAAAAAGTAGAATACGGGCTTAATAAACAAGCTTTTATTTACAAGATTTGGCTCGAAAATCTGCAGCCGGGTCAGGCTTATAATTATTCTATCCCCGCGTCCGCTCCTGGAAACAAAACCTATTACTTCCGGACAATACCAGCCGATACCAACGAGGTAACATTCGTTGTTTACGGTGACACCAGAACCAATCCGGAGGAACACAAAAGAATTGTCGAGCAAATAATTAAAAAGAACCCCGATTTTGTAATCCACACCGGCGACCTGGTAACCAACGGCAACAATTACGAACAATGGGGAAAGCAGTTCTTCGAACCGGTAAAAGGACTGGCGGAGAATACCGCCATTTATATCACCAAAGGCAATCACGAAGGTAAAAACGGCAATTTCGAAAAACTGCTCATTCCGCAGGGAGAGAAAAAGAACTTCGGTTTTCAGTTCGGCCCGCTTTATTATTACCTTGCCGATAATTGCTCGGAGGATTTGTCCAACAAGGAGCTTTTAAATCGCATTGTTGAAAATATTCACTCTGCCAAGGCCAAATGGAAATTCGTTAGTTTCCATACCCCAGCTCTTAATTTCAGCGGCCACAATTCCAAGTGGTGTTACCCGAATGCCCTGCCGCTGTTCGCCAAGGCCGGCGCTGATTTTGTCATTTCCGGTCATTCTCATATCTATGAGCGGTTCAAACCCGTCGCGCCGCCGATTCATTCCGGCGCACATCTTGTTACTTACATCACGGCCGGGGGCGGCGGTGCACCGCTTGCAAAAAAACCTAAATCCTCAAATTTCTACGCCGCCGCAGATTCAATATTGCATTTCTGCCTGTTTAAAATCAAAGGCGACAGGCTCATAATGGACACCATTGACATCAATGGAAATGTAATCGACCAACTGGAGATAAGTAAACCGGACGGCAAATTAAACGAAAAGTACCGGCAAACTTCCGTCCCTATGGCCGAGGTGCTTGCCGAGCAGCGGGTACGCAAAGAATCGATGATGCAGTAGAAAATAAGGATGCAAAAAGGGGACAGGCACCGAAAAAAACGGAGCCTGCCCCCAACAAAGTTTATTTTTTGAACAAACCTTCGAGGCTTTTTTTCAACTCGCTCTCTAATTGCTTTTTCGCTATATCCTCAAGCAGCTTGCCCACATCGAGTTTTGGATTGTCGGTTGTTCCCCGCAGAGGCACTGAATACCTTGAGGCTGTTTGCACCTCTGTTGTTTTGACTTTTCCGCTGGGACCGTACGGCACAGTTATGGACATGTCCAAAGTCTTGTCCAAGCCGATGGTGCCTTTGAAATCAAATGGATTTTGGCCGACGTCAACCTGCATATCGTCGTAGCGAAGAAATCCGTTTTGCAGAGCGAACTTCGTCGGATGAATTGTGATTTCTTCACCACCGAAATTCGAACCTATGGCAGTCATAAGCTGGCTTAACAAAGAGGAAGAACCCAACAGAACCTTGTCCGCAGAAATTGTGCCCGCGATGTCAATATCATTTTTCGTGCCTCCGACTATCGGCATCGCCAACTTTTCGCAATTAAAATTCACCATCCCGGTTACGCTGGCATTGTTCGCAAAAATCGGATTTACATACGTCAAAAGCTCTTTGCCCATCTGCTCGGTAATCTGGACGTCTTTGACTACCTGTATCGGTGCGGGGGTTTTTAGAAATGTCGGCTTTTGTTTAAAATCAGCCTCTGCCGCAAAATTAAGCTGGCCGTTGTTGACTGCTGCCGAAAAAGGCGGAATCATCAGCGTCCCGTTTTGCGCCATGACCTCCACTTCGGTCGGGCCGAAAACAAGACCCATATAATCGGCCTGGTCAAATCCGATTTTCGTCCTGGCGTTGAGGTTGGCCAGCATCTTGTCGGGCTGCGCGGCCGGGTATTTGCTGGAAAACTTAATCGTATCCGACCTTTTACCTTTGACCTGCAGTCCCTTAGGTAAATAAGGGGCGGCAATTGTGCTTATCGCCGCCCAGTCATAATCAAGATTCGCCTGTCCTTCCAATTTGCCTTCGCTGCCCTCGATTGTCTTTTGAAAATTGCCTTTTATTTTTATCTGCGGGCTTGTCAGTTGCAGCTTTTTGACTACCAGCGTCTGGAGTACGGGATTAACTTCAACATCAAAAGTAAGCAGGACTTCCGACTGGACGAACGGCTGCTGGCCGGGGTAAATGACGCCAAGATTTTTTACGGAGGTCGAATCCGTCGTAATGTAATACGTATCTTTTTTAGAGCTAACCGACACCTGTGAGGCCGCCTGCCCCGCAAGCTGCATATCTTTCGGAAATGCCGCGAAGAGCACCATAAACGGCTGCAATTTGGCCAAATCGATATTCGACGCTGAGGCATCGAGCTTCATCAGTACCGTCGCCTCTTTACCCAATGGCAGCACGGCGCCTTTAACGCTTAATTGCCCGAAACCGGCGTCTGCCTTTAAGGTATCGACCGCAACGGCCTTTCTGTCCGGTTCGTACGCGACCGCGAAATCAATTTTCGCCTGTGGTTCGGCAGCAGTGATACCTTCGGTGGAACTCAGCTTCAGCTCTTTTAATCCCGCTGAACCCGCCGCCGTAATTTTTTCCTTCTTGATTTGAACCTGCCCATTACTGCTAAACTCGCCGGCCATTTTGTATTTACCAAAGCTGATGAACTGCCCCAACTGGTCCTGGACCTGCGCGAGGTTCGCGGCGGCTGAATACTTTATCGATTCGGTCGTTCCGGAGCAGTCCAAACTCGCAAAAGGCGCTGAGACATTCAATTTATCAAATGTTATGACGCCTTTGTCGGAAGCAACCTGTGCATCCAACTTCACTTCACCAGGCAGTGTCGCCTGTTTTCCATCAACTACACCTGCAAAGCTTGTAAGACTGGCGCGGCCCTGAAGACCCTTGCGTCCGGCCTGCGTAAATGTCTCGACAGTCCCACTAAGGTGTCCTGATGTTATTTTTGTCCCCTCGCGAACACTCAGTACGTGCGGCATCTGGGCGAAAATCGCCCCAATATCGCAGTCGAAATCCGCCTTCAAATTATAAACTGAGTCTGCTTTTAAAAATTCATCCAGCGCCTTTTTTGTCACCGGGATGACACCTGCCGCATTGGCATTTAGCCAGTCGCTTGTGGCACGTAACTCGTCGATTTTCACAAACTGTTTTTCGCCCCGCATTTTTACATTCACATCGAGCACCTTGCTGGTCAGCCTGTCGCCCCTTAGTATGTCACCGGTTATCGCAAGGTTCCTCGCCGCTAAAATAGCATCGATGGTCTGAATCTGCCCGTTATCAATCTTGCCGGCCATCTTAGCTGAGATTTTTCCCTGTGTCTGCACATCAACTCCAGCCATCGCAAATAAAGGTGCTAAGGAACTTAAATCCAGGTCGTTAACATCGATATCCAACTGGCCGGTTGTACCTTCGAGGCTCCAGCCTTTGCGAGGCGGGGTGACATTGCCCTCGACGGCAATTTTCGATTCTTTTCCAGCCTGCGCGAGCATCATATCGACCGCGAATTCTGACCGGCTTCCGGCAGGACGCAAACTGACCTTCGAATTTATGTTCGACAGTTCAACCGTTCCTTCGGTTTTCGCGGCGGCCCGTTTGTCAGTCACCTTGATGTCACCATCTTCGACCACCAGGTCGATTCTGCTGACCGGAAGCACCACAGGGCCAGCGGCTTTTGTGCTCTCGGGTTTGGCCGCAACTTCCACTGGTTTTCGCTCCATCAGACTCAACTCTATGCGGGGCTGTTCAACAATAGTCTTACCGAAGGAGAGGTCTCCAAGCAGAATACTGGCGTAATGCGGCTTTGTAGTAATTTGTTTAATCCAGACTTGTGCCGCTCCGGTGTTGTCGTTAAAGCTGAATTCCTTTACAGTAAGGCCTTTAAGCCAGCCCATCGACAGGCTGGCAAAATCCATCTTACCGGCCACGGATTTATTTACCTTGTCCAATACCATTTGCCGGAAGCCGCCGCTGGAGACAAACACCGGAATAGCTGCGATTGCCAGCACAATCAGAATCACAATTACCAGCACAATTACCTTAATCGTCTTGACAGCAGCCTTTCCGCACAACCTTTCATTTAGATTTTTTTCAGTTTTCATAATCGTATCCCCCTGTAAAAAATGGTTTGCCCCCGAAATTCCGAACATATCCGGGGAATTTTTCGCAAATTTTTTACTGTCGCATAATCTCGTCGGATTTACTTTTGATTATCTGCTCGATATTGTTCGTATATTCTTTAGTCAGGTCATCTATTTTCGTTTTACCATTGTCGAGGTCGTCTTCGGTGATGAGTTTGCCGTCCTCTTCTTTTTCGAGCAGCTTGATTTCGTCCCTGCGCACGTTGCGAATGCCGATTTTCGCCTGTTCCCCGAGCTGTTTGACCTGCTGGGCAATCTGCCTTCTTCGTTCCTCGCTTAAAGGCGGAATACTGAGCCTGATTATTTTGCCCTCAACAATCGGAGCGATGCTCAGGTCGCTGTTCTTGATGGCCTTTTCAATTTCCTTAACCGAACCAGGGTCGAACGGCTTTATCACAATCGAATCCGACTGCGGTGTCGCAAGTGCCGCCAATTGCTTGAGCGGTGTGGGTGTCCCGTAGTAATCCACCCTTAGATTTTCCACAAGCCCGGTCGATGCCTTGCCCCCGCGAATACCTTTCAGCTCGTCCTTAAGCACCTCCACGGTCTTTTTCATTTTCGCTTCGCAACCGGCAATTATCTGGTTAACAGGCATATGCACCTCCGGAAAAAATCAGCAAATTAAGGTACCAACCTCCTGGCCGCAAATGGCCCTGGTAATATTGCCCTTTTCGAAAATATTCAGAACGATAATGGGTATGTTATTATCCCTGCAAAGGGCTATCGCAGCGTGGTCCATTATGCGTAAATTCTGTTTGAAAACATCATCGTAAGGCAACTGCGTAAAAAGCTTTGCATCGGGATTTTTATCGGGGTCTGCGCTGTAAACTCCCTCGACCTTCGTCGCTTTTATCAGCAGTTTGGCCTCAAGTTCCGAGGCCCTTAACGCCGCGCAGGTATCGGTGGTAAAGAACGGATTTCCCGTGCCGCCCGCTAATATTACCACCCTGCCGTGCTCAAGGTGATTCAGCGCCTTGCGGCGAATAAAAGGCTCGCATACCGCCGCCACTTCTATCGCACTTTGTACCCTCGTGGGTTGTCCCATCCGCTCAAGAGTTTCCTGCAGGGCACAGGCGTTGATTATTGTCGCCAGCATTCCCATATAATCAGCGGTGTTTCGCGGTATCTTGCTTTTCTGCGAAAAATTCTCACCGCGAATGAAATTGCCGGCGCCGACCACAATCGCAATCTGAGGGCCGAGCTTACATAATTCAATGATTCTTTCGGCGATTGATTCGAGTTGATGGCCTTCCATTCCAAAACCACCGGGTTTGCAGAAGCTTTCGCCCGACAGTTTCAACAGCACGCGTTTGTACTTTATCTGCTGCATCGTTGCCCCGTAACTGTTTGCGCTTTTATTTTGTTATCAGACCTCGAAACGCACGAATCTTTTTACGCACGCCTGGCCGGAAGCCTGCTTTGCCGCCTCCGCGAGAACCTGCGATACCGTTTTGGTGTTGTCCTTTACGAAAGGCTGAAGCAAAAGGCAGTTCTCCGTAAAAAACTTCTTCATCTTGCCTTCGACTATTTTTTCTATGATGTTCGCAGGCTTACCCTTTATCTGGGCGGCAGCTATGGATTTTTCCTGCTCAATGGTCTCTGCGCTAATACCTTTCTCGTCAATCGCCAAGGGTTTTGTCGCCGTTATATGCATCGCTATATCCGAGGCGACTCGCTTTATTGAATCCGCCTTGGCTGTCGCGTCATTATCGGTGTCTATTTCCACCATTGTGCCGACCTTCTTGTTGAAATGCACATATATAGTTATCAGACCCGGCCCGGTGAGTTTATATTTTGCGAAATCACCGACCTGCGTTTTCTCACCGGTCTTACTGACTATTTCCGTCAGGATGTCACCGAACTTTTTGCCTCCAACAGTTGTCGCGAGAAGGTTATCTATACCCTCATCCGCCGGACACGCTAAAGCGCATTGGGCCAGGGTTTCCGCCGCCTTTGTAAAATCATCGCTCCGCGAGACAAAATCAGTCTCACAGCAAAGCGAGGCCAGTGCCGCTGTTTTGCCGTCGGCGCTTATCTTGCTGACTACGAGACCTTCTTTGGTTTCCCGTTCCGCCCGTTTAGCTAATGTAGCAAGTCCCTTTTTGCGAAGTATCTCAACTGCCTTATCCATATCACCACCGGATTCGGCCAGCGACTTCTTGCAGTCCATCATTCCCTGTCCGGTAACCTGCCTTAACTTAACTACCTGCGAAGCCTCAATCTCTGCCATCTCAAACTCCCGTGTAATCAGAACGTATTTGTCTGTCTTTATCCGTGCTATTGATTTGGTTTTTCCTCTGGCTGTTCCGGTGGTGTCGGTTCTGCGGATTGCGGTTCACCGCCTTCGGCTGCCGGCTCTTCTTCCGATTCGACGGCCACCGCGGTTTCCGCCTGCTCGGTGCCTGCGCGGGCCAGTGTCGGCCTGCGAGAGCGGATTCGTTTGGGCCGAGGTTTTGTTTCCTGCAGGCGAGTGCCGACAAGGGTCTTGCCTACCGAGACAGCGTCAGCCAGCTCATTCATTATCAGGTCTATCGCCCTGATTGAATCATCATTGGCGGGTATTACCACGTCCACCGTATCGGGGTCGGCGTCGGTATCGATGATGCCTATCGTAGGAATACCAAGTTTTCTCGCCTCGCGAAGCCCAAGGTATTCTTTCTTTGAATCCACGATTATGACCGCCCCGGGCAGCCTTGTCATGTTCCTGATGCTGTCGAGGTTCGCCTTGATTTTCTTCAACTCGCGCTTGAGTCTCGAAGCGTGTTTCTTGCTTTCTTTTTCCATCGAGCCTGACTGCTCCAGCGCTTCCAGTTCCATCAGTCTTTGCAGCCTCGAACGGATTGTCCTGAAGTTTGTCAGCGTCCCACCGAGCCAGCGCCCGGATACAAAATGCATTCCGCATTTTGCCGCAGATTTTTCGACGGCTTTTTGCGCCTGCCTTTTTGTTCCAACGAAAATGACATCCTTGCCGGAAGAAACCACCTCGACCAGAAGTTTTTTGCCGACCAAAAGTCCTGCCAGCGTTTTTCTTACGTCGATAATATGTATCTTTCCTCGTTTCGTTAAGATATACGGCTTCATCCTGGGGTTCCATCTGCTGACCCCGTGTCCGAAGTGTACCCCCGCGTTAATAAGTTCCCTTGCTAACTCTTTTGCCACAAAAGACCTCCAAACTAACACAAAATATATACGCTATCCGCAACGAACGTACAGCTAAACGTTGTAACCTAATCCAATGCGGCCAATCTGTCAAGAATTTTTCTAAATACAGCAATATTTGGAAGTTGGGCGAAAAAAATAGCGAAAACCTGCTTGTCCGCACAAAAACTGCATAAACACACCTGTCGTCCCATAAATACCCGCTTTTGCACATAAAAACCCCTGTCAAGCCGATAATCTACTCCAAAAATCGTAATTGCATAAATCCGGTTCAAAGTGCCATACGTATTTCACCGATATGAATATTAGCAGCGATTGTGAAATATTGCGGTCATACCACTGATTCGACATGCGGAAAATTGCAAGGGACAATGAAGGCGGACGATACAAAAATTAGAATACCGTTGCTCGTCCCGCTGGGGCTGGCAATCCTCATGCTGCTGGTGGTCTCGGCGACGGCCATCTATTGGCAGCAGCAGAAATACACCAGCAACAGCACTCGGGTACGTCTCGACGAAGTACGCCGTCTGCTGGATATGCGCATCAAAGAAGATTCCCGAATTCTCAACACAATCACCGTTTTTGTGCAAAATGATAAAAACATCCGGAACGCATGGCTCGAAAAAGACAGAGATGCCCTGCTGACTCATGCCAATCCCATCTTAAAAGACATTCGTGACAAATACGGAATCACGCATATTTACTTCCACGACCTAAACAAAGTCTGTTTTCTGCGGGTCCACGACCCCAACAACTATAACGACCGCATCCATAGATTCACCGTTGACGAAGTGGTCCGCAAAAAAGAACCGGTTTATGGTATCGCACTGGGAACATACGGTGTATTCAGTTTGCGCTACGCGCAGCCCTGGTATATAGATGACAAACTGGTCGGTTTCGTCGAGCTTGGCAGAAAAATCGAAGATATCGCCTCGCAACTGAAGGAAACACTCGAAGTGGAACTTTTCTTTGTCATCAAAAAAACCTGCCTTTACCGGGAAGACTGGGAGCACGGTTTGAAAGTTGCAGGCCGAAAGGGCAACTGGGAGCTGATGCAGAACCTTGTTATTACAGACAGCACGCTCGAAAAAGTTCCTCAACAATTTCCCACCATTGTAGAAAATGCTTATGCAACCCATGAAACAACTTTCGATATACCGGCGGAAAATCGAATATACCGTGCAGGTTTTGTCCCTCTGCTCGACGCCGAAGGTCGCGAAGTCGGCAATATCGTCGTAATGAAGAACGTTACTGAAAGTTACGCGGCTTTACGTCATTCGCTGGTAATTTTAATGGCTGCCTCCGTATTAATCGGCGGTTCGGTATTTGTCTGTTTCTACTGGTATATCCGCCGAATAGAAAATATCATTACCTCCGCCTGCGAAACCAAGATAGAAAAACATGCGCAAACGCAAGCAAACTCCCGACGGGAGCAAGACAAAGTCGGAGCAGGCGTATAGCTGAAAAGGCCGTGACTTCCAATTATACTCCCCCGTAAAAGCTCAAATAACGGTTGCCGTCCGGCCAAATTTCGGTACTATATATTCCTATGCCTGAACCGGAAAAAGCCCATCGCGTATTCATAAGCGCCGCAGAACCCAGCGCCGATGCGCTTTGTGCAAGCCTGATAACGGCCTTGAAAAAAACCGGCGGCGATTTTGAATTTGCCGGTCTCGGTGGCGCGAAAATGGCCGAGGCGGGCTGCCGGTTACTTGAGCAAACCACCGACAAAGCCGCGATGGCCTACAATGCCTTCGGTAAAGTGCTGCATTTCTGGAAACTCCTGGGCCGCGTAAAAACTTTTTTGAAAAATAATAAAACCGACCTTGTAATCGTCTGCGATTCACCCGCGTTTAATTTCCACGTTGCCAAGACCGCCAAAAAATTAAATAGCAAGACCCTTTTTTATGTCGCTCCACAACTCTGGGCGTGGGCGCCGTGGCGAATCAGCAAACTGCGAAAATGTTGCGACAAGCTCATCTGTATTTTGCCATTCGAGGAAAACTGGTTCAAATCAAGGGGCATCGATGCAATCTATGCAGGTCATCCGCTGCTTGACGAACTGATTCCGGACACAAGTCAATACAAAAAAGATTATGCCGACTTCGACCCTAAAAATTTGAAACTGCTTCTTTTGCCCGGTTCGCGAAAAGCCGAGATAGATACGCTCTGGAAGCCGATGCAGCAAATCGCTCTGCGGCTGAAACGCAAATATCCTCAGCTCGAAATTGCCGCAGTGGCAGTGGATGAGAAAATGAAACAACTTCTCAGAAATCGCCAAACCGTTGGTTTCGGATGCAGCTATATTACAGGTCCGCTCACCGGTGCCGCGCAGCACTCGGACTTCGCGATTGTCGCAAGCGGAACAGCGACATTGCAGGTCGCTGCTGTCGGCTGCCCAATGGTCGTAATGTATCAATCCAGCAAGCTCATCTGGCATCTGTTGGGCAGATGGCTCATCAAAACAAAGTATCTTTCACTGATAAATATTCTGGCTGGCAAGGAACTCGTCCCTGAATTTATGCCTTATTTCGATTCCATCGACCCCATCGTGCGATCAATTGAGACCCTGCTGCAAGATAAAGATAAGCTTACTCAGCTTAGTAATGACCTTGTTGACTTGACATCCCCCCTGAACAGCGAAAACGCTTCCGCCAAAACCGCTGAAATTATTACCCGGTTGTTTTTCTGAAATTTCTCTAATTACCCGTTGACTCAAGCAAAACCTTCCAGCGGTGGATGTGTTCGTGTTCGTCGGCCTGGTTTTTTTCGATGATTTTTCGGCTTGTCTCATCCCATTCGATTTCCGCGAGCAACTGGCCGTAGTGATGAACCGCTTTGGCCTCGACCCAGATACCCGTTTTTAAAACCGCCTTTTCACCCATTAATCTGGAAACGAAACCAATGGCAAAACCCACAAGCCAGTAGGCCCAGCGAAATTTGCTCGGCTTAAAACCGTATTCAAAAAGTTTGACCTGAAAATCCTGAAGGTGCGTCATCTCATTGCACATCGCAGCTACAAGATAGAGGTTGTGTTCGCTTTGCTGTTTCGTGAGCTGATACTTGTAGATATTGACCGCCATAAGCTCCAGCGTATGCAGCGTGTGAAGTCCCTTTCGGATAGATTTCAATCTCGCCTGCGGAAAATCCTTTCCGCGAAACGCAACTTCGTCCACTCGCATCACAGGCCGAATAATAGACACATCATAGTGCTTATCCGACATACAAAAAACCTTTCATCAAACAGCGGTATTGCTAATATTCGCCACCGGCACGAAAACATCAAACTGATTCCCATACTGCCGCAGGTAAATAAGCGAATACGCTCTTTGGAAAATAAGTATCGGCAGCAGCAGTACCGTCCCGATATAAGGTATTGCCATAATACAACACGCGCAGCAGCACGTCAGGCAGACACCCGCCAAAACAATTACTCCTACGGCCATCGCTATAACTATCTGAAAGAGGATATACAGCAAGAATCTGCCCTTATTATTCGAAAGCACCGACAGGAACTGCCGCCAGGCTTCGAGGCATGCGCAGCTTCGCAGGTACATAATCGGGACCACAAAATCCACAGTGAACTTGAACACTATCGCAAAAACAATAATCAGCAAAATGAAAATCGAAATTACAAATACCAGAAGCGGGACAAGCACAATCATTTTCATTCCGTACATCTTCATTGCGATTACCACAGCAGCGACGGCGGCAACACAAAAAACCACACAAAAAAAAGATGCTATCCCGACAACCAGTTGAAATAAAAACAGGCTATTGCCCTGCGGTCTGCAGCTATGCCACGGATTTTTGACCTCGGCCTTATTTTGCGCGACACAATGCAGAAACATAAACTGGCCGCGGCTGCTGAGCCACAACAGCACCAGCAAAACCGCTATCCCGATAACCACCGCTATCGAACCTGCGATTATCACGAGTGCCAGATTGTTCATCACGAAATCATGGATTCTGGCGGGCAAGTTCTCGTGGTGCTGGTATTTATCGAACGGGAAATTGAAGTTAAAGCCGCCCTGGCCCAGATTCGCAAGCCAGGCGCAAAAACCAATGATAAACCATCTGCCGAGGTCGAATGGACTGAAAAGAATATCCTTTACTTTTCCAATGGCTGGTTCAATCGGGTCGATAACGCTTACGCGAGAAGTTCCCATCGTCATCGGACAAGCCCTCCAAGATAAATAACCCAGTTAACGAAAACCGCCGCCAAAAGTATCACAAACACTGCCGAATTTACCATCACCAGTTTTTTGTTTACCTGTCTCGGATGAATATAAATCGCCCACATTCTATACGGAATCTGCCAAACGATAAAGGCAAAAATCGCAGGGCCTATCGCGTGCAATTTGAAGCTCTCTAAAAAATTACCGTGCGCGAACAAACAAATAGACCGAGTCAGGCCGCAAAGCGAGCACTTCATCCCGACAGTCTGATGCAGGGGACATCGCGCCGGCAGCTCGAATCCGAAAAAATACACACCGGCTTCGTCACCATCGAGAACAAACGCGGCAGCGACAACGCAAGCGCAAACAATAAGTATTATTGCGTGATGCAGCACTTGTCCCCCGGATTAACTCTTCTGCTTTAACTGGCGCAGTTCCTTCTGGATTGGCCAGTCGCTAAGCGCCAGAATAAACTGCATAACCAGACACGCTATCGGTATCAGCGTCAGCAAACCGAACGCCCAATGGAAACCGGCCTTGTGGAATATCATACAGTAAATAATCGCCCTTATCGCGACCGTCACACAAACAGTAAGCAGCACCAGCATCGCAATCAAAAATATCGCCCCTGCGGCCAGTCCACTATACACAGCGGTACAAGCTTCCATATTTTCTCCTTTCAATTAATTTCTGTTTTCCCCAGATGTTCCTGCGCCCAGATGGCGAGTATCGAACCAGCAACCAGGACCACACCGCTGACCCATTGCAGGATATTCATCCTTTCACCCATAATCGGCACCGACAGCACCAAAGTCGCGAACGGACTCAATTGCAACAGCACAGCGGGAATCGTCGCGCCTATACGTCTTAGCGAAGAATAATAAAAAGTGTGGGCAAGTGCAATACTCAAAACCGCGCTTATAATCATACAGGCCCACGGCCCGGCTGTAAGGCCGAACAATTGTCCCGGTTCGCCGAAAACTAACGCCGCAACCGCAAGTCCGGCCGTAGTATAAAGGCACACTACCGTGAAACTGACCCGTGAATCGACATCCTTGAACAAAATTCGAATCGCCAGCGAATATACCGCCCAGGTAATTCCCGCGGCAAGCATCAGCGCAGTACCCACTATCGTCGCCCTTGCCGTGAAACCTCCCTCCAGAACGACTACACCAATAAGTCCCGCGATTGATAAAATTATTCCAAGCCAGAAACGCACGCTTTTCACTAAAGGCCTCTCATCCGCAAAATAAACAAGCGAAAACATCATCGTCCAGATTAAACTCGACCTCGAAATCAAACTTCCCAGTCCCGGCTCGATAAAATAAAACGTCCATCCCCAGAAGCACTGCATCGCGACGTTGGCGATACCCGGAATCAATGCCCATTTCCACACCTGTCGCGAAACCTGACCACGGCGCATCGCAATAAATAAAAACGGAAGCCAGAAAACCAGCGCCGTCGCGTACCGCCAGAAATTCTGACTCCACGCGTCCAGATACCCCGTCAAATACCTGATAAAGACCGGCCCGGAACCCCAACACACCACCGCCAAAAGTCCCATCACCGTCCCAAATACATCTATCCTGCCTCTGGTCTCATTTCGCATGTAACAACTTTTCCTTCAACAGAAATTCCCGCCGATTATCCTCCAACACCCCATGTTTGTCAAAGAACTATACCTTTACTGCCCGAGCAGGACTTTAATCTGTCAGGACAACCAAACTATTCATTATTCTCGACCCATAGATATTACGTAAACTCTGCGATTTAAAGACCTTAGGATATTTTCATTGACTTTCTCAAAAAAACTGATATAATATGTTCATTTGGTTCAGGCAATATCTAAAAGGATGCCTTTTGGCCGCATGGATGGGGCAAAGCTGAAAACTATCTGCGCCTTAGTCAGTGCCTTTTGTTTCTCAGCCAGTTAGGAAAAATGTTTTCTCGGTGTAAAGCAGGAGGCGCAGGCGCTTGGAGGCGGGTGAAAATTTGTTAAATAAGTTTTTGAACAGCAGGAAATTCCGCACAACCTTTTGTGCAGAATTTCTTATTTTCATACTGGTCGCGGAAGTTTGCCATGCGGCACATACCCAAAATATATTAATCACCGGCTACTGGCCGCCGACCAATGAAATGCTTCGCAAATTCAGCACCAACACATCACAAAATCCCGGTGGCTGGCAGGGCCAAAACTGGGAAGGCCGAGGTTATGATGTTTATGCCTTCTTTCCGGAATTTCCCGGTGGCACAGGCAGCAATCCAAAAGGCAACGGTGATTTCGAGGTTGATTATCAGGATGTCGGGTCATGGACGCCGCCTTCTGCGCCTACCGGTGATTTTTGGCGAATTACCGACCAGGTCCATCCTGTAGCGATTATGAGTTACGGAGCAGGAGCCGGTCCCTTCGAGATAGAATACAACGCCAGAAATTTGCCCTCATCAAGCTGGTCAAGTGATTACCTGACTCCAACAAAACCAACCCCGGCGCCTCCAGATACAACACAAGCTTCCGGATACGTGCGAAATTCCTCACTGCCTGTCGAGGCTATCGCTGAAGCCGTCAACAGTTCAGGACTGGGTATTAACGCGTGGGTCGATTGGGACGGCAATCCCCAAGCATTTCTGTGTGAGTATATGGCGTATCATGATGGCTGGTACCAAAACCTCCACAGCGACCCTTGCGACCAATACTACTGTGTGGCGGCAGGTTTCACTCACATCGCAAACGGCACAAGCGAAAGCACCGCTACAGCAAGTGTTGAAGCCGCCTTGCGGGCACTGATTAACCATCTCGATTCTCAACTTATCCAGTACACAATTTCTGGTACGATAACATCCGGTGGCTCACTGTTGGCAGGGGTAACAATGTGCGGCCTGCCCGGTAATCCCGTTACCAACGGCAGCGGAATATACAATGCACAGGTTGGTGGTGGATGGTCAGGCACAGTTACACCCTTAAAATCAGGATATGCGTTTAATTCCTCCCAGCGAACATATAGCAACGTAAGAGCCCATCAATCGAATCAGGACTACACCGCCTCTGCCGCAACAGCAGATACAATTCTGTTTGACGCCGCCAGTTCCAACTCCAGCAGCACAGCTTCCACAACGCTAAGCTGGTCGCACACCGTCGGCAGCGGCAATAACCGTATTTTGGTTGTCGGTGTTGTCTGCGAAGATGCTACTGCAGCCGACCAGATAATAAGCAGCGTCAAATATAACGGCGTCGGTATGACGCCTGTGCCGGGTTCGACTAAAAGCCGCGGCAATTCCAGCAGTGCCCTACGGGCGGATTTATATTATATGCTCAATCCTCCAACCGGCACCAACACTGTTCTTATTACCTATAACGGTACCGTAAGTTATCGTGTCGGTGGAGCCATCTCACTTCAAAACGTCAAACAACAGGCCCCGGAAGCGGTTGTTGCTAGCTCGAAATCTTCTGCCACTACCATCTCAACCAGCATTACTGTACCAAACAGTGGTGCGTGGATAGTGGATGTAGTAGGCAATAGCTACAACGGTTCATTTACGACTTCTACCACTATGGAGCAATGGGACAAAAACAGCGGCCAGCATACAGGCGCAGGCGGCGTCAAGGCGGTAACAACCCCCGGCGCAAATACAATAACCTGGACTTGTAACGGCAGCGGCACAATGGTCCACTCATTGGCGGCTTTCGCACCGTCACAGGCAACAACAGCACCGCCCGGCCAGGCAAGTAGTCCCAGCCCGGCCAATTCAGCGACAAACGTCGGCATAACCACTGACCTTAGCTGGACTGCCGGCTCAGGAGCAACAAGCCACGATGTCTATTTCGGCACTAACAGCGGCAGTCTGTCTCTTGTCTCGTCGGCTCAGACAGCGACGACTTATGACACCGGCACAATGAGCAATAATACTATTTATTACTGGCGTATAGATGAGAAGAGCGCCGGTGGTACGACAACTGGTACCGTCTGGAACTTTACTACTATAGTTGCCGCACCCGGCCAGGCAGGCAGTCCCAGCCCAGCCAACTCAGCGACAAATATAAGTGCAACCGCTGACCTTAGCTGGACAGCAGGTTCAGGCGCTACATCGCATGATGTCTATTTTGGAACCTCAAGTCCGGGAACATTCCGAGGCAATCAAACTGGCACAACTTATGACACCGGAACGATGAACAACGGCACGACCTACTATTGGCGTATTGATGAAAAGAACGCCGGCGGTACAACTACGGGAGTGGTTTGGAGCTTTGTGACTATCTATAAACGCACCCTAACCAGTTCATCCGGAAACGGTGGTGACGTAACAATTCCTGGCGAAGGAGCATTCCAGTATGACAACGGCACAATAGTTAATCTAGTGGCTACTGCGAATGCACATTATCACTTCGTCAATTGGACAGGCACCGGTGTTACCGCTGGCAAAGTGGCAAATCCCAATGCTGCAAATACAACAGTAACAATGGATGGCAACTACACAGTCATCGCCAACTTCGCGATTGATACGTTCACACTAACCTATACGCCGGGCACGGGCGGCACTATCAGCGGGACAAGCCCGCAGACGGTTGATTACGGTACAAGCGGAACCGCTGTAACGGCTGCGCCCGATACCGGATATCATTTCGTCGACTGGTCGGATTCATCTACGGCCAATCCGCGTACAGACCTTAACGTAACGGCCAGCATATCCGTGACGGCCAACTTTGCGATTGATACCTTCACACTCAATTACGCGGCAGGCGCGAACGGAAGCCTGACAGGCACTGCATCACAGGTAGTTGATTACGGTACTAACGGCACCGCTGTAACGGCTGTCCCGAATACTGGATATCACTTTGTCAACTGGTCAGACTCATCGACAACCAACCCGCGTGCAGACCTTAACGTAACGGCCAATATTACAGTGACCGCAAACTTCGCCATCGATACCTTCACATTAAGTTATTCGGCGGGTACAGGCGGAACCCTGACAGGCGATGCCTCGCAGGTTGTCAACTACAACGAGAGTGGTACCGCTGTAACGGCTGTTCCGAATACCGGATACCACTTTGTCAACTGGTCGGATTCATCGACGGCCAATCCGCGTACGGACCTCAACGTAACGGCAAATATCGCCGTGACCGCCAACTTCGCGATTGATACGTTCACACTAAGCTACGCGCCAGGTGCTAACGGAACCCTGACAGGTACTGCATCACAGGTGGTTAATTACGGTTCAAACGGAACTGCTGTAACGGCTGTTCCGAATACCGGATACCATTTTGTCAACTGGTCAGACTCATCGACAACCAACCCGCGTACCGACCTCAACGTAACGGCCAATATTACAGTGACGGCCAATTTCGCGATTGACACCCACACAGTAACGTTCATCGGGGGAGCCAACGGAAGCATCACAGGAACCCTCGTGCAGGTAGTGAATCACGGCAGCAATTGTACACCAGTTACTGCGGTAGCCAATCCCAACTATCACTTCACCGGATGGACAGGCAGCTATGTGGGATCGAACAATCCGCTGACCATTCAGAATGTAACGGCCGACATGACCATTACGGCCAATTTCGCGATCGATACCTTTACATTAAGTTATTCGGCGGGCAGTGGCGGAAGCCTGACGGGCGATGCCTCTCAGGCGGTCAACTACAACGAGAGCGGTTCCGCTGTAACGGCGATGCCGGGTACCGGATACCACTTCGTCAACTGGTCCGATGCATCCACGGCCAATCCGCGTACGGACCTCAACGTAACGGCAAATATCGCCGTGACCGCCAACTTCGCCATCGACACCTTCGCACTCGAATACACCGCGGGCACAGGCGGAAGCCTGACGGGCGATGCCTCTCAGGTAGTCAACTACAACGAGAGTGGTTCCGCTGTAACGGCGATGCCGGGTACCGGATATCACTTCGTCAACTGGTCAGATGCATCTACTGATAATCCGCGTACAGACCTTAACGTCACTGCTGATATAGCGGTGACGGCGAATTTCGCTCAGACCGAATATACACTTACAGTTAACATCGTCGGCAACGGCTCGGTAGCCAAGACGCCCGACCAGCCGACTTATCACTACGGAGATACGGTAACTCTTGCCCCGACCGCAGATGCAGGCTGGACG
>Ga0315273_10004076_pt1 | contig 17775 bp, 13 predicted proteins | sample YL17G02_0_MG_FD_205753 | JGI IMG/M metagenome (GOLD analysis project Ga0315273, IMG submission 205753) | Sediment microbial communities from Yellowstone Lake, YNP, Wyoming, USA - YL17G02_0 | ecosystem: Environmental > Aquatic > Freshwater > Lake > Sediment | place: USA: Wyoming | collected...
AAGTTTAATCTCGGGTGGGGAGCGATCGGGCTGTGCACCCATGCCTTCTACGAGGCCATGGACCATGCGGCAAACCGCAAGGTTTACGGGAAATCCGTAACTGATTTTTCGCACGTCAGGAGGCTCTCCACGGACGCCTATTGCCGCCTGGTCTCCATGAAGCTCTTCTCGGAGCGGGCCAGCGACTACATGAGGTCGGCAAATGAGAACGACCGCCGCTATCTCCTCTACAACCCCATGGTGAAAATGAAGGTCACTCGCGAGGGTGAGGAAGTGATGAACCTGCTTCACGACGTGATCGCCGCCAAGGGATTCGAAAGCGATCCCTTTTTCGAGATTGCGAAACATGAACTCCCCATGCTGCCGAAGCTCGAAGGAACCGTGCACGTGAACATGGCCCTCATCGTGAAGTTCATGGCCAATTACTTCTTCAATCCCAAGACCTACCCGGAGGTTCCGAGGAGAGACGATCCTGCAAACGACGAATTTCTCTTCAGGCAGGGGCCGACGCGCGGGCTTGGCAAAATCCAGTTCCACGATTACAACATCGCCTACAACCGTGTGGACCTCCCCAACGTACGGGTTTTTAAAGAGCAGATCAAGCTGTTCAAGGACTTTCTCATGCAGGCCCCGCCGAATGAAATCCAGGTGAATGACATCGACTACCTGCTTGCCTTGGGAGAGATTCTCACCCTTGTCGCCTACGGACAGCTCATCATCGAAAGCCGGAAGTTTTACGATGTGGAAGATGATCTCGTGGATGAGATATTCGACGTGATGGTGCGCGATTTTTCTAAATACGCTCTGAGCCTCCACATGAAACCGAGCAACAGCGAGAGACAGAGGTCCCTCTCACTCAAGATGATCAAGCCCCCGATACCGAATCAGAGACGATTTGAAAAAATCTGGGAAACCCATGTGTACGCCTTAAAGGGGCAGTACAGCATGAATCCATGAAAACCCAGAGAGTGGTGCCCTTGCCCCAATTAGGGTCATTTGAGCTGCCCCCTTCCAATTGACAAACCTTTACTCTGCCCGAAAGACACTTCAATGGGGGACGTCCGTGGTAGGATGCAGGATATTCCTATCCAATGTAGCATAAAGTAATTATTCTGCACTGCACTGCACCGCACTTCATGGGAGCTTCCATATTCGATGGGCATGATTGAACACTTGCAAGCTAACAGAACTCAGAAGAGGTAAGCAATTGGCAAATCGTAATCGCCCCTCTATGGGCCCCCACGATGGGCTTCATTTGGTAATCGATACCCTTCATCACGCGTTGGGGGCAGCAGTATTGTCTCTGTAATCGCTCTAGGAGCCCCAAGTCTTTCGCGGAAGCCGATTCTTTCCGTTGTAAAGAAATATCAAATGGGATACAGTCCCTAGCACCTATCAATTGGTTGACTGTGTCCTATGATACGGCTGTTCCAAATCTTACTTCCTGCCCTTCTGGTGCTTCTGCTGATCCAGCCGTTGAATGCGGCAGAAGCAAAGGAGCCAAAACGGGTTCTCATCCTCTATAGCGAGGACAAGGCTCACCCGGCTCACGAGCTGACCGATCAAGGGATCAGGGAAGCCTTCAGCAAGAACAAACTCTTCGATGTACAACTTTACGCCGAGTACCTGGATGTGTCCCGCTTTGGCAGCCCCTTCCATGCTCACGCTATGGCTGATCTCTTGCGCAGGAAGTACTCAGGGATGGGGCTCCACGCCATCATCGCCGTCTATCCCTACGCTCTAGATTTCCTTCTGGCTGAGAAAGATACGCTTCCCTCAGAGGTGCCCATCGTCGCTGCTGAGATTTCGAGGGCTTACGCAGAAGACCTGGAACGCTCGCCCGCTCGCCGCTTTGTGACCGGTACTGTTATGGGAGAAAATATCACCGGTTTGATAGATGGTGCCCTTCGCTTGAGACCCCAAACCATGCGCGTCGCCCTCATCGCAGGAACAACGGCCAATAGCGCCTATATCGAAGAGGTCTTTCGAAGGGGTCTAAACCCCTATGAGGGAAGGATCGAGCTGATTGACCTTACAAAGCTGCACATGCAGAAGATCTTGACTCGGGTTAGCTCGCTTCCTCCGGACGCCATTCTCCTCTACTCGGGTATCTCCAGGGATGGGGCAGGCCAAAATTTCGTGCCGCGTGAGGCGCTCTCTCTCATAGCCCGGGCGGCGACAGTACCGGCGTTTGGCCTCTACGAATCCTTTCTGGGCTATGGCATCGTCGGTGGTCAGCTGGTCAGTTTCGTGGAACACGGGAAAGAATCAGCTGCTCTTGCGCTTCGCATCATGGCTGGTGAGTCGCCGGCCTCCATCCCCTTCGGCGGAGAGCAGGCCTATGTGAGTGCTTACGACTGGCGGGAACTCGAGCGATGGAAAATCCCCGAAGCAGATCTTCCGGCTGGCAGTGAAGTGCGTTATCGCATCCCCTCATTTTGGGAGGAGCACAGGGGCCCCATTATAGGAGCCGTCAGCTTAGTAATCCTTGAAACAGCTCTCATTCTCGGGTTGCTCATCAATTTTAGTAGGCGCCGGAGAGCTGAGCACTCTCTTAGAGAACATGAAAATGAACTCAGGACCCTTACCGGAAGGCTCATCTACACGCAGGAAGAAGAGCTCAGGCGGCTTTCCCGGGAGCTCCATGACGATCTGACGCAAAGGCTTGCTGCTCTGGCCCTGGATGCGGCGCTGATTGAAAAACAATTGGACCCCGTGCAACCTAAGGCTGTTCAGGACCTCAAGGACCTGAGGGCCAATCTGACCGAGGTGGCCGACGAAGTCCATAACCTCTCACGCCAGCTTCACCCCTCCATCCTCGATGATCTGGGTTTGGTTCAGGCTGTCGAAGCGGAATGCGCAGCGTTTACCAAGAAAACCGGAATTGACTTGTCCTTTGTGCCCCATGACGTCCCGAACTCCATTCCCCAACCATTGGCGCTTTGCCTCTATCGGGTCATCCGGGAATCTCTTCAGAACATTGCAAAGCACTCAGGGGCGGCGGCGGCCTCTGTCACCCTCCAAGGTCTTTCCGACGGCATCCGCCTCTTGATCCAGGACAAAGGGGTCGGCTTCGACTCCCAAGAGGTGAAAAAGAAGGCAGGCATAGGTCTTTCCAGCATGAGAGAAAGGGTAAGGATCGTTAACGGCACCATAGCCATCGAATCAAAACCGGGAAAGGGCACAGAACTTCAGGTCTTCATTCCATTAGGGGGAGGGTATGACCAAGGCACGGCTGCTGATCGCTGACGACCATAAAATTTTCGTTGAAGGGCTGAAGAGACTGCTCGATGCGGATTTTGACATCGCCGGTGTCGTCGAGGACGGTCGTGAACTTGTAACCGCCGCTGAAAAGCTTCGGCCTGATCTCATTGTTGCCGACATTTCCATGCCGATGCTTAACGGAATAGAAGCCGTACGGCAGATCAAAAAAGCGCATCCGGAGATCAAGGTAGTCTTTCTCACGATGCACCCCGATGTGGCCTATGCAGCGAGCGCCATCAAGGCAGGCGGCACAGGCTATGTTCTAAAGCACTCCGCCCCCGATGAACTGATCACAGCCATCCGGGAAGGGCTAAAGGGAAGAACCTACGTAACGCCCTTGATTGCCGGAAAACTCCTGGATTACTACGAATCCGGATCCCACTCGGAGACCGATACGGTCGCTCGCCTTTCTTCACGGCAGCGTGAGGTGCTGCAACTACTGGCAGAGGGTCATTCCGTGAAGGAAATTGCCACTGTTTTAAATATCTCCATGAAAACAGTGGAATACCACAAGTACCGGATGATGGAAGACCTCGGCATCAAAACAACAGCGGAACTGATCCGGTACGCTGCGAAGCAAGGCATTGCAGAACCTTGATTCTCTCCCCTAGGAAAAATAGTCGGCAAAACTAGGACTTCTCCTAGTTGACGTTTCACCGCGTTGCTGTACCCTCCCACTATCCCCTGGCAGACGCAATCTCCCACAAACGTTCCACCTGTAGCCTAACCAGTTGAGGTGTTCCATGCCGCCCAAACGGATACTTCTCGCCGAGACCCATCCGACCTTTGTGGGAGTCGTTCGTCTTCTTCTCAAAGAAACGATCGGCTCGATGTTCATGGTGGCAGACGAGGCCTCTCTGACTGAAGCCGTTACAGGTTCTCAGTTTGATCTCGTCATTGCAGATCTGTCATTTCCGGTATCTCCTGGGAAGAACGTTATCCGGCTGCTTCAGAGTTTGAATCCGGAAATCAGGGCTATCATCCTGAGCGTCTATGACGAGCAGACGGTGTTGGATGAATGCCTTGCGGCAGGCGCGAAGGGTTTCGTGCTCAAGCGAACGGCATCCACCGACCTCCTTGCAGCAGTGGAAGCAGTTTCAAAGGGTGGTACTTACATCTCGCCCTTTTGTTGCACTCAAACAGAAAAATCGGAACGCAATAAAACGTCATAAGGGGTGAAGGGGATGACTCATGGTGAACTTGAAATAAAGCCTTGCCGAAGAGGGCTCCTGGGGCTCCTGGCTACGCCTGTTGCTTACAGATGCCAATGGGCCAAGTTCAAAGGTCGACCCAAACGAATGCAAACGCATTTTTTCTTTTAACATATCGGTGTGCTCCCCCTCACCCCGCCCTCTCCCCCAAGCTGGGGGAGAGGGGAAGGGTGAGGGGGCTGGATAGCAAGGGATTAAATGCGTTCGTATTAAGTAACCAAAGAAAAGGAGGGAATAGATGAAAAGCAAGATATCTCATCTCGCAATGGTTTTGCTGGCTGTAGCGGTCATGCCGGCAATCTCGCCGGCTATGGCCCAGCCCGACCCCTTGCCCTCGTGGAACGAGGGATCGGCCAAGAAGGCGATCGTCGAGTTCGTTCAGGCGACGACCGACAAGTCCAACCCGATGTTCGTGCCGGCCGAGGCGCGGATCGCCACGTTCGACCAGGACGGAACGACCTGGGTCGAGCAGCCCATGTACACGCAGGTCATGTACTGCCTGGAACGGGTGGCGGTGTTGGCGAAGGAGAAGCCGGAGTTGAAGGAGGTCGAGCCCTTTAAGACCGTGTTGTCCGGCAACCGGGAGGCCATAGCAAAGCTCTCGATGAAGGATCTTGAAAAGATTCTCGCCGCCACTCTCACTGGCATGACGGTGGACGAGTTCAACACCGAAGTGAAGAAGTGGCTTGAAACGGCCAAAGATCCGCGCTGGAAACGGCCTTACACTGAGCTTGTTTACCAGCCGATGCTGGAGGTGATGAAGCTTTTCCGCGCCAATGGCTACAAGACCTACTTCGTCACCGGCGGCGGGCAGGATTTCGTGCGTGTTTACTCCGAGCAGGTGTACGGCATTCCGCCGGAGCAGGTGGTAGGTACTGCGGGGGGAACCAAGTACGGCTATGACAAGAGCGGTAGACCCATCCTCACCAAGGAGCCCAAACTCCTGCTGAACGACGACAAGGCGGGCAAGCCCGAGGGGATCCACCTGATGATTGGGCGCCGACCCGTTGCGGCGTTCGGCAACTCGATCGGCGACAAGCAGATGCTGGAATACACGCAGGCCGGCGGCGGCCGGCTGATGATGCTCGTGCACCATGACGACGGCAAGCGGGAGTATGCATACGGACCCAAGTCGAAGGTGGGAACGTTTACGGACGCGCTGATGGCTGAAGCGAAAAAGAACGGTTGGACCGTTATCAGCATGAAGAACGACTGGAAGCGCATCTTCCCGTTCGAGGAATAGCGCCCAGATGCGGGAGAAATAAACAATGATGACCTCGCAAGAACTCGTCACCCCGGTGAACCCTCCTGAGGCGGACAAGAACCGGGGTCCAGACATTCTGTAAGTCCTCGAACAACCAGGATTCCGGCGCCTGTCCCGGACCTCGATCCGGGATTCGCCGGAATGACGGAAAAAGACTTTTTGGACTTTTTGCGAGCGCATCAACAATGAGAGGTGAAAAAAAATGAGAAGACTCAAACTACGAAGGTACGTTATGGCCGTGTTCACCGCAGTGGCGGCGCTGATGTGCGCCGTTGTGGCGGCGCAGGCGGCGGGCAAGCCCAACATCCTAGTCCTCTGGGGCGATGACATCGGCCAGTTCAATGTCAGCGCCTACAACATGGGCATGATGGGCTACAAGACCCCGAACATTGACCGCATTGCGAAGGAAGGTGCGCTGTTCACCGACTGGTACGGCCAGCAGAGCTGCACCGCCGGCCGTGCGGCGTTCATCACCGGACAGTCGCCCATCCGCACCGGCCTTACCAAGGTGGGATTGCCCGGCGCGCCCGAAGGCATGAAGAAGGAAGACCCGACCCTCGCCACGCTGCTCAAGGCGCAGGGCTACATGACCGGCCATTTCGGCAAGAACCACCTCGGCGACCGCGATGACATGCTCCCCACCGCGCACGGCATGGACGAGTTCTACGGCAACCTCTATCACCTGAATGCGGAGGAAGAGCCGGAGAATCCCGACTACCCGAAGGACCCGAACTTCAAGAAGAGGTTCGGCCCGCGCGGCGTCATTCAGAGCTACGCCGATGGCCGCATCACGGACACAGGCCCGCTGACCAAAAAGCGCATGGAGACGGTGGACGAGGAAGTCACTGCCAAGGCGCTCGACTTCATGGAGCGCGCCAAAAAGGCGGACAAGCCGTTCTTCATCTGGTGGAACTCCACCCGCATGCACATCTTCACGCACCTCAGCCCGAAATGGCAGGGCAAGACCGGCTTCGGCATTTATGCCGATGGCATGGCCGAGCATGACTCGATGGTCGGCCAGTTGCTCGCCAAGCTCAAGGAACTGGGCCTGGAAGAGAACACCATCGTCATGTATTCAACCGACAACGGCTCGGAATCTTTTTCCTGGCCCGACGGCGGCACCACGATGTTCCGGGGCGAGAAGAATACGAATTGGGAAGGCGGTTACCGGGTGCCGACGCTCATCCGTTGGCCCGGCGTCATCAAGCCCGGCACCATCATCAACAACATCGGCGCGCATGAGGACATGCTCCCGACCCTGATGGCCGCGGTGGGTGACACCACCGTTAAAGAGGACCTGCTGAAAGGCAAGAAGGTCGGCAACATGACCTACAAGGTGCACCTCGACGGCTACAGCCTGCTGCCCGGGCTCAAGGGCGAGGGCGAGTGGCCGCGCAAGGAGTTCCTCTACTGGACCGACGACGGCAGCGTCGCGGCGCTGCGTTACGGCGATTACAAGGCCACGTTCCTGAGGCAGGACGCTCACGGGATGAAGGTCTGGCAAGAGCCCTTCGTGGCACTGCGCGCACCCATGCTGACCAATCTGCGCATGGATCCGTTCGAACTCGCCCCGGATATCGGCATGGACTATGAGCGCTGGTTTGCCGAGCACATGTTCCTGATCGCGCCTGCGGCCGATTACGTCGGCCAGTGGCTGCAGAGCTTTCGCGAATTCCCACCACGGCAGAAGCCCGGCAGCTTCAACCTTGATCGCGTGATGGAGGCGGTGACGAGCGGCCAAAAAGACTGATCCAAAGACGACGCCCAGCGCCTAGCGATTGGCTATGCGTGAAGCGGCGGGCATCGTGGGAAGAGAAAAGAAGTGATCAGTGCTCGGTAACTCAGTTGTCAGTGAGTAGTGAAGAGATTAGGGATGACGGGAAAGAAAAGTGATCAGTCATCAGCTAAAAGCGAGTTTCGAAGTAAGAGCAAAGAGAATGTACTGATTACCGGCAAATGAAAGCATGTTTTGCCGTGATCAGTAAAGGGAGGTGAAAGGGCGTCAGGGGACTCGTAGCACATCACAAATTTCGCAACCATTAAGGAAGGAGAAATCATATGACCAAATATTTTTCAGTATTGATTATGTGCATCATCGCTGTGTCGATGGCCGCCATCCCGGTGGTTTATGCCCAGACATCGCCTGGCGGTTTCACGAATGAGCCAGACAAGACCATGGCGGCAGCCCATGAGTCGTTCGTCAAGAAAGACATGAACAAGTCGGCCGAGCAAATCAAAAAGGCGGCGGACTATGTGAAGAAGGAGGCGGACCAGGTTGCCAAGGATTCCAAGGAGGGCGTGAAAAAGGCCGGTGAGGAATTGGACAAGCTGGGAGAAGCTGTCAAGAAGGGCACCGTGAAGTCGGTCGACGACCTTAAGAAGATGTTTGCGAAGGTGGACCACGAGCTTGCCAAGGCCTGGCATAAGACCGCGGAGGAGACGAAGAAGGCGGGCAAGGATCCAACCAATGCTCTCAAGAAGGCCGGTCAAGGTCTTGAGGGAGCGGCCAAGTGGTCCGGAAATCAGCTGAAAGAGGGTGCGCAGGCGTCCGTCGATGCGGTGAAGAAGATTGGTAAAGGCGCAGCGAAGGGCGTAAAGGCTGGTGCTGAAGAAGTTAACAAGTTGTTTAAGGGCATCGGCGAAGGCATCCAGGATTTGGGCAAGAAACTATAAGAGAGCGGGTGAGCAAGTTAGAGCAAAGATAATTCACTGGTAACTGATAACTGGCAACTGATTGCTGGTACCTGAGAAGGGAGGTGAGATGGGAAAACGATAAGTTTCACGTGAGGGCTGAGAGGAGTTTGGAGGAAGTCTAATTGGGTTGGAAAGAAGAATAGATAAAGGAGAAAGAAAATGAAGCACACCACAAAAATTTGTTCCATGTTCTTTGTAATAATTGCTGTGCTGGCGCTGGTCGCAGGGCCGGCTGCAGCCCAGGAAAAGAAACCCAACATCCTTTTCATCATGGGCGACGACATCGGCTGGATGCAGCCGAGCATCTACCATCAAGGACTGATGGTCGGCGAGACACCCAACATCGACCGTATCGGGCGAGAGGGTGCGAAGTTCTTGACCTATTACGCCGAGCAAAGCTGCACGGCCGGACGCACCGCCTTCTTCACTGGCATGACGCCGTTGCGCGCCGGCATGATCCCGCCGCAACTGCCCGGCAGCCCGTCCTTCCTGCAGCCCGGCACGCCGTCGCTGGCTAGGTTCCTGCTCGACCTCGGTTACAACACCGGCGAGTTCGGCAAGAACCATCTGGGCGACCACTCGGCGGCGCTGCCGACGGCGCACGGCTTCCAGGAGTTCTGGGGCTACCTCTACCACCTGGACGCGATGCAGGGCGTGAGCTTCCCCGACATCAACAAGTCCCCGACCGAGCAGGCCATCGTACCGCCGTGCAAGAACACGCCGGTCCGCGGCCTCAGCGACCCCCCGGGCGCGGTGGATGCGACGACCACGTTGTGCATGATGCCGCCGCGGCCGGTGATCGCCTGCACTTCTTCCGACGGCACCGAGAAGAACCAGACCTGCAAGGATGAGGGACCGATGACGCTGGAGCGCTCGAAGACGGCGGACGAGGAGATCTCGGCCAAGGTGATCGATTTCCTCGGCCGCAACGACCCGAAGAAGACCAACAAGCCCTTCTTCGTCTGGTACAACCCGGCGCGCATGCACATCACCACCATGCTGTCGGACAAGTACATGGCGATGGTCGGTACGCCGGGCGGCAAGGACTGGGGCGTCAACGAAGCCGGCATGAAGCAGATGGACGACAACATCGGCTATGTGCTGAAGAAGCTGGAGGATATGGGGGAACTCGACAACACCATCGTCGTCTTCACCACCGACAACGGCGCCGAAGTGATCACCTACCCCGATGGCGGCAACACGCCCTTCAAGGGCGGGAAGTTGACCACCTGGGAAGGCGGCATGCGCGCGCCGTGCGTCATTCGCTGGCCGGGCCATATCAAGCCGGGCACGGTCCTGAACGACATCTTCGCGTCCTACGACTGGATGCCGACTTTTGTTGAAATCGCCGGTGGCGCCAAGGGCAATGCACTGAACGAGCAGATCATGGCAGGAAAATATCCCGGCATCGTCAAGACCAAGCTCCAGGGGGTCAACCAGCTCGACTATCTGACCGGCAAGTCGGCGAAGTCGGCACGCGATACGTTCTTCTACTACGGAGGCCCTGTTCCGTCGGCAGTGCGATACAAGAACTGGAAGATCTACTTCGCGATGGCATCCGAGGCCGCAACCGGTGGCCTGATGGGGGTCCATACCTTTCATTGGCCTTTGGTCAACAACATCAGGCGCGATCCATTCGAAGGCTCCGTCGGTTTCGAACCGAAAACCCTCCTGGGCCAAGGCGGCGCACTTGCCGGACCAGTGACCGCCTACATCTACGACTGGAACATCATTCCCATCGGCCAGGCGCTGTGGCTGCAGGAACTTGAAAGCTACGGGCCGTACCCGGCGCTGCAGTCTCCGGCGTCCTACAGCCTGGCCCAGGTTCTCACGGAGGTAAAGCAACAAATGGCGAGGACTCGCACCCGTGGAGACTGAGACGTAGCGAGTCAGTGGTGAGGTGACTGAGCGGGCGCCCCGCAATGGGCCGCCCGCTGGGGCGCCACATTAATTCACGGGATTAGCTGACCGCCGGCGCCGATCACGCGTCCCGGCCGGGTGGGTGATCGGCGGCCAGGCGCTTTCGGAGAAGGACGATATCGTGTCTCAACATTGACGGCTTTGTAAAAGGCCAGAAATAAGATTTTGCGTTATTCCGGCGAATCCCGGATCGAGGTCCGGGACAGGCGCCGGAATCCAGGAAGAACAAGGACTTCTGGATCCCGGCTTTCGCCGGGGTGACGGCTTTGATGACTTTCTACGAAGTGATCAACATTCAAGTGAATGGTGAAAGGGGTATGATGGAGATGGGGAAAAGAGTGATTACAGCGCTGGTTTTGGTGCTCGGATTCGCCGTGGCGGCGATGGCGCAGCAGCAAGCCGGACCATTGTTCGGCGATCCCACTGCGCCGTGGCCTCGGCAGGTCACGAGCGGCGGGACGACGATCACGATATACCAGCCGCAGGTCGATAGCTGGCAATGGCGTGACCTCGTGGGCCGGGCGGCAGTCTCTGTGAAGGACGCGGTCTCACCGCAGGAAGACTTCGGCGTCATCTGGTTTACCGCGAAGACCTTTACCCACCGGTTCGAGGGTGCCGTGACGCTTGAGGACCTCAAGATCACGAAGGTAAACTTTCCTGCCGCAGCCGGCATGACTGACCAGTACCTGCAAATCCTGAACGCAAGCGTGCCGGAGCATGTATCCGGAATATCGCTCGCGCGTCTCGAAGCGTGCGTCGCCGTCACAAAGGCGGAGCGCGTGCAGCAGAAACCTGTGGCGGTCAAGAATGAACCGCCCAAGATCTATTTCAGGGCGGGACCTGCCGTGCTCGTGCAAATGGACGGCGAGCCGGTATTAAGGCAGGTGCCGGGCTATGCCCAGATGCTCAGGGTGATCAACACCTACGCCGGGATCTTCTTTAATGAGTCCACGGGCATATACTACCTGCATGTGGCGGGCAAATGGGCCGAGTCCCGGGCCATCGAGGGGCCGTGGACAGTTTCTAAAAAGCCGCCGGCGAGCCTGAATAAAATACTGGCATCGCTTACCAAGAACAAGCAGGTGGACGCCCTCGACACCCTGAGCCCCTATGTAACCGGAGAGGCCCGGAAAGGAATCTTCCCGACGATCTACGTCAGCACGGTGCCTTCGGAGCTCCTGATGACCTATGGGGAACCTTCGTATGAGCTTCTCGACGGGACTTCGCTCATGGATGTGTCAAACACGTCTGACAACATCATCGTTGATCCCTCCACGAGCTACCAATATGCTCTTATCTCTGGCCGCTGGTTCCGGACGAAGTCGCTCGAGACGGGTCCATGGGAGTATGTAGCGAACAACGAGCTGCCTCCGGATTTTGCCAAGATCCCGGTGACTCATCCGCGCGGTGCGGTCCTCGCCTCGGTTACGGGCACGCCGCAGGCCCAGGAGTCGCTCATCGACAATGGCATTCCCCAGACTGCAGAGGTGAACCGTCAGACGACGACCCTGGTCATCAAGTACCAGGAATCTCCGCAGGTCAAGCCCATTGACGGCACGCCGCTCCATTACGTGGCCAACTCGCAGTACCCGGTCATCAAGGTGGACGACTGGACATGGTATGCCCTGAAAAGCGGGGTGTGGTTTGCGGGAAGCTCGATCAGCGGGCCATGGGTGGTGGCCACCTCGGTGCCCCAGGTGATCTACACCATACCGGCGAGCTCGCCTTTGCACTACGTTACGTACGCCTATGTGTATGACTACACCCCGCAGACGGTTATTGTGGGCTATACGCCGGGGTATCTGGGGACGGTCGTGGCACCCACCGGTGTGGTGGTCTACGGCACGGGCTATATTTATCCGCCGGTTTACGTGGGAGCCCTCTGGTATCCGCCGCCTGTGACCTATGGGTTTGGGGCAGGCTTTTTCTGGGGTGGCGTGACAGGCTTTGCCTTCGGGGCTGCGGCCGGCGCCATATGGGGAGGCGCCTGGGGACACTGGGGAGGCTATTACGGTCATAATGTAAACATTAACAACGTCCACATTAACAATTTCAACAGCTACCATAACTGGAACAGGAGCGAGGTCAATAGCAGCGTGCGGAACAGGGCGAGTTCCATGACGCCGCATCAGCGCCAGCAGGCGCAGCGGGACTACAACCGGCAGACCGGCAAATTGACCCCACAGCAGCGCGGCAATCTGCAGAGCCGGGCATCGACGCGGCCCGACAACGTGTTTGCCGGTAAGGACGGCAGCGCCTACAAGCGCGGCTCCGACGGCAGCTGGCAGCAGCACGGCAGCAGGGGTTGGAACAAAGCGGACTTCAGCGGGGGACGAGAGTCGGCAAGCAGCCTCGATCGTGAGCAGCAGGCGCGAAGCTTCGGCGATTGGGGTGAACACATGCATGGTTTATTCGGTGGCGGGGGTGGAGGTTTTGGCGACCGGTTCGGCGGTGGTGGCTGGGACCGTGGCGGTGGCTTTGGCGGATTTCACGGCGGGTTCGGCGGCGGTGGTTTCGGTGGCTTCCATGGAGGGTTTGGCGGGTTTCGTCGCTGAGAGGTGACCACATCCCATTGGTGCTCTAACTGAGGCGCAGCCGTGGTGAGCACTGAGCGCCGGCCGGTTCTTTGCCCTGATCAGAGGGGATCAAAAGAAAGGAGAAACCCATGGAATCTTTGCTGGGTTTTCAACTCGACTTCTGGGATTACGCGACGTTCGCATCTCTCTTCATTATCGCCGCGGCGATCGGGGGGGTGGTTATCCTTATCCTGGGGCTTCCGGGCAAGATCGCGATCGCACGAAAGCACCCGGATGCCGAGGCGGTGAACCTCATGGGCTGGGTTGGCTTCCTTGCTATCGTTCCATGGATCCAGGCCTTGATCTGGGCCTTCAAGCCCACCGACGTCATCGACATCCGGCGCTTCCCCCGACAGGAGCAGGCGGCCATCAACGAGGAGATTACGCGACTCACCGGCAAGCCTGCATCGGCAGCATCGACGGAGCTGACAGAGGAGAAAAAACCTCAAGACCGCAACAAGGAAGAAGGGAGGGAAACCTGATATGGTCGCTGCTCTGCTCATCACCGCCATCGCGGGGTTCCTCTTCTGGCTGATCTTTTTCAAGTTGAAGTGGATCAGGCTCACCTATGCGTGGGGGCTCTTCGTCTTATTCTTCGTTATGCATTTGGTCCTGATTTTTCTCGTTGGCCTGCGCTTCGTGGCGCCCTACACCACGAACGCCAGGGTGATCCAACACACCATTCAGCTGATTCCGCGCCTGCCCGAGCCGACCCTCGTGACGGCGGTGCTGGTCGAACCCGACGTGCCCGTCAAGAAGGGCCAGCCGCTCTTCCAGCTCGACCGCCGGCCGTACGAATACAAGGTCAGGCAACTCGAAGCGCAGCTGGCGCAGGCGAAGCAGAACGTTGAAGTGATGAAGGCCGATACCGAGGCGGCGGCGCAAAAGGTCGCGAAGCTCAAGAGCGAACTCGTGTACGCCACGTACCAGCAGAAGCTTTCGGACGATCTCGCAAGGCAGGGCGCAGGTCCCGAAGAAGACGCGCAGAAGTGGACCGCAAAGGTGGCGGCCGATGAGGCCGCCATCAAGGAGGCGCAGGCGGAGCAGTTGCGCGCCCAATTGCGCTACGCGTCGCAGATTGACGGCGTCAATACGGCCGTGGCAGCCATCCAGGCAGAGCTCGCCCAGGCGCGCTATTACCTCGACAACACGCTGATGGTGGCGCCGGAAGACGGCCGCATCGTCAACCTCCAGGTGCGTCCGGGCATGGTGGCGGGCGAGATCCGCATCGGGGCCATCGCCTCCTTCATCTGCGATGAGGGTCGGTACCTGCTCGCCAGCTTCTTCCAGGAAAACCTGAAGTACGTGAAGCCAGGGCAGCCCGTGGAAGTCGCGATGAATCTTTATCCCGGCCAGGTCTTTAACGCGAAGGTTGAAGCCATCTGGAAAGCCAGTGGCGTGGGCCAGTTGCTCCCGAGCGGCACGCTGCCGGACTTCGAACCAGCGCCGCCGAACAAGCCGCAGGCCCAATACGGTGTGAAGATCGTGTTCGAAAGTGCGGACCAGTCGAATTTCCCGATCGGCGCGCAGGGCGCGGCAGCGATTTACACCGGCGGCATGAAAGGCGGTTGGGCCGCGTTGCGCCGCATCAGCATCCGCGCCTACACATGGTTCAGCTGGCTGTATCCCATGCCCTTCTGAGAAGGGATACTGGAGTAGTGGAATACTAGTACGAACGCAATAAATCCTTTGACGCTGGACGGCACATTGGCAAACAACTAAATGCGTTCGTATTAGAATGATGGAACATTGGAACGATGCTGACTAACAAGGACAAAAAATCAGTGATCGTTGCCCCGGTTGTCGTGGGGGTTGCTTCACGGGCGACTGAGTGGCGGCTGCTTATCGCGCTGTGCATGGTGGCGGCTCTCCTGTGCGGCTGTGCACTTTCCAGGGCGCCGCAGCATGAGGAGGTGGTGAATCAGGCCCTGCCTCAGGGAACCACGATTCGGTCGACCTGGAGCTCTGCTGCTGTCACGAGCGAGGTGACCAACGACTGGCTCCGGTCCTTCAACGACCCCCGGCTCGACGCCCTGGTTGCGGAAGCCATCACACACAACCTTAACCTACGCCACTCCGCCGCGCGTGTCGAGATGGCCCGCCAGAACGTGGCGGTGGTCGGTTCCCAGCTCCTGCCCCAGATCGGTGCAAGGCTGGGCGCTGCCGCCACGCGGGCCGAGAAATCTGCTGCCGCGGCCGATCCGGGCCAGGACAAGTGGTTCGACAGCAACCTGGAGTATGCAGGAATCTACTGGGAGATCGATCTCTGGGGCCGGTTGAGGGCTCAGCGGGAAGCCTCGGAGGAGATCTTCCAGGCTGTCGCCCTCGATTATGCCTTTGCGCGCCAGTCCCTCGCCGCAACCGTGGCAAAGAGCTGGTATCTGGCGATTGAAACGAGCCGCCTTCTGGACCTCGCCGGGCAAAGTGTTCTTATTTACGGGCAGTTGCTCGATTTGGTGAAAGTTCGGCGAGCAGCGGGCAAGGTGGCTGATCTCGACGTGGCTGAGGCCGGCGCGAATCTCAGCGCAGCCGAGAACACGCTCCGCACCGTTCAGGGTCAGTACAGTGAGGCGCGACGAACGCTGGAGCTGCTTCTGGGACGCTATCCTGCGGCGGAAGTGGCGGTGGCGAAAGATTTCAGCCCACTGCCGCCGCCCATTCGAGCAGGGTTGCCTTCGGCACTGCTGGAGCGGCGGCCTGACCTCGCTGCGGCCGAGCGACAGGTGCTGGCGGCGTTTCGGCAGCGGGAGGCCGCTGAACTGGCGCTGCTGCCGAGCATCGCGCTCACCCTGGAAGGAGGGCGCTTGAGCGATGGATTGCTCTCACTGCTTCGCCTCAACCCTTGGGTGTTCCACGGCGCTATTGGCATGGATGTGCCCATCTACACGGGCGGCCGATTGACGGCCCAGATACAAATCGCCACGGCCCAGCAGGAGGCGGCGATTGCCCGCTATGGCAGCGTCGCTCTCCGGGCCTTCTATGAGGTGGAGGTCGCGTTGACGAACGAGACCCTCTTGGCGCAGCGCCTCCAGATTGAGGAGAAGGGGACCGAGGATCGAGCCGAGTCTGTGCGCATCGCGAGGCTCAAATATATGGCCGGCGCTATGGACATGCTGTCGGTTCTGCAGCTTCAGGAAAGGCTCCTTGACAGTCAATCGAAGCTCATCCAGTTGCGCAACGCCCTTCTGGCCAACCGCGTCAATCTTCACCTTGCCGTGGGTGGCAGTTTCGACGCCGCACCGGCAAATGTCATCGTGAATTAATCCCTTTTGGAGGGAGGAGTTACACGACGCCGGCCGGATGCTTGATCAGTTATCGATTTCTTTTTCAATTAAGCGAGTATCCAGGACCCAGGGTCTTCTAGAATTACTTGATTCTTCTGGATTCCGGATATCGCGATGCATTGCATCGCTCGTCCGGCATGACGGTTCGCTTGCGTTGCGACAGAAACTATCGAGAGGGAGGGATAAAGGGGAGAAGCGGGCGCTTCAAGGCGAGGTTCTTCGAGAAACAGGAGGTTTCCCGTTTAAAAAAAACCGGTGAAAGGAGAAAAACCATGAATTGGAAACATGACATAGCTGTAGCGAGCATTCTACTTTTTGCCCTCGTTCTGGGATGTGCCGGGCCCGGTGGCTATGGGAGCATGGGAGTCGTAGAGGACGGCAGTATGACCGTGGAGACCCTGGTCAAGAACTTGCAGAATTACGAGGTGCACTGGGCGGGATTCGATCCGAGCATTCCTGTTGCGGTGCTATTCGATCCCAAGAATGACGGCAAGACCCTTGAAATGGGACAGAGATGGACTGGAGTGAGCGATCAGGCGACGGTGAATAGGATGGTAGGGTTCATCAAACAATCCCTGGGCACTGGAGGCTTTCCTCCAAGACTACGCGTAATCCTGGGGCCGGATGGTTCCACCTATGGATATGTCTACACGGGTATTAACCATCTGGTCATTAATGTGATCGATGACAAAACGATGCTGGTGGAGAGCGTGGGATAGTGAGCACTAAGGTTTGTCCCGGGATGCGGGCGAAAGGAGTTTGAGATATGAAAATAGGAAGCAAGGGTTCGGCTTACATGAAGATGGTCGCCGTGGCGGTTCTTATTGCCTTTGCCGGCGCCGGCTGCGCAAGCAATGGGGGAGGTCTCTCGACCATGACGGACACGACGAAAGGAGGCATCCTGGGGGGAGCGACCGGCGCTGCGATCGGAGCAATCATAGACGCTGGTAACCCGTGGGCGGGTGCGCTTATCGGAGCCGCAGGCGGGGCTCTCACCGGCGCTATTGTGGGGCATTTCATGGACGAGCGCAAGAAAGACCTGGAAAAGGCCTTGGCTCCCCAGATCAACGCGGGGCTGATCACGGTGGAGATCCTTAAAGACAAGGCTCTGCTCGTGACGATGACCGGGGTGACGGCATTTGCTCCAGGGTCCTCGGTGGTCAACCAGGGCTTTATCCCGACGGTTCAGACCATAGGGAACGTGGTGAAGACCTATGGCAAGACGACGATCGCAGTGATCGGCCATCCGGACGCGACAGGGACCATAGCAGAACGGCAAACGCTGTCCAACCAGCGTGCAGAGGCTGTGAGGAGCATGTTCCTGCTGACAGGCGTCTCTCCGGTTCTGGTGACGGCTTCGGGCAATGCCAACAGTAAATACCTGGACGGCAGGGTGGAGGTGGTGATCCATCCTTTGATTTCGGGATGATCGAAGGAAGTATCGCAGGGGCCTTTTCGATTGGACCCCGGCGACCCTGTCCCGCCGAAATTTAGGAGCCGGGCTGGTGGAGTAAGTGGAATGCCCCGGCCTATTCCACAATTGGTGAAAGGCTTTGCCGATC
>Ga0315273_10004077_pt1 | contig 17773 bp, 8 predicted proteins | sample YL17G02_0_MG_FD_205753 | JGI IMG/M metagenome (GOLD analysis project Ga0315273, IMG submission 205753) | Sediment microbial communities from Yellowstone Lake, YNP, Wyoming, USA - YL17G02_0 | ecosystem: Environmental > Aquatic > Freshwater > Lake > Sediment | place: USA: Wyoming | collected...
CGGAGGACTGCAAGAAGAAGAAAACGGCCGCCGTGGAGGAGACCATCAAGGCCATCGAGGCGGCCACGGACCAGTCGCCGCTGCGCAGCATCGCGCCGCTGCTCGAGAAAGCGAAATAAGAGGAGCGGCAGGATGGCGCAGCAGCGGACAGTCTTGAGCGGGCCCTGGCGAGCCGGCCTCCTGTTGGCCGCCGTCCTCGTCGTCGGCTGCAATTCGCCGTACCCCGAGTCGGAAGAAGGGCATAACATCCTCTACAGCACGTTCGAGGAGGAGCCCAAGCACCTGGACCCGGCCCAGGCCTACGCGGCGGACGAGTGCGTGATGATGGGCCCGATCCTCGAGCCGCCGTTCCAGTACCACTTCCTGAAACGCCCCTACGAACTGGCACCCCTGACCGCAACGGACATCCCGAAGGCGGAACGCCGCACCGTCACCTTCCAGGGGAAGGAAGTCGCGGCGACGGTGTACACGATCCGACTCAAGCGAAGCGTCCTCTACCAGGACCATCCCTGCTTCGTCGAGGCCAACCGGCGACTGACGGAGGAGTCGTTGCGCGGCGTGCGAGCGGTCTGTGACATCCGCCCGACGGCGACCCGGGAACTGGTGGCGGGGGACTTCGTCCATGCCATCCGCCGGCTGGCCGACCCGCGCCTGGCCTGCCCGATCGCGAGCACGCTCGCGCAGCACCTCGTGGGCATGCGCGAGTACCAGGCGTCGCTCCAGGCCGTGCTCGACCGAGAGCGGGCGAAGCGCAAGGCCGCCGCCGGGATTCTCTACAACCAGGAGAAGGACGAACAGTACAACCCCATTCCCGTCGACTACGGCGCCGGCGCAGAATGCTCTCCCTTCGTGCGCGAGGTCGATCCCTGCACGTTCGAGCTGGTCCTGCGGCACCCGTATCCGCAGATGCTCTACTGGATGGCGATGCCCTTTTTCGCCCCGGTGCCGCCGGAGGCGATCGCCTTCTTCGACCAGCCGGTCCTCCTGAAACGGAGCCTCATCTTCGACAAGAACCCCGTCGGCACGGGGCCCTACGTGCTCAAGGAGTTCGACCCGACCAACCAGATCGTCTTCGAGCGGAACCGGAATTTCCACGACGAGCGATTCCCCGAGCTTCCGCGGCCCGCGGCCGGCGAAGAGGCCGCCCGGCCGCTCTATGACCCGATGAAGGCGGCGGGCCTCGAGGAGGACGCCGGGAAACGCCTGCCGATGATCGACCGCGTCGTACTGCGGATGGAGAAGGAATCCATTCCGCGCTGGAACAAGTTCCTCCAGGGCTACTACGACGCCCAGGGGATTCCCAGCGATGTGTTCGACCAGGCCGTCAAGCTCACGAGCCAGGGCGACGCGTCCCTGGCGGACGAGATGGCGGCGCGAGGGATCCAACTGCGATCCTCGTACTCGACGACGTCGAGCTTCCTCAGTTTCAACTTGGGCGACCTCGTCGTCGGCGGGTACACCGACGCCGGGCGCAAGCTCCGGCAGGCGATCAGCATCGCCTACGACTCGGAAGAGGAGGTCGCGATCTTCCTGAAGGAGCAGGGCGTCCCGGCCCACAGCCCGATCCCGCCCGGGATCTTCGGCTACCGGGAAGGCCGGGAGGGGATCAACCCGGTCGTCTACGAGTGGGACGAGGCGCGCGGCCGCGGCGTCCGACGCTCCATCGACGAGGCGAAGAGACTTCTGGCCGAGGCCGGCTACCCGAACGGCTACGGGCCGGACGGGCAGCGGCTCGTGCTCCGTTTCCCCGTGTCGGGCGGCACGCCGGAAGGAGCGACCTGGCTGGCCTTCGTCACGAAGCAGTTCGACAGGCTGAACATCGGCCTGGAGATCGAGGTCTCCGACTGGAACCGCTTCCGCGAGAAGATCGACTCCGGCAACTTCCAGCTCTCCGGAGGGGGCTGGATTGCCGACTATCCCGACCCGGAGAACTTCCTGTTCCTTCTCTACGGCCCGAGCGCGAAGGTGGTGTCGAAGGGCGAGAACGCCGCCAACTACAAGAACCCGCGCTTCGACGAGCTTTTCGAGAAGATGCGGAGCATGGAGAACTCGCCCGAGCGGCTGGCCCTCGTCGACGAGATGGTCCGCCTCCTCCAGCAGGACGCGCCGTGGGTCTTCCGCTATCACCCCAAGTCCCTCGCGTTCTACCACGGGTGGGTGAAGAACGCGTGGCCTCACGCCCTGGCGTTCAACACCTGGAAGTATTGGCGCCTCGACACGGCCACCCGGACCGCCTACCGCCGCGCGGAGAACCAGCCGCGGTGGTGGCCCATGATCGGTTTCGCGGCGGTTCTGGTCCTCGGGAGCCTCCCCGCGCTGCGGGCGGCCCGGCGACGGCTGAGGGAGGGCTGACCGGATGCTGGCCTACCTGATTCGACGAGCCCTCTACGCGGTGCCGATCGTCCTCGGGATCGTGGTGATCACGTTCGTCCTGTTCTTCATTGTGAACAAGCCCGAGGACATGGCCCGCCGCACGCTCGGCCCGAAGGCAACGCCCGAGGCCGTGGCCGCCTGGGTCCGTGCGCATGGGTACGACCTGCCGCCGTTCTTCAACGCCAGGGAGAAGGGGCTCGACTCGCTCAGCTCGACGCTGTTCTTCCAGAAGTGCGCGCGGCTCCTGGTCTTCGACCTCGGCCGGTCCGACGCCACGGACCGCGACATCGGCCAGGAGATCCGGCGGCGGATGGGGCCGAGCCTCGCCATTGCCGTGCCCTCGTTCCTCCTCGGGATGGGCGTCAACATCACGATCGCCCTCCTCATCGCCTTCTGCCGCGGGACCTACCTGGACCGCTGGGGAACGGTCGTCTGCGTGCTCCTGATGTCGATCTCCGCGCTCTTCTACATCATCGGCGGCCAGTTCATCTTCGCCCTGTGGCTGCGGCTGTTTCCGATCTCCGGGTTCGACTGGGGCGTCGTCTCGGCGAAGTTCGTCTTCCTCCCTGTGGTCATCGGCGTAGTGGCCGGGATCGGCGGGGGAGTCCGCTTCTACCGGACGGTCTTCCTCGAGGAGATCGGGAAGGACTACGTGCGGACGGCCCGCGCCAAGGGCCTCGGGGAAGGGGTCGTCCTTTCGCGCCACGTGCTGAAGAACGCGATGATCCCCATCCTCACCAATGCTGTGATGGCCATCCCTTTCCTCTTCATGGGCGGCCTCCTGACGGAGTCGTTCTTCTCGATCCCCGGCCTCGGCAGCATGACGATCACGGCGATCCACGCCCAGGACTTTGCCGTCATCCGGTCCATGACCTACATCTCAGCCATTCTCTACATCGTCGGCCTGCTGATGACGGACGTAAGCTACACGCTCGTGGACCCGCGGATCACCCTCGGCGCGGGCGACACGCGGAGCCTCTATGGCCGCACCTCCTGGCGCGACGTGGCCAAGGTCCTGGCCGGGCTGGTGCTCCTGGCGGCCCTGGCGATCGGGACCTGGAAAGCCGCGGTCTGCTTCTCGGCCCTGAAGACCCGCGTGCCCGTGTTCGAGACCTCGATCCTGGCGGTGACGCTCCTGGGCTTCGGCGCGTTCCTCCTGTACGCCCGCCGGAGCACCCTCTGGCGGAGCGCGTGGCGGCAGGTGTGGCGGAGCCATCTCGCCAAGGGGTCGCTGGCGGTCCTCACCGTCTACATCCTGATCGCCGTGCTCGACAGCGTGGTCTGGTGCGACGTGGACCGCGCGGCGGCCGGCCCCTCCAACGGAGGCCCGGCGGCGTCGGCGGCCTTGTCGGCCCCGCTGTCGGTGCTCGACCGGTTGTGCGCGCCGCTCGTCAGGCGGACGGAGAAGACCTACTCGGCGCCGTTGGCCGACAAGCTCCTCTCCAAGGAGACGGTCGAGGTGGAGGTCGGCGGCCGGATTGAGCTTCGCCGCGACTATCCGCCGCTGAGGCACCCGGGATGGCACCTGCTGGGGACGGACAAGACCGGGCGGGACGTGTTCTACATGACGCTCAAGAGCGTCCGCACGGGCCTCGTCGTCGGCGGGCTGACGACGCTCATCGCGGTGCCGTTCGCCATCTTCCTCGGCGTTGTCGCGGGATTCTTCGGCGGCTGGGTCGACGACGCCGTCCAGTACCTCTATAGCACGCTGTCCTCGATCCCGTGGATCCTGCTGGTCGTGTGCTTCATGATGGTCTTCGGGCGGGGCTTGTCACAGATCTGCGTCGTGCTGGGCCTCACGGGCTGGGTCGGCCTGTGCCGGGTCCTGCGCGGCGAGACGCTGAAGCTGCGCGAGCGGGAGTACGTCCAGGCGGCCCTGGCGCTTGGGGTGTCGAGGTTCCGGGTGCTCGCGCGGCACGTCGTGCCGAACCTGATGCACCTGGTGCTGATCAACGTAGTCCTGGGTTTCAGCGGCCTCGTGCTGGCGGAGGCGGTCCTCAGCTACATCGGCGTGGGCGTCGGCCCGGGCACCTACAGTTGGGGCACGATGATCAACCAGGCCCGCGGCGAGCTGGGCCGCGACCCCGTCGTGTGGTGGAACCTGGCGGCGGCGTTCGTCGCCATGTTCGCCCTGGTGCTGCCGGCGAACCTTTTCGGCGACGCGCTGCGGGACGCGCTCGATCCGAGCCTGCGCGTCCGCGGCAAAGGAGAGTAACGCCTTGGCGCTGCTGGAAATCAGGGACCTTCGGACCTACTTTCGCACGGCGGGAGAGCCTCGCCGCGTGGTCGACGGCATCTCGCTCTCGCTGGAGAGCGGCGAGACGCTCGGCCTCGTCGGCGAGTCCGGGTGCGGCAAGTCCCTGACGGCCCTGTCGGTCATGCAGCTCATCCCGGCGCCCGGCTACGTCGCGGGCGGCTCGATCCTGTTCAAGGGCACCGACGTCGTCAAGCTGCCCGGCCGCGAGAAACGCACCGTCCGCGGCCGCCACATGGCGATGATCTTCCAGGAGCCGATGACGTGCCTGAACCCCGTCCTCTCGATCCGGACGCAGCTCCTGGAAGCCATCCGGCACGGGCGGCCGGACGGTACGCGGGGCCGGTCGAGGGCCGAGGAGATCGACCAGGCCGTCGAGGCCCTGCGCCTGACGGATATGGCCGAGCCCGCCCAGAAGCTCTCCCAGTATCCGCACCAGCTTTCCGGCGGCATGCGCCAGCGGGTGATGATCGCCATGGCCCTGGCGTGCAGGCCGGAGCTCCTGATTGCCGACGAGCCGACCACCGCCCTCGACGTGACCGTGGAGGCGAGGATCCTCGATCTGCTGCGTGACCTCCAGGGGAAGCTCGGCACGGCCATCCTTTTCATCACGCACGACCTGGCGGTCGTGGCCGAGAGGGCCCATCGCGTGGCAGTGATGTATGCCGGCAAGATCGTGGAGACCACCCCGACGGCCGCGCTCTTCCGAGCGGCGGCGCATCCGTACACCGAGCAGCTCCTGCGGTGCCGGCCCGGCCGGGGCCAGCGCGGCCGCAGCCTGGAGACGATCCGCGGCGTCGTGCCCGATCCCAAGGACTTTGCGCCGGGCTGCCGGTTCTCGGACCGGTGCACCCGTGCCTTCGCGCCGTGCCGCGAGACGGAGCCCCGCCTCCGCGAGATCGAGGCCGGCCACTGCGTGGCGTGCCACCTGTACGACGGTGGCGGCCCGGTGGCGATCACGACCGCTGGCGCGTCCCCGGAACCGGCGGCCGAGGCCGCGGCGCCGCAGGACGGCCTGCTCCTCGACGCGCGGGCCGTGGCCAAGCACTTCCCCATCCGGCGGGGCATCCTCCAGCGCGTCGTGGGACAGGTCAAGGCGGTCGACGGCGTCGACCTGGCCATCCGACGCGGGGGCACGCTCGCGCTCGTGGGCGAGTCGGGCTGCGGCAAGACGACGCTCGGCAAGACGCTGATCCGACTGCTGCCGCCGACGGCTGGGACGATCCGGTTCGGCGGCACGGACGTGGCGCAGCTCGGCGACGACGGCCTCAAGCGGTTCCGCCGCGAGGTCCAGTTCGTGTTTCAGGATCCCTACTCCTCCCTCGATCCGCGGATGACCGTCGAGGACATCGTCGGGGAGGGGATGCTTGTGCACGGCATCGGGCAGGGCCGCGAGGAGCGCCGCGACCGGGTCCGGCAGGTCCTCGCGAGCGTCGGCCTGAAGAGCGATGCCATGACCTGTTATCCGCACGAGTTCTCGGGCGGGCAGCGCCAGCGGATCGGCATCGCGCGGGTCCTGGCCGTGGGGCCGAAGTTCCTGATCCTCGACGAGCCGACAAGCGCCCTCGACGTGTCCATCCAGGCGCAGATCCTGAACCTCCTCGGACGCCTCCAGGGCGAGGGCCGCGAGCGGCTTACGTACCTCCTGATCACGCACGACCTTGGCATCGTGGAGTACATGGCCGACGAGGTGGCCGTCATGTACCTGGGCCGGATCGTCGAGCAGAGCCCCGCCGAGGGCCTGTTCGACGAGCCCTGTCATCCGTACACGCGGGCGCTTCTGTCGGCGGTGCCCGGCCTGGAATCCGCGGGACGCAAGGGCCGCATCCGACTGGAAGGCGACGTGCCGTCGCCGAGCAACCCGCCGCCGGGGTGCCACTTTCACCAGCGCTGCCCGAACGTGATGCCCGTTTGTCGCCAGGTCTATCCGCCGGTGACCGACCTGGGCGGCGGAAGGATGGTGCGGTGCCATCTCTACGGCAAGGGGTAGCGCTCCCCCGCCCGTGTCTCGATCTGCATGACCTGGTCGCCGTACCGCACCCGGCAGGGGCCGCCGAGAAGCGACCGGATTTCGCAGGCCGCGAGCCGGCCGCCTTTCCACCGGATGTCGACCGCGAAGCCGCCGCGCGCCCGCAACCCCGTCACCGAGCCCGCCGGCCACGCCTCCGGCAGGGCGGGCAGGAGCTCGATCTCGCCCGCGTGGCTCTGGAGCAGCATCTCGCCGATGGCGGCGGTCAGGCCAAGGTTGCCGTCGATCTCCCATTCCACCCCACTGAAACTGGCCGAGAGATTGGCGTTCACGCTTCGCGCCAGGTGCGTGTCGAGCACCGCCAGGGCCGTGTCGCCGTCGCCCAGCCGGGCATGGGTGTTGGCCTGGAATGCCCCTTGCCAACTGCCCACCAGTCCCCGCTTCCACCACTGCGCCTTGTCGAAGATCCTGCGCAGTGCCGCCGCCAGGTCGGGGGTGCCACGCGGCGTGATCTGGGCGCTACAGATCGCGCCCCAGCTCGGCAGCACCTGGCACTCGGCCGTGCGCTGCCAGTCCTCGAGCCATTCCTGGAGCTCGCCGGTCGTCGGGCTGATCTGCATGGGCGGAAGGCGCGGCAATGTCTTCTCGATCTCCGCGCGAAGGCCGGCGTCGGTGTCCAGCACCTTGCTTGCCTCGACGCAATTGAGGAACAACTGGCGCACCATCTGCATGGAGGCCGTGGGGCCCATCACCGTACACCCCGTCTCGCCGTTGGGCTTGCGGAACGAGTTCTCGAAGTTCGTGTCGGGCCCGGTGACGAGCCAATGGTGCGACGGCTCCTCCATCATCGAGTCCAGGTGATAGCGTGCCGCGCCCTTCATGATCGGCCAGACGCGGCGCAGGTAGTCCTTGTCGCCCGAGAAGGCGTAGTGTTCCCAGAGATGCTGGCACAGCCAGGTGCCGCCTACCTGGAAGATGCTCCAGAGGGCGCTTCCGCTCACCGGCCCCGCCTGGCGCCAGATGTCGGTGTTGTGGTGCGCCACCCAGCCGCGCGCGCCGTAGAGCTCTTTCGCAATGTGGCCGCCGTCGACGCTGAGTTGCTCGACGAGGTCGACGAGGGGCAAGTGGCATTCGCCGAGGTTCGCTGTCTCCACGGGCCAGTAGTTGATCTCGGCGTTGCAGTTGAGCGTCCAGTTGGCCGACCACGGCGGACGGATCGCGTGGTTCCAGATGCCCTGGAGGTTGGCCGGCTGCGTGCCCGGCCGCGACGAAGCGATCAGGAGGTACCGGCCGAACTGGTAGTAGAGCGCGGGCAGCGCGGCGTCCTTGCCCGGCTGGTAAGTCCTTAAGCGAACGTCGGTCGGGAGCGCCTCCGCAGGACTGCGGCCAAGGTCCAGCGTCACCCGGTTGAAGAGACGCTGGTGGTCGGCGATGTGCGCGTCGCGGAGCGCGTCATAGGACTTGCCCGCGACCGACGCGAGATAGGCGTCGCACAACTCGCCCGGATCCTTGCCTTCCTTGCTCGGACTCTTGTGCGGGCCGTTGTAGCTCGTAGCGGCAACGAGGAGGAGCGTGACACTGTCGCAGTGCTCCGCCACGATTGCGGCGTTGGTGATTGAGACGCGCCCTCCTTCGCTGAGCGGCAGCAGGCGCGTCTCGAACCGCATACCTTTGCCGTCCGGCGCGTCGTCATAGACCACCTTTCCGTCGCCGACGTAGTTCGGATCCACGTGCGCCGGGCAGCGGCCGCTCAGGCGCAGGTAGCCTTTCTCGGCCTTCGTGGCATGGTGTAGCGGACAGCCGAGCGATGCGGTGAAGGACACCTTGCCCGGCTTGTCGCCCGTCAGCCGCACGACGATCGCTTGGGCGGGGTTTGAGGCGAAGACCTCTCGGACATACTGGACGCCCTCGTGCTCGAATCGCACTCTGGCGACAGCCTGCAAGAGATCCAACTCGCGTCGATAATCCTTTACCTCGCCGCTGATCGGAAACGCGATGGCGAGGTCGCCCAGCGGCTGGTAGCTCTGGTTGAACTTGCCGTTCATGTCCCGCTCGACGAGCCGTTGCGCGTCGCCGTTCTTGCCCGCCAGGAGCAGGCGGCGAATCTCGGGGAGCGACTTGAGGCCCTTGGGGTTCAGGTTGTCGTAGGGCTCGCCGGACCAGAGCGTGTCTTCGTTGAGATCAATGCGTTCCCGCTTCACGCCGCCCCACACCATGCCGCCGAGCCGTCCGTTGCCGAGGACGAGGGCGTCGGTCCAGCGCGCCGCCGGCCGGCGATACCATAGCGTGAGCGGCCTGCCGGGGCCGGAGGCCGCGCCGGCCACCGATACGCCGTCCGATTCGGCGGCCCCGCCGGCCACGCGAAGGCCGTCGACAAAGAGCGCCAGCCCCCCGTCCTCGCCGATTGTCCCCGCGACGTGCGTCCACCGGTCCCTGCACGGCAAGGCGTGCGTGAGCGTCTCGTCGCCGACGATCAGGCGCAAGGCGTTACCGGGATGCGTGTCGAGCAGGAATCCGTCGGTCCCGCCCGGCGTGATCTTGTCCACGATGCGCCCGGCCGCCCCCTGGTCCGGTCGAATCCACGCCTCGAGGGTGCACCCGCGCGGGAAATCGAGCTTTCGGTCGTGCGCGATGGGCTCCGCCGGAACGCGAGGCTGCAACCATTCGCCGACGAGGCCCGCCACGGTGCTCTTCGTGTCGGGCGGCGCCTCGGCCAACGCCTTCAGTTCATCCGCGCGAAGCGCCCGGTCATACAGCCGTACCGCCGCAACCTTGCCGCGAAACACGTTGGCCCCGCTCTGATCGGTGCCAATGCGGATCGGGTGCTGATTGGCCGGTACCTGGGCGAAGGCGGTAGCCGCCCAGAGGACGCAGACCGCCGTAGCGAGTCTCATGACACGGATTGGATTCACCTTGAATGCTCCCCAGGGCTCGCCCCGGCCGGGCTCACTTGGCAGGCGATGCTTCGTGCTCGCCCCTTTCTGCCAAGCGGATGCCCAGGGACCCGCGCCCCAATGTACTGCCACGTCGCGCGATTGGACAGGCCGTTTACCGACGAGCCGCGCCACAGCCAGGAACCGATTGCGGGCGGTCCCCGAACGTCCCGTAGTCAGACCCGAAAGGAACGCCTATGCCCCACCCACCGGAACGTCGCCCGGCCACGGGACACTACAAGCACTTACGTCTCGTGTCTGCCCCGCTCTTCGCCGCTACGATTGAGGCCTTCCAGCCAGAAAGGACGGCCTCACCGTGGGTGTGATAGAACTGATCGGCATCCTGCTTCGGGCCCTGCGCGCCACCCGCGGACACCCGTCACTCACCCTGCAGACCCCGGACGGAGTTCTCGGGACGCACACGCAACGATCGGCGGGTCGCACCGGTCCGCCATCACCGAAGCCTGAGTGGCTTGTACTTGCTCCGGCGGTGGGCGATCCGATCGGGGTTGCCGGCGGCCAGGCTCTCCTCGTACGCCCGGAAGTTCCCCTCGAACCAACGGGTCTTGCCGTCGCCCTCGAAGATGAGGAGATGCGTCGAGATGCGGTCGAGGAAGAAGCGGTCGTGGCTGACGACCATCGCGCAGCCGGGGAAATCGATGAGCGCCTGCTCCAGCACCCGCAGGGTGCTCACGTCGAGATCGTTGGTCGGTTCGTCCAGGAGGAGCAGGTTGCCGCCTCGACGAAGCATCTTCGCGAGGTGCATGCGGTTCCGCTCGCCGCCGGAGCACTCCCCCACGCGCTTCTGCTGCTGCGCGCCGCGAAAGTTGAACCGAGACACATAGGCCCGAGAGTTCATCTTGATGTGACCCAGCTCGATTTCGTTCTGCCCGCCGGCGATCTCCTCGAAGATCGTCTTCGAGTCGTCGAGGGCGTCGCGGTGCTGATCGACGTACGAGAGGACGACCGACGAGCCGAGTTCCAGCGTGCCGGCGTCGGGCTTCTCCTGGCCCATGATCATGCGGAAAAGCGTGGTCTTGCCGGTGCCGTTCGGGCCGATGACGCCCACCATCGCCCCGCGCGGCAGGTCGAAGGACATGCCGGCGATGAGCGAGGCGCCGCCGTAGCCCTTCGAGACGCCGGCGGCCGTCAGCACCTTGTCGCCCAGCCGCGGGCCAGGGGCGATCCGGATGACGGCGTCGCTGTCGCCGGGGTTGAAGCGAACGGCGGCCAACCTCTCGTACTCATCGATATGCGAGTGGGTATTGGCCTTGTGCTCCCTGGAGAGGCGGATCCACTCGCGTTCGCGCACGAGCGTCTTCTGCCGCTCGGTCTCGCGTTTCTCGATCATCCGGAGGAGCGCGATCTTCTGGTCGAGCCACGACGAGTAGTTGCCCTCAAACGGCAGGCCGCGGCCGTCGTCGAGCTCCAGGATCCACTGGGTGATGTGGTCGAGGAAGTACCGGTCGTGCGTCACGATGATCACGGTGCCGGGGTACTCGCGCAGCTGCGCCTCGAGCCAGGCCACCGTCTCGGCGTCGAGATGGTTCGTCGGCTCGTCCAGGAGCAACAGATCGGGCTTTTCCAGGAGCGCCTTGCACAGCGACACCCGCCGCCGCTCGCCGCCGGAGAGCACGCCGGCCGGCGTATCGTCGGGCGGCAACACGAGCGCGTCGGAGGCGATGTCCATCAGCCGGTCGATCTCCCAGCCGCCGCCGGCGTCGATCTTCTCCTGCAACTCGCCCATTTCCTCCAGCAGCTTGTCCATCTCGGCCGCCTCGATCGGCTCGCCCATTCGGGTCGAGACCTCGTTGTAGCGGTCGATGAGCTTCTGGAGCGGCGCCACCACCTCCAGCAGATTCTCGCGAACGGTCTTCGTGGGGTCGATCTGCGGCTCCTGCGGCACAAGGCCGACGCGTATCCCACGCGTCAGTTGCACCTCGCCCCGGATGTCCTGATCGAGGCCGGCCATGATTCGCAGCAGGGTCGACTTGCCGCTGCCGTTTTCGCCGACGATGCCGATTTTCGCGCCATAGAAGAACGACAGACTGATGTCCTTCAGCACGGCCTTCTCGCCGTACGACTTCGATACGTCCGACAACGTCAGCACGTAATGCGGAGGCATGGATTCGTTCTCTCTTCGCGACCCCCGGGACACTTCGATGGATACTTCGGCCGCGTGACTTCACCCCGCCTACGCCTGGCAGCATACACTCCCAAGATCAAGCACACGAGGAAAAAGGTGGACTGGGCGGTAGCCCCTCCGTTACGTGCGATTGGGCGGGTGGCGTGCGAGAGTGGGGGCACATCCTGGAGACCAACGGCGAGAGTTACCGCCACCGGCGCCCCCAAGCGGCGGCTGAAGACCGGGAAGCCTTCACCCAGAAGAATCGGTGCCCCGTGCGGAGCGGGGCACCCAGAATCCGGGCGTTGTGTTACTGATCCGCCACCCGCCACGGTCTTACTCGCCCGGCCCAACAGCGGTCGCCTTACTTCTTGCCCTTGGCGTCCTTGTTTTTCTTGGGCTTCTTGACTTCCTTACGGCTGGCGTTGTTGCCTTTCCCCATTTGAGTCTCCTTCGCGTTTCAAGAGAGGCCCGTGAATTCCGCAATGCTTTGAGCCATGCAAGTACGGCCCTTGCACCCGGCCGACCCGATGGCGTATCCGCACGGCGAGCCGCGGCCGATTGTCCCTTACTTCGTCATGTCCTTGAGGGCCTTGAGGGGCCGGACCTTGATGACCTTCCGGGCGGGCTTCGCCTTGAAGATCTGCTCCTGCTTGGTAAACGGGTTGATGCCCTTCCGCTTGGGGGTGGCCGGCTTATGAATGACCGTGATCTTCAGCAGGCCCGGCAAAGCAAAGACGCCAGGACCTTTCTTGCCCACGGCGGCTTTGATCTGGCCGGAAAGGGCATCGAACACCGACGCCACCTGCTTGCGGGAAAGCTCCGTGGCCTCTGCGATGTTGCACAGAATCTCACTCTTCGTTGCGGGCTTAACCATCTTACGGCTCCTTAAAGGGCTCGAGAAAAACAAAACGACCGTACATGGAGCATGATTCTACAGCCAGAAGCCGGCACAAGCAAGAAAATGATTGTGAAAAGCTGGCGGTGCCTCGGAAGCGGCCGCAGGCTCCCCCTGCGGCGCAAGGCTCGTGTCGGCCTCGCCGTCGCGCCGAGGTCCCCGCTCCCAGGGTACAACATTCGGACGCCGGCAACATTGCCGCGCACCGCCGGCGCCCGCGCCCGCGGCACCCGCGTCACGCTGCCGTGCCGACCTTCGCTTCGTACCAGGTCCGGAACTTCACGGTCACCCAGCCGTACGCCAGGCCCACCGCGCATGCCGCCAGTTCCGGCACGGCGATGTTTGTGTAGACCGCGAGGTTATGGTCGTCCCCGTTCTGCGCGTACCCCTTCAGGCCCATGAAGCCGAAGAACACCCCCGCCCCGAGGAACCACGAGGGGATGAAGTTGAACCCCGGCACCTTCTCCATGCTGATGACGAACACGACGACGATCAGCGCCGCGACGGCGTAGCCCCAGTACCCGCCCATGCCCGCGCCCCCGGCGAGGCAGTCGCCCAGTTCAAAGATCGCGACCGACGCGACGATGCCGCCGAGGTACCCCGCCAGGGTCTTGAGACCCATCTTGACCGTGCACCCCGCCAGGAAGTACATCGCCCAGGCCTGGAACGAGACCCACGTGACCAGGCCTTCCGCCCCCTCGCCGAACGTCTTGAGGTACGGCGCCACCAGCATCATGGCGAAGGCCTGGATCGCAATGAAGACCGGGATGAGGATGTACTTACCGAAACTCATGGAAGGCTCCTCCAAGGCGCGCTCGACAACGGCCAGTTCCTGGAACTCGCTGTTGAAGGCTGGCCCATCGTATCAAGGCGCCGCGGCCGCGCCAAGACGACCCGTCGGACTTCGCTGAAGGTGCACGGCGCCGGGAAGAAGAGGACAGACCATGCCCGCTCATAGCCCCGGGGTCGCAGGTTCAGATCTCGGGCACGCTCTCTCATTCACCCACGACCGCCAGTTGGGCTCCTGCTGTCTTTCACGTGGGGGCCGGGCGGCGTCTTCGACGCAGCCTGGCAGTCCGCCACACTTGTTCCTGTGAGTTGAACCCGGTAGCGCGGCGGGCAGTCCTGCCCACCGCGTGGCAGACGAAGGTGCCTGCTGCGCTTGACCCGCCCCGCGGATCGCTCACTTCGCCAGATCCGGCACCACGCCGCGGCGCATCGTGTTCTCCGTGACAGAGCGTGGGTCGGCGAAGAACAAGAGGTAGTTCGGCCCGCCCGCCTTGGTGCCGATGCCGCTCATTCGGAAGCCGCCGAACGGCTGCCGGTCGACCACCGCGCCCGTCGAACCGCGGTTCAGGTACAGGTTGCCCACGCGGAACGCCCGGCGGGCGTAGTCCAGGTGGGACGGCGACCGCGAGAAGACGGCTCCCGTCAGGGCAAACTCGGTCTGGTTGGCCAGACGGATGGCGTCGTCGAAAGTTGCCGTTCGCATCAGGGCGACGATCGGGCCGAAAAACTCCTCCTGCATAAGCCGATGGCGGATGTCGGTTACCTCGAACAGCGCGGGCGGCACGAAACAGCCTCCCTGGGGCGCCTGGCCGACGAACAGGGGGATCGCCCCGGCACCCGGATTCGCGATTACCTCGATGAGACGCTCGTAAGCGCTCTTGTCGACGACCGGCGGAAGGACGGTCGAGGACTCGTGCCCCGGGCCGATGGGGAGCGACGCGCAGGCCTCGACGAGCCGCCTCACAAGCGGCTCATAGGCGCTCCCGACCACCAGGACGCGCGAGCAGGCCGAGCACTTCTGCCCGGCGTACCCGAACGCGCTCCGGACGATGCCGAGCACCGCTTCGTCGAGGTCGGCATCGTCGTCGACGACAATGGCGTTCTTGCCGCCCATCTCGCAGATGACGCGCTTGACCTGCGGGGCGCCGTCCCGCGTCTTGGCTGCTTCCTCGATGATCTCAAGGCCGACCTCCTTGGAGCCTGTGAAGGCGATCTGTGCGACCTTGGGGTGCTCTACCAGCTTGCGGCCGACAACGCGTCCGCTGCCCGGCAGGAAATGGACGACGTCCGGCGGAATGCCGGCCTCGATCATCCGCTGGTAAAGCCCGTAGGCGATCGCGCTCGATTGGCTCGACGGCTTGATCAGCACGGGGTTCCCCGCCACCAGCGCGGCCGCGCTCATGCCGCAGAGGATCGCCAGGGGGAAGTTCCACGGAGAAATGACGACGCACGGGCCGCGGCCTTCGTACCAGAGCACGTTGTCCTCGCCGGGGACGTCGCCCTGCTTTCGCGGGGCGAGTTCCGCGAGCGCCTGGCGGGCGTAATAGCGGCAGAAGTCGATGGCTTCGGCGACGTCGGCGTCGGCCTCGCGCCAGGGCTTGCCGACCTCCCAGCACTGGAGGGCCGCAAGCTCCAGGCGGTCTTCCGTCAGCCGGTCGGCGAGTTTATCGAGGATCTCGGCCCGTTCCCGGAGCGGAAGGTCCCGCCATGCCGGCCAGGCTTCGTAGGCAGACTCGACGGCCGCCTTGGCCTCAGTGGCATCAGCCATCGCGGTCTCCGCCACGCGGAGGGACGTGTCGCTTGGGCATTCGCGCATCATCTTCGCGCCGTCGTAGCGAGGCCGGCCGGCAATGACCACCGGTACCGAGACCGGCAAGGCCGCCCGCACCTCCGCCACGCTTTGGGCAAAGGCTTCGGCCACGGCGGGGTCCTCAAAATGCAGCAGGCTTGAGTTGCGGAAGGGCTCGCCCAGGTCTCTTGGGGGGAGGACGGGTTCGAGACGGTCCGTGATATCCCGCCGCGGCCGCGGTCGCTGCATGAGGGTGTGGATGTCCACGTTGTCGTGGTGAGAGAGCCTCAGGAACCCCTCGTTCGCGGTGTTCTCCAGCAGTCGCCGCACGAGGTACCCCATGCCCGGAAGCAGTTGGCCGACGGGGGTGTAGAGGCGGACCCGACGTCCCATGGCCCGCAGCGCTCGCCGCTCGGGCTCAGCCATGCCGTAGAGCATCTGGATCTCCACGGCCTCGGGCGGAAGGCCCAACTCCTGTGCCGCTACCAGGGCATGGGCCAGCGACCGCAGGTTGTGGCTCGCAAAGGCCGGCTGCAGCAGGTCGGCGTGCTCGAGCAGCGCGACCGACAGGCGCTCGTACTGGGCGTCCGTGGCCGTCTTCTCGGTGAACACAGGGCAGGGGAGGCCGCACTGGGCGGCATGGGTCACCTCGTAGTCCCAGTAGGCGCCCTTCACGAGCCTCACGTGGATGGGCGCCCCCCGGCGGGCGGCGATCGTGGTCAGCCGCTCGAGATCTCTCTCCGACTCCTTCAGATATGCTTGAAGGACGATGCCGGCGTGAGGCCAATCCCGAAGCTCGGGTCGCATGACGAGCCGCTCAAAGAGGTCGAGCGTGATGTGGTGCAATGACCACTGTTCCAGGTCAAGGTTCAGGCATGCCCCGTTGGCCTTGGCGTGCAGCATGAGCGGCAGCACGCGGCGCTCGAGGCGGCCGACGCTGCCGGTCGGGTCGGCCGGGTCCAGGTACGGGTCCATCGCCGAGACTTTGACGGAGATGTTGGCCCGGGGGATGCTGCCCAGGTGGTTTCGCTCAAGCAGCGCGTCGGCGGGCCACTTGGCGACTTCGTCCGGCAGGTTGTCAATCAGGTCCAGGTACCGCTTCTGGTAGGCCTCGCCCTCGGCCTCGGAGGTGGTGGCTTCGCCGAGCAGGTCGACCGTAAAGGCCATGCCTTCTTTCCAGAGGCCCCGCAGGCGGGGGATGGCCTTGGCGGCCTCGGTGCCGACGATGAACTTCTCAGCCATGCCCGCGACGTTCGCGCGCACGGTCCGCGTCGCAAGGCCGGCCGTGATACCTCCCGAGGCGGCCTTCAGCGCGACGTTCAGGAGGGCCGGCACGTTCCGGCCGTCCTTCAAGAGATACTCCCGGACGTGGGAGGCGATCTGGTCCGTGCTTTCGAGCACCGGGAGGACGTCGACGAATCGCAGGAGGTCGATCTTGAACCCCGAGTCGCGCATCGCCCACTCCATCAGCCGCCCCTCCCAGTAGGCGGCGTTGAAGATGCCGGGCGTCTGGCCGGCCATCTCCTTGTGGAGCCGCTCGCCGAGTGCGAGCACCTGGCGATCCAGTTGCTCCGGGTCCATTTTCTGCCGCCCCATGTCATCCTCCTCTTGCGCCGCTCATGGTTTCCGGTGACGGTCCGAAAACCGACCTGCCTCTCCGGGGTTCGTGGCCGCTTGGCGGGCCTCGTCTCCCGTCCTGGCCTGGTCGTAGATCCGCAGCCTGGCCAGGGCCAGGACGAACGCCGCCCATCGTGTGGTCTTCCTCCCGGTGTGCGTCGGCTGACACGCCCGGCCACTTGACTCTGGACAGGTAGTGCCGGGCCATCCGGGGCCGGTCCGCGCCCGACGAAAGGCTCCGTGTCACGGCACACGAGTGATTCTCGGTCTCCGGCACCTGCAATACAAGACCTATATTGTGCCCGCAGAACGCCCATTCTTGGGCGCCCTGCAGGGGCGAGGGAGCGGACCGTAGCCAGACGCCCCCCGGCTGACACGCGGCCCCGTTTCCCGGGACGCCCCGGCAATGACCGGTGCGCGCGCAGCGCGCACCCTGCGCCTGCACCCACGTCCGGCCGAAGTAGGGTGGGTGCTCTGCACCCACGGCCGTTTCCCGGCACGCCCCGGCAATGACCGGTGCGCGCGGAGCACGCACCCTGCGCCTGTATGCTACTGTCCTGAGTGACTTTGCGAAGTTCAGAAACGTTCCGATCTTCAACCCGGAGATTCACCAGGAAGCGACCGTGTCCCCGACAAGCGTTGAGGTGTTCAAGCAGGCACGTAGGCTGTGGCATGAAAGGAGACCGTAGTCGTGCTGAAACGGCCAGCCTCGGTGCCTGCCTCGGGGGCCTGATGGCTCTGTCGGTGTCGGCGGCTTCGTCGTTTGGCGCGGACGTCTTAATGGCAACCGCCGGCGCCGATACGTCGTAGGATGGAGGATGCCCGCGATTCCAGGCCGGTCTGTTCAAGGAGCATGGGTGATGAAGCTGAAGGCGAGCGTGGCGGTTCTCTCGGCGGTGCTTGTGGCGGGGGCTGCCTGGGCAGAGGAGGCCCAGGTGGCGGTGGTCCAGAACATCGCCTACAACACGCTTCCGGCCACGATGACGGCCGACTTCCGCGGCCTGCGCTACCTGACCTCGCCCAACC
>Ga0315273_10004079_pt1 | contig 17767 bp, 30 predicted proteins | sample YL17G02_0_MG_FD_205753 | JGI IMG/M metagenome (GOLD analysis project Ga0315273, IMG submission 205753) | Sediment microbial communities from Yellowstone Lake, YNP, Wyoming, USA - YL17G02_0 | ecosystem: Environmental > Aquatic > Freshwater > Lake > Sediment | place: USA: Wyoming | collected...
AGTTAGTCTGGAGTTAGTTGGATGAACAAATCCATCTGCAAACCTTTGGCTGTCTATCTTGTCCAGCAACTGGCTTTGGATAACTAATTCCAGACTAACTTCGAATTTCCTGTAATTCTTATTTCACGTTCAGAAAGGAGTATAAACTATGCCAGATCCACTGGATGGAATGTTGGGAACAATAGGTCTAGAACTAGAGACTGAATTGCTGCCAGAACATATTCAAGTAAGGGGATGGTCGGGCACACATGATGCCTCCATTCAGACCCCCGCTGTCTTGCCCAGAGGTCAAAAGTTCTATATTATTAAGACACCAGAGAATATCAAGTACACTGATCATATTGATGGGAATCACCTGACATTAGGAAACGAGTATGTCTCTGGTGTCTTTTATCGGGACAGTGATATAGCCCAACCTCTCAGAGAAATACTGAGTAGGTTTCAAAGGTGTGGAGAAAGGACAGAGAATACTAGAGCGGGTATACACGTTCATGTTGGTTGGGCATATGATCTGAGAATTCTGAAGAGAACTGTTCAGATTAGTTCCTGGTTAGAATCTCTGTTGTTTCATCTGGGAGGCATGGGCTACGCTTTTCGAGGTGAGTCAAATAATGCCGCATACTGCAGACCACTCACAAAATTTGGACCTCCCGTAGTAGATTCTAACCTGGGGTTAGTTCAGATGACCAACATTGATGCCCTTTTGTCTGCTGATTCCATTGAGAATTTCTGGAATAGGTATGGAGGAATACGTTTCCTTAATCCTCCCAGACGATATACTCCCCAGAGATATATGGGAGTTAATATGTTCAGTATCTTCCTGCACAAGACTCTGGAATTCAGGATGTTCAATACTACTTTGAACTTCAACTATATCACTGCTGTTATTAAACTATGCCAAGAACTAACCAGCTTAACCATGAGCAGTGAGAGACTTCCTGATAAAATGAACAGTGTCTATGATATTACAGACAGAAGTGAAAACCACAATGTTCTTACTGACCTCTTAAGTATGATAGAGGTGGATGAGGAAGCAGAGGATTCGCTTCGGGAGATATTAGAGCGGTCTCCAGTTCCTAAACTTAAGCCCGTTTGTATTCTGTCTCATATCAGGGATAGAGGAGTAGAATTCATGAACCGGGACTTGATGTCTGTCGGTAGTCTATACCCTCAAATTCGTAAATTTGAAGATCCTAATATAGTAGATGTCCACGAGATTGAGAACAGACTACATGATGCAGACGGAAGGAATCTTCGAGGTGTGAACAGACTTCCTGTAGGGGTCAGAGGGTGGATGGCAGGAGAAGCGGCAATGGTGTGGGATGGTCCTGCACCTGCAATTCAACATGATCCTGATGATGAGCATGATCCTGATGATGAAGATGAGCTGGACCTCGTAGAAAATGATGAAGAGGAACTGTTGAACGCTCAACTTCGGGAAGAGGAAGCGGCTCTTCGGAGAGAGCTGGAAAGAATAAATGCTGCGGCTAGAGATGATCTGCGTTGATAACAAAATAATTAAGGAGGAACAGTCTAATGTGCCAACTAATGTTCGTTAATTCACATAGAGTCGGTCTGAATAAGCTCATCTCTATGCAGTTACCTTTAGAGGACAGTCGTTCTCTTAATGGAGATGGCTGGGGAATCTTCTCCAAAGAAAAGGGAATATTTAAGACTGCACTAAATCCCTGGGCAACTATAGGTTTCGGCCACAGGGTGGGCGAGTTCGTAGCCGATTCTCCAGTTATTCTGCATGTGAGATCTGCAAGTCGTGGAACTGAGGTAAAGGTCGAGTTCAATCATCCATTCTCCACTGATTCACTTGTGCTGGCACACAATGGCACACTTGACTCAAAAGAAAAACTGGTTGGATATGATGATAAACTGGACTCGGAGGTTTTTCTGCTAGAACTTGACAAGGAGTTCGTCAAGGGAAAGAAGAAAGACCTGGTAACTGCCCTTAAAACCACAATGGAAAGATTCACTGGCAAGTTCGCTTTCCTGATTTATGATATAACCGCTGATAAATACTATGCTGTGAGGGGTAAAACAGCGGATCTTCATATAGCCTATCTTCTGGATTATAAGAAGGAGAAGGTAGGTTATATCATTAATACTGCAAAAGATGATCTGATAAATGCAGTAGATACCGCACTGGAAATAGCCATGATGCTTGGGGAAAAGACCCCCGTATTAGCTGTCCCTGAAGAACTACCAACCGAGTCTATCTTTCTTCTGGGAAATTCTGATGTAGAAAAGGTTGGGGAAATTAAGCAGGGAGAGGTGGTCTATACCTCTGTCCCCTATCGCTCCTCGTATTGGCCTGCTAAAAGAGGAACTGGTTATGGATACCAGGGTCTTGAGGGGGCCTGGGGAGATGATGGTTATGAGGACGTTTCCAGACCTGTTGATAGGATATCAACTGCTGTTGTAGCTCCTACAACATATCCTAGTCTAAAGTTAGTAGATGATTTACTTGCTTGGTTGAACCTGTATGGACTGGAGATCAACGATCTGGATGAGATACTTTACCAAATAACTGGTGAAGGGATCTTAAGTTGTATGGCACAGGATGTTGAAACAGTCGTAAAATATGTTCTGGCAAAGATATCCTGCAAAAAACAGTTCAGAGAACAGTATCTTTCCAAAGCATCTTGGATGGGTCAGGATTGGTTATCCAGAATATACGCCAAAGAAAAGTTCCAGTATCCGTATATGCTTGAACCTAAATCCAAGTATTTTATCAAGACCTTGGACAGAGAAACGGAAGAACTCTCTAAAAAGAAGTAGAGAAAGGAGTTCAGATGACCACATTCATAGGTCAAGGTAAGATAATCCGAGAACTGAACTTCATATTAGACCAAGCAAGAACTGGTGGAAATTTTAATATTCTCCTTTCTGCCAGGTCTGGATATGGAAAGACATTTCTTGGGCTCAAGGTAGTGTCTCAGGTAGCCACATATAAAATCCTGATTGAAGAGGACGCTAATAAAATTCTGTCCGCCATTAGATCCTGGAATACCAGGTCTAACTTGATAGATGAGGTTCACATGGTAAAAAACATTGAACTTCTGTATCCAATGATGGACTCAGGACAATATTTTCTAATGTTCGCGACTAATCAGTCGTATGAGCTTCCAGAGGCGTTCAAAAGGAGATGTATACAGCTTATATTTGAGAAGTATACCAAGAATGAACTTGCTCAAATAGCTCAGAATAGCCTTCAAGGTATTGGTGTAGATAGGGCCTGTTTGGATGAAATTGTGAGGGCATCTAACTATACTCCAGGTAATATTAAACTTTTGTGTCTGAGACTGAGAAATGTCTTTGGTCAGAAAGGAGCTTTTAGCTATATAGAATTAAAAGATACTCTGGTAAATATTTTCAATATCAAAGACGGACTGGATGTAAGATGCAGGGAATATTTGGAAATACTTGAACGAATGGAGTTCATCTCGTTAGATTCCCTGTCGTATATTCTAGGCGTTAGTAAGGACACTGTTAAGAACGAGGTAGAGAGTGTCCTAATATCTAAAGGCCTGATTCAAATAACCAGTAAAGGAAGGAGCCTAGTATGACACTAACTATAAAAACCAGTGATAATTCTAAGATAGGCTGGGAATGGGGGCTGCAAAAACCAGAAAGCAATCCTATCTGGTTAATTCATTGGTATTTACGAGATGCGGAAGAGGTTGTCTGGGTTGAACATCTAAACACAGGCTTTCTGGATGTCAGAATCCCTACACCAGGAAGAGCAAAGATGGATGGTCTGGAAGAACAACTTAAGGAATGGATTCCAAGAGGACACTGGGCCCTTGTGGATGTCCGTGAACATGAGGTCATATTCACAGATAGTGATGGCTTTAAGAAAGAAGTCTGGGGTTGGGCCCCAAAATTTGCTACTGCTGAGATAGGGGACTTCAAGGTGCATCTGGCTGGCAATAGCAAGGGAGAGTTCTTGACCTGCTATGGAGGTCAAAGAGATCTGCCCTTGTCCTTATATGCTCAATGTGCAACTTGGAGTTTACGAGGAGGAACGAAGGACAAACCCTGTGTGCAGACCAGTTACGGTAAGGCACTGGCGGCTCAATTATTTCTAAAGAAGGCCAAATTACCTGCCATGTTGGGTTACTCAAACAGACTTACACAGGACCTCATGTGTGCTACTGATAAGGTTGATCTTCCCAACGAGTGCTACAAGTATCTGCTTCAGTTCGATACCGCTGATTCGGATAGAAAGGCAGAACCTCCGGCTGTTGTTACCCAAGCACTGCTATTACCAGGAGGAGTAATGGCTGCTCCTGCCTCCGCCCCTGCTTCCGCTGCTTCTTCTGCTTCTTCAGGAAGTCCGGTTCCTGTAGATTGGAAAAAGACCACCGTAATAGGGAATGAGGGACTGGATGTAGTAGATGCCGATGAAGAAATTCCAGAGACAGGACTTCCCCTGAGTTTCTTACTGGAGACGTGCACTGATGAGGATGTAGTTATGACCATCTTCGACTATCCGGTTGAACTGGATTTTGCTGAATATCTTGAACCGTTTCCGATGCTGAACAAAGTAACCAAGATGCTTCTAACTGATGAGCTGTCAATTACAGTTCAACTTAATACGGATGTAGACCGTAATCTGCTATCCAATGTTAGTGATCTTCTGGAGGGCTTTAAGCTCACTATTAGAACGAACACCGGAAGTCTGGTGTTCCTGAAAGGAGGTTCTTACAATGAAACTGCATCACATTAAGTGTGGTTCTCCCGTAACTATTGCCAGTACCAAACTTGTAGTAAGAATACTGGATATCACTCTCAATGAGGAGGATGGACTTGAACCTATCCTGATTGACATCATCAGCGAAAGGGGTGGTAAATCTATCTGCACCTGTCCTAAGTGCAAGGAGGAGGATATCTCTCAGGAAGAACTGGGAATAATGTGTGTCAAGTGTGGCCACATTGTCTCAATTACTGCAGTATATACTCTTAAACCTGATTGGTGTATTCTCTGTGAAGATTGCTACAAGATACTCTGTAGCAAAATGGGGGTTCTTCCCAGTGAAATGCCTGTTGTTCAACCCATCAAATTTAAGTTCAAATGAGAGGAGGACCAATGGACAAGATTATATTCGGATCAGATCCAGAAGGATTCTATGCAACTCTGGATAAGAATGGGCAGACAAAGGTAGTTCCACCTGCCAAGTATCGTGTGGACTATGGTTTCCCAACGGATAACACTGATCCCCGCCATCCTGTCTTTGCTACTGCAGAAGGACAGAACGGGGTCATCAAACTCATAGAGGATGGTGCTGCCTTCGAGCTGACAGTTCCTCCATCTGAAACTATCGAAGGACTGTATCACGATATTCAGACTGGGTATGAACTTGCGGCAGGAGTTGCCAAGCAGTTCGGTAACTTTATTGAGATAGTTCCTACTATTCCCTTTGATACTGAAGAGTTCAGGAATAGAGAGAAAGACTTCAAGCAGAGTCTGATCTTTGGTTGTGATCCTGACCGCGATGTATTTGAATTTCAAGGACTGGTAACGAGGAGACAGATGCAGGAAGATGCTCTAGACCATCCCTGGAGATATGGAGGAGGTCATCTTCATTTGTCTGGGGTGGAAAATTTCCAGACAAAACCACTGTTGGCAATCAAAATGCTGGCATTGTTTGTCGGTAACTTGGTCACATTCCGCTCTCCCATGTTGGACTTAGACCACATGCGGACGTATCGGTATGGTATGCCAGGTCGCTTTCGTATTCAGGACTACGGTAAAAGGTTCAATAATCTTGCATGGACAGACATGGGAATAGAGTATCGCACTCCGTCCAATGCCTGGACTACAGATATGAATCTAGGACTGATGATAGAGGAGGCTGTCCAGATGATTGCAGAGCGGGTTCTTCCTGATGATAAGCTTATGGAAATTATGATTGAGGATTCTCAGGATGATACAATCAAAGCTGTCATGGAGGGAGACCCAGCATTGGCTGAGCATAACTACAACTCTGTGATGAGCTTTATTTCCTAGTTCAGGCAATCTAGGAATTTCCTGAACATTTTATTCTACGTTTGAGTCAGAATTAGAAAAGGAGAATCTATATGGAACAGTTCCTAAAGTGGCAATGTGCCTGGGCAAAGTTATTTGAAGGTATTGCTGGAATCCTTACTTTTGGATTCTGGAGTCCTTTGTGGGCATTATCTACAGCAAAACGTCTTTCTCGCTGGCGATGCTCTCATGGTAAAATATCCTACTCGTAAAGGAGGCTGTATGAACGATTTGAAAGTAGGTTTACTTGGAAACTGTGGACGATTTGACTTGGAGGATAGGACTGGTGGGGAGGTCGTCCACGATATTCCAACTGCCTTAACTAAGGACATTCTGATATTCACAGGTGGTGAGGACATTGATCCTAGTCTCTATGGACAGAAGAACAGATACTGCTCATATGTAAACATTGAGCGGGACATGTTCGAAAAGAGTGTCCTCACTATGGCTATTGCCTATGGTGTAAAGGTCCTTGGAATTTGTCGAGGTCATCAACTGATTAATGCTGTCCTTGGGGGGCAGCTTATTCAGGATATTGGGATGGAATTTGGTCTCCGGCATGGACCTGAAAAACATGACCTTAGGGACAGACCAAACTACTGGTGGGATAATGAGAGTATGGCAGAGATATTTCCTGTCCTAAACTCTATGCACCACCAAGCAGTCCTGAATCCTGGAGAAGGACAGCATGTAATCTGTTCATCCAAAGATGGTGTCTGTGAAGCTACTGCCAATAAAACAGGGACTATTGTAACTGTCCAGTTTCATCCTGAATGGAGTGAGCAAGGACGAAACTACTTCAAGAAGGTAATGGAAACTGGTCTGTTAATCTGGTAAAGGAGGCTCAATGGCATACCATTTATTTATGAAAACCAGAGAAGAATTTGAATTAGAACTTCCTGGTCTACAGAGTGAGAGACTCAGAAATGGTAATAGGGAATGTTTCTGGGGATTCAAGCCAGATAACCATACTAATATTACAGAACTGGGTTTGATCCCCTACCTGGGAATGATACTACTGGATGATGCAGTAAAACTTATTGACGACCTAAACGGTCTGTTCAAGAATATGCAGATAAAGGTAGAATTCCAGAAGAAGTTCAATGAGTATACTAATACTGGGGTTCATTTACTTAACTATTTTCCATCTCTGGATAAGGGTCGGGTAGAACTTGCTGAGACATCCTCCCTGTTCATACTTACAATGGAGTTCTCAGATAAGTATTCAAAAACAGCTCCGTATCATCTGTTTACACCAATCATACAGTTTGTTAGGTTGCTGGCTCCTCAGTATGTCTACTATGGACATTTCTTTAACTACTGGAAACAGGAGCCAACTGTAAAGAACTTTCTGAAAATTAATTCAGAAATGACATACAGGGGTAGTTATGGTAACTGGTGTATATATGCTCCCACAATTGAGCAGTTCTGTAAGATGGACCAACCAGAGATTGTAAATGGTTTGGTTAAGTTTATGAAACCAGATTCCTATTATGGAAGTGACCTGTTCCAGTTAATCATAAATAAAAAACCTGGTGTTCCTGTAATACCAGAAGAGGTTGAACATATTCAACTTAATGAGATCCCAGATGAGGATGGGGAGGAAGACCAATGACAAATGAAGATAAAGTTCTGGGTTATATTCGGAGTTGTGAACATGGTCCTTTGCACTTCTCTGAAGGACACCAACCAACGGGAAACTCAGTCAGAGAACTGGTTTTGAGTGTCCTTGCCGCAGCAGACAATCACGCATCTTTGACTGACCACAATACGACAGACACCTATCCATATAAAAACAGGTCCTCAATTGATATCTGGAGACACATTATCTCTGTTACACCAGATGTGACCATCTTTGAGGTCTTAAGGACTTTGTTTGAACTTATCAGAGATAAAGAGGTGGGAAGTTTGAAATGCCCTAGAATTGGTAGAAGGGTGTTCAGACTTAAGAGTGTTCCTGGTTGGACTGAGGACTATGGTAGGTTTGAACTGGATGAATATGGACTACTCACTGCGGATTGGGAATGGATCGGAGAGGAATAATGGACAAAGTAAAAGAACTAACCCCAGAGTTAAGGGTATTTGGTTTCATCAAAGATCTGACATTGACCCCCCTTCATTTCACAGAAGAAACCAAAAAGCCTAATGATGATCTGACCGATCTGATAATGTATATTATCACAACCGAGGAGACCCGCTGCTCACTTAACAAGAAAGACGAGATAGATACAGGAGCAGGAAAATGGAGGTCTGTGTTGGACATATGGAGGCATGTTACCTATCACAGACCAAAGAGCACTATCTTTGCTGTGATGAGGACTATGTATGAACTGGATGAGAGTTCTGATGGAGCTCTGTTATGTGGACAGTTCTGCACTACTGTCCATAGACGGACATTCAAAGCAAGAAAATTCATTCCCTGGAATGATCTTCACGATAAGGAGGTTCTGGACGAGTTTGAACTTTTATGGGACGACTGGAAAGAGATAGGACGACATTATAAGTATACTGGATTTATGAAGAGACTGAAACTTGTCAGAGAGGAGTCAGCAAAATGAATACTGTCATGTGGAGAGTTGAGGTAGAAGATCTGACTCATCTTGGTGGACCAATGGGCACAGAGTATACGACTACTACTGCCACCAAGATGTTCTCTACTATAGAAAAGGCCATAATCTGGGTAGAGAAGCAGGTCATACTTTCAGGTCATAAACCTTCAGAAGTTCTGTATATAAACAAACCTGATCTTAAATCCTGGGATTGTGGTTATATTGGCTACTCTCTCAGTAAAATATCTGTGGATAAGGAGGACTAAAATGAAACTGGGCTTTGAAATAGAATAAAGTTCAGAGAAATATACCTGCCAGAACTTCTGGCAGGTATATTTTTTTTTATTCTCTTCCCCAGACTGGTTCTGCCTTTGATGCTTTCTTGGATGCGTAGACGACCTAGGACCAAATCCAGTAACGGGATTTACATACTTAACGGATCTGGTATCTATGCTGGGTCTTTTATTGAAAAGTTACAATTTGGACACTTCCTTATGTTATCAGTTCTCTCCAAGTCATGCTTACAGACTGGGCATAGGTCTTTCTTTAGTACCTGTGGGGTAAGGACTTCTACCTTGCGTGAGCCATTCCTGTATACAGTCAGACCCTTTATGTATGGCAATTTCCATGCCTCCATGAACAGGTCATAAATGGTGTCTCTGTGTGTACCTGTGGGACAGTTTATCGTCTTACTTACCCCTGAATCAACAAATCTCTGAGCTGAGTTCAACATTAGCAGGTGCTCTTTCCATGTTACTTCCTGAGCACCGTTGGCTGATACAGCACATCTGAAATATGGTTTCTCCGACAGACCATTAGTAAATTTATATGAACCTGTCTTATCATTTCTCAGAACTATCTCGGAGAAAATCGGCTCAATACCACTTGAACAACCCGCTATAAGGCTTATAGTGCCTGTAGGGGCTATGGTTGTAAGGGTAGCATTTCTTCGCTGAACGGGTAGATTTGAGTTGTTGAGTGGGATCCCCGATTCCTCCCCAATAGTAATGGACTCATCCTCTGCAATATCATGGATGAACTTCATTATAAATTCAATTTCATCCAAAGATTCCTGAGAACCATAGGCTATTTCCTTGTGTAGAAGGTAGTCAGCAAATCCCATCACCCCCAACCCAATTGGCATATTGTCCAGAGACCACTTTTCTATGTCCTTCGTTGGATATTCGGTTTTTAGGATAACCGCATTGAGAAATCGTGTCCCTAAACGCACTGCCAACTCTAATTTAGCTAAATCGAGCAGTTTTTCTTTAGTAATAAACTTTGCAAGGTCTAAACTACCTAAATTACAGCACCCATTGACTGGAAGTGGCTGTTCTGAACAGGGATTAGTGGCTACAACCTCTTGTTTTGAGTATTTATAGGGGGAATCATTGATTCTCTCATAAAATAGGATTCCAGGTTCTCCGTTTTTCCACGCACCCTCCACAATTAGGTTAAATATGTCTCTGGCTTTGTATTTAGGACCGAACTCTACTTTACCTCCTCCATAACTGAAGTAAGTTTGGTATTCTTCGTCATTTTCCACCCTTTTCATAAAGTTGTTATCTACAGTAACGGATATGTTAGCGTTTTCTATCTTTCCCTCATCGGTTTTAGCAGTTATAAATTTAATTATGTCGGGATGATAAATGGACATAGTAAACATTATTGCCATGCTTCGGAATCCTGCCTGAGTAATGGCATCCATAGCGTGTGAGATAACATCAGCAAATTTAATAGGTCCACCTGCAAATCCGTGTGTAGATCCACCTACTGTAGCCCCTTCTGGACGTAAATGAGATAGGGTAGTTCCACATCCACCCCCCTTTCTAGCAATATAGAAAAAATCACCTATTGTCTTGATAATTCCTTCTGTAGTATCTGGAAAATCAACCACAAAACATGCAAGGAGGCCTGTTCCCCTTTTTCCAGAATTTACAAGACAGGGAGAATTAGGTATAAAGTATCTATTTCCTATTAATTCTCTTGTGTATGCTACTTGTTCCTTATCCTCACAATCAGATAGAACAAAGTTTACAACCCTGTTGGTCACATCTTCCCAAGTCTTTTCTCCATCCATGAAATATCTCTTCTTCAGAATGTTCATGGCTACATCTGAAATTTTTAATTTTTCCTCAAACATCGTCTATAGGCCTCCTCCATAATAGTATAACTCGGACTTATTACTGTCCGAGTTAGAATCGAGAAGGGCTAAATTAGTAGCCCAACTCGGTAAGTATTTGTTTTTCTCTGTCCAAGTCTCTGTTCTGTGCTTTTTCGTCAGTATAGGTATCTGGATAGCGAATTTTTAGTTTTGACAAATTCTGCTCAAGAATTTTTTCCAAATCGAAATTATTTAGGAAACAAAAAGCTGAAATGTAGAAAAGCAGGTCTCCCACCTCTTCTTGAACATTTACCCAATCTATTACCTTATTATAGGCATGGTACTTCTTAAACACATCTGCAAGTTCACCTGTTTCAGTGACCATGCCAAGAACCATATGAAGCTGATTCATGTCTGGATTTTCGAGGATTTTTACAGTCCTCATGACTCCTTCAGAATATTCCTTTAGGTTCATATTATTTTTTTATCTTCTTTGGGGTAACGGTTGGTCCGGTTCCTTGAGCCTTGAATAGTCTCTCTGTTTCTTGAATTCCTCCAAGTGGCTTACCTGCAAATGAATAGCACATGATTCTATCTTCTGTAGAACCGTCAGTATATATTACATGCTCTTTTCGTATCTCGTAATTAGCGTTTCTCTTTGCACTGATTGTTCTTGATTCTTTTATCTTCTTATCCATAAATTAAATCCTCCTGGGTTTATTGAGAGCTTTCCACATGCTCTCTGTTATTAGTTCATCTTGCTTTAGTTGAAGAAACATAAGAAGCCTATTCAAATCTTCTTTTGTTAGTCCTATGTAAATAAGTTCGTGTCCATCTCTGCAAGAATCTGCCGCCTGAGGGTGGGAAAATTCTTTTCCGCAATAGGAACAAACATAACTACCATACTCATTTTTATTCGCCATCATTTACATCCTTCATCATCAATATTAGACCAGTTTTCTGGATTATCCATAGGGTCATCCTCAACTGGTAGTTGTCCTATCCAATTTCCTATACCAAAATTTTCTCGAAGTCTAACATCAATTATATCACAATACTCCTGAGACATCTCGAATCCAACGAACCAGCGTTGGTTTTTCAGTGCCATCTTAGCCACTGTTCCACTACCCATCATTGGATCCATAACTATATCCCCCTCTTTACTCCAAGTCTGGATGTGGTCATTAGCCAGAGCTTCTGGGAACGTAGCCGGATGCTCAAAGGATATCTTATCCTTTGAAGTGTAGCCAAATCCATTGTTTATCTTCCAAATATTAAATCTAGCTGAGAAAGCGGGGATAGGTTTAGCACCACGTTCAACAAGTGTGCCGTCCTTAGCTCTATACTCAGCTTTACCGAATGGGACGGTGCCTACCCACCTATTAGCATGGTCACAAATCAAGGTAGCTGTCTTTGGTTGCCTATCCTTACTAAAGACAAACATATATTCAAAAACCTGAGAATATCTGTTTGAGGTACGTCTTGCTGGGAAAGCTGGGCCGTTTTTCTCATATATCATGGTGTCGTGTAGTTTGAAACCTAGACTCATAAAGTAGAGAGCCTGTCTAAAGGCTGTTCCACTCTCACTTCGGTCTATAACACTGTCTCCTACTACCCACACCACTACCCCACCCACCTTTGTTACCCTGTAGAGTCCTTGGGCTATCTCTTCAAATGGAAAGTGAAAACCTTTATAGTCCCGTAGAGAACCATAGGGAGGGGATGTAACGGTTAGGTCAATACTGTTCTCATCCAGCTTTGCCATTCCGTCTGTACAATTACACAAGTAAGTTTTATTTAATTCTAACATGGGTATCCTTGTAGTATTTAGAGTAGTCCATGAACTGAACAGTAAAAGTACACCCGTCCTCGTCCCATTTTTCTTCTATGCTTGTAATCAGATACTTGCCTATTCTTTCTGTTATTTTAATAGGTAAATTTCTTGTCATAAAAAACTTTAGCAAATTTAACATAGTAACTCCTTATCGTACATAACTCTTTGTATAAAATACATGGAATACGAGGGGTGGTAACTGATATGTACCTAGAAAAGTATAGGAATCTATACTGTCTGGTATCAAATGACCTGTACCAAACGTAAGGAACAACATGACATCCTTTTCTGTCTCTTCTTCTGTCTCTTCTGGATTTGGAACAAGCACCCAAATATAAGGGGTACCGAATTTAACCTGTAGGGATAGAATCTTTCCTCCATGAGGGATCTCTACTCGTTGTATATCCTCTACATCTAATTTATACTTCCAGATTGTTTTCATTCAGCCTCTCTTTCGCTTTCTTACAAAAGTCTGGGTCTATTTCTATCCCAATGAAGTCTCTCAGGGTACGCTTACAAGCCACTGCCGTAGAACCTGAGCCAATGAAGGGGTCTAATACAACATCCCCTTCGTGAGACGACTTACTAACCAGATATTCAAGTAGATCAACTGGCTTCTCGGTAGGATGGTTAACATTACCCGTTCTATTAAAGTGTAGAATATCAGGGTCTCTTCTTCCATTCAACAATCTTCTTCCTTTTTGGGCAAAGATAATCATCTCGTATTTGGGTGCATAACTACCAGTAAGGTCTCCCATTCCGGTGTTATTCTTTTCCCAGATCAGGATATTCTTAATAGTAAAGAATTTCTCCAGGGATTGCTTGAATACATCAACATTATGAAAACTACAGAACCAGTAAAGGTGCGTGTTAGGTTTCATAACCCTATCTAGGAGGGATACCATATCCCAAACCCAATCCACACCATCATCATTGGCTATGTGTTCATATTTTTCCTTACGGTAGTTACTTCTAAAGGACATACCGTAGGGAGGGTCTGTGATAACCAAGTCTACACTTTCGTTGTCTGCCAACTTTAGTATATCAAGGCAGTCTCCACAATATATTTGATTATGTAGTAACATCTAGGGGAAATCCTTTTTCTATAACTTCCTCAACCTTACTATCTGGTTGCTCTTCCCTACTAACCCCACAAATGGGGCATCTAAAATGATTTGCTGGATGAATGTAATCATCATCACATCCACAGTCCCAATATTCAGAAGTTGTTTCGCTCATTTTGTCTCCTTTGCGTCACCGCCGTGTTTTGCGAGGAAGGCGTCTGGTTCCCACAAGTCACGAACATTAATATCCTTCACACTCTTTTTGTATGCAAACTTCGTTATCACCTTCCGCGCCTCCTCCAAGTCGGTGCGGAGCGTAAGTATTACGCCCCGACAAATTGTTATTTCTTCCAGTACTGCAAAATCAAAGTCCACTTTGTCGTTTGCCTTTACGTGACAGGCGACATCCAGTTCGGTGCGGAGTTGGGCGATGGTAGCATCTTTGTCGGCGGAGTTTTGTGCATAGAGCGCCGCCGTTTCTTCCCATTGTTGTCTGGATAGTTTCAGTTCATTGAGTTCGTCTGCTATCTGTAAAAATATACCTGTATTTATCGTGCGTATACAGTCACATTCACCGCCGTCTTGCTTTTTACATAAGATAGCATGATTTGGGTCTTTCCTATTGTCACTCATTTTGTCATCCTCCAAATTTATTGATTATCCATTTGCAAACTTCGACCACAAATACACAGACAGCCAGCACCATAGCCATAAAGCCGATAAATCCAAGAGCTGTTCTAATTGCTTCACATGCGCTCATTTCGGCTCCTTTATGGGTGTTGGGTCATAATTAACGGATTTGGATAGGATTGTATGCTGCATATCGTCCTCCTTTATTTGGCTGCCCATCGCAGCTGCATTTGCGGCTCGCTCATGGAGACCAGATACCCGAGCTCGTCATGGTCTGCAATATAGTGCATAAGGGAGTCCATGTCATTAATCTTGGGCTTAGGTGGGATGTACACCAGCAGCAACCCGCCTGCAGACACATTCTTCCGGTAGACTATGATGGCGGATTTGGCAAGGGCCGTGGCTTCTTCAATCTTGGTGTTGATGGTCTTTTCCTTGTCGTCATACTCAAGGTCCAGACCATTTAGAGCTTGGGTCACTTCAAGGGGTATGAGCTTTTCCCTTTGGGCGGCCTTGTCTGACATCAGCAGGTCGTGCTGAGCAATCAGCTCGGACAGGATAATTAATCGTTTTTCGGTCTCTGACACTGTTTTACTCATTTTATCTCCTCTAGTCTATAATAGGAAGTCCATTGATGAACCGTCTGTAATCATCGTAGTATACCCAACTGTAAGGACTAGGATCATCCGCCACTAGGGGCATAGTCTGACCATACATCCATGCTCGTAGACCTGGAACATCATCCATATTTACCAAGTCCATCCCATTCCATGTAATCATTCTTGGAGGGTTAGCAACCGTTTTCTCCCCAGCTATAGGCGGGGACACTTTTCTTTTTACCTTCGTGGTCATAATAGTTCACCTCATCCTTTCCAAAATCTACATCAGTAAGTTCGTCCTGCAACTCTTCTTCCTCAGCTTCATCATCATCTGGCCACATATTATAATCTCCTTATATACTGTTGAATACGACCCAGGACTACATAGATAACTATGAGAGTCACAACACATAGGCACTCCATACCAATAAAGTTAGTGGTCACATTAAATGTTCCTCTACTGTTCTATCCTCTTCTATTCCATTTGAACAGTCGTCAAAACCTCTTTCGTAACCACTCTCAAAACCATGTTCAAAGGCAGTCTCTATGTACTCATTGACTATCTTTGAAATCTCGCTTCCGGTAACGGAATTGAGGTCCTCCTTAAGTCCCTTAAGTAACTCTGCTTTTAATTCTTCAACTGTTTTTGTCATTATATATTCTCCTTCTTCTCTTGTAGGGATAACTCAACAAAGGTCTCCGTTCTCCCTAGATTGAATCCGTGTGTAAGCCACATGGAATGGAACTGACTTGCACTTGTCTTTCCCTGCCTACCTGTGGGAGTAATGAAGTCTATCCTTCTATTAGGAATAATCTTCTCACAACCACGCCGTATCCAGTCTATTTGCATACCTGAATAGTCGGCATTGATTAGAAATGCAAAGGGAATGTTAAGTGAAAACGCCCTCTCAATAAACATTTCTTTTATTGAGTAGGGTGGGTTGGTAATGATTGCTCCATCGGATTCATACTCAGGACACTCACCGAACCAAGGTCCTATTATCCATTGGGCTGGTATGTCCTCTAGGAAGTTCATTTCTATATCCGTAACTCCCTTTATGTACCTAATATCAGAGCCAAGAACTCTGTATCCACGCTTAAGAAGTTGCTTTACTATCTTCCCACCACCACAAGCACACTCCCAGATGGAATGGATGTTGGGGGGTATGAAAGGAATAAGCAAGTCCACAGCATAGTTAGGGGTCTCAAAGGTATCTCTACCCTGAGGAACAGATGGATTCTTGGGGGCTGTGGTATAACCTTTGGTTCTTACTTTATAGTCTAAATTTAGTTCTTCTGTCATAGTTCTTGTTCTCCATCTAGGAGACTATCAAGAGTAATAGGGTCTCCTTCATCGTCTAGTTCAATACAATCGTCTAAGGTTTCATTCAGACTAAATTCGTACACCTCTCGGTATTCCCAACTACAATTTTCACACTCCATACTACGCCAACACAATGAACCCTCAAACTCGGTGTCTCCAGCTACAATTGCTCCACCACATTTAGGACAATCAGAAAGTTGTTCTGCCATCTTAGCCTCCTTGACTAATTCCCTACTCCATGATATAATGTAGGGGTAAAAGGAAACAAGAAGAAATCCGTTTCCATCAATAGCCGTATTATACCACAAACTACCCCCATGTCAAGGGGTAAAAAGGAAGGTAAAGATGAAACTTGTAAAAGGAAACTTGTGGGATTCAAAGGATGGTATCATTCTTGTTACTTGTAATTCATATATAAAGAAGGATGGTGCATTGGTAATGGGAAGGGGTGCGGCTCTTGAAATGAAAACAAAATTCCCTAAGATAGATTATAGATTCGGTAAGATGATAAACTACTATAGTAAACATCTTGGATACTACGGAGTTTTCATCTTAGATCCAAACGCAGGCCCAGCAGAATATGTCCCTAGTGAACAGAAGCTAGGAATATTTCAAGTAAAGTACCACTTCAAAGACAAGGCAGATTTACTTCTAATAAAAATGTCCACAAGAGAACTTGTCAGAGATTTTTACAAGTACTCATTTCTTCACACAGTCTCAATGAACTTCCCAGGAATAGGTTATGGGGGTCTCAGTAGAGAAGATGTACTTCCAATCATAGAAGGACTTTCAGATCAGGTAACTATCTATGAAAAAGAATAGTCCTTTCTTCGATGTATCAAGTGAAGTAAAAAAGAAAATGAACTGGAAGAAAACAGTTCTCTGGTTCGGTATGTACAAAGGCTATACCATCCAGAAGATATGGGAAGTGGATGCTCAGTACCTACGTTGGCTATTACAAAATACAAACACACTCCACCTCAGAAAATTTGAGGAAGATAGAATATATGAAAAGGCCTTAGTTGAAGATGAAGAACAGACTAGATGTGCAGAGGGAAGGGCCAGAAGATTCTTCGGTGGAGCTAATCACATCAATGGCAGTGATAGATATGATCCAAATAGATATGACTGGAATATGGCTGATTGGATGGAGGAGCCACACTAAATTCTAATGAGATTCTCATAAACTGACCCTTGACAGCCCTTGACTTTGGGTGTATAATTATGGTATAATTACTTACCAGCACAGGGGGAGGGGGGTCTTAAGATCTTATCCAGTTCTAAACCAGAAAGAGGACCTAATGTACCAGTATATAAAGAACAAAGAAGAACTAGACCTACCCACGTTGTTCAGAGCCCTGAGTAGCAGTCTAACAATATCAATAGATACCGAGGCTTCTGGAATTGACCCCATAACTGCAGAGTGGATACTACTTCAGGTCAAGGTGGGGTCCGAAATCTATTTATTTGATGCTCGGACTCTGGATAGAAAGTTCCTATCCTACTTGGTAGCTTTATTCAGTGGGTCAGGAAAAACTATTATAGCTCACAATGCTAAATATGATCTAAAAATAATCTACCGAGGTACTGGAATTCTACTTAATAATATTCACGACACTATGC
>Ga0315273_10004081_pt1 | contig 17759 bp, 26 predicted proteins | sample YL17G02_0_MG_FD_205753 | JGI IMG/M metagenome (GOLD analysis project Ga0315273, IMG submission 205753) | Sediment microbial communities from Yellowstone Lake, YNP, Wyoming, USA - YL17G02_0 | ecosystem: Environmental > Aquatic > Freshwater > Lake > Sediment | place: USA: Wyoming | collected...
TGAGCATCTTCTTCTGCTGAACAGACAGCTCAGCTTCGCGTTCAACGTACACCACCGGAGGCAGGTCAACAACCTGGTCCCTGGTGTAGCGTATGGCGGGCCGCATAGCGGAGTAGATTTTATCGGGAGCGTCGTTGAGTGCGACCCACTTGAACTGCGAGACTTGCTGCATCACGGTGCGCTTGAACACGGTGTAGTATTTAGGAACTCGGTCGGGGCGAACGAGCCGTATCTGAGCCCACGCATCGGCGGGGTTCTCGGGGATCGGAGTGCCGGTCATACCCCACAGGTATGCGGGGCGCAGCAACTCTAGGACCTTGTGCAGCACCGCCCACTGGAGGGTGTTGCCGTTTCGGTACGCCCCGATCTCGTCGATGATCACCAGGTCGAAGTCGGTGCGGTCCATTGTCACTGACTGAAGGACACCTTCGGAGTTAAACGTCCTCTTGCAGATGACGCTTAAGCCGGCTGGGTTGATTACATAGAAGTCGTGGTCTTGGGCAAGGATCGCCTTGCGTCGCTTTGCGTCGCCGTGCATCACGCCGCACGTCCGTCCGTTGAACGTGGAGTAGACAGAATCGGCCCACACTCTGCGGAGGGTGGACAGCGGGGAGATAATCAGCACCCTACGCACCAGCCTCTCGCGCATGAGGTAGTCCGCGGCCCACATAGCGGAGTAGGTCTTGCCTGTTCCGATCTCGTTGAGCACGAAGGAGTAGTTGTTCATCACGCAGAACTGCGCGGTGTCCTTCTGATCTTCGCGGGCAGGATGTAGGCCCTGCACTTTGGGCCAGGGGTAGCGCGTCAGGATGGGGCATGGGATGTTGAGGCCCGCCATGCGGTACGCCTGCACCGATCGCGTGTTGTACGGGAGCCTAGCAAACGACTGCCCCTGGTGCTCGAACCTGGGTAGGTCGGGGTGGTTGGCGAGCGCGGGCGGTAGGTCTGCTGTGTGTACGATAGCATCGTACCCATCCAGCATGAACTTAACGGTCATAGCGCGGCTCGTTCGACGCGGGCGGCGAACACTGCGCAGTCGTAGCAGAGGGACAGGCCGTACTTCAGGCGCACCGGGTGGATGCCTTCGCCGCACTCGGCGCAATTGACACCGTCGAACCCGGGAGGCGGCGGCTGTGTTGCCGCATGCCGGGCGTTGCTCACCGCCGCGTTCTGCAGGACGTTTATGATCTCGTCCGCGTGGTCAGTCCAATCAGACATAGAAGGTACCCCCGTACTTTTCCCAGTTGTCGTGCATCTTCTCCTTCGCCGAAGAGAACTTCCACAGAGATGCCCCACCCAGGATGGATTCCATTATCAGCTCCAAGTCTTCGGGGTCCGCCTCGGCGAGGGGGCGTCCTCGGTATATCCGCCACACTCCGCCAAGTACATAGCACCACGCCCCAGCGCGGCGCTTGGTGCGGAGGGTATCCCACTGCGTATCGGTGGGGGTCTTTCCGGGGGCCTTGCATTCTATCGCGTATGCCACCCCTTGATATAGAATGTTGCAGTCTATCTCTGGGCTCCCCATCCCGTTGAGAACTGGCCAGTGTACCCAGATCTTGCTCTGGTCGATGAGGGTAGCGTCGCTCAGTTTCAGCTTGAGCGCAGCCTTGACGCGGGATTCAGGCGTTGCCATGTTCCGTTACTCCTGATACATCGGTTGGTAGGGCGAAGACCTCGTACGGATTCTCGCATCGACCGGCGCACACCATGCGCGCCTGGTACCCTGCGGTACAGTCATCGCAGATCCGGGCTATCTGGAACGCGATCGGAAACACGCGGCGGGCGTTCACGCAGATAGCGTCCGGGTCCGTCTGGTTCTCGGAGCAGTGCGCCTCCCAGTCAGCGTCGCGCTCCTTAACTGCTTCTGCGCGCCACTTGGAGTACTGCTCCCCTGACTCAAAGCATTGCGGGTGTTGGGGCATCAGGTGTACTCCTTGTAGGGGCGAGATGCCTTGTCGCACTTGCCGGCGGCGTTTGCCTCACACCACCCGCAGTAGTGCCCGGGCCTCGCCGGCCAGTGGTTCATGGCCAGGTTCTCGTGCATCTTCCGTGGCTCGACGAGCAGCTCGTCCCAGATGGCCGCGAGATCCTCCCGCTTGTAGTGCTCTTTCTTGGAGAACTCTCCGGTCTTCGTGAACACATAGCACGTGACGACCTCCTGCACCGACGGGTAGTGCTGGAAGGCTACGGCGGCGTTCAGCTTCAACTGGTACTGGTCGTAGTCCGGTTTCCCTGTCTTCCAGTCGACGATGAATATGGCCGTGTCGGTCACCTTCATCACGTCGGGCACGGCCCGAATCCACACGTTGTCCCAGTCCTTCGTGCCGCAGGGAGTGAAGTGCTCAGTGAGTGCAAACTGATACTCCACCACGGTGGTGCCGGTGGCGCCCTCGATCGCCAGGGCAAGCGGCTCCCACTGGGCGAACCCGGCGGTGAGCGGCGCCTTTTTCTCAAGCCGGGCCTGCATCACTTTATGGAAGTCCTCGCCGGCCTTCGCGGCGAAGCCCTGTTTAAACGGAATCCTGTCGGGGTGTCCGCTCGGCGCCGCCGAAGTGTGGTAGAACTTCTTCGGGCACTGCATGAAGTTCTTCACCCGCGAGGCCGACCATGCGATTCTGCTCCCCATCACAAGCCTTCCTGGAGGCTGACCCACGGTGCGTCGTGTGTCGGAAGCGGGTCGCTAACGTACACTGGCATGCGGTAGGTGATGCGGTACTTCGGGTGCGTCAGCCACAACGCCTGTTGAGGCGGCTCGAAGCCGAAGTTGTTCTGACTCGCGTACTCATCATAGCCCTTCAGCGATCCGTTGACGAGGACCCGGCCGTGGTGGATGTACTGATGCCAGTGGCCCATGATCATGGTGTCGTAGGACATCCCGATCTGCGTGTTGCGGCTGCGCTTCTTGTGGTCACCTCGGATGATGGGGCCCAGTGCGCCGATCATCCCGTCTCCGCCACGGAACTGGTCCCCGTGCGTGAGCAGGTACCGATGCCCGTAGATCCTGTACAACGCATCGGATCCGTCTGGTATGTAGAACTTGACGCGAGGGTTGGCCTCGAAGCGCTTGGCGAGGAAGCAGTAAAGCAGCCAGTCGAAGCTGGTGTGGTTGCGGTCCTTGGCCCATATTTTGTGGGTATCCCTGCCATGGTTCCCGCTCACGCACGGAAGGAAGACGTTTCCGAAGGTGTCCGCCATCAATGTGATGAACGACGTGAGCGCACCGAACAGATCGAGGATCACCGGCATGGTGTTCATTTCGTTGGTGGCAACCAGCTCGTCGTGGATGTTCCCGCTCACCATGTCCCCGCCAAGGGGGATGACGATGCCTGGGTAGTTCATGCGCGGGTCGATGATGCGGAGCAGGTGGATAGAAGTGTCAGCCAAGCGCTTAAGCCGAGCGTTGGCGGTAGCCATGTCGTAGCTGTTCACTCCACCGATCTGGTGGGGGTTAACCACCTCACCCCAGTGAAGGTCAGACACGAACAACGTCGGCACGCCAGGGCTGTCGCTCACTGTGGGGGACGGTGTCGCCGTCCAAGGCGGCTCGTTGAACGCGGCCACGTCATCGGATAGGTGGACGATGGTACGGCGAATCGCCTCCTTGGTGATCGCGTCCTTCCGATGCTTACTCAGTTCGAGTTCGAGCGCCCTGATGCGCACCGCGGTCTCCGGCAGTGGGGGAGGCGGCGGACTCGTGTCGACCGGGGTCTCCGGCAGTGGGGGAGGCGGACTCGTGTCGACCCTGGCAGCCCTCGGCACACCACCATGCGCGGCATATGACTTCAGCCAGCGTTTCCGCCAGGTGTACGCGGTGCGAAGCCCGATGACAACGTGATCGGCTACTTCAGCAGCGCCGAAGCCCTCAGAGAAGAGGACAGCGGCGCGGGCGTACTTCTCCTCGTTACGAGCGGCGATCATCGCCAGCTTCGGGCGAGCTGCTTCATTGTGGCTCATACCACCTCCTTCTGGGAATCACTCGCGGCGGCGCAGTCGAGCAGCGCGCTAAGCGGTGGGGCGACCGGGAAAAAGTGGTGCGCCTCTGAGGCCGCAGCACGGGCTCTCGCAACGAGCACCTCGTGACGAGGGTAGAACACAGGAACGAATGGGCTGTCGGCCTCGGACTGCACCGCGACAACGCTGTTGCCGCGGAGCATGATGTCCACGCCTGTGGAGAGGCGGTCCACATTGGAGTTGTTGATCATGATTCTGTCGCCTGTTTCGATCGGAAGAGTCAGTTCTGACTCAAACTCTTCGCCCGGGCCGGAGTAGTACCCGGGGCGGTACACATGCCACACCTCCCCGTCATACTTGTCGAACAGGGCGCGCTCGTTCGGGAAGCGAACGCTGGTGTTCACCAGGCCGGGCGCGTCCCTGTATCCCTGGATGCTCCCGTCCCTTGCGAACAGAGCGAGGGAGGCGAAGAACGCGGTGACGGTCTCCTCTGCCTTCTTCACCCAGTAGTCTGGGTCCTGCTCGCGGCGGTAGAGAGTGCCCCACAGTTGGAGGATCTCTCGCGGACTGCGCGGACGATGCCACACTGCCTCGCGGTACTCGTCGAGTCCCTCGATGATCTGGTTCCGGACCATCGTAACGAACTCCGTGTCCTTGCAGAGGCGCAGGGACAGGGAGTACGTTGGCTCCTCCTTCGTGGCGCGCGTCTTGAGCGTCGGTAGCCCTACATCAAACGCTTCGGACACCTCGGCGTACAGCGCGTCGCTGAAGCTGAACTTGAGGAAGCCCTTCTCAGCCACAAGGTAGTCGGCGATGGTGTCCTTGCCAACCCCTACCGAACCACTCAACCCAATGAATCTCATTGTCCCCTCCTGTCAGCATCCATGTAAAGTATCACTTCGCATCCCCATAGTAAATTCCAACGCCGCCCTCCGCATTAAGCGGAAGCCCCGGATGGGTGTCCGGGGCCTGTTTCATTCTTGCTATCATCTTGCCCAGTAACTCTTTCCCCCGCCCGATCTTGGTTACGGCTACGATCTCGTCGTGAGACATCATAGCGATTTTCGAGCCGGATGACAAGTCTAACATGGGATAGGCCACGAGGTCTCGGCAGTCGCCTTGAATCATATTCTCCACGCCCTTGCCCCCGTACAGGCTTGAATACTTGCGCTCCTCCGGATCGCGGTAGCGCCACTGCCCGCCGCTGCTCTCAAGATCCGGATAGCGAACGCGCCGCCCGGATGGGAGGACCAGGGCGTTGCGCTCAGTGTGGAACATGCCATTTCGGCCGAAGCAGAACTCGCGCCCCGTATACATGGCGGCAATGGCTTCCTCGAACGTCCTCCATAGCTTAACGATCTTGTCGTTCTCCTTGCGGTACCGAGACACGATCTCCCAGCAACATATGCAGTGGACAAGTAGGTGCTCCCAGGGGTGCCGCGAAATGATCAGAAGCGCCTTCTCCATGTTGCTCGGGTTGGACATGAACTTTCCGACGTTAGGGTTCAGGGCCTCAAGGGTGTCCTGGCCGAGAAGAACGGGGTCGGCGCCCATCATTCCGCGTAACAATTCGGAGGCAAACTTCGGCCACCCCATCTCATAGCCGAGGCCGAGAATAGATACCTTTCCCACGAAGCCGGGCAGCACGTCCTCCGGGTTGTTCTTGCGGTCCACATGCCGACCGTATATCCTGCTGGCGAACAGCGAGTATATGTCCGTGCCTGCCGCGAACGCCGCGACGATGTCGTCCTGCCCGGCTTGGTAGGCTGTGTCCCTGGCCTCGATCTGTGCCGAGTCGACCACTACCAGCTCGTACCCGTCGGGGGCCCGAAGCGCGCGGCGCATCATACCGGTGCCGTACACTGGGGTTAACTGTCCATCCACCTTCACCCGTTTCACCCGATCCAGGTTCTGGAAGTTCATCTTGTCGCCACCTGACCATCTACCCGGGCCGGCCTTGTGGTAGTTCAGGTACACCGGCACGGGCCTACCACCCGCCCCGGAGGCCAGGATGCGGCGCGTCCTGCTCTGGCGAATACTGGACGCGAACGTCACGCGGGCCCGGCACAGGTCCCCTATGAGGTCACCATCGGGCTGTTCGAGTTGCACCTGCATCCAGGGGTTGTCCTTCTCGAACGTGACCTTGACCTCGCCCATCGGGTTGACCTTCCTTGGCAGTTGGTTGTTCGGAATACCAGCCGCTTCGAGGATGGCGGAGAACTTCCCCGTACTACGGAAGTCGGCGGGGGTCTTGCCCAGTTTCGCCACTAGGGCATCGCGCTTTGCTTCTTCCCAGTCAGCGTATTCCTGCAGGAAGGGCTCGTTGATGGTGAGCACCGGCTCGCTGAACATTCTAACGGTGAGGTCGATCAGCCCCAACTCCTTCCCGGGGATCTGTGGCGCCATGATGGCGAACGCTTCGGCCTCGGCCTCGCAGTCGATCGCGCAGTACGCACCGAGAGCAGCGTATGTCTTCTCAGACATATCGTTTAAACGAAGGCCCTTCACCTCGGGTGGCATCTCGCTCTTGCTTGTGACGCCCAGGTACTGGGCAAGATCGCGGAGGTTGAGGCCCACCTCACCAGAGTACAGGTACCGGGCCATGCTCAGCGTGTCGATCCAGAACGCAGGTCGTACCCCGTAGTGGTGCCACAGGATCAGCCCCTCGAAATGCGCGTGGTGCGCGACGAGGACGGTGTCCTTCCACGGGTCCGTCTCCAGGAACGTGGCGAAGACGGCGGGGTGGATGTACCTCGCTGGGGCGTTACCGAACTTGATGCCCACGGTCTGTACCTCGAAGCGAGGGTCGCGGATGTACTCCTCCGTGGTCATCTTCGTCAGGGAGTAGTCATCATCCCAGTAGGTCTCGAAATCCAGTACCGCGAATTTCATCTGGTTACGCTCCGCAAACTCCGGCCTTGCCTGTGATGGCGCACGCGTCGTGCTCCCGGTACACCGTGCCCTCTTTGCCGGCGGCCTCGGAGTACGGGATCGACGTAATGGGCTGCCCACCTCTGGCCCCGTCCGGGTAGCAAGTGAACCCCCGCAGACCAGGGGCGTACTTGGACAGGGTGAGGGCGAAGGCTTCTACCTTGTCCTCATTGTTTCCATCGGTGCCCCAGGCGGGGAGGTTTATGGTGCTGGAAATAGCGTGGTCAACATATTTCTGGACCTCCCACTGGAATTTGATGCGGCGCTCTGGGTCGTTTGCCAGGTCCACCGAAGTCTCGATGTTCTCCGGGTTGACGCTCAGCTCGTTGATCAGCGTGCGCGCGGTTCCGTCCACGGTATACTCGTAGTGCCACTCCGTTCCGTTGACCAAGTAGCGTCGCTTGTACGCCACGGCGTATAGGGGCTCGATGCCCGTGGTAGTGCCGGCCAGGCCCCCGATGGTTCCTGTCGGGGCGATGGCCCGGTACCCTTTCGGGCGAGATAGGTAAAGCCTGTCGCAATGCTCATTCGCGGCATCCTCGCTCCACGCCGCGTAAACTTGGAGCCAGGTGCGCAGGGTGTCGTTCATCTCGTACCGGCTGTCCCGCTTCAGCAGCCACTCGTGCACCCCCATCAGGCCAAGCCCAAGGCGTCTGTTCTTGGCGCGAACGTCGTACACCTTCTCGTAGGGCAGTTCAGCCCGAAGGGTACCGCACACGAGGAACTTGGACGCGATAGCTACCACGCTCCTGAACTCGGCGAGGTCCTCGATGTTCGCCATGTTCACCGAACCCAGGTTGCACACGTCGCTGTCGTCCTCGCTCGTGATCTCTGTGCAGGCGTTGCGCAGGGTTTCGTTCTGCTGCTCGCCGAAGTTGAAGCTGAACCCTGGTTCTCCCGTGCTCATGGCCTGGCGCACGTTAGTGAGGAACGTGGGGTGTGTACCTCGGTCGTGTTTCATCAGCCACGCGTCGTCGTAGTTGAGGCTGATGTTCGTCATGTCGAGCGGCGCCGGGGCGTTGAAGTCCGCGACTTTCCATTCGGCCACGGTGTACATGCCGCCGTCGGGCCCGGCGTAGGCTCCGGCAATTTTCAGGTCGCGCCAGTTCTTGGCGACGAGGAAGTCTTGCGCGTCCTCATGCTGCCAGTTCAGCGAAGCGTACATAGCAGAGCGCCTGCTGCCCCCCTGCATGACGTTGCGCCCGATCTCGTTGACGCTGTGCATCAGCGGGATTGGTCCGCTGGATCGGCCCCCAGTTCGAGTCAGGACGCGTCCTGCAGGGCGCAGCGCGGAGTAGTCTACTCCGATGCCACCACCGGCCATCAGGCAGGACATGGCTCTGTAGGCCACGTCGGACCACGCCTCGCGGGTATCGGTCTCGGCGCGCAGCAGGTAGCAGTTGTTGTAGAAGCGCGCCGGCCTGCCGGCGTAGTACAGGTAGCGCCCACCGGGAATGAACATCATCTCGGTCATCACGTGGAGCAGGTAGTCCTGCTCACCCTTGCTCAGCAGGGGTGGGTACTTGGACCCAACGGCCCCGGTGACGGCGGCAACCACCCGACGACATAGTTCAGGCCATGAGTCGGCTTCGGACCAAGCGAACTTGTTGTAGAACCAGTTCCGGCCCGTCTCTGTCCTGAAGCTATGTTGCTGTGCCATTGTTATCCTCCGAATTGTTTGAGCTGAGAAACAACGACGAACCACCTGGGTTCGTCGAAAATTATTAGTCTAGCCCAGAATTCTAGCATGTCCCCGGGCTTCATCCAAGGATTGTTCCAGTAGAACGCACAGGACTCCCCGGGTGTGGGCTCTCGGCCTAGCGTGGCCGCCTGAGCACACACCCAGATGTCTTGTTTAAACGAGGGACCGGTCGTCTTTAGGACGACGGCCCCTGCGATGATGGCTTCGCTCAGCTTCACCAGATGTAGGTGCGGTAGCAGATAACCCACTGCTGGTGGGTACCGCGCTTAGCCAGCTCCAGCCACTGATCCACCTTCCCCCGGTTCCAGTCAGGCAACTTCTCAAGCGCCAAGCCCTGCACCTTATAGGCGTACATCTCCCGGGTAGCGATCTCGTTGCACTCGTTGACCATCAGCGGGCCACGTGCTTGCTCCTGGAAGAAGTGAACGAACTCATGCAGCAGGATGGTCATGTCCGCTGGGTCGGACCAGTCAAGTCGATCCGAGATCAGGACCCGCTGGCCGGCAGAGACCGCCGCAGGGGTGCACCCTCGCGGTTTGTAGGATTGAGCGCACAGATCATCCTGGTTGAGGACCTCAACAGTCGGCGGGACAAAGTCGCTGAGGCGCTTAGCGGGGGCGAGCCCGAGATCATGGGCCACGAGGCCCCAGGTCAGGGCGTAAGTCATCTCGACCTGACCTTCCTTCGGACCATCCGCCGAATTGGCGCCGGCTGGGCTGAGGAGGAGCAACAGAAGGAAGGCCCACAGCCCGAAGTTGATGATCAGGGCGCCGACCAGGCTCCAGTTCCATTCGCGCCACGAGCTGTGGTATTGGGTAGGTTCGAGCGCGCTTTGGGTTCGGGTGCTGAACTCCCCGCAGCATTGACGCTTATCCATTTTGGGTTGCCTCCAGGTTGTTGACGGCGGCCTGTTGCAGTTGTTTGATGACCGTCGGCAGGCCGGATCTCCGAACGGACTTCTTCAGCATGCGGTACCGCCCTCTGGCGCTACCGTCCTTGAGAAGGAGCGGGTTGGTTCGAGCGACGAGGTCCTCACGCGGCACGCTGGTGAGGAGCCCCTTGACTAGCCTCATCTCGCTGCCCTCCAGCACGGGCTTTTCCTTGCTGTCGTGGAACATGCGCTTGACCGCGGACTGCACGTACTTCTTCAGCTTGGGATCCCAGGTGCGGCGCCAGGACATGCGCGTCTTGTACACAGGGAGCCGAAGCAGGTTCTTCGCCACACCGGGGAACTCCCGTGTGTACGGCGTAGCGGTGGCGTTCTGGTACTGGGACACGTCTCGCAGGAACTTCGACAGCTTCGCGTTCATTTTCCTACTCCTTTGGGGTCCTCGTCTTTAACGAGGGTTTGTTTAAACGACGTGCCCGACGCAGGGTGGAACACCACGACACCTTCCGGGTCCATGAACCCGGGCGCCGCCACGCTACCGTACATGCGGAGGTAGTCTACGGCAGCTTCAACGCTGTCCAGTGATCCCCAGGGCAGCAGCGGGACCACACTCAGGTTTGGCGTCAGGAACTGGCGGTCGGCGCTCTGGCGCCCCCTCCAACTGCCCAAGCCGTCGTAGTTCCAGAGGATGGTGTTGAACAGACTGAACCTCCGCACGTCCAACCCGTAGGCGCGCTGGATTTTGCGGCCCCACCACTCCCCATAATGCACGCCTTCGCCGAGATCGGCCACCAGCGTCGTCGCGTTGTCGCGCACCCAGGCGGCGAAGCCGAGGTTGTCGCTTTCCTTGGACTCGGGCGACAGCCACCGCGTACGTGACCCGGCACGCACGTTATGCACATGCGGAGGTGTGCAAACCACCGTGTCGAACTCCGGCTCATACTCCGACACCTCACCGTCGGCGCTGATCCTCACCTGGGCGTTCGTACCGTCCAGCTTTTCAGTGATGATGACCGTGCGGCGGAGCCTCGCTATTTTGGGGAATGCCTTAAACGGTACACGACCCATCTCTTTTCCTCCTCTAGTGGTGGACAACTACTGCTTCACGAACCCTCGAACTCCTTCACGAGCGCGCTCCACTTGGTTAGCGCGAGCGCGTGGTTCATCGGGTGCCATGGGCGATCCTCCATGACGGCGAGCGCCTCGCCGGGGCTCAGCCCCTGGCGCTCCGCCAGCCGCTCAAGCGATTGCCAGTGATTCTTGAGCGCTTGTTCCTCGTGAGGTGCGATGGCGCTCCACAAGATAGACGGCCCTCCCTGAATCGGGAACCTACGGAGCGCGCTCTTGTCGCGCCCGTCCATCCCGAACACAAGACCGCTCACTTGCCCGCTTTCGGGAGTGCGTCGGCCCCGACCACGATGACGCGTGGGGCGTCAGCAGGCGGGTTCACGTCGCCGTCCATATCGAGGCACGTGAATGGATCGACAGGGAGGATCTCGGCGAGCGGAGTTATCGCCACGGCGATGTCCCCGTTGGGCAGCGTGGTACGGTTGACTACCCCAAGCACGATAACTCGCTCGCCCTCGCGTGGCCCGGATACGTACTTGGCCCACATGCGGGACACGGCGCCGACTTTGAAGGCCCGTCCGAGAACGTCGCTGCGGTTCACCATCTCATCTTCGGTGAGCCTCACGGGTTCCGGCGGCTGAGGGTCAGCCGCGTTGATGGTAGGTTCGATCATGCTTCCTCCTTGCCAGTTCCAATTGTACGAACCCGCTGCTCCGCGTTGTCGTGGGATGGCGGGAGAATATGGATGGTCGGGACGCCGGAGACAGCGAGGCTCAGTACCCCGCCCAGCATCCACGTCACACGCCCATTCACGGCGCCCCAGAACTGCTCGACGTTCCCTGGGTGTACCCCATGCACGGTGTCGTGCCCGTCCACCCGGCTGACCCACACCTGTGCCCATACGGCGTCGCCTCGGGTAACCATGTCTTCGGCCCACTTCTGGGTGGAGTGTACCGCCCGCAGGAACTCGACGCCCTCCGGGGTGTGCGCTTCAGGGTTCATTATCAGCAGCCCGTTCATAAGCCCTCCAGGACGCGGCATGCCATCATCTTGGCCATGCCCTTGATCGGTTTGCAGGTGAACACAGCGTCCTGCGACGGGTCCACCTTCTGGGCGGTCTCCAGGCTCTCCAGACGGTCCCCGTGGGTAGACACGAGGGCCAGCAGAGGAATCATCAGGGACAACCATAGCCCGAAGGCCACGATGCACAGCGCCGTAATAGGCGCGCTGCCCCGCATCCGCAGCTTCAGCGCACGCGCCCTCCGCCGCTGGATGTTAGGCTTGCTCTTGGTGGCCTCGAAGCCCTGGCGCCTGGCGCGGATCGCCGGCGCGGTCTTCTCGACCTGCTTGAAAGTTTGCACACGACCTCCTACTGAATTTAGGTATGGGACTTTACTACAACGAAAGACGAGACGCAACCGCCTGTTTAAACACTGGGTCACTCCTCGTCGATGATCATGCTGTACCCTGGGTGGCACGCGCTGAATGGGTACCTGTGCGGTCCGGTGTGGGTACACTGGGTCGCAGCGTTCATGGTGGACATCACCTTGTCCACCTCTGCCCTTGTGAGGCCGGTACGCTTCTCCTGGGTGCCGTCGGCCATCACTCGGATAGTGAACTTCTGAACTAGCAGAACCGGCTTCATGTTGAGCCTTCAGGCAACGGGATCAGGGGCGCATCGTTGCGCATGTACAGCGGGTGCCGGGGCTGCCCGTTCTTGGTCCACCCTAAGACGCGCACATGCCCCGGAAACCACCCGCGTATCATATGGTCTGCATCAATCTGCCGATCCAGGTAGGTGCCACGCGTGCCCCAACCGAGTACCACAAGCTGACACGTCGATGTCATATTAGACAGGCTCTCGGCCATTACATCGCGCCCCTGTGCGGTCGGCTCGCATACCGGGTCCGGGTGGGCGTACAGCTCCTCGGGGTTTGTGGCACGCAACGCAAACAGGTTCACGACCAGGAGTCCACTGTACCCCTCCCGGACAGCGAGCCTCACGAGGGTTCGGATTGTGGCATCATCCAACGAGGAGTCCGCTGTGCTCGGGTTGAGCCCAACGAACCCCATCGGGTTCGTTGGGCTCTTGCCTGGGGCGCTCCACCAACGGGTCAGCCGATAACGGTATCGCCCGCAGGTAGACAGCTCTGCCCCCATCCCGGTGTACTTCATGCGGCAGCCTCCAGGGCGGCGGAGAGGCGCTTGGCCATCTCCGTATAGTGCGTTCGCATTGCGCGCAGTTGGGCCTTCACCTTGGTCTTACTGCATCGCGCAATGAGGGCGGCCTCAGCGACACTGGATCCATGCTGCACCAGATACACCGGGTCGAACAATTTAGCCTCGTACTCGGGACGCGGACGTACGGGGATCCTCCTCATTCCTGAAACTCCATAGGCTCGGTGTTGCACGGGCACAGCGGCGCTCCCTTCTCACCCAACCACTTGCTCGTGGTGCGCACGATGTACCCGCAGTCTTTGCACTCGCACTTCACGAGGCGCGTGGTCTGCTTGGTGCGCTGGTTCAGGTTCATTTTAGCATGCGGGTACGGGCCGACGGCGTTCAGAATGTGCTGGTACCGGGCCATCGTCTCGGTGTTGGCGCCCATCGACGTTGGCTTGCCCACCAGCCCCATCGCGGTGCCGCACTTCTTGAACCGGGCGCCGTGCTTGGCACCGGGAGTGGCAGCGTGGCACAGCTCGTGGACCTGGGTCCCGAATACGGATATGAGGGAGTCCAGCACGGGACTGATGAAGATTTCGTGGGTGTCATCGGAACTGGCGGTCGGCGCCCAGTGCTCTCCGATGCGTTTGAACTTTGAGCCGCCGCCAGGGAAGCCGCAGGAAGAACGTATGCGCTCCGGTAGCGGGAACCCTTGGGCCTCGAACTCCGCCCGCAGTAGTGAGGTGAGTGCAGCGAACCATTGTTCCCTCGTCTCGTGTGCCACTGTTTAAACCTCCGTTTGACCGTGAGGCCGAACTCTACGCGAATTCGGCCAAGCCGTCAAGCGCAGTCTTTAATGAAACGCTCCACCCATTTTATCCGGGGGCGCGCTGCCCCGAGCGGCGCGAGGTATCCCGGAGGGAAGTTTTCGGGACGGAGCGCTCGCCTCCGCCGTTCCGGCGACTCGCCCCAGGCCACGGCTGCCCTGATACGGTTGCGCATTTCCAGGGAGACCTCACGGTCAACGACCCCGTCAACGTACATGACGGTGACTACCGAACACAGGCCGTGGCAGACCCCGTTATCTTGGTACTTCGCCGGGGGCATGCCGTATCCGACCAGCACGTCAAGTACGGCTTCCCACGCCTCGCGCTCGGAGGAACAGGCCCGCCACTCAGGGGACTGCACGGTACTAGGTGTCATGTGGCGCACTCGTTAATGAACTTCTCCACCCACTTGATACGAGGGGCCGCCTTGTACTTCTCCACCAGGAACCCGGCGGGGCAGGAGGAGGCGGGCATAACTGACTCGATACGGTCGCACATTCGGGCGTAGGTAACTCCAGTGATAAGCCCGTCGGCTTCCACCATGAAGGCCGCTGCACACAGGCCAGAAGCGACCCCGTTCTCTGCGTGCCTCGCCGGGGGCATGCCGTATCCGACCAGCACGTCAAGTATGGCTTCCCACGCCTCGCGCTCGGATAGCCACGGTGTACGCCGGCGCTTCATGGACTTTTTCGTAATGGGGGTGCTCATGTCGTTGCTCCTAGTGGGCAGGATTGCCCGCACTGCGCACCGAGCGGTGCGCAGTACGTGTGCCCCTACATGGATTGCTCGGCGTCGTCGAAGAGTTCGCGTCGGGCGGAGGCGACGTGGTGTTCGGTGTCCGCATCCTGCGGGCGGGTCCGTGGGGGTTCCGGGTCGAACTTGAAGCCATCCGGCTTGCTGACCTTCCATCCACGGGCCAGCGCCACGCCGTGGGCGTACTCCACGGCCATTCTCACCTCGGCGCGGTTCTCTGCTCCTCGCCAGTGGTCAAGGGCCGCGGAGTAGGTGAGGTCCCTGCATCCAACTCGGATTGAAAGGACCCACTCACGCCTCCAGCCGAAGCTGAACCAGCCGTCGGGCGTGCCGAGCGGGATGATACCGATAGTGCTCCGGAGGTTTGAGTCAAGCAGGTTCACGTCAAGCAGGTTCGCGCCTGTGAGGTCTGCTGAGCAGAGGTTCGCCTCCCACATGTACGCCCCCCGTAGGTCAGCGCCGGCGAGGGTGGCGTGTTGCAGGTCCACTTTACTCAGGTTCGCGCTACGCAGGTTCGCGTCGGTGAGGTTCGCGTCGGTGAGGTTCGCGTCCTTCATGTCCACCCCCTGTAAATGTGCGCCGCACAGGTCCGCACCACGCAGGTCCGCACCACGCAGGTCCGCTTGCCCGGCGAGTACCTGGAACAGGTCCGCACCACGCAGGTTCGCACCACGCAGGTCCGCACCACGCAGGTCCGCACCCACCATATTCGCACCACGCAGGTTCGCACCACGCAGGTTCGCACCCATCATATTCGCACCACGCAGGTACGCACCCAACAGGGTCACCCCCTCCAGGTCTGCCCCCTCCAGGTCTGCCCTCTCCAGGTCTGCGTACGGACCGATCTTGTACTGTTTGTGCATCATAGTCGTGTCGCTCCAGGTGAGCAGGATTGCTCGCACTGCGCACCGTCCAGGTGCGCAGTACGTGTGCTCCTACGAGTTGAGTTCCTCGACCAGCTCGTCGATCTCCTCCGCGTTGAGGGCGTCGCCGTTCTCGCACGCGATGTCCTGCTCGTGGCCGGTGCTCATAAGCCCTTCACGTTGCCAGTAACGAAGGCTGGCAATCAAGGTGTCCACCTCGCGCTGCGTGAAGTCCATTGTGCAGACGATGGCGTCTTTGCCTGCGCCGGCCTCTTCCTGGAAGAATCCTGCAAGGTCGGTGGCGTCTATGCCTGCGGCGGGCCAGGAGACGTGGCGCGAGGGCACGTCGGGCGCCTTCCACGCGCGCTGCCCGTCGTCGATGGGAGCGAGCACGGGCTGGAACAGGAAGTCGGAAGGGTTGAATCCGAACTGACGCAGGATCACATCCGCCGCCTCGGTGTACCCGTAACGAGCGCGGATGATGGCCGGGGCGGAGAGCCCATCCACGGGCATGTCGGGGCGCTCCATCGGGTGCGGTCTGGATGCGTTCGCCTCCAAGGCGCCCGAAGAGGAGTACAAGGGGGCGTCAACCCAGGTGCCGACGCCCTGCGCGATGATGCCTCCTACGGCGGTGATGAGGTGGCGCGCGGTACTGTCCACCGAGCGTGACTCCGCCGGCACAAGGCCGGGGCGGAACACGCGGTTATCGAGGTACAGGCCCGCCTCGCGCTCCGCCTCGCACGCCTCGTCGCGGGTGCCGGTGACCTGCTGGAAGCGCACGTTCTTGATGAGGTGAGCGAACTTCTCCGCCTCCTCGTAGGTGAAGAACAGGCCGTAGTCGAACCCCTCGAACGTCACGCCATGGTACATGCCCAGGGTGTTCTCGAACCCCATGACGTACAGGACGGCGGGAAACAGCGGACCGGCGCTGTGCGCCTGGATGCCTGAGTTGGGCAGGTGCCCGGTGTACTTGGCGGCTGGTGGAATAATACCGATCATGTGAATTCCCCCTAAGATGGAAAAGCCCGGAAGCTCTCCGGGTCGGGCATATGCCCTACTGCGCTCCAGTCTGCCGGTTAGTCGCGGGACTGCGCCAGTGCGCACCGCCTACTCCAGTCCAGGGCTTGCTTCTTGCCCTGCTACATGCCGGCTCACCTTGGGAGACTATTCTTGCTCCCACTCAAGCGGTTGCAGGGGATGGATTTGAACCATCGACCCAAGTCTTATCGCGACTCTGCTCTACCAGACTGAGCTACCCTGCATTTCGATCTTCCTCACTTTAATAAGCGACCGGCTTATTAAAGGTTCGCCTCAACCGAAGGCGGAACATACGCTAGTCCGCTTTCGCTGTCAAGACCTGTGCTATAGGTTCCCGTGGGCCTCGCCGAAGTGCTCCAGGATCTCTTGGTCTAGCTTGGTCGGGCGGATCCAGGACACATCCTGTGCGTACCGGGTGCTCATGTAGCCGTCCAGGCGTTCCTGTTGGGTCACCCACTGTGCCACTAGTGCCCTGTGCCCCACCGCGCGCATCACGCCCGCCTTGCGCCACGGGAGCAGCGCCACGGTGTAGTTGTTCAGGATCCGCAGGCGCGGCCCCGTGGCGGTAGCGTGCAGGGACGAAGAGAACCCCATGACCTCGACGTGCCCGTCAGGCCATGTGACCTTGTGCGAGGAGTATCCGGGGCTGTACCCGTCCAGGCGGTCCTCCTCGATCTCGCGGACATAGCGGTCCGCTCCACCGACGATCCAGGCACCATTGACGGTGCGCCTGTAGTTCTGGTGATGCGTCTCGACCCTCACCATGCCGGGGGCGATCTTGCGCGCATCGGCGAGGTGCGCCTCCCTTGTGGCTGTGTCCTTGGCCTTTGCTTCGGACGCCGTCCTGCGCAGGTCGCGCTCGATGGCGAATGCACTTTTTCTGCCCATCATCTGCTCCTCGTCTAAGAGAGTTGGTTTACCAGCCGATTGTTACGTGCTCCGCAGCACGTTGGGCGCGCCGAAGAAGGACGCGAGCGTGCGCCAGAATCATGGTGCGGCCCACCTCGGAGTCCAGCGCTTGGAGCATGGTGTGCAGCTCGGCACGGGTGGCCCGGTTCATGATGAAACTCTCGTCAAGCAGCATCGCGGCGCCGGCCATATGGAACTCTACTTGCTCAATTTGCGGTTTAATGTGCACGTTATCACTCCTTGCTCGACTGCGGGATGCGAGGGGGGCCGATATACACGACCCCGTTGAACTGCATGCGGTACTCGTAGGGGATCGGATCGCTCTCGGTGTCCTCGACGCTGCACCCGCACTGCGCGGTGGTCCCGTGCTGCTCGCAGTACCGGACACGACCGCATGCCCGGCACGAGGTGAGAATCGAAAGCCCATCCTTGCTGTACATGCTTTTGCGCATAGTGCTACGCCTTCCAGGTGGGCAGGGTTGCCCGCACTGCGCACCGTCCAGGTGCGCAGTACGTGTGCCCCTACGAGTTGGTTTCCTTGTCCGGGGTGATAAGGAACCTGTCCTTTCCCTTCCCGGCGCGCCAGCGGCGCTTGGTTGATGCGGGTGCCCCCTCCCACTTGCTCCAGAACAGGGTAAGGTAGTGCCTCGCGCCGGCACCGT
>Ga0315273_10004082_pt1 | contig 17758 bp, 16 predicted proteins | sample YL17G02_0_MG_FD_205753 | JGI IMG/M metagenome (GOLD analysis project Ga0315273, IMG submission 205753) | Sediment microbial communities from Yellowstone Lake, YNP, Wyoming, USA - YL17G02_0 | ecosystem: Environmental > Aquatic > Freshwater > Lake > Sediment | place: USA: Wyoming | collected...
AACTGATCGATCCCGCAGCGTCTCGAGGTTGTCTTAGCACGCCAAAACGGATACGATTCTGTACGGGCCGGTAGCTCAGCGGTAGAGCTCCGGACTTTTAATCCGGGAGTCGTGGGTTCGAATCCCACCCGGCCCTCCAGGGTGTTCCTGAGCTCATCCTCTCTGCTCCCCCGCGCCCCAAGGCCGCGCTACGGGCCTGCTCACGGGTCGTGGCTGTCCGGGCTGCTCTTAGGGCCGACGAGAGGCCATTCCGCGGGGGACCCACTGTCCCGAAACAGGGTTCGTGTCCGCCCTTCTTTGAACCGACGGCTGAGATCATACAGCCAGCAACTACCCCCTGTGACGCATAGGAGATTTGAGAGATTTGCGAAGGATTTGGCCAAATTTATATATTTTTTTGACTTTCTCCCGTAGATTCGGAGCGCCTTCCGGTGATATCGTGACTGTAAGCACAAGTAGCCGCTGGCGAGGTTGTCGAGCGTGAAATCCTACCCCATCAATTTGGTCAGGCTGGAGGAGCGGCGCTGCGTGGTAGTGGGCGGCGGTGATGTTGCCCGCCGCAAGGTGGAGTCGCTCTTGGAGGCCAGCGCCCAGCAGGTGGTGGTCATCAGCCCCGAACTGGGAGACGGCCTAGCGCAGCTCCAACGCCGCGGCCGCATACAGCACCTCCAGCACGATTACCGACCGGGCGACCTGGAGGGCGCCTTCCTCGTCATCGCCACCACTGACGACCCCGAGGTCAACCGGGCCGTATGGCAGGAAGCCGAGGCCAGCGACATCCTGGTCAACGTGGCCGATGACCCCGAGCACTGCAACTTCATCGTGCCTTCCACCCTGCGCCGCGGCGACCTGGTCATCGGCGTGTCCACCGGCGGGCAGAGCCCGGCCCTCGCCGCCAGCCTGCGGCGCCACCTGGAGCAGGTCTTCGGCCCCGAATACTCCGCCTTCTTGGAGCTGGCGGGAGGTCTGCGGGATCGAGTGGCCCGTGAGCTGCCCGAAGGCACCCGCGCTCGCTTCTGGTACGATCTGGCCGGCTCCAAGGTGCTGGCCCTGCTACGCGACGGCCGGGAGGCCGAGGCCCACCGCCTGGTCGATGATCTTCTGGCAGCGCATCTCGCGCGCACCAACGGGAGCACGAGGCGATGAATATCCTGGTGGTGGGCCTGAACCACCGCACGGCTCCGGTCGAGGTGCGGGAGAAGCTGGCCTTCAGCGGCGGCCACCTGCGCGAGGCCCTGGCCTCCCTGGCCGAGCGCCGCGCTAATAACGATCCGTCCTGTCAGGAGGCCGTCCTCCTCTCCACCTGCAACCGCACCGAGCTCTATGCCCTCGTTGAGGACATCCATGCCGGTCGAGAGGCGCTGATGCGCTTCCTGGCTGGCCACGGGAAGCTGCCCATCGTTGAGCTAGAGGGCCATGTCTGCGTCCACGCCAACCAAGAGGCCGTCGCTCATCTCTTCCGGGTGGCCACCGGCATCGATTCGATGATCGTGGGCGAGCACGAGATCCTGGGGCAGGTGCGAGAGGCCTACCATCTGGCGACCGCCTGCAAGGCGGCGGGGCCCTTGCTCGGTCGGCTCTTTCGCAAGAGCATCAGCGTGGGCAAGCGCGCGCGCACGGAGACCGCCATCAGCCGTAACGGCGTTTCCGTGAGCTACGCGGCGGTGGAGCTGGCCCGCAACGTCTTCGGCGACCTCACCGATTGCCGCGCGCTCGTGGTGGGCGCCGGCGAGGCCAGCGAGCAGACCCTCAAGGCCCTCGTGGACAACGGCGTCACCGAGGTCACCATCATCAACCGCACTCGCCACAAGGCCGAGGCCATCGCTCGTTGGTGCAACGGGCGCGTCTTGGCCTTCAACCGGGTGGCCCACGCCCTGTGGCACGCCGACATCGTCATCAGCTCCACGGCGGCGCCCCACCCCGTCATCCGGCGCGAGACCGTGGAGCAGGCCATGGGATCGCGTGGTCGTCGCCCTCTGCTCATCATTGACATTGCTGTGCCGCGGGACGTGGACCCCACTGCTGGCCGGGTGGAGAACGTCCACCTGTATGACATTGACGACCTGGAGCGGGTGGCCGAGGCCAACCGTCAGCGGCGGCGACAAGAGATCCCAAAGGTGGAGGCCATCGTGCGGGAGGAGTTGGACGACTTCATGACCTGGTTCCAATCACTGCAGGTGCTGCCCACCGTCACCGAGCTGCGAGACTGGGCCCACGATATCCGTCAAACGGAGCTGCAGCAGGCCCTGCGCCGACTGGGAGCCCTCTCCGAAAGGCAGCAGGCCATTGTTGAGGCGCTATCCCAGAGGATCGTCAATAAGCTCCTGCACGTCCCCACCGTTAACCTCAAGGAACGTGCCAACGGCCACGATGGGCATCTCTACGCCCTGGCGCTGCGGGAACTCTTCGCCCTGGAGGGCGGCAACGGCAAGAATGGGCGAGACGGCGACCATCAGGCGTAGCTTCATTATCGGCACCCGGGGCAGCCTGCTGGCCCGCGCCCAGTGCCAGATCGTCCAGGGGGAGTTGGCCGCCCGCTACTCGGGCGACGCTTGGCTGACCAAGGAGATCAAGACCCAGGGCGACATCGACCGTGACGCCAGCCTCGCCTCCCTTGGGGGCCTGGGGGTGTTCGTGCGGGCGCTGGAGGAGAGCCTGCTGGCCGGCGAGATCGACCTGGCCGTCCACAGCCTGAAGGACATGCCCACCGAACTGCCGCCGGGCCTGAAGATTGCCGCCATCCTCCCCCGCGAGGACGCCCGCGACGTTTTGATATCACGCCTGGCCCCCAGCCTGGACTCGCTGCCCGAAGGGGCGGTGGTGGGGACGAGCAGTCCTGGCCGGCAGGCTCAGCTCTTGTGCTACCGGCGCGACCTGGTGACGCGGGACATCCGAGGCAACGTGGACACCCGCCTGCGCAAACTGCACGACCGCAAGTTCGACGCCCTGATCCTGGCCGCCGCCGGCCTTATCCGTCTTGGCCGCGGCCATCTCATCACTCAGTATCTGTCCATGGAGGTGATGCTGCCCGCCGTGGGACAGGGCGCCCTGGCAATCGAGGTGCGGGAGGACGACCGGGCGGTCATCCGCCGGGTTGAGCCCCTCAACCACCACACCACCGAGCGAGCAGTGCAGGCGGAGCGCAGCTTCCTGGCGGCTCTGGGCGGCGGCTGCGCCGTGCCCATCGCTGCCTACGGCGAGGTCGCTAACGGGCGCATCTGCCTCACCGGCGTGGTGGCCGACCCTAGAGGCGGCAGGTGCATTCGCGACAGTCTGACCGGCCCGGTCTCCCAACCCGAGGCCCTGGGCCACCGCCTAGCGGAGCGGCTGCTGGGCCGCGGCGCCGGCGAACTGTTGCAGGGGGCGGTCAGTGTCGAGTAAGGGCATCGTCTATCTGGTGGGGGCCGGGCCCGGCGACCCCGGCCTCATCACCGTTAAGGGCCTCGCCTGTCTCGAGAAGGCGGAGGTGGTGGTCTGCGACCGCCTGGTGAATGAGCGCTTGCTAGAGCATGTGCCGTCACACTGCGAGATCATCGACGCAGGCAAGACGCCCCAGAAGCACCCCGTCCCCCAGGGCGAGATCAACGCTCTCCTGGTGGACAGGGCGCGCGCCGGCAAGGTGGTGGTGCGCCTCAAGGGCGGCGATCCCTTCCTCTTCGGCCGCGGCGGCGAAGAGGCGGAAGCTCTGGCTGAAGCCGGCATCTCTTTCGAGATCGTGCCCGGCGTCACCAGCGCCATCGCCGTGCCTGCCTACGCCGGCATTCCGGTGACCCACCGCGATCTCACCAGCACCTTCGCTGTGGTCACCGGCCACGAAGACCCCACTAAGGACGGTTCGGATATCGACTGGGCGAAGCTGGCCACCGGCGTTGGCACCCTGGTCTTCCTCATGGGCATCGGCAACCTGCCCGCCATCGTGGCCAGGCTCGTGGAGCACGGACGCGACCCCCAAACGCCCGTGGCCGTCATCCGCTGGGGCACCGAGCCCCGCCAGGAGACCGTAACCGGCACCCTGGCCGACATCGCCCAGCGCGTGCGCGAGGCCGGCCTCCAGCCACCGGCGGTGACGGTGGTGGGCGAGGTGGTACGGCTGCGCAACAAGCTCCGCTGGTTCGACACAAGGCCGCTGTTCGGCAAGCGGGTGCTGGTCACCCGCGCCCGCCCGCAGGCCAGCGCGCTCTCCCAGCGCCTGCAGGAGCTGGGTGCCGAGCCGGTGGAGTTCCCGACGATCGCCATTGCGCCGCCCTCCGACTGGTCCAATCTGGACCAGGCCCTGGACAAGCTCGCCACCTACGACTGGGTCATCTTCACCAGCGCCAACGGTGTGGAGGCCGTGGTCGAGCGGCTGCGCGCCCTAGGCAGCGACCTACGCCTCCTGGGCGGCCCGCACGTGGCCGCCATCGGGCCGGCCACGGCCCAGGCGCTCCAGGGTCAGGGAGTGCGGGTGGATTTTGTGCCGTCGGTGTACGTGGCCGAGGAGATCGCGGCCGGCATCGGTGATGTGCGAGGCCAACGGGTTCTCCTGCCCCGCGCCGACAAGGCGCGGCCAGCCCTGGCCCAGGGCCTGCGCCAGAAGGGCGCGCTGGTCGACGAGGTGGTGGCCTACCGGACGACGGCCGCGTCCTCCGGTGACCTACAAGCCATTCTGGGCAACGGCAAGATCGACATCGTGACTTTCACCAGTTCCTCGACGGTCAAGAACCTGGCAACCGCCCTCGGCGGGCGCCCCCAAGAGCTCGGTCAGGCCTTGAGCGGCATGCTCGTGGCCTGCATCGGCCCGGTGACGGCGAGCACCGCCCAGGAGCTGGGCATCCGCGTGGACGTGGTGGCCCGTGAGCACACGATCCAGGGCCTGGTGGACGCCATCGTGGCGGCGGTCTAGGGGGGAGAGAAAAGTGGAGGCAAGCCGGTGGGCCACCGAGGCGACGGAGCTACGTGAGGGCAGCCCTGGTCTCCTGGCGCGCCCTCGCCGCCTACGTCGCCTGGCCAACCTGCGGCGACTGGTGCGGGAGACGCGTCTGACCATCGATAACCTCATCTATCCGCTCTTCGTGGTGCATGGCGACCTCAAGGAGGAGATCCCCTCCATGCCCGACACTTACCGCTGGCCGGTGGACCTGCTGCCCGCTGAGGCGGAGCAGGTGGCTGCCCTGGGCATCCCGGCCGTCATCCTCTTCGGGCTGCCCGCCTTCAAGGACGCGCAGGGCAGCGAGGCCTTCGCCGAAAACGGTGTCGTCCAGCGGGCCGTGCGGGCCATCAAGGCGGCGGTGCCGGAGCTAGTCGTGATGACCGACGTCTGCCTTTGCGAGTACACGAACCACGGCCACTGCGGCATCGTCCGCGACGGCCAGGTGCTGAACGACGAGACGCTGGACGTCCTGGGGCGAATCGCCGTTTCCCACGCCGCCGCTGGCGCCGACGTAGTCGCCCCCAGCGCCATGATGGACGGCCAGGTGGGCGCCATCCGCGTGGCCCTGGACGAGGCCGGCTTCCCGCATGTCGCCATCTTGGCCTACGCTGCTAAGTACGCCTCGGCCTTCTACGGCCCCTTCCGTGACGCCGCCGATTCCGCCCCCGCCTTCGGCGACCGCCGTGGTTATCAGATGGACCCGCCCAACGCCCGCGAGGCCCTGCGAGAGGTAGCGCTGGACATCCAGGAGGGGGCGGACATGGTGATGGTGAAGCCCGCCCTGCCCTACCTGGACGTCATCCGCCGGGTGCGAGACGCCTTCGACCACCCGCTGGCCGCCTACAACGTGAGCGGCGAGTACTCGCTGGTGAAGGCGGCCGCCCAGCGGGGCTGGATCGACGAGCGGGCGGCGGCCCTGGAGATGCTCACGGCCATCAGGCGGGCGGGCGCCGACATGATCCTCACCTACTTCGCCAAGGACGCGGCCCGCTGGCTGCGGGAGGGAGGTTAGCGGTGGACAAGCGGGACGGCCAGCTTCTGCCCCGTCTCATCTTCTGGGAGAGCACTGCTGGCTGCAACCTACGCTGCATCCACTGCCGCCGCATCGACGTGGCCGGCCACCTCGTGCCTGAAGACCTGACCACGGCTGAATCCAAAGCACTCATCGATCAGATCGTCGCATTCTCGAACCCCATCTTCGTCCTCTCCGGAGGTGAGCCGCTGATGCGGCCGGACATCTTCGCCATCGCCGGCTACGCCGCCAGCCGCGGCCTGCGCGTCGCCCTGGCCACCAACGGCACCCTAATCGATGAGCTCATGGCCGACCGCATCGTGGATGCCGGCATCCGGCGGGTGGCGGTGAGCCTGGACGGCGCCACCGCCACCACCCATGACACCTTCCGCGCCCTGGCCGGCTCCTTTGACCAGGCGGTGCGCGGCATCGGGCGCCTGCGGGCGCGGGGGATGAGCGTGCAGATCAACACCACCATCGCCCGCCACAACGTCGATGAGCTGCCGGACGTGCTGAAGCTGGCCCGCTCGCTGGGGGCCGACGCCCTGCACATCTTCCTTTTGGTGCCGGTGGGCTGCGGCGTGGAGATCGCCGACGAGCAAATGATCGCCCCCCAGGAGTACGAGCGCGTCCTCCAGTGGCTCTACGAACGCGACCGCGAGGGCCTGCTGGAGCTAAAGGCGACCTGCGCCCCCCACTACTTCCGCATCGTCCGCCAGCGCCTAGCCGCCGAAAAACGAGAACTGCCGCCCAGCCATGCCCGTCAGCAAGCCACCAGCCACCCTGGGCCCGACGGCCACCCCAGCGGTCTGCACGCCATGACCAAGGGCTGTCTAGCGGGGACCGGCGTCTGCTTCATCTCCCACAAGGGCGAGGTCTTCCCCTGCGGCTACCTGCCCCTGCGGGCGGGCAGCGTGCGGGACCAGCCCCTCCAGGAGATATGGGAGGGCTCGGATGTGTTCCAAACGCTGCGCGACCCCGAGCGGCTGGAGGGCAAGTGCGGCCTCTGTGAGTTCAAGCGCATCTGCGCCGGCTGTCGGGCGCGCGCCTACGGCATGACCGGCAACTACCTGGGCGAGGAGCCATTCTGCGTTTACGAGCCGCGGCCACTGCGCACGGCGGCTGGCTGAGGGGAGGTAAGTCAGTGCTCAGCGTCTCGCGCATCCTGAACGGAACGGTCACCCCGGGCGACGCCCTCCGCTACGGCCGTCAGACCTCCAAGGTACCGGCGCACCTGCTCCACTACTCCGTGGACAAGAAGCCTATCGTTGTCTGGAACGTCACCCGCATCTGCAACCTCTACTGCGTGCACTGCTACGCCGACGCCAAGGACAAGCCGCAGCCCGGCGAGCTGACCACCGCAGAGGGCCTGCGCCTCATCGACGACATCGCCGACTTCGGCGTGCCCACCCTCCTCTTCTCCGGCGGCGAGCCGCTGATGCGAGAGGACATCTTCCAGCTGGCTCCCCACGCCACCGCCAGGGGCATCCGCACCGTCCTCTCTACCAACGGCACGCTCATCACCCCCGATGTCGCCGGTCGCATCCGCGACGCCGGCTTCTCCTACGTAGGCGTGAGCATCGACGGTCTGGAGGAGGCCCACGATCGCATTCGCGGCAAGAAGGGCGCTTTCCGCCAGGCCCTGGCGGGCGTTCGCTACTGCCGCGACGCCGGCATCCGAACCGGCCTGCGCCTCACCGTCCACGCCCTCAACGTCCGCGAACTGCCGGCCATCTTCGACCTGCTGGAGGACGAGGGCATCGACCGCCTCTGCGTCTATCATCTGGCGTACGCCGGCCGCGGCGACAAGATGCGCCGGTTCGACCTGGAACCTCAAGAGACGCGAGCGGCGGTCGACTACATCTTCGACCGCTCCCAGGAGATGCACCGGCGCGGCGTCGACAAGGACATTCTCACCGTGGACAACCACGCCGACAACGTCTACCTCTACCTGCGCATTCTGCGGGAGCAGCCGGAGCGGGAGGAGGAGGTCCACCGCCTTCTGTCTTGGAACGGCGGCAACCAGTCGGGTATCGCCGTCTCCTGCGTCGACCCCCTGGGCCAGCTTCATGTCGACCAGTTCTCCTGGCACTACTCTCTCGGTGACGTCCGTCGCCGCCCCTTCAGCGAGATCTGGACCGACACCGCTGACCCGGTGATGCGGGTGCTGAAGGATCGCAAGTCGCACCTCCAGGGGCGCTGCCGCGTCTGCCGCTGGCTTGACATTTGCAACGGCAACCTGCGCGTCCGGGCCGAACGCTACTTTGGCGAATTCCTGGCACCGGACCCCGCCTGCTACCTGACGGACGAGGAGATCGGCGTGCGGCCGGGCACGCCCGAAGCGGCCGAGGCGGCTCGCTGGCCGGTGCCCGTCCAGGGCGACAGGCGAGTCGTCGCCGCCGCCAACCGGAGCGCTGAGACATGACAGGGGCTGGGTTGACCTCCGCCGACGCGCTGGCGCCTATCGACCGGCGGCTGCTGGACGCCCTCCAGCGCGACTTCCCCCTTACCGCCCGCCCGTTCACCGCCATCGGCCAGCGGCTAGGCTTGACGGAGGAGGAGGCCATCGCCCACGTGAAGCGCCTGAAGGACGACGGCCTCATCCGCCAGATGGGCGCCATCTTCGATACACGGGCCCTGGGCTACCGCAGCACCCTAGTGGCGATGCGCGTGCCACCCGAGCGGGTCGAGCAGGCGGCAGCGGCCGTCAGCCGCCACCCCGGCGTCAGCCACAACTACCGCCGAGACCACGCCTGGAACCTGTGGTTCACCCTGGCCGTGCCGTCGGAGGAAGACCTCGAAGGGACGGTGGCCCATCTTGCCCAGGAGGCCGGCGGCTATCCCTATCGCTCGCTGCCGGCCTTACGCGTGTTTAAGATCGGTGTGCGCCTGACCCTGAGCGACGACGGCGAGGCCGCCGATGCCCAGAGCACGGCGGCGCCTTCGCCGTGTCCCCTAAGCCCCCGCGATCGCGCCTTCGTCCGCGCCCTGCAAGAGGACATTGAAATCGTCCATGAGCCCTTTGCCGCGGTGGCCCGGTGCCTGGGCGTGGCCCAGGAAGCGATCTTCGACTGGCTGCGCGAGGCGGCCGCCGTCGGTTGGCTGCGGCGCTTCGCGGCCATCCTCAACCATCGCCGGGTCGGCTACGGCGCCAACGGGATGGTCGCCTGGCGGGTACCACCGCAACGCCTGGAGGACGTAGCGGCGCTGGCGTCGACTTTCCCGCAGGTGAGCCACTGCTATGAGCGCCCTACTTTCCCCGACTGGCCCTACGCCCTCTTCACCATGATCCACGCCCGCAGCGAAGAGGAGTGCCGGGCCGTCGCCGAGGACATATCGGGTCGAACAGGCGTCGCCGATTATGCCATCCTTTTCAGCACCCGCGAGTACAAGAAGGAGCGGGTCAGGTACTTCGCGTAGGGACGCCCAATGGAGTGCAAGACTTCTGACCAGCTCTTTGCTGAAGCGCAGCGCTACATCCCCGGCGGGGTGAACAGCCCCGTGCGGGCCTTTCGCGCCGTGGGCGGCGAGCCGCTGTTCATCGCCCGCGGCGAGGGCCCCTACCTTTACGATGTCGACGGCCGCCGCTACATCGACTACGTCCTCTCCTGGGGGCCGCTCATCCTGGGCCACGCCCACCCGCTGGTGGTGAACGCCCTGACGGAGGCCCTCCAGCGGGGCACCAGCTACGGCGCCCCTACGGAGCTGGAGACGGAGCTGGCGCGGCTGGTGGTGGAGGCGGTGCCTTCCATCCAGATGGTGCGCTTCGTCAATTCCGGCACCGAGGCCACTATGAGCGCCCTCCGTCTGGCCCGCGCTTACACCGGCCGCGACAAGATCATCAAGTTCGACGGCTGCTATCACGGCCACGCCGACTCTCTCTTGGTGCGGGCCGGCTCGGGCGTAGCCACCCTGGGCCTGCCCGATAGCCCCGGCGTGCCCCTCGGCGCCGCCGAGGACACGCTGGTCGCCCGCTACAACGACCTGGAGAGCGTGCAGCGGCTGTTCGAGGAGAACCGGGGCCAGATCGCTGCGGTCATCGTGGAGCCGGTGGCCGCTAACTTCGGCGTTATCCTGCCGCGACCCGGCTTCCTGGAGGGTCTCCACCAGCTCACTCGCCAGGACGGCTCTCTCCTCATCTTCGACGAGGTGATCACCGGCTTCCGGTTGGCCTACGGCGGGGCGCAGGCGCTGTACGGCGTCCTGCCCGACCTAACCTGCCTGGGCAAGGTTATCGGCGGCGGCCTGCCGGTAGGCGCCTACGGCGGTCGCCGCGAAGTGATGGAGATGGTGGCGCCCCTGGGTCCCGTCTATCAGGCGGGGACGCTGGCCGGCAACCCGCTGGCCATGACCGCTGGCATCAAGACCCTGCGCGAGCTCGCCCGCACTGGCGTCTACGAGACGCTGGAGCAGCGCTCCGCCTGGCTGGCGGAGGGCATCGGTGCCGCCGCCAAGGCGGCCGGCGTGCCCGTCTGCCAGACGCGGGTCGGCTCCCTGTGTTGCACCTTCTTCACTGACCGGCCGGTGAGCGACGTTGCCTCAGCCCGCAGCTCCGACACGGCGCGCTACGCCCGGTTCTTCCGGTCGATGCTGAGCAAAGGCGTCTATCTGGCACCATCGCAGTTCGAGGCTGCCTTCCTCTCCCTGGCCCACGGTGAGAAAGAGATCGAGCAGACCATAGACGCGGCGGAAGAGGCCCTTGCCGGGCTCGGCTAGTAGATTGGATAGCGCCCCTGCGTTCAGGGGGCATTTAGTGGATGCGGAAGATGAATAGCCCCGCGAAGCGGTCCACCACGTAGAGCCTATCGTCAACGATCTTCAGGCCGGCGGGCGCCTGGAAGAACGAAACGGACTTGGCGTCGCTTGGCTTCTCCCGGCCGATGAAGCCCAGGTAGCGCCCTTCGGGGCTAAACACCTCCACAGCTGCCAGCAGGCCATCGCTCACGTAGATGTTGCCGTCGGCGTCCAGGGCCACGTCCTTCGGGCGAGAGAAGGTGCCTCCGCTATCACCCAGCTCGCCCAGTTGACGCAAGAAGGTTCCATCGGGTGAGAGCTGGACCACCCGTCCGTTGAGCATGTCCACCACGTAGGCGTTCCCCAGGCCATCCAGCGCGACGCCGGCGGGGGTGTTGAAGCCGCCTGTGCCCGCTCCCCGACGGCCTTCGCCCATCACCTGGAGGAGGCGGCCGTCACCGTCATAGCGCAGCAGGCGGTTGTTGTCGGCGTCGGTCACCAGGAGCTCGCCCTGCGGGCTCACAGCGATGCTGATGGGACGCGGCCTGCCGACGTCGCTCTCCGCCACCTTCTCCAGTTCGATGGCCTTCGTCACTTCGCCTGCGGGCGTCACCACCAGGATCTGGCGCGCGCCGGAGTTGGCCACATAGAGGAACTGGCCGTCGGAGGCGATAGCCATGGCACCCTCGAGGGCGAGGCGCCCGTCCAGCCGCCCGTCCAGCACCCGCTCCGCGTCGCCGTCGCTGTTCAGGGCCAGGATGCGGTCGTTGCCGGTGTCCAGCAGGAAGACCTGGCCGTCAAGAACGGCCACAGCGGCGGGCTGGCGCCAGGCGTCCTCCCCAGGCGATTCCACGTGTTGCAGTAGCTTGGCGTGATAGACCTCGACCGTCGGCCTTGGCGTTTCCGCCCGCTGCGACAGGAACAGGATGCCTGCCACGACCGCCGCCAGGATCACCGCCAGGCTTACGAACACGGTTAGGCGCGGGTGGCGGCGGATGGCCGCCACGATCTGCCCCTGCAATCGCTCCAGGATACGAGCTACGCGGCACATGGCACACTCACCGATGGCAGCTCAGGCATAGCGGCGACCGGGCGCTCGTAGAATCGCGGTAGGGCACGGTGTTGAGCGGGGTACCCGCCGCACCTCCGTGGGCTGTGTGACAACTGAGGCACTTCACCTCGTTGCCCCGAGCCGTGCCCGTCGCATCCCAGAGCGGTGTGCCGGTGAAGTCACCGGCATTGGGGTCCCAAGTCGTATCCGGAGGATATCCGTCACCGCTGACGGCCACATCCAGAGGGTGGTGGCCCGGATCACCCAGAGCGTGGCAGGCCCGACACAGGTTGGCGCCGGATGGGAAGAGAAGGAAGAAGCCGTAGCCTGGGATGTGAGGGTCGTGACACATATCGCAGTCCTTGCCCAGTTCGCCGCTCTCGATAGGGTGCTGGCCCCGCGAATCATCGAAAGCGTAAACCCCCCGCTCAGTGACGGTACCGTCGTGACAGCTATAGCAGAGAGCGCCGACGGCGGAGGCGAGGCCGGATGGCCGGGCTCGGCTGGGAGCTCCTGCCCAGAGGGGCTCGGCATAGGCATTCTGAGGGATGTGGCACTGCTCGCAGGCCGAGGAGCCGTGAGTGCCCAGGTCGTGAACACTACCGATGACCTCGCCCTGCTGGCCGGAGGTGGTGAAAACGTAGGCAAGGGAGCCGGCGGCAGCGACTATCAGTGCCAGAAGGGCTTTCTTCACGCCGGCACCTCTCGCGGGCACAGAACAAGCGCCCCCTGGAGGAGGCGCCTGTGGGAAGACCTTTGGCCGTACGGGACGTAGCCTAGCGGCGAACTCGCACGCTTCGTTCGCCTTCCACTGCCGAAGCCCCGGCGCGTCGCAGAACCCGCGTGCCGAGAGCGTGGATGGCGATGGCCGGCACCGCGAAGGGCAGGAAGATGACGAAGGCCAGGCCCGCCAGCGGCGCTACGAGCAGCATCAACGCCAGCGGCGCCCGAACGTACTTCCCATCGCCGGCAGGCAGGGGCTCGCCCTCCTGCGCGACTCGTACCATCTCGAATGTCTTCGTGCTCCAGTAAGTCCCCGCTGGAGCCGCTTCGCCGGGCTGATACATCCTTCTCATTCCTGACCTCCCCTGTCTCACATACCTCGCCAGAACCAACCTCAGCATAGAGGGCAAGGCCGCTGGCGGACATGAGGCGAATGGAGGAAAAGAGAAGGATCAATCGCCCTATAGTGGGTGGGTAAAATACCCTATCCCCGCGGGGCAACCAAGCGCTGTCGTATCGCGGCTGACGGCGGTGCCCTAACGGGCGCCCTCCGTGAGCTAGTGAGACACGCCGGAATGACCCTGGGGCGCCCGGTGACGAACCCAGGCGGCCTTCCTCAGGGCACCAGCAGCGCCTCGGTAGATGAGCAGCGCGGGCACCGCGAAGGGCAGGAAGACGATGAAGACCAACCCGATGATCGGCCCGAGAAGGAGGAGCAGCGGGAGAGGGGTGTGGTAGTAGATGCCCTCGCCCCCTGGCAGGGGCGCGCCGTCCCGCGAGACCTGCACTACCTCCCAGGTCTTGCCGCTCAGGTAGGTGCCGTGGGGAACGGCCTCTCCTGGACTGTACTTTTGCCTCACCTGGGACCCCCCTGTGCTCGAGAGAGATGGGGCCCGGTGCCTTATCTCCCAGGGTCAGTCTACCACTTCCGGGGTTGCCGCTCAAGCAGCAGTGGTAAGCGGCTTCGCACAGACGGCACCTTCGGCTCACCTAGGCCTCCCTGTGCTCGAAGAGAGAGGAAACACGGCTTCTCACGTCCCCACCTAGGCCCGCACATCCACCAAGCCCACGCGGATGGCAAACTTCACCAGCTCTGTGCGGTTGTGGATGTCCAGCTTCTCCATGATGTTGGCCCGGTGGGCCATGACGGTCTTAGCGCTCAGGGTCAGCAGTTCGGCGATCTCCCGATTGCTGCGACCCTCGGCCAGGAGCTTCAGCACCTCCTTTTCCCGGTCGCTTAGCTGCTCGTACAAGGATTCGGGTCCCTCTCGCGCCTGCTCTGCCACGTAGCGGTCCACCACGGCCTTGGCCACCGCCGGATGGAGGAATGATTCGCCGGAGTGCACCGCCCGGATGGCGGAGACCAGCTCCGTCCCAGCCGCCTTCTTCAAGATGTAGCCGGCAGCGCCCGCCTTGAGCATGGTGAAGATGTACCCCTTGCTGTCGTACTGGGTGAGCACCAGCACTCTGGTCGGTGACTTGCGCTGACGCAGTTCCAGGGTCGCCTCCAGCCCCCCCAGGCGCGGCATGGCGATATCCATCAACACCACATCCGGTTTCAGCCGGCCCACCTGCTCGACGGCCTCCAGGCCGTCCTCCGCTTCGCCCACCACCTCGATGTCGTCGTACATGCTCAGCAGGGCGCGGATGCCGTCGCGCAGGACGGCATGATCATCGGCGATGAGGACGCGTATGCTCTTCATGCAGCGCTGTCCTTTCGTCCAGAGGCACCCGCACCGCCACACAAGTGCCGCGGCCGGGTTCGGACGCTATGTCGAGCTCCCCCTTCAACAGGGCTGCCCGCTCGCGCATGCCCAGGAGGCCCCAACCGGTGGGGGTGCCGGAGGGCTCAGCGGCAGGTAGAAAGCCCTTGCCATCGTCCTCGACTCCAAGGGACACGGTGTCCCTATCGAAATTGATGGTGAGGACGACCCTGGACGCTTCCGCGTGGCGGGCGACGTTGGAAATGGCCTCCTGCCCGATGCGGAAGAGGGCCGTCTCCACTTCCGACGGCAGGCGCCGCTCCTCGCCGCTGACCTCGACGTGGACGCCCAGCCCCAGAGGCTGGAGACGGTTCTCAGCGTACCACTCCAGTCCGGCCACCAGGCCCAGGTCGTCCAAGACCGAAGGGCGGAGGTCGTAGATAAGGTTGTGCACCTCGTCCAGCGTCTGTACCGCTAGGCTCTTCAGGCGAGAGAGCTTCTCCTGCAGTTGCTCCTTGCTCAGACTAGGCGCCAAAGTCACGGCTTCCATGCCCATGGCAAGGGCCGTGAGGGCCTGGCTCGTCTCATCGTGAAGCTCGCGGGCGATGCGGCGGCGCTCTTCCTCTTGGGTGCCAATGACCTTCTTCAGGAGCTCGCCGCGCAGGCTCTCCTTCTGCTTCAGTTCTTCGTAGAGGGCAGCATTCTCCTCGGCCACCTGCTGCAAGTCGTCCCGTGAGGCCTCCAGCTCCTGCGTGCGCTCCTGGACTCGCTTTTCCAGCTCGCGGCTCCAGGCCTGGATGCTCTCCAGGGAGTCCCTCAGCCTCACCCGCATCGTCTCGAAGGTGCGCGCCAACTGACCGATCTCGTCCTTGCCCAGGTCCGGCACCTCCTGCGACAGGTCGCCCGACGCTATGCGCTCGGCTGTTGACGTGAGCATGGTCACCGGCCGGGTAATGCTGCGAACGGTGGTCCAGGCGACGAGAAGGGCCAGCAGAAAGCTGGGCATGCCCAGCCAGATGGCCCGCTCTCGCAGATGCTGCGCCGGGGCCAATGCTTCCGACTCCTCCTGGCGCAGCACCACGCCCCACGGCGCCCAGGTAAGGGGCGAGAAGGCCATCACCTCCGTGCGCCGTTGGCGGGTGCCGTTCTGTTCGTGGCAGTCGTGGCAGGTGCCCGAAGCCGATTCGTTCTTGGCAATGAGGGCCGCCAGGCGGCTATCGTGGTCGCTCTTCTGGAGCAACTGCTCCGGACGCGTGCTGGCCAAGATGGTGCCCTCGCTGTCCACGACCTGGGCGTAGCCCGTCTTGCCGGGAGCAGAGGAGCGGATAACGTCCAGCAGGGCGGTGCCGGTGAGATCGATGTCGCCGCCCACCAGACCCACCGTTTGGCCGCTGGGACTGCGCAGGGGCGTGAGCACGGACGCCGCCGGCAGGCCAGTGATGACGCCGGTAGTCAGGCCGGAGACCATCGGCTTCCCCGACGTTAGGGCCGTGGCGACCTGGGGATGGCTGCTTAGGTCACGCCCCAGAGCGGAGCCGTGCTGCGGCTCCGTCCAGATGACGCGACCCTGTTCATCCGTCAGGTAGAGACCGGCGCTGAAGATGGAGGCAAAGTAGGTGCGGCGCAGGGCCTCCTTCTCCGGCTCCAGGTTGTTGTCCGTCAGGTCCACCCCGTCAGCGAAGCCCACCTCGTCCAGGACCCGCAGGTTCTGGGTCAGCACGTAGTCCACGTTACCGGCCGCGGTCTTGGCCAGGGCCCGGCGTTCCTCCAGCGCACGGTCGGTGGATTCGTTCACGGCCAGCAGGCTGGAGACGCTGAAGGCGACCAGTATGAAGCCCAGGCCTATGCCCACCAGAAAGAGCACCCGCCACTGGAGGCTGGTCCGCGAGGCCAGCAGCCGCCGGCCTACGGCCCGAACCGCCTTGAGCGCTCTCTTACCTCTACCCTTCCCTGGGCTCATCCCTGGTCGATTCTCCCTCTCGCTCTGGCTCGCCGCGCGGCGGCGACACCGCCACTGCGGTTGGCGTCTGCCCCCGGTCGGGCATCTCCTCATGTTCGACCAGATCGCCGCCCACTAGGGCCGTGTATTCCAGGGGGTGTTCCTCCTTGAGCTTCTCGTGCGGAATCTTTCCCGTGAAGATGGACCAATCTCCTGGGAAGTGAGCGGGGCTGAGGATGACGCTGTACATGTGCCAGGTCACGATGACCAGCAGGGCCAGCAGGGCTTCGCCGGCGTGCATTTCCTTGGCGGCTGGCACTATCTCGCCCGGCAGGATACGGGTGGCGTAGGTAGGGAACCAGAGGGTGAGACCGCTGATGATCATGATGACGCCGCCGTAGACTATGCCCCAATACTCGAACTTCTGCCGATAGTCGTAGCGGCCGAAGCGGGGCTTGGATTTGGAGAGACCGACCGAGTAACGCAACATGACCAGCGCGTCCGTGAAGTCGCGCAGGGTGGGAGCCATGCTGAGGTTGAACTTGCCCCGCACGATGGAGAGGCTGATGGCGCCAACGTGGTAGACGCCCGAGAAGATGAACACGCTGGCGAACACGCGGTGGACAAGGCGCACGTTGTCGATGCCCCCAAAGCTGTTGACCACCCATATCGACAGGGAGGCATCATTGAACTTCTGGGGCAGGCCGGTGAGCAGAAGGGCACCGAAACAGACCATCGTCAGCAGATGCTCTAGCCGCTGGCTGACGCTGAAGCGCACGAACTCCCGTTGGACGAGAGCGGCGCGTCTGGTTTCGGTGGCGGTTCCTGCCATGTTCCGCTCCTACCGGTTGCGCGCCAACCGCCAGAGGTCGAACGAGATGTGCATGATAAGCCCCACGATCATCACGGGAATGAGAAAGCGGTAGTACTCTTTCACGAAGAAGACGATCGGTGCCTTCTTGAGACTGGGCTCGTAGTGGGAGAGCCAGGCCGAAGGGAAGTTGGCCGCGGCGTCGGGGTGGCATTGGCGGCAGGTGGGCAGCAGGTTCTCCTTGATCACCGGCGAGTTGGGGTCATCCACCCGCGTTATGTTGTGTACACCGTGGCAGTCGAAGCATACCGGTGTCTCTGCCCACACCTCCGACGACTGCTTCTGGTAGAAGCCGGTGGTCTTCCCGTGAAAGTCGTCAAGGTAAGTCTTCAACACGTTGGAGGATATGCCGTACTTGTCCATGAGTTGCTTGCTGGCGTGACACTGGGCGCACATGTCCACGGAACCCAAGCGGAAGGCGGCGGTGGTAGCGCTCTGGATGTTGTGCACACCGTGGCAGGTGGTGCACACCGGCACGTCCGGGTTGCCCTCTGCCTGGAGGGCCGAGCCATGGACACTCTGGACGTAGTCGTCGTAGATGCTTTCGTGGCACTGAGAGCAGGTCTTGGCGATCTGGACGTGCGACTCCTCCAACCGCATAACGGAATGGGCCGTGTGACAGTCCGTGCAAACGGGTGCCTCGGGGTGGCCAGCAGCCACGGCGTCGAAATGCATGCTGTCCAGGGTGCGAGTGTAGTTCTCGAAGTGGCAGCGCTTGCACAGCTCATACTCAGCGCGGTGGAAGTCACGGGCGGTGACCACGTTCAGCGAAGGGTGAGGCACGGTCTGGTTCCGGACGTGGCAATCGGCGCAGTT